>Ga0070731_10005603_pt1 | contig 10287 bp, 8 predicted proteins | sample Coa_R1_2_FD_66448 | JGI IMG/M metagenome (GOLD analysis project Ga0070731, IMG submission 66448) | Surface soil microbial communities from Centralia Pennsylvania, which are recovering from an underground coalmine fire - Coalmine... | ecosystem: Environmental > Terrestrial > Soil > Unclassified ... | reverse complement strand
TCACCAGTACATTTAGGGGACCGTGCTGTGCCTGAATGTCGGCCACCCCTGCCCGTACCGACTCATCGTTGTCCACGTCCATCGCCGTCACGGCAATCGGTAAGTTTTCTTTCGCCGCAATCTCAGCAAGCGCTGGCGATTTCCTTGGATTACGCATCGTCGCATGGACGCGGTACCCGGCACGCGCGAACGCAAGCGCCGTCTCGTAGCCGATTCCTTTACTTGTGCCGGTGATAAGAACAGATCGCATTTCCGCGCTCCTGGTCGACAACGTATTGTAATTGGCCGAGATTATACCCAATGATTGGTCGGAATAGCCGGAATACTGGACCGACAGTCAAATCCGGCAAAAACAAAACCCGCTGACTTAGCGGGCTCTAGCGGATGAGGTTGGTAGTCCTACCGTCAGCCAAATCGAACTCCCTTACATTGAGGGAAAACTGGCATGCACTTCTAGAATGGCTGAAAAACTTCGACTTGCTAAGGTCTGCCTGAATTATGCCGACCGCGGGCGTCAACAGTAGGTAGCGTTTCACGCTGAAACTATGCCTTCCACACTGCCATTGCGGTATAGAACCCGATTGGACGCTAAGGGGAACGAATTACGAGGGAAGGGGGGCCGAGTGTCCCGAATGTGCCGCGGGTTAATCAGCCCAACGAGTATGCTGCGGGGCGTTCTGAACTGCACCCAGAAGAATCTTACAAGATAGCCACTTACAGGTTCTACATTACAAAAGAATTAGCATGAGTCTACCTTTGCATTTCTGAGAGATCGCCGGTAGGGGAGGCATCGGCCGAAAAAACGGCTCGATCGCCCAAATTGGGCTGTTCCACGTGACAATTCGTAAGAAGGTCAGTATCTACAGGGCCGCGCAGGCAGGAGCCAGGGATTTTGAGCGCCACCGCCGGATCTATCACACCGGGTCTATCAGAGGAGAAGTCAAGGACATATTTCTCCCCTGACCGGAAGTGGCATCGAAAATAAACCGTCGATTCTCGTGCCGACGCTGTGATTGATGGTGTTTACAGTGGTCTTGGTGCGGATCAGACTGGCGGCGAACGATGGAATGGCTGTATGATTACCGCCGTTCTTGAACCAAGAGAAGATTCCGGTTCAAACCGCTGAAGCGACTTCTAGCCAGCTGGGAATTCAAGTGAAAAGCAGCGGACACGCGGCAAGAATTCTAGAAATCGGCAACCATCCGCCACCGGTTTGTGGATGGTCCATCCAGACCACTCTGGTCAAGAGCGAGCTTCGTAGACGAGGCTTCACAGTCGCAGTCCTAAACATAAATGAAAGCCGTAAACAGAAGAGCGATGAATACGTCGATGTTCAAAATGGCCTCGACTTTGTGCGGAAAGTCTTCTACTTTGCAGCAAGAGGCTACAAGTTCCATATACATTTCAATGCTCTGTCGCGAAAGGGCTTCCTGCTCAGCGCAACTGCCGCGTTGGTTGGGAGGATCTCTGGTCAGCGTGTGATACTTTCGTTTCACGGCGGGTTACCTCAACAGTTTTTCCCCGTAGAGAGACCTCTCTGGCTGCGAACTGCATTCAAGATGCTGTTTCGGACAGCCCGATACACAACTTGTGACAGTGAAGAGATTCGGCAGAGTATCATCGGTTACGGAATTGAACCCGTACGAGTTAAAGCCATTCCATGCGCGTCTTCCGAGCTAATTGAATGGCAGCACGTTCGATTGTCGGAAAGCGTTGACTCTTTTCTCGCGCATCATTTTCCCGTCTTCTTTTCGTATGTGCGTTTAAGGCCGGAATATGGATTTGATGTGCTCTTGGATGCGATGGCTCGATATGCGGTCGAGTATCCCGGCAGTGGTTTTATTTGGGTGGGACCTTCGGCTCGCGAGGTTAATGAAATCAAAAGAGTCCTCGATTCATCGCGAATGAGCCGTCACAACGTGATGCTCTTGCCCAATATAGGCCATGATGAATTCATGACGATTATGGAACGTTGCTTTGCGGTGATTCGGGCTCATTCTTGTGATGGGGTCAGTGCGTCAGTCTTGGAAGCTTTATCGCTTAAGCTACCGGTCATTGCTTGCCACGATGGGCATCGTCCTGTTGGCGTGATCACTTATGAAGCGGATAGCTCTGCTGACCTGCTCGATAAACTACTATATGTGACTACAAATTATGCGACGATAAAAACCCAACTGCCGATTCCAAAGCTGGAGCGCAACACCGATGCGATGGTGGACCTTCTTCTCAGTGCTTGATAGCACAAGTGCTTATTTGGTTTTGGTCGCCTTTCCGCGCCAAGTAGCGACGCTTGGAATCTGTTTGAGAATTGACCAATGAACCGTCTCGGAACAGAATCGGGTCGCCTTGTCGCTACGATGTTCCATGTCTGTTGTCGTAACGCTGACGGAGGGCGGACTGTTTGTTACGGGCTCGAACAACGAGGAGGAGACCGCAGTGAATGGTGGAATTTACAAGAAAGTAAAGAATCGATTGGAAAGGATAAGCATATCTGGCGCAGGATCTACAGTCGACACCTTGATCTCTGACGTTAACGAGTCTTCGTCGATTTCAGTGGCCAGTTGCTGCTCAGAACTTCGGCGAATGTTCTGAGGAATCGAGTCGAAAAACGCCTGCAGAAAAGCCTCGCATGAAATCCGGCTAGCTTTACTTTGGATGGACACGGCGCGAATGTTTTGGCCGAAGCAGTCCGGCAGGGTGGGCCTAGGTTTGATGAGCTCAGAGACTTCGGCATTATGGACGCGGCGGTGGTTTTTGCTTGCGCTCTTGGCGGCAATCGCGCTTACGTCGCACGTTGCCTTCATTCTGGGTTCCCCCGTGTGGCGACAGGCGAACCGTAACCCAGATTACACCAACTTCTACGAACCCGTTGCGCGGCAGTTGGCGGCGGGGCGGGGAATTTATATGCCGTCAGGAGCGCCGGCAATAAAGTATCCTCCCGGCATACCGATGGCCTATGGAGCAACGTTCTGGCTCGCTGACCGGACCGGATTGTCCCACGAGACCGGCGTTGTGGCACTGCAAGGACTGCTCGCGATCCTTTCAGGAGTATTGGTCGCCGCCCTGGCTCTGCAATGCTACGGGCCACGAGTTGCGCTGCTCGCTTGCTTTCTGTGGTCAACGTATCCTTTTCATTTGTGGCTCACCAAAGCTCTTTCAGGGGAAACACAGGCGATTGTGCTCCTACTGTCCTCTGTTCTTGCCTTTGCACGGTGGTTGGCCACGGGACGAGCTTCACTTCGTTGGGGCTGTGTCTGCGGCGCGGTGCTAGGACTTACGGCCTTGACTAAGCCGTTTACCATTGCTTTGCCGGCAGTTTTTGTCGGCCTGGCGTGGATTTGCGACGTGCCCTGTAACCGGAAGAAGCGTGTGGTCTTTTCCTTCGCAGTCTTGGTTGGGTTTGCTCTCACCATCTCCCCTTGGGAGGTTTGGGCGTGGCGCACGAGCGGGCAGCGCATCCCTCTCTGCACAAATGGGCGGGCAAGCTTAGCCGACGGCCTCACGTTTGGTGGTCTTCGGGAAAAGGGCCGTTCGACTCCACACCTGCCCCCCAGGGTGGCCATGCTCGTCGACGATCTGGCAAATCATCGCGAAGAGCTCAAGAGCTACCGCGGAATTGCCAGGCTGCTTCTGGCGAAAACGAGAGAGGAACCGATGACGGTCAGTTGCTTGTTTGTCATCAAGGCGGTGCAGAGCTGGTATAGCAATGACTCACACACTCACGAGAAATGGGCGGCGTTGATTCAGCTCCTTTATATTCCGTTGTTCGTATTCGGAGCGGGGCTCGCTCGCTTGGGTAATCGGCAGGAAAAGAACTTCTTCCTGATTGCGGTCGGAGTTACCCTCTACTACTGGGCGATGGCGACTTTCATCGCCGTGGCAATTGTGCGTTATATCGTGCCGCCAATTAGTCTCCTCATGGTCCTCGCTGGAGGGGCCGCGGGCCGCATTCAGCCGGACTTAGTTCACGGCTTGTGTCAACGAAGCCGAGCGGCCCGACATGCACAGCATCACGGCGACGTACAAGAGCAGCCTCAGTTTTGACGGCCGTCAGGTCTTGGTCGTTACTTTGCCTTTGCCAATCTAACGGTCTTGAGGATGAGTCGTGACCTTCGCGGCAGGCTGGGACGTCCACTTCCCATTCAGCTTGACCCTCTTCGCAAGCCATGACCGTCACCTGTGTGGCACAGAGGCCTCCGCTCCGGATTATGCTCCGGTGGGAAGCGGGAACAGTGCTAACACCTTCGTTTGGCTGGAAAAAGGAGGATGGTAGCGCTACCGGGAATCGAACCCGGGTTTTAAGATTGAGAATCTCACGTCCTAACCCCTAGACGATAGCGCCATCGCGTGAGCTTCGATTATAACAAAGCCGTCCTCGCTGCTCACGTCAGCCGCACTGTTCAACTGCGATTAGGTGCGGGCTATTTTTTCGCTCATTCTGCGTTCCTTCATCATCTTGCGGCCCGCCAATTTTGGGTTTCATTTTGGAATTTCTGGCCCCGCGTATCGAAATTATTTGTGCGACTTTTTACGATCCACAGGGCCGGAAGCGCTATAGTTAAGGCACACATTTGAAAACTCTTTTACCTGTAACCGATTGAAGAGTGGGGGCAATTTATATGTTGTTCCTTCATCAACCAATCCAATCATTCTTGAATTTAGGAGCATGCAAGGAGTACGCAACCATGGCCAGATCAAAATTTCCCAAAAAGACGACCAGTGAAGCCGGCGCAACTCCCGTGGAAGGCGTGTCAGCCAGCCTTACTGCGGCGGAAAAGAACACGCCAGCCATCACTCAACCCGAACCCAAAACTTCGTCCAAAAAGCCGACGATCGTAAAATCGGAAACGCGCGCCAGCATCGTTCCCATCAACGTCGATGAAGAAATCCGCCGTCTCGCCTACCTCCTGTCCGAGCGCCGTGGATTCGAGCCTGGCCACGAAACCGAGGACTGGCTAGCCGCTGAGAGTGAAGTGCGCCAGCGCTATCGCCAGCAACAGAGCGCCTAACGCGCTCACGCACCGCCCTGGCGGCCGAGCCCCGGCCGCCGTCCGTGGCGGCCTTCCCGTGCCACTCGCCTGATTCTGCCGTCCCCCATCTTTCTACTTTGCTTTCCGCCGTTTGCCTCGACGCTCTGTTTCTGAAAAAATACCTTTGGGATCCCTACATGGCATATATCGGCAGTTTTGCCTTGCTCCTCGCTTTGGCGTTGAGCGTCTACTCGTTTGGAGTCGGCCTGGCATCCTTGTTTTTTCCGGGTGATTCCGCCTGGGAGCGACTGGGAGAAACTGCCCGCCGTGCCGGCATCGTGATCTTCGGAGCGGTCGTGCTGGCCGCGATTGCTCTCGTAGTCTCAGCTTTCCGCGACGACTTCAGCATCGCCTACATCTTTCATCACAGCAACCGCGATCTCCCCGCTCCCTACAAGTTCGCAACACTGTGGTCAGGCCAAGAGGGCTCTCTGCTCTTCTGGTCACTGCTGCTCGCGGGATACGGCTTCGTGCTTCGCCTTCGCTATAAGACCGATCCTCGCCTGTTTGCTTATGCCTCCGTAGTGCTCGCCGGAGTTCAGGTTTTCTTCCTGGCTCTGGTCAACATCGCCGCAAATCCCTTTGGCTTGCTCGAGGGTCCGCTGCGTCCCGACGGCAGCGGGTTGAACCCGCTCCTGCAATATCCCGAGATGGTGATTCACCCCCCCATGCTTTATCTCGGATACGTCGGCTTCACTGTGCCGTTTGCCTTCGCACTCGGCGCGCTCATCATGAAATATCCCGGCGAGAAATGGATTCACATCACGCGCCGCTGGACCATGGTGACCTGGGGATTCCTGACCTGCGGAATTTTTCTCGGCGCGCACTGGGCCTACGCCGTGCTCGGTTGGGGCGGCTACTGGGGATGGGACCCCGTGGAGAATGCCTCGCTGATGCCGTGGCTGGTCGGCACCGCGTTCTTGCATTCGGTCATGATGCAGGAAAAACGCGGCATGCTGAAGGTATGGAACATGTGGCTGGTCTTCGCCACGTTCTGGCTCGCGATTCTGGGAACGTTCCTCACCCGCAGCGGCATCATCAGTTCGGTTCACGCATTCGCGCAGTCGTCGATCGGAACATGGTTCGCCTGGTTCCTCTCGATCAGCTTCGCGGTTTTCCTTTTCTTCTTTCTCAAGAACCAAAACCATCTGCGCAGCGAACACAAGCTGGAATCGCTGGTCTCGCGCGAGTCGAGTTTTCTGTTCAATAATTTGCTTTTTGTGCTGCTCTGTTTCACCGTGCTGTGGGGAACGTGGTTCCCAAAAATTTCAGAACTCGTGCAGGGCAACAAGGTCACGGTGGGTGCTCCGTTCTATAACCGGGTTGCGGTTCCGGTTGCGCTGTTGCTGCTGATCCTCACCGCTATTGGCCCCCTGCTGGCGTGGCGCAAAACTTCGCTGGAAAGTCTCAAACGTAATTTCCTCTGGCCGACCATCGGCGCGCTTGCCGTAATGGCGCTCCTGATGATCACGCCGCCAAGCTGGGGATCTCCGTTCGGGCTGCGCCCCTGGCAGGAGATCGGCTACTTCTATTCGCTGATGGCGATCGGTCTCTGTGTGCTGGTGACGTTCACCGTCGCCAGTGAGTTCTACCGCGGCGGACGCGTCATCGCCGAAAAAACCGGCCAAGGCCTCTTCGCCTCGATGGTTCAGCTCACGCACCGCAATACCCGCCGCTACGGAGGCTATATCGTTCACTTTGGCGTGGTGGTCGTGATCATCGGCCTGGCCGGCGCGGCGTTCAATCAGGACAAGGAAGCGGAAAAAGGCCTGGCTTACGGCGATCACCTGCGCATCGGCAGCTTTGATCTGGTTTGCCGATCTTACACACAGGACGACAATCCGAATTTTTCCAGTGAGTGGGCGATCATGGATGTCTACCAGAATGGCAAGATGATCGACACGCTCACGCCACAGCGGCTGTTCTACAAGGCAAGCCAGCAAGCGTCGACCAAGCCTGACATTCGATCCACGCTCAAAGAGGACCTCTACCTGGTTTACGAAGGGCAGAACGAAAACGGACAGCCCATCATCCGGGCACACTTGAACCCGCTGGTCATGTGGATCTGGCTCGGCGTCTGGATCATCCTCGGCGGCACCGTGCTGGCCCTGGTTCCAAACGCCCCAGCGATATCGCGCGTTCCCGTAACCAGGCTGGTCGAACACGCCGCGCCAGTAGCGACCGGAGACTAAATGTCACGGGAAACAGCCGCGAAGGGCGAAAGAATGCAGCCCACGGCGCAAGCTGTGGGTAAGGAGTGGAGTTGGAGGAGTCAGGCCCGAAGGGGCGCAAGAGAAGCGATGACGCAGACGCCGCAAGGAGCCCTACGATTCGCCTTGATGAATCGCAATACGAAATGACGAAGAAATCCAACTCGCTTCTCGTCCGCGCGCTCCAGTTTTCGTTGCTCTCGCTCGCGGTCTTTGTCTTTTCGGGCGCGGCTGATCCTTCGACTCGCTTCAACGAAATCGGCCACCGCATGATGTGCATCTGCGGCTGCAACCAGATTTTGCTCGAGTGCAATCACGTTGGTTGCCCCGATTCCGACGGCATGCGTAATGAACTGATGGTCGCGGTCACGCGCGGCGATAGCGACAGTCTGGTCGAACAATCGTTCGTGCAGAAATATGGACCCACCGTGCTGGCTGCGCCCATGACCACCGGTTTCGACCGCACCGCGTGGATCATACCCTTCGTGGCGCTGTTTGCCGGCATGGCAGTTGTCATCCTGATCGTTCGCGCCTGGAAGAATCGCCCCACTCCCGCGATCGCGGATGGACTGCGCCCCTCGAGCGGCGCGGAGTTTGATCAATTCCGAGAGCAAGCGGGCAAGGAGACCGACTTATGACGCTCGTGTTGGTCTGCTGCGCTCTCGTAACCGTTGCCGCGGTGCTCTACATCTTCCACATTCCCGGTCCTGTCTATCTCGGCCCGGAGAAGACCCGCGCCTCATATCTCCGCGAGCGAAAAGATGCCGTCTACGAAAATCTCCGCGACCTTAATTTCGAATACGTCGCCGGTAAGGTTCCGGATGCCGATTACCGGTCGCTGAAGGCATCGCTACAGGAAGAGGCCGCAACCCTGCTGGCCGAAATCTCCCGTCTCGAATCCGGCGCCGCACCCGCACCTGAAGGAACGAAATAAACAATAAAGAAGAGCGAAATCATCATGGCTACCGCACCCACTGTCATCCTGAGCGAAGTGAATGCTCTGCGAAGCAGAGCATTCACGAAGTCGAAGGACCTTGTGTTCTCCTGGAGCCGCAAAAAGTTTTCCGCAAGCATTCTCTTTGCGGTTCTCGCCGTTCTCATGCTTGCGCTCTCAGCCTCGGCCCAAACACTCACCGGCACGGTTAAGAACTCGACCACCGGCAAGCCCTCCGCCGGAGATGATGTTGTCCTGCTCAGTCTCGGTCAGGGCATGGAAGAAGCCGGACGTACGAAGTCCGATGCCAAGGGAAATTTCAGTTTCAAGCTTGATGCCCAGGGACCGCACCTTGTCCGCGTCATCCATCAGGACGTCACCTATCACCGCATGGCGCCTCCGGGAACAACGTCCGTGGAAGTCGAAGTCTATGACGTCAGCAAAAAAGTTGAGGGCATAGAGGTCGTCGCCGACATCATGCGCATACAGGTCGAGCAGGGACAACTCGAGATCATGCGCGCGTTCGCGGTGCAGAATAATTCCAAGCCTCCGCGCACGCAGATGAACGAACGCAACCTCGAGTTCTATGTTCCAGAAGGCGCTCAGATCGTGCAAAGCTCCGCCATGACGGCCAACGGCCAGCCCGTCAACTCCGCGCCGGTCCCGATCGACGACAAGAAGACCCGTTACGCTTTCCTATTTCCTCTTCGTCCGGGCACTACCCAATTTGAGGTTGCATACCAGGTCGCCTATACCGGCAGCGCGAATGTCGATCCCAAGACCCTCTACCCGCTACAGCATTTCGTTGCCATTCTTCCCAAGTCGATGCAGTTCTCTGCCGCGACTGGCACTAAGTTTCAGTCTATGAATGATCCGCAGCAGCCCGATGCCAATGTGCAGGTCGACTCCGGCGCGGAGTTGGGCTCACCGCTAGCCTTCAAGATTTCCGGAGAAGGCACCCTGCAGGATCGCCAGCAAACCGCAGGTGAGCCTGGCCAGCCCAGCTCCGCACAAGCCGAGAGCCGTCCCGGCGGTGGACTCGGCCCTCCAATCGACGCTCCCAATCCGCTGCAGCGCTATCAGTTGCCGATGCTGATCGGCCTGGGACTGACCCTCGCCGCCGGCGGAATTTTCGTCGCCTTCCGCCAGCAGTCCGGACGCATGGCTCGCACCATGACGACCTCTTCTTCCGCCCTGGACGATGAGTATGCCGTCACCGCGGTTCGCGATGCACGAGCCACCCAGGAATCTCGCTCAACCGAAGTCCGCGTTGAGCCTGTTGTTCCGCGTTCATCTCCATCGATGTTGCTTACGGCGTTGAAGGACGAACTCTTTGAACTTGAAGTCGAGCACAAACAAGGAAGAATCAGCCAGCAGGAATACGAGAAAACCAAGTCCGCCTTGGACCAAACCCTCGAACGCGCACTGAAACGTGAGAGCCAAAAAGCCTGAAGGGGCTGGCTTTTGGCGCTAACCCGATGATTCCAATGGGCTGAGGCGCGCAAATGGAGCCCCCGCCCGCCTCTCCCGCAGCTGATCGGGGAACTTGCATCAACCCTCTTCCCGTATCATCCAATAGACAGTTCTGCCAAACTTATGGGAAACACTTTCAAGACCGCGTTCCTGCTGACCGCTCTCACGCTGCTTCTGATGTTCATCGGACGCTGGTTCGGGGGTCAGAACGGGATGTTCCTGGCGCTGGCCTTTGCCGCCGTCATGAACTTCGTCTCGTATTTCTATTCCGACAAAATTGCGCTGGCCATGTACCGCGCTCAACCCGTGACGCGTGAGCAGTTGCCGCGCGCGTACGAAGCTGTCGAGCGGCTCACGCAGAAAATCGGCATCCCCATGCCGAAGATTTATGTGATTCCGACCGAGTCGCCCAACGCCTTCGCCACCGGACGCAATCCGGCCCACGCCTCGGTAGCAGTGACGCACGGAATTCTCGAATTGCTGAATGACGAGGAACTGGAAGGGGTACTCGCGCACGAACTCGGACACGTCAACAATCGCGACATCCTGATCAGTTCCGTGGCTGCGACCATCGCGGGCGCCATCACCATGATCGCCAGCATGGGGCGCTGGGCTATGCTCTTTGGCGGCTATGGTGGCC
>Ga0070731_10005600_pt1 | contig 10290 bp, 12 predicted proteins | sample Coa_R1_2_FD_66448 | JGI IMG/M metagenome (GOLD analysis project Ga0070731, IMG submission 66448) | Surface soil microbial communities from Centralia Pennsylvania, which are recovering from an underground coalmine fire - Coalmine... | ecosystem: Environmental > Terrestrial > Soil > Unclassified ... | reverse complement strand
TGGCCCCGTTGCTTGATATTTTTGACAAGGCGGGTATCCCGGCAACATCTGTTTCGATCCTGGGGATTCCAAGCGCGGGTGATGTAGCTGCAGCAGGACAATTTCGGGCGGCGATAACGAATCCTACGAATATCAACAGCGCCTCGATTTGATCTCACCTTCCGGTTTCCGCCCCCGCGGATGCGGCAACAATGAATTCACAAATAATTTAGGTTAGGATTCCCTAGAAAGTGTCTGGGCCCATGGAGAGGGAGCGAATATTGCCCCGCAACCTGTCACAAATCTCTTTCGGGGAGCGTTTATATGATGTGGAAGCACCCAGCGAAGCGAGCGCTGAGAGTAAGGATGGAGTGGTCCGATTCGATATTGAGGCAATTTTTCGCGCTCAGTTTGAGAGGATCGCGCGCGTCATCGCGAGGGTCGTGCGAGATCCTGCACGGGCCGAGGAACTCGCGGTCGAGGTATTCCTGAAGTTGTGGAAAGAGCAACAGGCGCACGGCGATAAGACGCAGAGCTGGTTGTATCGGGTGGCCGTGAGAATGGGCCTTGATGAACTACGGCGGCAAACGCGCCGAGCGCGTTACGAACGTCTTCTTGGATTCGGGGAAAGCGTGCGGACACCCGAGGAAATCCGATGCACAGCCGAGGAGCAGGAGAGAGTCCGGCTAGTGCTCGGGCTTATCAACCGGCGCCACGCGGAGTTGTTGATCCTGCGCAGCGACGACTTAAGCTATGAGGAAGTAGCATCCGCTCTTGATTTAAATCCGGCATCGGTTGGAACACTTTTAAGCCGCGCTCAACAGGCGTTCAGAAAGGAATACATCAAGCGATATGGAGAACAATAACCACGCCGATGTCGCCAAGTGGGTGGATGAACGCCTGGCCGATCTAATGCCTGACAGCGAATTCCGTCCGAATACAATTCGGGCTCTCGGACGTCTCCGAAATCTGCGTGCAAAGCGGGGCGGGCAGGTACGATTTTGGGGGTGGACGACGGCAATGGCCTCGGCGGCTCTAGTGTTTGCTTTGGCCCTCCCTGCGTTCCGCGCGCCCGCGCCGCGCTTTCTGGACTTCTATCATGCCGTTTTACGACAAGGCATACCGACTCCGGACCGTCCGGAGTATGCTGGCGCCCGCCTCATGCGCCCAGTGGCATATCGCGAGTGGATCTATCTGTCGTCCGGACTGGGAATGGAGTACAACGCTGCGGTGGGCGGTCCTGAGAATTTCACAAACGTTTTCGTCCCTCAGTGGGTCTACCGGGAATTCCTCGCGACGGGCAAGTGGCCGGATAAGGCGATGTTCGCCCTGGAAAGCCGGGGGTCGCAGACCAATGGATCGATCAACAAATCCGGGCATTTTCAGACCGATCTGACAAGCCTGGCTGTGGAGGTGAAGGACCAGACGCGATTTTCCAATACGTGGGCCTACTTTAATTTCGGGAGCGACAGAATGACCGCGGAAGCGATGACCGGCCCTACCGACACGTGCTGGCAATGCCACAATGACAATGGAGCGGTCGAACACACGTTCGTCCAGTTTTATCCAACGCTCAAACCGGTGGCAATGAAGTTCGGGACCTATCGGGCCCAAGCCGAATAGATCTCTAGCGATTGCATCGAAAGGGCCGCGGACAATAAGAATGAGTTATTTATCATTGTTGAAGCAAAAGATTCCTGGACCCGCAGGCTTGTTTCTTGCCGCAGCTGCCTTGTATGCGATCGCGGCGGCAAGTTATCGCCAGGGCGGGCCAAGCCTTCTTGGCCAAAGAGCCAGCGAGTTTGAATTCCAGCTTGCGGGGCATCCGGTGAACTTGAATGATCTGCGTGGCAAGGTGATCCTCCTGGATTTTTGGGCTTCGTGGTGTCAGTCGTGTCTTGGAGAGGCTGAGTCGCTGAATCGCCTCAAGCAAGATATTTCAGAGAGGGGCGGGGTTGTGCTTGGCATAAGCGAAGATGAAGATGAAATTGCATATGAGAGATTCATCCGGGACAACCGCGTTGATTTTCTCACGTACCGCGATCCGACAAAGAAAATCAAGGAAAGCTACGGAACGGTTATGATTCCGGAGGCCTATCTAATCGATCGCCAAGGGCGTCTTGCACGGAAATTCGTTGGCGCTCAAAACTGGCAATCGCCCGAACTTGTGGCTTCGATCAACGTTTTGCTCAATCAGAACTGAGGCTTGGTCAAACCCGGCGATCATTCTTCCGCCGATTCGTTTTATTAGTTGGCGCTATTGCCGGTGAGGCAGTTCGGATCGTTCGATTTTGGCTTGCTGTTGCGAAGCTTGAACCTTGCGGCAACCATGTTTCGGAGTATGATAGAATTCGACTTACACAGGCTGAGCATGATTTGGGAGCAGGGGGCAATTCATGAAAACAAAAGCGAAATTCGGCGTTGGCGTCGCGATCATCCTCGTCACGCTTTCCTGCCTGGCCTATGTCGGCGCGCAGCAAAGCAAGACCTATTACCATACGATCTCGGAAATTCCCACGCTGAATGGCACGGCGCTGCACCAGCGCCTGCGCGTAGGCGGTGATGTCCAGAACGGCTCGATCCAGCACTATTCCGGCCGGATCGATTTCGTCCTGGTTGAGCAGGGGAAGGCCCTCCCGGTCAGTTATGTGGGCACCGATCCGCTCCCGGATACGTTCAAGGACGGGGCGCAATGCCTCGTCGAAGGCAAAGTGCAGCCCGACGGACGATTTGTGGCCGAGACGGTTCAAGCCAAGTGCGCGTCTAAGTATGAAGCCGCTCCGGGCGGCCAGGCGCAGCCCGGGAACGCGACCGGCGATTCGTACCAAAACGGCAAGAGCTAGTCTCGTCGATCCAGTTTTAAGATGCAAAGGGGGCTGTCCGATTCGCAATTCTTTGGACAGTCATGAACTGCTCCTCACGATGCCGGTGAACAGCACAGAATCGAGGACCTGATTTGGATCTGTTCGGTTCCTACGCGTTATTGTTGGCGTTTGCCTTCGCGCTCTACGCGATTTTCGGAGGCATTGCCGCGATTATCACTCGTCGTCCGCTCCTGATTAAGTCCGCGCGGAATGCCGGCTTTGCGGTCTGCGTCCTGATCTGGATAGGAACTGCCAGCCTGTGGTACCTGTTTTTCACCGACAATTATTCGCTGGCATACGTCGCGGAGCACAGCAACCGGAATCTTTCGCCGTATTACAAATTTTCCGCGCTCTGGTCGGGACAGGAAGGCTCGCTGCTGTTCTGGAGTTTCCTGCTTTCGATTTACGTGTTTTCTGCTCTCTTTACGTACCGCGGAAAGCATCCGGAACTGATGCCGTACGTCGGTGTGGTTCTTGCGGGCGTACAAATTTTCTTTTTGACGATGAATAATTTCATCGCCAGTCCTTTCGGCGTGTTTGTAGGACGCGGAGCAGGAGGCATTCTGCACCTGGCGACTCGCGCCGATGGAAGCGGCCTCAACCCCCTCCTGCAATATCCGGAAATGGCAATCCATCCGCCGACGCTCTATTCAGGTTACACAGGCTTCACCATTCCGTTTGCATTTGCGCTGGCCGCGCTGCTCGGGCGGTACCCGGGCGAGAAGTGGATTCACCTGACTCGCCGCTGGACCATGATCGCCTGGGCCTTTCAGTCGGCGGGGATTCTGCTCGGCGCGCACTGGGCCTATGCCGTGCTCGGATGGGGCGGTTACTGGGGCTGGGATCCGGTTGAAAATGCGTCGCTGATGCCCTGGCTTACGGGGACGGCGTTTTTGCATTCGGTGATCATGCAGGAAAAGCGCGGGATGATGCGCGTGTGGAACGTATGGCTGGTCTTTCTCACGTTCATGTTATGCATCCTGGGCACATCGCTGACGCGCAGCGGCGCGGTGAATTCCGTGCACGCGTTCGCGGAATCGAACATCGGCCACTGGTTCTGGGGCTTTCTGCTGCTGATTATTCTCGTGTGCCTCGCGGCATATTTTAAAAACCGCGATTACCTGCGCAGTGACAATCAGCTGGACTCGATGCTTTCGCGCGAATCCAGTTTCCTGTTCAACAACCTAATCCTGCTCGTCGCTTGCGTCGCGGTTCTGGCGGGCACGCTCTTCCCGGTGCTCTCGGAAGCGGTGCGCGGATCGAAGATCAGCGTGGGGCCGCCGTTTTTTAACCGAGTAAATATTCCCATCGCCATGTTCCTTTTGTTCCTTACAGGCGTCGGACCGCTGCTCGCCTGGCGCAAGACCTCGGTGGAAAGCCTGAAAAAGAATTTCGGTTTTCCGCTGATCGGCGGCGTTGTGGTCGCAGTGATCGCCGTGGCGCTCGGGCTTCGCGAATTTTACGTAACCCTGTGCCTGCTGCTCTCCGCGTTCGTAACGCTGACGATCCTCGCTGAGTTTTATCGCGGCGCGCGCGTGATCTCGGCTCGAGCGGGATCCAACATCTTTTCCTCCGCCGCGCAGCTCACCATGCGGAACACTCGGCGCTACGGCGGCTACGTCGTGCACTTCGGAATGGTCCTCGTCTTTATCGGCATTTCTGGCCAGGCGTTCAATAAAGACAAGCAGATGGACATGTCGGCCGGCTCGGTGATGAACCTCGGGCCCTACAGTCTTCTCCTGCAAAACTACGACTCCACCTCTGAACCCAATTACAGCGCCGAACGCGCCACGATTGACGTCGAAAAAGACGGCCGCTCCGTGATGATGCTCTACCCCACGCGGCGCTTTTATCCGTCCAACCAGGAATCCGGCACGATGGTGGCGATTGCTTCGACGCTGCGCGAAGACTTGTACGTGGTCTATGCCGGGACCAATCCGGACACCAACTTGCCCGTGATTCACGCATACCTGAATCCGCTTGTGAAGTGGATTTGGCTGGGCGGCGCGGTGGTTGTGCTCGGAACAATTCTTGCTCTTCTGCCGAACCGGCAGGCCGTCATGGTCCTGTCCACGGCGACGGCGGGGCAATCAGCCCCCGCGCCCGGAGGCGCGCAACCTGCGCAAGTGTCGTATTCCGCCCGCTCGCAGTTGCCGGACAGACATGACTGATCGCAGAAAACTTGCTCTCATTTGCGCCGCTTGCGTGGGGGTCGCTTCGGCGATCGTTCCTTTGCATGTGGCCGCGCAGAAAACCGATCGCGCCAAATCCCTCGGAACGAAACTGATGTGCATGTGCGGCTGCGGCCAGATTCTTACGCAGTGCAATCACATCAACTGCCCGTCGTCCGGGCCGATGCTTAAGGAGTTGGACGCGCATGTCACGAAGGGCGAGGCCGACGACCTGATCATTCAGGATTTCGTGCAGGAGTACGGCGAAAAGGTATTGAGCGAGCCGCCCACCAAGGGATTCAACAGCATCGCTTGGTACATTCCTGGCGTCGCGTTTGCGATCGGGCTTGGCATAGTGATCACGCTGATCCGGCTGTGGCGGCAGCGTGATGTGGCGCGGCTCGCGACGGCATCCAGCGCGCCGCCGGTCCCGCATACCGCCGCTACTGAGCTCCGTGATGTCCAGCTCGAGCGGGCGAGAAAGCAAGCTGACCGCGAGACCGAGGACTGAAGAGATGATATTTTCCCTGGCTGCGATGATCTTCCCGGACACGGTCATGCTTTCGGCTTGTGTCGTTCTTACCCTAGCTGCCGTTATTTTTGTTTTTTGGATTGAGCCCGATCCGGGAGATTCCGCGCCGCACCGCTCGCAGCTCGATCAACTGCTCGAGCGCCGGGACTCGATTTACGATAATTTGCGAGACTTGAAATTTGAAAACCGGGCAGGGAAGTACGCCGAGCAGGACTACGAACAGATGAGGGATTCGCTCGAAAACGAAGCGGCGCAAGTGCTCCTGGAAATTGAGCGCGTTACCGGGAATCAGGCGCCGATCCCGCGCCGCGATCCGGCCGCCGCGAGTCCCAGGCAGTAAGTGGAACAGGCTTCAGCCTGTGGGGTTTTGGCCAAGCAAGCACTAAAACCCACAGCCTGAAGCCTGTGCCACTAAGAGTTCGCTATTTCCACGAGTTTTAGTTGCGCTCCACGTGGAGCTTTGCAGGAAAACCGATCTTTAGCTTTCAACCGACGAGGTTTTATTTTGCACATGAGATCGTGGAACCGCCCCCTTGCTCCGCGCCGCATAGGTATTGTCGCCCTGTTGTTGCTCGTATCCGTGGCCGCGGCTCACGCCGGAACCGTTACAGGCGTAGTCCACAACGGTACCAACAGCAATAAGGTCGCGGCAGGCGTGGATGTGCTGCTCATCCAGTTGCAAGGCGGCATGTCAGTAGTAGCCAGCACCAAGACCGACACCGACGGGCGCTATCATTTTGACAACCCGGGCATCGGCCAGGGCCCGATGCTCATCCGCGCAGTCTATCGCGGAGTCTTCTTCCACCAGCCGCTCACGCCGGGAACTTCCACAGTCGATGTCACGGTTTACGAACCGACCACCAATCCCTCGGCGATCCAGGTTCCGCTCCGCCTGCTCGTCTTCCAGCCGAACGGCGACAAGCTGATGGTCGGCGAGGAATATTCCATCCAGAACAACTCAAACCCTCCCGCAGCCTATTTCAAGCAGGATGGAAATTTCGAGTTCACGATCCCGCAGGGCGCCGAGATGGACCAGGTTTCCACGTTCGGCCCTTCGGGAATGCCCGTCCGCCAGGGCACGATTGATAAGGGCAAGGGCCGCTACGCCATCGCCTACGCATTTCAGCCGGGGCAAAACGGCGTGCGCATTTCGTACATCGTGCCGTACACCGGCAACCAGGCCCAGATTCGTGAATCCGCCACCTATGACTCGCAGCGCGTGCTCCTCGTGATTCCGCCGACGATGCAGGTGGCCAGCGCAGGCTTCAACGCCGCCGGCACCGAGCAGGGCTATAACGTTTTTTCGAAAGAATCCATGAAGGCCGGAAATGGATTCGACGTTACCGTTTCAGGGACCGCGCCTCCTCCCGCGGAAGCTTCGGCGTCCTCTTCCGGTCCGGATCAGGTGAATGGACGTGACTCCGGCTCGGAAACAACGATCGAAACCGCCCCGGCTCGCCTGGGCGATGAGAAATGGATTCTCCTCGGGGGGCTCGCTGCGATTTTCGCAGTTGGGGTGGGCTTGCTTCTGCGCAAGCCGGTTCCGGAAATAGACCTCGCGCCCGCGCCGCCGCCGGTTCCTAAAGGCCGCAAGGCTCAGCGCGCCGTGCAAGCGAAATCGGCGCCTCCCCCGTCCGCGCCGCCAGTGGAGAGGGTCGCGCAGGAAGTGAACTCGAATCTCGATTCCCTGAAAGACACCTTGCTCCGTCTGGAATTGCGGCGCCAGGCGGGCACCATTACGGACGCGGAGTATGCGCTGGAGCGCGGTCGCGCCGAGCAATTGCTGCGCGATCTGGTCCAGGGCTGAGCCGTCTCGCGTGTCGACCTCGCTTGCATCCTCCCCCAATGGCGGCCCGAGTGGGATCCCCGCGGGCGGATTGCATATCCAATTCCATGAAGTGGAAAAGCGTTACGGAATGCGCCTGGCGCTGCGCGGCGTCACCCTCTCGATCGCGGCCGGGGAATGCGTTGCCCTCGTTGGCCACAATGGGTCTGGGAAGACGACGTTGCTCAAGGTTGCCGCTCAATTGACGCGGCCTTCGCGCGGGAAAATCGCTTTTCAGGCTGGAGAGAATTCCCTCTCCCTCGAGGAAGTGAAAAGCCGGGTCGGAATGGTCGGGCATCACACGCTGGTCTATGAAGAACTGACCGCAGAGGAAAATCTCATCTTCTTCGCAAAATTATTCGGTCTGGAAGATCCCGCCGAAAAAGCCCGCCAGGCGCTTCAGCCGGTCGGGCTTTCCGGGCGCGCCACGGATCTCGTGCGCACATTTTCACGCGGCATGCGCCAGCGCCTCTCGATCGCGCGCGCCTTGCTCGCCTCCCCCGGCCTGCTTCTTCTCGATGAAGCGGGGACAGGACTCGATCCGGAAGGGCAGCAGTGGCTTGGAGCGACAATCAAGCGGCTGCGCGATTCGGGTTGCACGATTCTGATGAGCACGCACGGGCGAAATGAAACGCAGGGAGCCGTCACGCGCGCGATTCGCCTCGACGGCGGAAAAATTACGCACGATTCTGGCGCGGGCGGCAATCCCAGGGAAATCCTGGTCATGGCCGCCGTCCGCGAGAGTGGGGAAGAAGGCGCGCAGTGACCCTCGTTCGCGCGACCGGTGTAATTCTCTCCAAGGAACTCAGGACCGAATTCCGATCACGGGAATTGCTGGTCACGACCGCAGTCTTCGTCTTGATTGTGGTTGTTCTGTTCAGCTTCACGTTTAATCCCACGTCGTCGGAGTCGCGCCGCTTCGGCCCGGGGCTTTTGTGGCTGGCGTTCTTGTTTGCCGGTTCGCTCATGCTGCAGTCGTCGTTCCTGCGCGAGCAGACCAACGACACTCTGGCCGCTCTGCGCCTCGCCCCGATCGATCCCTTCAGCATTCTCGCCGGAAAAATGGCCGCCAATTTTTTATTCTTGCTTCTAGTCGAAGTGATCTTGCTGCCTGTTTTCGCCGTCCTTTACAACGTTGCGATCTTGCCGGTTCTTACGCCGCTCCTGCTGGTGCTGACGCTCGGGACAATCGGGCTTGCCGCCACGGGCACGGTATTTTCCGCGGTCGCCGCGCAGGCCCGCCTGCGCGAATTGCTTCTTCCGCTTCTTCTGCTTCCAGTACTGGCCCCGGTGCTGATCGCCAGCACGGAAGCGACGATCGGGATCCTACGCGACCCTCCTGAATTGTCCCTTGTATGGTTGACGTTTCTGGCATGCTTTGACGTGGTATTTTTGACGGCGGCCTGGATGGTCGGCGAATATCTGCTGGAGGAGTGAAATGGCAACCGAAGCCCAATCGCAGACGGCATCGAGCGCGGCGATTTCCGTGCCGTCGATCGCGCTTGTTTTTCTTTTGCTGGCCGCGGCGAGCTACGGCGCGCTGATCTGGGCGCCAACAGAAAACACCATGGGACTCGTCCAGCGCATTTTCTATTTTCATGTGTCCAGTGCGTGGTCCGGCTTTGTCTCCTTCATCCTGGTCTTCATCGGCAGCGTCGCCTACTTGCGTACGCGCGCCTTGAAATGGGATTGGCTAAGCGTGGCTTCCGCCGAAGTCGGCGTCGCATTTTTTACGATTGTTCTCGTCACGGGGCCCATCTGGGCCAAGCCGGTCTGGGGAATCTGGTGGACGTGGGATGCGCGCCTGACTTCCTCGTTTCTGTTGTGGGTCTTGTTCGTCAGTTACCTCGTGCTGCGAACACTTGTCGAGGAACCCGAACGCCGCGCCCTGGTCTCGGCCGTCTTCGGAATATTCGCCACTCTGGACATTCCCCTCGTCTATTTTTCGATCTGGTGGTTTCGCACGCAGCATCCGCAACCTGTGATCGGCGATGGAGGAAAGCTGGACTCGCGCATGGGGTGGGTACTCCTGCTGTGCTGGGCCGCGACGCTCGGCGTGATGACTGTGCTGATCCGCCTGCGATATCGCCTGGAAGCGCTGCGCGCCGAAGTGGACTCTTACCGCATGGAGGCGTCCAGGGACGCGTAAAGAATTTGTGGAACAGGCTTCAGCCTGTGAGTGTTGGCTGTGGCGATGGCGATCCGAGTCCGGACAAAACCCACAGGCTAAAGCCTGTTCCACTTGAGCGGTCGTATTAGTCAGGGTGATGGAGAGTCCTAATGAAGAATTTGAATTTTCTGGCGGCGGCATACATCGCTATCTGGCTGATTTTCTGCGGATACGTTCTATCCGTTGCGCGCCGCATGGCGAATCTGAAGGACGACATTCGCCGCCTGAAGCAGGACGGGAAGTAGTGCGCCCAATCGCACAGGACGCGATACCGAAGTGACCGAAAGGAAAAAAATCGGCGTGGTGCTGTTCCAGTTGGGCGGCCCGGATTCCCCGGACGCCGTCGAGCCGTTCCTCTACAACTTGTTCTGCGATCCTGACATCATCGATTTTTTCGGCGCCTGGTTCGCGCGGCGTGCCCTGGCGCGTTACATCGCGCGGAACCGCGCCGGCGTCGTCCGTGAGCACTATGACGCGATCGGCGGGCACTCGCCGATCCGCCTGCTGACCGAGCGCCAAGCACGCGCCCTCGAAGCCGCGCTCGCTCCGCACTGCGACGCCAAATGCTTCATCGCCATGCGCTACTGGAATCCGCTCTCGGCGGAAGCGGCCGCGCAAGTAAACGCCTGGAACGCGCCGGACCTGGTGTTGCTGCCGATGTATCCCCAATATTCTTTCGCAACGACCTCGAGCAGCTTGAAAGAGTGGAAGCGCGTATTCCACCCCAACGGCAACGCGCCAAGAGTACG
>Ga0070731_10005599_pt1 | contig 10290 bp, 5 predicted proteins | sample Coa_R1_2_FD_66448 | JGI IMG/M metagenome (GOLD analysis project Ga0070731, IMG submission 66448) | Surface soil microbial communities from Centralia Pennsylvania, which are recovering from an underground coalmine fire - Coalmine... | ecosystem: Environmental > Terrestrial > Soil > Unclassified ... | reverse complement strand
TCAGGGGATTGTTTCCGTCGGGGATTGCGCCGAATCCGGTGACGCGCACGGTTTACATTACGGACTTCGACTCCGGTCAGGTCGAGATCATGCCAGAGTGACGACTGGCCGCGAGAGCTAACTTCCTACGTAGCGCGCGTACAAACTTCGCGCTACGGCTGTGTCGGTCGTGCCCTTGATAATGGCACGGCCGTCGGGGAAGATCGTCATCTCGTAGGGGTCGCGCCAGAACTTGAGGACGAAATCATTGTGGCGGACTGTGCCGTGAGGTTCGAGGCGGCGATCCAGTTCGGCGAAGTCGATAGGCCGTTGGCGCTCATGAATTTGCACGGAATTTCTGCCACACAAGGTGATGTGCGGACGGCCTTCACCGGCGAGATGAATGAAATCTCGTTCGGCGCATGCGCGGCAGCCGGGGCGGGGCTTAGCGGCCGAAATCTCTGCGTGTTCGTTGCTCCAGACATCGAATGAAAGTAAGGTGCGCCGCAGGTCCGGGGAAGTCGGGCCGCCGACCAGGAACTTGATCGCCTCCGTGGCTGCGACTGATGCTACCAAGTTCACCGCCGAGTTAAGAATCCCGGACGTCTCGCAGGTTTCGACCATGCCGCGGGGTGAATCCGGAAAGATACAGGCAAGGCAGGCGGTTTGTCCGGGAATGACGTTCAAGGTGACGGCATAGCTGCCGACCGCGGCTGAATAGATCCATGCAAGCGAATTTTTAACGGCATAGTCATTGAGCAGATAACGGGTCTCGAAGTTGTCGGTCCCGTCGAGGATCAGCGACATTCCTTCAAGCAGCGCTTCAATGTTGGCGGGGGCTAGGTCATCAACTTTCGGCTCAACGATGATTTGAGAATTGAACTCAGCGATCTTACGGGCGGCGGCAATTGCTTTAGGCAGCGATTCGGCGGCATCTTTCTCATCAAACAATGTCTGGCGTTGCAGGTTGCTGGGTTCGACATAGTCGCGGTCGATGATGCGCAGTGTGCCCACGCCCGCTCGCGCCAGCAGTCCGGCTAAAGCAGAGCCTGTGGCGCCGCATCCGACGATTGCTATGCGTGCTGCCGCCAACTTTTGCTGGCCTTCAGCACCGATGCCGCGGAACAGGACTTGCCGCGAGTAGCGGTCGGTACTCGGGTCTACTTTGTGTTGCGGGACGCCTGGATCTGACTGCGATCTGCCGTTCTGTCCTGCGGGCTGTGCTTCCTGTGCCAAAGAGATCACCAGTTCCAGCTTGCAAAACCTTTATTATAAGTGTCGAGCTGGCGGATGCAGGATTGCCCATGCCAGTCGACCAGAAAAGGCGAGTCTGAAGAATAAGAACTCGTACAACAACAGCCAGACGTATTCCATCGAACTCAAATAGCGCATGGACCCAAGGACACCTGTTTGCTGAAACGGTACGCGACACTTTTGACCGCGATGTTCCTGTGGTGTGTGCTCCTTGTGTCGGAGACAGCCTCAGGGATCGCAGCTCAGGAAAGTGCGCATCCCCAAGAAGCGATTCCCGTGCAGAACGGGGCGCAGTCGAGTCCGATCCCGACGAATCCGGCGTCGATCGTCGAGCAAGAACCACAACTGCCATCGACAGCCGGAAGTTCCCCATATGAAGGCAAGGTCGTCCAGGCGATCGAAGTTAGCGGGGTTGCGGATAGCGACCGCGAGCACATCCTACAACTTCTGGCACAGAAGGTCGGCGAACCGCTGGATCGAGGACGCATTCGGGACAGCATTCGCGCACTCTACGCTACGGGGCGCTTTTCAGACATTCAGGCGGAAGTTACACCTTCGGGAAACGGCGTCACGCTCACTTTCACCACGTCGACGAATTCTTTTGTAGGCGCAGTCAATGTAGAAGGGGCCCCTGTCCGACCGACTCCAAACCAGATTGTCAATGCGTCGAAGTTTCAGCTGGGGGAACTCTATACCCGAGAAAAACTCGAGCGGGCCATCGAGAATGTCCGGCAGTTGATGCAGGAAGGCGGTTACTACCGGGCGCGCGTCACCGCGGAAAGTGTGGTGAATCCGGGCACGCAGCAGGCGGACATTCTCTTTCACATTACCAGGGGCGAACAGGCACATGTGGGCACGGTGAACGTCACTGGGACGTCCAGCTTGTCACAGGCGGAGGTGCAGAAGATCGCGCACTTGAACCCCGGGGACCGGATTACGGTCGCCCGCGTGAGCGGCTCACTGCAGCGGCTACGCAAAAGATTTCAGAAGCAAAATCGTGCGCTGGCCCAGGTTTCCATCACCGCGCAAACCTATCTGCCGACGAGCAACGCAGTGGATTTTACGTTTCAGATCGACCCTGGTCCGGTGGTCGTGATTTATGCCCGGGGATACAACATCCGGCGCGGCACATTGAAGAAGGAAATTCCAGTTTATGAGGAGAATGCTGTCGACGACGACCTGCTGAACGAAGGCAAGCGCAACCTCATCGACTACCTGCAGACCCGCGGCTTCTTCGACGCCAAGGTCGACATTCAGAAAGTAAGCGATGCCAAAACCCTGCAAGTGATCTATCAAATCGATCCTGGCCCAATCCACAAACTCGCCATGATCGAGATTGCTGGCAACAAGGATTTTCTGGACACGGCAAAGTTGCGATCCTATCTGCAGATTCAGCCGATGAGCCGTTTCCTCAGTCATGGGCGCTATAGCGAGACCTTGCTCAAGAGCGACGTGGCGACTCTCGAAAATCTCTACCGTTCGAGCGGATTTCGTCAGGTCACGATCCAGACCAAGGTGGACGACAACTATCGCGGAGTCGACAACCGGCTCGCGGTGCATATTCTCATCGATGAGGGAGTGCGAACACTCGTTGGCGAATTGCATATAGTGGGCGCGGAGAAGGTCGCCATAAGTGAGGTGCCCGGGGGACTGAGCACGCAGCCCGGGCAGCCCTACTCCGAGCAGGACCTGGCGAACGACCGGGAAAGAATTTTGAGTTATTACTTCGATGACGGATTTCCCAATGCCACACTCGAGATCACAACGAAACCCGCCGCCCAACCCAATCGCGAAGATGTGACCTACACCATCCAGGAGGGTGAACGCTTCATGGTGAACCGGGTCATGGTGGCGGGAACCGAACACACCCGCGACTACGTGGTGAAGCGGGAGTTGCAGGTTCACGCAAAAGATCCGTTGAGCCAACAAGGCCTGCTCAGCACCCAGACCCGGCTCTACGATCTCGGCATTTTTAGCCAGGTGGATACGGCGGTACAGAACCCCGATGGCACCGATCCGCTGAAGAATGTCCTGGTGCAGGTGCAGGAAGCCAAGCGCTATACGTTCACCTACGGTCTTGGATTGGAGTTCCAGACGGGCCAACCGGCCGGGACTACCGCACCGCAAGGCACCACAGGAGTGAGTCCGAGAGTGGCGTTTGATGTAACGCGTCTGAATTTCGGCGGGCGCGATCAGACACTCACGTTCCAGTCCCATGTGGGCCGCCTGCAGCAGAGAGGGTTGGTTAGTTATGCGGTTCCGAAGCTCTTCGACAACGACAAGTACAAGCTGATCTATACGGTTTTTTACGACAATAGTCTGGATGTGGCGACGTTTACTTCTGAGCGCCTTGAAGGAAAGATCGACCTGCGCCAACAGATCGGAAATTCGGGGACGGAGCCGGGGACCAGGTCGGGACCAAATTCCATCACGTATCGCATTGATTTTCGACTGGTGAAGGCCTATCACTTCGCGGAAGGCTTTTCACCCGGCGAAATCTCGGTTCTGTCTCTGCCTGCCCGCATAGGGGGGCCCGGCTTTACTTTTATTCATGACAAGCGGGACAATCCGCTGGAAAGCACGAAGGGAAGCTATTTCACGCTGGATGCGTTCCTCTCATCCAAGTACTTCGCCTCGGAGGCCGATTTCGGACGGATACTCGCGCAGGATTCGACATATTACGCATTTGGAGGAAAGGGCAAGGCCGGGCATCAATTCGTGTTGGCGCGGTCGACCAGCATCGGAGTGCAGCAACCGTTTCACGGCACCGTAGTGCGGCCGCCGGGATCGTGCCCTACCGATCCGAATACGAATGAATCAGTATGTCAGGATATTACGCTGATTCCGTTGCCCGAACAATTCTTTGCTGGGGGCGGAAACTCGCATCGTGGTTTCGGGTTAAATCAGGCAGGACCTCGCGATCCGGACTCCGGCTTTCCGGTCGGCGGCACAGCCTTGTTTGTGAACAACTTCGAGCTGCGAATGCCGCCGATATCGCTGCCGTACCTGGGAGATGGATTCGGTCTTGCCATCTTCCACGATATGGGCAACGTCTTCACGGCGCCGCACGACATGGTGAACGGGTTGCTGCGCTGGCATCAGGACAAGCCACCGGACTGCCGATATAACGACACGGCCTGTCTCAGTCCGTTCAACAACAGCGGGTACGACTACACGTCCCACGCGGTTGGAGTAGGGTTGCGCTACAAGACGCCGATTGGTCCATTGCGCTTTGACTTCGGGTACAATTTAAATCCAACGGCATATCTACAGGCGATTACGACCACGGATAGCGCTGGGAATGCTTCGACAACCCTGCAGCCGCAGCATCTCCGGCATTTCAATGTATTTTTCAGCATAGGCCAGCCATTCTGATGGATAGTAATAGAGGAAGCGCACGGAAGAAAACGATCGCAGTTGCACTCACATTGCTTGTGGGAGCGCTGATTCTTCCCGCTGTCCAACTTCCGGCGGCGCATGCCGGCGAAGTGATCGACCGCATCGTAGCTACTGTGAACGGACACATCATCTTACAAAGTGACTGGAATGAGGCCCTGTGTTATGAGGCCCTGCTCAATGGCCGCACGCTGAGCCAATTCGGCGATGACGATCGGCGCGCCGTTCTTGATCGCCTGATTGACCAGGAGCTACTCGCGGAACAGATGAAGTCCGCATTTTTCCAGCATGCTACCGAGGCTGAGGCTGCCGCGCGGCTTTCGGAGGCGCGGAAGTTATATCCGGGAGCGTTAACTGAGGAAGGCTGGCAGAGTGTGCTGGCCAGATTCGGATTGGCTGAAAAGGACTTGGTCGCGCATGTTCAGCAGCAGATTGATTTGATGCGTCTGGTGGATTCTCATCTTCGTCCCACGGTCCAAATTGACTCTAAGACTGTTGAAGCCTATTACCGAGAGAAATTCGTTCCGCAATTGAAGCAATCCAACGCCGGTGACACTCCGCCTGCCGATGTTGCCGCAAAGATTCGCGAACTGCTCACCCAGGAAAAAGTCAGCGAGCTTATGGTTTCGTGGCTGCAGTCTTTGCGTTCGGAGAGTAAAGTCAGCGTTCCGGGTGCGACCGCGTCGGCCGCGGATGGAGTGCAGTCGCGGTGACCGAGTCCGCCGCCAGGCCGCGACGCTGGTGGAAATATCTGCTGATAGCCGCCGGCATCGGCGTCGTTGCCGCGCTCGCCGCGCTCTGGTACACGACCACAGATTCCTTTCAGGCCTACGTGCGCCGCCGGATGGTTACCGAAGTGGAGCGCATCACTGGGGGCCGCGCCGAGATTGGCAGTTTCCACATTGTTCCTTTCCACATGCAGATCGAGGTGCGCAACATCACCGTTCATGGGAAGGAATCTGCGAACGACGTTCCCTTGGCGCATGCCGACAGCCTGCTGGCGCGCGTAAAAATCATTTCGTTTCTGCGCACGGAATTCGGCTTCCACTCCGTGACCGTAGATCATCCGGTAATTCACGTCGCCGTCGCGGCGGACGGCAGCACGAATATCCCCGCACCCAAGGAAGCGAGTTCGACCTCCCAGAGCCCGGATAAGTCTGCGATCGAGCAACTGTTCGCCCTGTCCATTAGTCGGCTTACTGTGAAGAACGGTGAGCTGATCTGGGCCGACCAGAGAGTTCCTCTGAACTTTGAAGTTCATGACGCGGGCTTGCAGATGGAATATTCGTTTCTCCGCGGCCGCTACGAGAGTCATCTTTCGTTGGGCAAAGTTGATAGTGCGATCGAGGATTTTCGCCCATTCGCCTGGAGCACCTCGGCCGACTTCAGCCTGGGTCAAACCTTCGCAGATGTTAAGTCGCTGAAATGGAATTCCGGGCGGTCATCTTTCGAGGCCAGTGGGCGGATCAGTGATTTCAGCGATCCCCATCTGAACGGGACTTACGATGCTCACGTAAATCTGGGAGAAGCTGCCGCGATCGCACGGCGCCATGATTTGCGCGAGGGCATCGCCGAATTCAAGGGCAGCGGACGCTGGTCTGCGAACGATTTCACCACCTCGGGCACAGTAGCTCTGCGCGACATGAATTGGCAGGAGGATCAGTTCGCGATCAATAAAGCGAGCGCGACTTCGGAGTATTCGATCACTGATGAACAGATCAAGCTGTGGAAGCTGCAGGGCAAATTACTGGGTGGAAGTTTCACCGGAGACGCGCAGGTCGACAATTGGCTGCATAGCGTTCCCGCATCGAGTGCGACCAAGTCAAAGAAGGGCTCGGAAAATCTTGCGGTGATGAGCGCGGCCCGGCCTCTGGTTAAGAAGGGCGAGAGGGCGAAGCTGCCGGGCGTACAGGTTGGAGCGGTGCGACTTCGCATGCGAGATATCTCAGCCGGTGAGATGGCGTCTGCTTTCAATGTGCCTGCCCACCGACTCGGACGCTTTCGTCCCACGGGATCTGCAACCGCCACCGCCGACGCCTCCTGGAGAGGTTCGTACAAGGACGCTGAGGTGGGATTTACTTTTGACGTTAGCCCGCCGCCGCGTCCCGCGGCAGGCGAATTGCCGATCACTGCTCATATTGAGGGCAAGTATCGCAATGGAAGCGACTCGCTTCAGCTTGCCCGACTCGACCTCTCTACCCCTGCGTCACGGATGCAGGCGTCAGGAACCCTGGGCGCGCCGTCAACTCTGCGCGTTTCCGTTTCGACTTCCGACCTCGACGAGTGGCGGCCACTGGTAACCGCGCTGGGCGGGCCTGCAGATCTGCCGGTCCGCGTGGATGGCAGTGCGACCTTCAACGGCGTGGTTGGCGGAACTCTTTCCTCTCCAACCTTGGCCGGAACGCTGGCAGCGGAAGATTTTGAATTTACGCTTCCCGCGACCTCGCGCACGCCCGAACAGCAAGTGCATTGGGATTCCCTTGGAGCCACGGTTCAATATTCAGCGCGCGATCTAGGATTTCGCGGAGGCACGCTGCGGCGAGGAGAGACCAGCGCCGATTTTGATCTCAACGTTGGCTTGCAAAATGGCGAATTCGGTGAGAACAGTCCCATCAACGCGCATGTGAATTTGCACCATGTTGATGTCGCGTCGACCGCGGTTCTTGCTGGATTCGAATATCCGGTGACGGGTATTGCCGATGTAACTGTCCAAATCGCAGGAACGCGGGAGCGTCCCCAGGCTCAGGGGCATATCCACGCCGCCGATGCTTCGGTCTATGGCGAATCGATCGAACTGTTCGATGCCGACCTCCAGATCGCCGGCAGTGAGACGGCTCTCAACAATATTCATCTCACACATCAGGATGCAGAGATTTCGGGCAGCGCGGCTTATACACCAGCGACGCGCAGCTTCCGCCTCGACCTGAGCGGCAAGAATTTCGACGTATCGCGCATTCGCCAGATTCATCTGGATCCCTTGCCGATAGAGGCTCGTGCCGACTTTACTCTGCAAGGCTCCGGCACACTCGATGCGCCGGTGATCGACGCCGTGGCTCACGTGCACGGTCTGACACTCGATCATGAACTCGAGGGGAGTCTCGATCTGGAAGCCTCGACCAAGGGCGGCGAGATGCGCGTCAGCGGACACTCTCAGTTTCCCCAAGGCGGTTTGTCTATCGAAGGGACTGTCGGGATGCATGGGGATTATCCCGCAAACATTTCCGCGCACATGGATCATCTCGATCTGGATGCGCTTTGGCGCGCTTATCTGGGCCGGCAGCTTACAGGACATTCCGGAGTGGGCGGTACAGTTATCATGCAGGGGTCGCTGCGTTATCCGTCGCGATGGACGTTGGACGGGAATGTGACGGACCTTGCCATCGACGTGGAATACGCCAAGCTTCACAATCAGGACCCAGTCCGCTTCACGTATGCGGACGAGACCATCCACATCGCGCAGACCCATATGGTGGGAGAGGGAACTGACGTGGTTGGGCACGGATCGATTCAATTTGTGGGAGCGAAGGCACTCGATCTGGCGGCCGACGGACACGTTGACCTCAAGCTGCTGGGCAGCTTCGTCCCGGATCTCACCGCCGCCGGCCAGACTACGATCCACATGTTGGTAGGAGGGACGCTCAGCGAGCCACTTCCTCAAGGCACCATCGAGGTCAAGAACGGAACGGCGAACTATGCTGGCTTGCCTAGCGGTTTGAGTGAGATGAACGGTTCGCTGACTTTTACACGCGACCGGGTGCATATCGATCAGTTGACGGCTCGCACCGGCGGCGGCACACTCGATCTGAAAGGCGATGCCACCAACTACAACCGACAACTCAACTTCAATCTCACTGCCGTGGGCAAGGAAGTACGTTTGCGTTATCCGCCGGGCGTGAGTTCGACGGCGACGGCGGAACTGCATTGGGTGGGGAACCTCTCGGCGTCGACAATCTCCGGCGACATTTTGGTCACAAAGCTGGCGGTGACACCCGGCTTCGATTTTGGTTCTTATCTGGAGAGGAGTCGCCAGTCGGCTTCAATTACGGCGGCCAATTCACCGCTCTATAACGTGAAACTCGATGTGGCCGTTCGGACCGCGCCCGAACTGCAGATGAAGACCGCAGTCGCACGCCTCTCCGGGGACGCCGATCTGCGTCTGCGCGGGTCGGTGGCGCGGCCCACCGTTCTTGGCCGCGCCGACATCCTGGAAGGCGACGCGACGTTCAACGGCATCAAGTTCCGGCTGGAGCGCGGCGACATCACATTCGCGAATCCAGTGACGATTGAACCACAGGTCAACCTGCAAGCTACTACTCACGTTCGCAACTACGATCTCGATGTAACGGTGACCGGAACTCCCGATCGGCTAACCGTGAACTATCGCTCGGAACCCCCGCTGCCCAAGTCGGACATCATTGCGCTGCTCGCCCTGGGACGCACCAGCGAAGAATCGGAGCAACTGCAGCAGCAATCGGGCCAGGGGATTTTCAACGATGAAGCGACCGCGTTGATCATCAGCCAGGCGATCAACTCGACCGTTAGCAGCCGCATGCAAAAGCTCTTCGGTGTCAGCCGGATCAAGATTGATCCGCAGGGGCTAACGACGGAAACCAATCCTACGGCGCGCGGGCCCCAGGTCACCATCGAGCAGCAATTCGCCAATAACATCACTCTCAGTTACAGCACCAATGTCTCGCAGAGTTCGCAGCAGATCATCCAGGGCGAGTACTACATCAATCGCAATGTTTCGATCGTAGGGACGCGGGATCAGAATGGCGTGGTCAGCTTCGATGTTCGGGTGCGGCGGCGCAAGAAATAAGATTGCTTGTTAGGGACTCAGAGTTTCTCCCATCCCGATGAACTCCTCCGCCGACACATCTGAATTCTCGATCCAGCGCCAGCGCATGATTGACTCGCAACTCCGCTCCCGCGGAGTCACCAACGTGCGCGTACTCGAAGCCATGAGCCGTGTACCGCGTCATGTGTTCGTCCCCGAACATTATCGCGACCATTCGTATGAAGATCATCCTCTGCCGATCGGTCAGGAGCAGACCATTTCTCAGCCGTACATCGTTGCGCTCATGCTCGCGGCATTGAATCTTGCACCCAGCGACAGAGTGCTCGAGGTTGGCACCGGATCGGGCTACGTGACCGCGTTGCTCGCCGAACTGACCGCGCAGGTTTTCTCGGTTGAGCGTCATCCGGCATTGGCGAACGCCGCGAGAGAGTTGCTCGCCGGCATGGGCTACTTCAACGTGAAAGTGATTGTGGGCGACGGTAGCCTTGGGTTTCGGGAGCAGGCGCCGTACGACGCGATCATCGTCTCGGCGACCGCTGAACGATTACCGCAGGCGTTGATGGAGCAACTCGCCGAAGGCGGACGCATGATCATTCCGGTAGGCGCCGACGATTCTCAACAGCTGCAATTGATCTTCATGGAAGGCGGCCAGCCGCGAATTTCCTTGAGGGAGCTATGTCGATTTGTTCCGTTGGTTTCCGGGGAACGGTCTTGAGGTTTCATTAGGGGGCCTGCCGAATCTTCTGAGTGTCATTTCGAGCGGAGTCGAGAAACCTGCTGGACCGGCACCAGGAAAAACAGGTTCCTCGACTGCGGTTCGCCATCCGCAAAACGGATGGCGATGCCTCCGTTTGATTGCATAA
>Ga0070731_10005598_pt1 | contig 10291 bp, 12 predicted proteins | sample Coa_R1_2_FD_66448 | JGI IMG/M metagenome (GOLD analysis project Ga0070731, IMG submission 66448) | Surface soil microbial communities from Centralia Pennsylvania, which are recovering from an underground coalmine fire - Coalmine... | ecosystem: Environmental > Terrestrial > Soil > Unclassified ... | reverse complement strand
CGTCCTGATCGGGGGAAGCGCTGCGCAGGGGTACGGGGCTCAGACCAACGAGCACATGGTGTACCGCCTGCTCGAGAAGCAGCTCACCGAGCGGTTGGCCGGAGCCGGGCGCGTCCGGGTCACGAATCTCGCGCTCGCGAACGCCACCACGTACCAGAATTACATCGCGCTCAATAAGTGGGGCCATCAGCTCGAGCCCGACATGATCCTGTCCTTCTCGGGCGTCAACGACGCCTTCATCCCGGTCGAGTCGGACATGCCGTCGCGCTACGAGGGCGTGTTCGGCTTGACGCGCTCGACATGGGTCACCGAGAGCCCGCGCCTGCTTGACGATCTGGCGAAGTACTATCCCTCCATCCAGACGTCGTTGCTCGGCATCGCGATCCGGGTGCTCAACTCACCCGACATCGCGAAGCGGGCGAAGCAGGAGTACGACGATTCGTACGCGTATCCGGGCGGTCCATCGGGACAGGAGCGCGCGGCGCGCCTGTACGTCCACGCGCTCAAGTCCATCAAGCGCGATTTCGACGGCATCCCCATCGCGGTGGCGTTTCAGCCGTACAATCTGCCCTCCGCGGACTTCGCGCGGAAGCTCGAGTACGTGACGCACAGCGCCCGACGGGGCGTCGACGGCTACATCAACGACCGGTGGTATTTCGTCGACGTGCAGGACGAGTTTCGGAAGAGGGGAGTTCCGAGCTCCGAATCGTTCGTCACGTCCGTGCATCTCTCGAATCGCGGCCAGCAGGCTGCGGCGGATGTCCTGACGGATGCTCTCTTGCCGATCGTGATCACCACCGTTCGGGAACCGGTCGCGCGCGTACGACAGTGAACGGACGCGCCGTCGACCGCGTCCGTGACGCACGGCGGTTGGCACGGCGTCTTCCCGGCAGCTTCTCCTCCCGATTGGGGAAGTGCGGGACGACGAAGGGTGAGATCGGCGCCGCCGGACGCGGGTTTCAATTCGCGGCAAGCCGGCTGGGGGCCGACCATGAATACGTGGCTCGACCAGGAGCGCCCGATTCGTCGGCCGATTTCTGGCGGGCGGATCGCGCTCGATCGGAGCATGCGACGTTGAATTTGGAATGTGGAGTGCTTCTCGAGCCGGAAGGAGACTGCCGATGTACGAGCGAGGCGAGTACGTCTTCCTGACCGACGTTCCCATACCGGTCCGTTGCCGCGTCATCGATGCCGAGACGTTCACGGCCGGCACGCGTCAGGCCCAGCTCTTGAAGCTGGCTCCCCTCGAGGGCCCGTGGCCCTTCGACACGACGCTGATCCGCCCGGACCGTGCCGTGAAGCCCGCGACCTTCCCGGCCCCTATCCTTCGGCGGCCCCGAGGCCCGCGGAGCCGCAGGCGTAGCGATCCAGCAACGTGAAGAGGTGTTCCGGGCTCACGGGCTTCTCGACGTAGTCCTGGATGCCGAGCTGCTGCGCCGTCTCCCTGACGCGGCCGATCCCCGACATGACGATGACGGGGATCGCCAAGAGCGCCTGATCGCCGAGCTGCTCGAGACGGAACTGCCACCCATCCTTCACGGGCATCATCAGATCGAGCAGGATCACGCAGGGATCCAGTCCACTTCGCAGCCGGTCGAGCGCGACCTGACCGTCCTCGGCGACCGTGACCGAGTAGCCGCGCGATTCCAGCAACTCGGCGACGGCAAGGCGGCAGTCGCCGTCGTCCTCGACGATGAGCACGCGATGATGATGCAGCCCCATTCGCTCCTCCCCATGCCCTCACGAGATGCGTTGATCTGTCATGACGACGTCCACCGGCTCGCGCGCGAGGATCATCATCGCCTCTCCAGGCGAGGTCGTTCCGAGAATGCGGTAGTCGAGCCGAAACAGCTCGCGAATGCTGTCCACGACGTTCGCCTCGTCGTCGACGATCAGGATGCTGGCGTGCCGGATCATTCGTGCTCGGTCGGGCTGGGTCGCCACGCGGCTCCTCGCGACAGATTCGGCTCGGCACGCGGCGAACTTGAAGCGTCTACCGCATTGACGTGACGCCGGGCGGACATCATCGGTACGAACGTCGTCGACGATCCGGTACGGCTTCGAACGTTCGGTGGCTTCGCTACGTCGATATGCAGTAGGGAGGAGGCGATGATTCGTCCAGCGATCGCTTCGAGCGCCGGACGGCGTACGTCTCATCCGACTTTTGCGGTGCCGCTCTCTGGCTGCCTCCCGGGGTGTACCCGGACGGCGAGGCACTCGAGAAGGTCTTCCGCTACACCGCGAAGCCCGATCATCTCGACGATCTGCTGGGCACCTTCCAACAGATGGAGCGTTGGCACCCGAAGGAACCCCACTGGTACCTGCCGATCATCGGCGTCGAGCCGAACTCCCAGGGAAAGGGCCTCGGTGGCGACCTGATGCTGCACGCCGTCGGCCGCTGCGACCGGGCGCGGGCGCTCGCCTATCTCGAGTCGTCGAATCCGAGGAACATCCCGCTCTACCAGCGCCACGGCTTCGAGCCGATGGGAGAGATCCGGGTCGGTGCGGCCCCGGTCGTGACGCCGATGCTGCGGCGCCCGCGTTAGCCCGTGGGACTCACGGCACCGGACACGCCGGCGACGCCGGCGCGCGCGTCGCGCTGAATCGCCCCGGCACGTCGACGCGGACCGCCCCTCCGAACAGCGTGCAGAACCGTCGCCCGCCGCTCGTCAGGACGACCGCGAGACCCCCCTGGTGCGCCTCGCGAATCGTCGCGCGCGACCTCACGTGATTTTCGGCGCATCTCACGGTTGACCGGGGACGGGTCGGGGGCTAGCGATTTCGACGATGGAGCTGCCCTCGGGCTTCGTCCTCGTCCCGGCCGCGTTCGATCGCGCGGAGAGCGCGGCGCATCTCGCGGCCCTGCTCGCCGACCTCGACTGGGAGGAGCAGCGCTTCACGATCTACGGCCGCACGACGCCGATGCCGCGCCTAATCGCGATGTACGGGCCGATCGGCTACCGCTACTCGGGCGTCGTGCACCCCCCGCGTCCCCTCCCGCCGCGCCTCGGCGAGATCCGCGGTCGCGTGGAGGAGCTCACGCAACGCCGCTTCAACTCGGTGCTCGCGAACCTCTACCGCGACGGGCGTGATTCGGTCGGCTGGCACCGCGACAGCGACTACGCGCATGGCGGGCAGCCGGACATCGCGTCGGTGAGCTTCGGTGCGACGCGGCGGTTCGAGGTGCGAGACGGGAACCGGCGTGCGGCGATCGATCTCGAGACCGGCAGCGTGCTGCTGATCACCGGCGAGGCCGTCGCCCGCTGGTGGCACCGCGTTCCGAAGACGACGCAGGCAATCGGACCGCGGATCAATCTCACGTTCCGGCACATGGTGGACGCCGCGGGTGTGGCGTCGGCGTACTGCCGGCAGAGCATTGGCACGTCGAAGGGCAGGGGCTAGTATCGGCGTAGATGACACCGGATCTCGTTCACCTGTACATCGTCGTGATCTCGGTCATCGGCATCGTCCTGGAGCTTGCGTCCCTAGCGTACCTCGTGAGCCTCCTGCGTGAGAGTCGCGAGAAGATGGAAGCCGACGACGCGGCGCTCTATCTCCAGAGCCGCCGCGTGCAGGAGGTCCTGCGCGAGATGCGGGCGGAGTTTCTCCAGCAGTAGCGCGCGCTAGGCCGGCACGAACAGCGGCGCTACGACCTCGCCCGGCACGCCGGCGAAGCGGAGCGGCCGGAACACGACGCGGACCGGCATGTCGATCCGCAGCGCGTCCGGCGCGCAGTCGACGATGCGCGTGACGATGCGGACCGCCGCGTCCTCGTCGATCGTCACGAGTCCCGTGACGTACGGTACCTCGCCCGCAACCTGCGGGATGAACGCGCGCCGCACCACGGACCACGAGAAGAGCCGCCCGCGCCCGCTGACGGGTGTCCACGTCGTCGCGTGCGCGGCGCAGAACCGGCACGTGCCGTCCGGGTACCAGACGTAACGCCCGCAGCCGTCGCAGCGCGGCACGGCGAGCACCCCGCGCGCCGCGGCCGCCCAGAACTCCCGGGTCGGCGGCCAGTCGGTGTCCGGCAGCGGGAACGCGCTCCGGAACTGCATCGAGTCGTGCCTAGCAGAACCGGAGCGAGCGGTCACGGACAGACGAGGCCGCGGGCGAGGGTCGTGGCGTCGCCCCGCACGCCGGCGGCCATGTCGGTGAAGCTCACGAGCGGAACGGAGCGCGAGGCGGGCTCGAGGATCCGCAGCATCCCTCCGAGCCGCCCACCGAGCCGCAGGAGCTTCCGCGCGGCGGCGCCGCGCTTCGCGTCGGCGCAGCGGCCCTCGGCGGCCGCGAGCAGCAGCTGCGCGCGTGCGAGCCGCGCCGTGCTCCGCGCTCGGAGCTTCGCGGGCGCGGCCGTCCCGGAGAGCGCACCGCGCAGCACGGCGAGGCGGCAGGCGATCGAATCGAACGTCGGCGCCGCGACGCAACCGCACGTCGCGCCGTCGCACGGGGGCACGACGGTCGTCGTGGTCGTCGCGGGGAACGTCGCGGTCGTCGTCGTGCTCGTCGCGGACGGAGCCGTCGTCGTCGACGCGGCGAGCGTGGTCGTCGAGGTCGTCGTGGCGGCGAACGTCGTGCTGGTCGTTGCGGCGGTGGACGTGGTCGTCGTGGAGGAGGGCTGCGACGTCGAGGTCGTGACGCCCGTCGTGGTGGTCGTTGGGACGGTCGCGGTCGTGGTGGTGCTGGTCCCTCCCGCGGCCGTGGTCGTGGTCGTCGTGCCGAGGATGGTCGTCGACGTGCTTGTGGTGCCGGCCGTGGACGTCGTCGTGGTGCTGGTCCCTCCCGCGGCCGTGGTCGTTGTCGTCGTTCCGAGGATGGTGGTCGACGTGCTCGTGGTACCCGCCACGGACGTCGTGGTCGTGGAGGACTGCGACGTCGAGGTCGTCACGCCCGTCGTGGTGGTCGTCGGGACAGTGGTGATCGTTGTCGTGCTGCTTCCGGAGGGGTCCGTCGTCGACGTCGACGTGGTGATCCCGGTCGTGGTCGTCGTGACGAGCGTGGTGGTCGACGTCGTCGTGACGGTGGTCGTGCTCGTCGTCGACGAGGTGGTCGTCGTGGTCGTCGGCAGGAGCGTCTGCGGCGTGCACGCGGAGAACTCCGACGTGCTCCCGGAGGCGGCGTCCGTCGCGGTCGCGGTGAGATGCTCCTGCGAGGCGTCGACCGACCGCGACAGCGGGGCCGTGAAGGCTGCGTGCCCGGCACCGTCCGTGGACACCGGTACCGTCGCGAGGAGCTCGGCGCCCTCGCCGTAGCCGCTCGGATCGCAGACCGGCTGGCCGAAGATCTCGACCACGAACGATCCGTTCGCCGTCGTGTCGAGCGTCCCGGAGACCTCCGTTCCGCCCGCAAAGGCGGGGTCGAGGACGGGGAAGTTCTGCAGGCCGTTCGGTCCGGCGTCGGCGTCCAGCGGATCGTTCGCCGTGACACCCGCGCCGCCGAGGTCGATGCCCAGCCCGCCGTTCGCGTCGATCGTGTTGCCGCGGACCGTGATCCCGGTCCCGTCCGCGATCCACACGCCCGCGTCGCCGTTGTGCTCGATCCGGTTCGGAGTCGTTTCGCCGACCACCGCCGGTCCCGCGCCGAAGTAGAAGTAGATGCCTTCCGCAGCGTTGCCGAGCGCCGAGGTGCCGTCGAGTGCGACGCCAATGGCGTTGCCGGACACGCTCGTGCCGCTTGCGCCCCAGATGTCGACCCCGTCACCGTCGTTTCCCGAAATCACGTTGCCGGCGCCGGCTTCGTCGCCGCCGATGAGGGTCCCGTTCGCGGTGTAGATCCAAACGCCGAGCGAATTCGGAAGCGCGGCATCGCCGCCGGCGGTCGTGCCGATCAGGTTGCCCGCGATGACGTTGCCCGTCGCCGCGCCGCCGTGGACGAAGATCCCGTAGAGGTTGCCCGAGATCACGTTGCCGCTGCCCGCCGATGCTCCGCCGATTTGGTTTCCCGGGGAGCCGGACACCTCGATGCCGTAGGCGTTCGGGCTGCGTCCAACCGTGCCCGAGACGTCGGTGCCGATGAGATTTCCCTCGATGACGTTCCCGCCCGCCCCGCTGAGCTGGATGCCCGCGCTGCCGAAGCCACCGATCACGAGGCCGCGTATCGTCGACGCGCCGCCGGTGATCGTGAGCCCGATCGCGCTCGTCGTCGCCTGGCCGTCGAGCTCGACCCAGGCCGCGGGCAGCTGGCTGGTGCCGTCGATCGTGACGGGGTCGGTGACGGTCGGGAGTGGGGTCGCGAGCGTGATGCGCGGCACGCCGACGTCCGGGATCGCGAACGCGATCGTGTCCGCGCCCGCCATCGCGTTCGCGTCAATGATCGCCTGGCGGAGCGACCCGGGACCGGCGTCGGCGGTCGTCGCGACGAGAAACGTCGCGGCGCGGCTCGCCGTGGGGCTCGCCGCCAGGGACAGCGAGATGGCAAGCGCCATGCGGGCGTGCCTTCTCCAGCCGGGTCGCACGCGGCCGCAGATGTGCAAACCCGGCGCCAGTCACGGGAGGGCAGGGCGGGCGCCCGGTACCCTCGGACACGCGCCCGTGCCGGGGTGGCGGTCGCCGTGCGTGTCACAGTGAGCCCCGACTGACACGAAAATGGCACACACCGCAGGGTGTTGGCCCACGTCGACGGTACGCGGGGGCGGCACGCCCGTTGCGTACTCCCGGCCGGGTCCATGAGAAACCTCGTCGAGAGAGCGCTGCGCGAGGACGGCGGGCAGGACCTCGCCGAGTACGGTATCGCGCTCGCCCTCATCGGCGTGGTCGCGGCCTCCGCTGCGGTCATGATCTCGCACGACGTGCGCACGCTCTGGCAGCATGCGCTCCAGGTCGTCGTCGTCGCGACGCTGCGCGGCTGAGCGGCTCAGCGCCGCCTGAGGACGAGCGTGCTCGCCTGGGGCCCGGTGTAGCCGCCGTAGACCGCGATCGCCGCGTCCGGCACCTGCCCCGCGGCCTCGCAGCGCAGCTGGCGTACGAGCTCGACCACGTGCGCGATGCCGAGCACGTAGGCGTGTGACAGCATGCCGCCGTGCGTGTTGTACGGCAGCCGACCGCCGTCGAAGTGGAGCGTCGTGCCCTCCACGAACGGACCGCCCTCGCCCTTGGCGCAGAAGCCCATGTCCTCGATCTGCATCAGCGACACGATGGTGAACGGGTCGTAGCAGGCGAGCACATCGACGTCGGCGGGACGGATGCCGGCCATGCGGAACGCACCCGGTGCGGCGAAGACCTGCGGCGTCGCCGTGAAGTCGCCCTGCTCCGCCCAGTAGGTGCGCGTCGCCGAGTTGCCGACGCCGACGCCGGCGACCTCCACGACCGGCCGCCGCAAATCGCGCGCGCGCTCGACGGACGTCATCACGTACGCGCCGCCGCCGTCGGAGATGAGGCAGCAGTCCTCCTTGCGGAACGGATCGCAGATGGGCGGGCTCGCGAGGTACTGCGCGATTGTGAGCGGCTTGTCGTGCAGCACGGCCGCGGGTGTCAGGTTCGCGTGGCGCCGGCACGCGACTGCGATTGCGCCGAGCTGCGCCGCCGTCGTGCCGTACTCGTGCATGTGCCGGCGCGCGATGGTCGCGAAGTAGACCGGCTGCGGGAACCAGCCGAACGGCACCTCCAGGTTCTGCTTGAAGAGCTCGGCCGCGTGCACCTCGCCCGGTCCGCCGACCATGTCCGCGCGCTGCGTCGCCCAGGCGACGGAGAAGACATTGAGAATCGTTCGCGCCCGACCAGCTCGCATCGCGAGCGCGGCCTCGTAGGGTGCGCTCCCCGCCCACACCATCCCGCCGCCGGCGGTCGAGCTCCACATCTCGTGCGAGGTGCCGAAGTGTGCCCGGTAGTCGTCGGCGGTGAACTGCCGGCCGTCGAAGGGCGAGTACATGATGCCGTCGACGTCGTGCGGTGCGAGGCCGGCATCGGCCAGCGCGCGCTCGATCGCCTGCGCCGCGATCTCCTTCGTCGTCCGGCCCGAGGCCTTCGTGTGGTCGGCCTCGCCGACCCCGACGATCGCCACCTCGCCCGCGACGTCTTCGAGTGCGGAGGCGAAGCCCCAGTCCGGTGCGCTCAATTCCCGCGTCGCGCGCTCTCCGCCTGCGCGACGGTCGCGGCGGTCTGGCCGAAGAGGACCTTGCGCGCCTCCTCGTCCATCGTGCCGCTGCGGCGGAGCTCCTCGCCGACGGCGCGTCCCTTCTTCACCGCCGGGCGGGCGGCGACGGTCTCCCACCAGCGCGCGACGTGCGGGAAGTCGGCGAGGATCTTCCGTCCCTGGTACTCCGGGAACACCCAGCACCACGTCGCGATGTCGGCGATCGAGTAGTCGCCGGCGAGGTAGGACCGGTCGCCGAGCCGGCGCTCGAGAACGCCGAGCAGGCGGTTCATCTCGTTCGCGAACCGCTCGATCGCGTACGGGACCTTCTCCTTCGCGTAGCTCGCGAAGTGATTCAGGTTGCCGGCGACGGGGCCGACGTTCGCGACCTGCCACGCGACCCACTGCAGCACCTCGTACCTGCCGCGCACGTCGCGCGGCATGAAACGTCCGCTCTTCTCGGCGAGGTACTGCAGGATCGCGGCGCTCTCGAAGATCGCGAGCGGTCCGCCGCCGCCAGGCGGGTCGTGGTCGACGATCGCGGGCATGCGGTTGTTCGGCGAGATCGCGAGGAAGCCGGGGGTGAACTGCTCCCCGCGCCCGATGTTCACCGGCTTCACGGTGTACGGGAGCCCGCACTCCTCGAGCATGATGCTGATCTTCCAGCCGTTCGGCGTGGGCCAGTAGTGGAGATCGATCATGCGTCCGCAGCTACCCCGCGCCCCCAGCCGTCGCAAGTCCGGACGTTGGTGGCGTGAGGGCGCCGTGCTAGGGAAATCGACCCGTGGCGAAGGCGAAGGCGAAGGGCGACGCCCCGTCTCTGCTGGACCGGCTCGAGACGGTCGAGCGGCACGGCCGCCGGCTCCGACGGCTCGTGCTCCTGCTATCCATATCGACCGTGCTCGCGTTCGCCGTCGCCGTCGTCGCGCTGGTCGCGCCGTACAACGCGGCGATCGGCGTCTGGCTCGGCGACGCGTTCGGTCGCCCGGAGGTGGAGTCGAAGAAGACCATCATCGAGGCGGAGCAGTTCGTCCTGCGCGCGCCGGACGGGAAGGCGCGCGCCACGTTCGGGCTGCGCGAGGAGAACGCGATGGGCCTCGACCTCTACGACGCGGCCGGGCACGCGCGCGCCGGACTCGACCTCGCGCCCGACGGCACGGGGAGCGTCTGGCTCGCGGCGTCGGACGGCCAGGTCGCGACCGCGCTCAACGCGCGCGGGCTGCGCGTCACCGACACGGGCGGAGAGAGTACGTTCCTCGGCGGCTCCGGTGTGACGCTCGTCGACCGCAACCAGAAGGGCCGCGTCGGCCTCGTCATGAAGGACGACGACGCGCCGAGCCTCACGCTCTACGACCGCGAGGGACGCAACGGCGCACTCCTCGACGTGTCGGCCGAGGGCGCGCGTCTCGGGCTCTTCTTCGGCGGCGCCGTGCGAGCGGGACTCGGTCACGGCCACGGCGGCTCGCAGCTGAACCTCTTCGGCGACGACGGGCGCGATCATGCAACCCTCACGCTCCTGCCGGACGGCGGGACCGGCCTTCTCTTCCACGACGCCGACGGCAAGCAGCGCATGACGCTCGGCATCCTCGGCAGCGACGCGGCCGGGATGTCCCTCTTCGACAAGGCGGAGAAGCAGCGCGCCGGGTTCGCGGTGGTCGGCGACGGCTCGCCGCACCTGGAGCTCTTCGACGGCGGCGGCACGCGGCGGGGAGGATTCCTGCTGTCGCCGGAGGGCCTCCCCGGGCTCCTGCTCGAGGACCGCGGGCAGCCGCGCGCGGTGCTCGGCGCCGCGCCGATCGACGGCAAGACGGGCGCCGGGCGCCGGCCGTCGCCGTCGTCGCTGCTCCTCTACGACAAGGACGGCTCGCTCGTCTTCCAGGCGCCCGTATACTGATGTCCGTCCCCCCGCTCGGGCACCTGAAGATGCTCGATCTGTCCCGGCAGCTGCCGGGGCCGTTCTGCTCGACGCTGCTCGCCGATCTCGGGATGGACGTGCTCGTCGTCGGCGCGCCGGACGATCCGTTCGGGATGGGCATCCCGTTCCTCGCCCGCAACAAGCGGAGCATGACGCTCAACCTGAAGACGGACGCGGGCCGCGAGATCTTCCACCGCCTCGCCGCCGACGTCGACGTCGTGCTCGAGGGCTTCCGGCCGGGCGTTACGGCGCGGCTCGGGGTCGACTACGCGACGCTCGCGAAGCTGAATCCGCGTCTCGTCTACT
>Ga0070731_10005597_pt1 | contig 10297 bp, 7 predicted proteins | sample Coa_R1_2_FD_66448 | JGI IMG/M metagenome (GOLD analysis project Ga0070731, IMG submission 66448) | Surface soil microbial communities from Centralia Pennsylvania, which are recovering from an underground coalmine fire - Coalmine... | ecosystem: Environmental > Terrestrial > Soil > Unclassified ... | reverse complement strand
GCGCTCGTCAGCGCCAGGACCGACGTCGCGACCGCCAGGAGGGAAGCAAGCCGAAAACTCTGCATGGCGCTCGTGCGGGCTCAGCGGGCGCGCTGGCCGAAGAGAACGCGCTTGGCATCGTCCGACATCGGGACATTCTGCCGCGGATTGACGTCCGCTGCCTTTTCATAGGCGCGCACGGTTGCCGGACGATCGTGCACGCGTGCGAACCAGCGCGCGAGATGCGGGAAATCCTCGAGCCGCTGACCCTGCGACTCGTACGGCACGATCCACGGGTAGGCGGCGATGTCGGCGATCGAGTACTCGCCGGCGATGAAGGCACGGTCGGCGAGGCGCTGATTGAGAACACCGTAGAGTCGGTTGGTCTCGTTAACGTAGCGTTCGATCGCGTAGGTGATCTTCTCCGGCGCGTAACGCGAGAAATGGTGGTTCTGGCCCGCCATGGGACCGAGCCCCGCCATCTGCCAGAAGAGCCACTCCGTGACCGCGACGCGGCCACGCGCGTCGTGCGGCAGGAGTCGACCGCTCTTCTCCGCCAGGTAGAGCAGGATCGCACCGGATTCGAAGACGGAGATCGGCGCGCCGTGATCAGACGGGTCGTGATCGACGATCGCCGGAATGCGGTTGTTGGGAGAAATCGCGAGGAACTCCGCCGCGAACTGAGCTCCGGCGCCGATGTTCACCGGAAGGATCCGGTAGTCGAGCCCGGTCTCCTCGAGGAACATCGTGATCTTGTGGCCGTTCGGTGTCGTCCAGTAGTAGAGATCGATCATGCGGCGTGCCTCCGACAGCTCGAGTGCGCGAGCATCGCACGCAGCCGGGCAGGACACGAACGCCGAAGGAGGAATCGCGCGATCGCTCTTTGGTGAGAGCGTCGCAGCGTCAGAGGTTGAGCTCTCCCGAGCGACGATAGTGCCTGCGACTCAGACGCCCTCGCTCGAGGCGCGGCCATCGATCCAGGTTTCGAGCACGTTGAGCTCCTCGTCCGCCGCGACGAGATTGGCACGATAGCCGGGTGCGATGCGGCCGAGCTCGGCAGCCAGGCCGAGAAAGGCGGCCGGCCACTCGCTCGCCATGCGCACCGCCTCGGGCAACGGCACTCCCAGCATGCCGACCGCATTGCGGACGCAGCTCGCCATGTCGATGTTGGAGCCCGCGAGCCGGCCATCCTCGTCGAAGCAGGCCTGCCCGCGTACGGTGATGCGCCGTCCGTGCAGCTCGAAGGAACCCTGATCGCTGCCGACGCTCGGCATCGCATCGGTGACCAGCATGAAGCGATCGTGTGGCTTGCACCGCAGCGCGATGCGCAGAACCACGGGGTCGGTATGCGCCCCATCGACGATGATGCCGCACCAGCTGTGGGGATCGTCGAGCGCGGCGCCGACCGCTCCCGGCTCGCGGCCGGTGAGCTGCGACATGGCGTTGAACAGATGCGTGAAGCCGCTCAGTCCGTGAGCGAGCGCGCTGCTGATCTCGGCGTAAGTCGCGTTGGTGTGGCCGGCGGAGACCACGACCCCTCGGGCCACCAGCTGTCCGATGAGCTCCGGCGTGGTCATCTCAGGGGCGAGGGTGACGAGCGTGCGGCCTTCGCCGAGTGAGGTCAGGAGCCCGAGCGCGCTCGCATCGAGCTCGCGCAGCATCGCCGGATCGTGCACTCCCTTGCGAACGACGTTGAGGAAGGGTCCCTCGATATGGATTCCGAGAACTCCGGGGACTCGCGCGGAGATCGCGGCGCTCACCGCTGCGATGGCGCGCGCGACGGTCTCGAGATCGGTGCTGATCAGCGTAGGAAGAAATCCCGTGGTGCCGAACCGCCGGTGCGCGCGGCCGATCGACTCGATCGACTCGACGCTCGGGGCGTCGTTGAACAATATGCCCCCGCCGCCATTCACCTGCGAGTCGATGAACCCCGGCAGCAGCAACGCCCCGCCGAGGTCGTGCTGTCGGGCCGCGCGACAGCGCGGGTCGGACATGGCGAGCACGTCGAGGATTCGACCATGCTCGATGAGCACGCAGCGATCCTTCGCGAGTTGACCCCCGCACAGCACCCGGCCGTTCATGAGGGCGAGGCTCATCAGAGGGTCTCGGTCACCTTGGTGAGATGCGCGGGGCGATCCGGATCGATGCCTCGCGCCAGTGCGAGCGCATTCACCATGCGGTAGCAGCTCTGCGCGAACAGCATCGGCTCGATCGCGGGATGCGCCGCCTGGGTCGTAAGCGCGGTGGCGCCAGCGACGTCGGCGCCTGCGATCAGCACGTCGGCATCGCGCGCTGCGAGCTCTGCCGCAAGAGCCACCACGCCGGCGTGGCTCTCGTCGTGCTGCGCGAAGAGGAGCAGCGGAAAATGCGCGCCAACCAGCGCGAGCGGTCCATGGCGCAGCTCCGCGGCGCTCAGGGCTTCGGCGTGCAGCGCGCAGGTCTCCTTCAGCTTCAGTGCCGCCTCCTGCGCGACGCCGAGTCCGAGGCCGCGGCCGATGACGTAGAGATCACGTGCACCGCGAAGACGAGCGACTGCGGCGCTCCAGTCGAGCTCCCACGCGCGCAGGAGCAATGCGGGCGCTTCGCTGAGCGCTGCCACGAGCGATGCATCGCTCGCCCAATGCGCGACCAGTTGCACGATCGCAGCGAGCGAGGCGATGTAGGACTTGGTCGCTGCGACGCTGCGCTCCGCTCCCGCGCGCAGCGGGATCAGGTCGTCGGCCAGCTGCGCGAGCGCAGAGGCCTCCTCATTCACCAGTGCGACGATCCAGGCGCCGGCGGCACGCGCACTGCTGACAGTGGCAAGAAGATCGGGACTCGCTCCGGATTGTGAGATCGCCAGCATCACCGTGTCGGCCAGATCGGGCGCGGCTTGGTACACCGAGCTCACCGAGGGAGCGGCCGAGGAGGTGAGTAATCCCAGCCGTGTCTCGATGAGGTAGCGGGCGAAGGTCGCGGCGTTATCGGAGCTGCCGCGTGCGCATGTGACGAGTGCGCGGGGGCGCGCTTGCCGCAGCCGCGCCGCGAGACGAGCGACAGCCGCGGCATTCGCCTCGAGTTGGCACTGGACCACATCAGCTGACTCGGCCGCCTCATGAGCCATGCGGGTGGTAATTGTGGATGCACTCACGTGGCGGTATTGAGCTCGGCGACGAAGTCGTAGGTGTCGCCGCGGTAGTAGGACTGAGTAAATTCGATCGCGCCTCCGTCCTTGAGGAAGCCGAGCCGCTCGACCAGCAGTCCCGGGTCGCGCTCCTTCGCCTGCAGCAGCTCTGCCTGCTCGGCGCTGAAAAGCACCGCGCGCAGGCGCTGCAATGCGCGCACCGGCCGGTTCCCGGCGCGCTCGAGGGCGGTGTAGAGCGAGGATTCCACCGACTCGAGGGAGGGCAGGCAGGAGGCGAGGATGGTGGCGTACTCGAGAGACATCGGCGCATCGTCGGCGAAGCGAATGCGATGGAAACGGTAGACAGGCGTGCCGGGACTCGCGCGCAGCGTGAGCGCTTCTTCCGGCGTCACGGTGCCGACGGACTTGTGCAACCAGACGCTGCGCGGCGTGCGCCCGCGCGCCCGCATGTCTTCGGAGAATGAGGTGAGCTTCGAGAAGTTCTTCTCGACCCTGGCGCACACGAAGGTGCCTGATCCCTGACGCCGCATCAGCAGTCCTTCGCCCACGAGTCCCTCGAGCGCCTTACGCACCGTGATGCGCGAGACCTTGAAATCGCGGGCCAGATCGCGTTCGGGAGGCAGGGCATCGTCCGGACTCAGGACGCGACTTTCGATCGCCTGGCGAAGCGCCCGTTGCAGTTGTTGATAGAGCGGCAGGCTGCTCTCGCCGTCGAGCTTTCCCACCGTCTGCGATAGCACCGTCACAGCGCCCCCGCCGAGACCGAGCCGGCTGTCATATGACCAGTATAGTACCAGTTTGTGGCAGTCTGAAGTCACCGTCGATTGTAAGGGGCTGTTTAGGCGGGCCAACGCCGCCAACTCCCTAAGTGGTATCTACGGGTATAGCGTTCCCTGTTTATTGGTACTATATTGGCATGTAACTGGTTCCCTCCAAGGGAACTCCCGCGACGCCCGGGAAAGAGCCTCGGACGCCGCGCGCAAGGGAGCGACGTGGGCGTGTTACGACAACGACAAACACACGGGGTAATCGAATCATGAGAATTGCAAGGTCGACGTTGATCGGAACGGCCGTAGCCATGGCTCTGTTCGGTCGCAACGAGGCGGTGCGGGCGCAGACGGCGAGCAACGATCAAACCTCTTCATCGGCCGAGCTGCAGGAAGTGGTGATCAGCGGCCTGCGCTATTCGATGGAGCAGTCGATCGAGCAGAAGAAGGCCGCGGTCGCCACCGTCGAGGTAGTCACGGCGGAGGACATTGGCAAGATGCCCGACAAGAACGTCGCCGACGCACTGGGACGCCTGCCTGGTGTCAACATCAGCGCGGCCGGCGCGAACGAGGGCGGCTTCGACGAAGCCGACCGCGTCAGCATGCGCGGCACCAACCCCAGCTATACGCAGACGCTGATCGACGGACACTTCGTTGCCTCCGGTGACTGGTTCGTGCTCGATCAGACCGGCACCGTCGGCCGTAGCGTCAGCTACACGCTGCTGCCCTCGGAGATCGTGAGCAAGGTGGAGGTACAGAAGACCTCGCAGGCCGACCTGGTTGAGGGCGGCATTGCCGGCTCGGTCGACATCATCACGCGCAAGCCCCTCGACTTCCAGAAGAGCAGCACGATCGAGGCATCCGCCGGTGCGGTCTACGCGGACCTGCCGGGCAAGATCGAGCCGCAGTTCTCCGCGCTCGGCAACTGGGTGAACGACGACCACACGTTCGGCGTGCTGCTGCAGGGGTTCTCCGAGACGCGCGACCTGCGCCGCGACGGCCAGGAGATTCTCAACTACGGCCAGATCGCGCCCGGCAGCGCCATTGCTCTGAAGGACCCGAACCTGACCAACGTCTTTTACCCGGGCCTGATCGACTCTGCGCTCTTCGAGCAGAAGCGCCAACGCAATGGCGGCCTGATCGATGTCGAGTACAAGCTCAACGATGCGCTCACCTTTAACGCCTCGGGCTTCTACTCGAAGATGAATGCGACCGACTACAACCGCAGCTACAGTTTCTGGGGAAACAACGTGGTTGCCTCAGGCAGTGGCCAGGCGCCGAACCCGGGCTACGTCGTGCAGAATGGCACGCTGGTCGCGGCGAGCTTCACCGGTGTGCCGGGCACCAACTATGGGGTGTACGACCAGATCTCCCGACCCGATGAAAGCGCCGACACCAACTTCGGCAACCTCGACATCAACTGGCAGGCCACCGATGCGCTGAAATTCCTCGGCCAGGTGGGCGTGTCGACCGGCCACGGCCGCACGCCGACGCAGGATGTTTCGGAGACGGTGGCCGGCACCGGCAACGGCGCCGCCTACCAGTTGAACGGCATCACCACCGCCGCCAACTGGAACCTCGGCAATACCATGACGAATACGCCGCAGCCGGGCGGCGTGCCGGTCGGATTCAGCTGGATCTTCGGCGATCAGAATATGGACGTGCTCGACAGGGAAACCTGGGCGAAGATCGACGGTGACTACAAATTTGACTCGGGGACCTTCAAGAGCCTCGAGTTCGGAGTGCGTTACTCCGATCACCAGCGTCACCTGTGGAACGTGATCGGCCAGGGCCCGATACTGCCCGGCGCCTCGGACTCCGCCAACTATCCGGTCGGCTGGCAGAACTTCCCGAGCGACTTCGGCTCGGGGCTCGGCTCGGGTTTCCCGAACAATATCTGGTACTGGACGCCGCAGCAGTTGGCCCAGTACGACGCGAGCTTCGCCAACCGCGCTCCGATCACACGCGCCGACTGGACGTCCGACTACGGCCTGGAGGAGAAGGACTCGGCCGCCTTCATCCAGGGCAACTGGGTTGGCACCGGCTGGAGCGGGAACCTCGGCCTGCGCGTGGTGCGCACCGGCGAGGACGTCATCGACAATGTGCCGGCGGCCGCCGGCCAGCCCGGCGCGATCACGACCTCGGCCTTCGGCCCCTACGTGCAGCAGGAAACCGACAACAACTACACGGATGTGCTGCCAAGCGGCAACCTGAAGATCGACTTCACGCCCGACCTGATTGGCCGCCTGGCCGCCGCGGAGACCCTGGGGCGCCCCGACTACTCCGCGCTCGCCGGCTCCAACACGGTCACGATCTCGCCAACAGCCCCGGCGGCGACCGGCAGCGCTTCGGGCGGCAACCCGAACCTGAAGCCGATACGCGCCGACAACTACGACGCGGCACTCGAATGGTACTTCCAGCCGAAGGCGTTGCTGGCGGTGGACGCGTTCTACATGGACCTGCATGACTACGTGGGTCTCGGTAGCGTCACGCGCCAGTTCTTCACGCAGAACAGCACTTATCCGAACGGCTTTTTCGGTAACTACAGCGTGACGGTTCCCTACAATGCCACCGGGAAGGTCGAAGGAGCGGAGTTCAGCTACCAGCAGACGTTCTTCGAGAACTGGGGTTTCGCCAGCAACTTCACCTGGGCCGACGGGACGCAGACTTCGGGTGTGCCGGTGGGCGGCGACACCCGCCTCGTCGGTACTTCGAAGCAGACCTTCAACGCCCTTGCGTTCTACGAGAACAAATACTTCAGCGCCCGGGTGGCCTACAACTACCGCTCGTCGTTCTACAGCGGCCTGGATCGCTCGACCGCGTTCACGCAGGCGGGTATCGGTACGTGGGCGGCCGCGCTCGCCTACCAGGTGAACGACATCTTCTCGATCTCGCTCAACGGACTGAACATCAACAACCCGACCCTCAAGTACTACGCGCTGGGAGAATACCAACCGCGCGCTTTCTACAAGAATGGCGCGCAGTACTACCTGAACTTGAACTTCAAACTCTAAGGTGCGTCGAGGTCCCGGGCGGACGGCTTGCTCCCCTCTCCGCCGCTCGCCCGGGCTCCCGAGGGTCGGCCGGGTCGCGCCTTCTTGGCGCCGCAGTCGCGGTGCGAGTAACGTGGGCCAACGCCAGTCATGACCACCGCCACCCTCTTCAATCAGTCCCTGACTCCAGCGAGCGGGAGCAGCCCGCGCCCCGGGCCGCCGCCCGTGCGGCGCATCGTCATCGTCGGTGGCGGCACCGCCGGATGGATGACGGCGCTCATTCTGTCGCGCTCGCTCATCGAGCGCGGCGTCGAGATCACTCTGCTCGAATCGCCCGCGGTCGGCATCATCGGGGTGGGGGAAGGCTCGACACCATGGCTGCGCGGCTTCTTTGACAGCCTCGGGATCGAGGAGGCGGAATGGATGCCCGCCTGCAACGCCACCTACAAGTGCGGCATCGTGTTCGACGGCTGGTCGACCAAGCCCGGCTTCGAGCGCTACTTTCATCCGTTCGCCTCGATGCTCGACAACCTGACGCTCAGGCAGTTCGTCCACAATGTGGACGCGCGCGTCAACGGCGCCGACGTGTACGCCCAGCCCGATCGCTTCTTCATCGCCGCGCGGCTCGCCGCCGACGACCGCGCGCCGAAGGCCCCGGAGAGCTTCCCGTTCGACATCTGGCACGGCTATCACTTCGACGCGGTGTTGCTCGGGCAGTTTCTGCACAAGAAGGCGCTCGAGCGCGGCGTGCGCTACATGAGCTGCCACGTGACGCAGGCCAACCTCGCCACCAACGGCTCGATCTCCTCGGTGAGCACCCGCGAGGGCGAGACGATCGGCGCCGATCTCTTCGTTGACTGCAGCGGCTTCGCCGGCCTTCTGATCGAGAAGGCGCTGCACACCCCTTACGTGAGCTTCTCGAGCAATCTCTTCAACGATGCGGCAGTGGCGCTGCCCACGGCGATCGGAGAGTCGATCCCTCCGCAGACGGTGTCCACTGCCATGCGTCACGGGTGGGCGTGGAAGATCCCGCTCACCAACCGCTACGGCAACGGCTATGTGTACTCGAGCAGCTTTTGCACGCCGGATGAGGCTGAAACCGAGCTACGGGGGCATCTGGGGCTGCTGGAGGCGGACGTGCCGGCGCGGCATCTGAAGATGCGCATTGGCCGGGTCACGCGCCACTGGAACAGAAATTGTCTCGCCAACGGGCTCGCCCAGGGGTTCATCGAGCCGTTGGAGGCGACCGCGCTCCTCTTTATCCAACAGACGGCCAATACCTTCGTGGAATTCCTGGAGAAGGGAGACTTGAGTGAGGCCGCGCACCAGCGCTTCAACGATCTGGTGAACGCGCACTTCGAGGGCACGCGCGACTACATCGTCACACACTACAAGACCAACAGTCGCTCCGACACCGAGTATTGGCGCGCCAACGCTGCCAACATGAACCTGTCGGAGGATCTCAGGCAGCTCTACGCGCTCTGGATGTCCGGCAAAGGCGTCGCCGCCGCGGTGGGCCAGCAGGCGCTCGGCAAGGGCTACCCGGTGTTCTCCTGGTACTCGATCATGGCGGGCACGGGGATCTTCCCCGAGCGCGGGGCGCTGCATGCGCCCAACACGCGCGAGGGCATATACAACATGGCCGAGATCGACGACCTCATCGAGCGCAGTGCAGCCAATTACCCCGACCACCGCGAGACGCTTCAGCACATCCCGCCGCGCCGCACCGCGCCCTCGCTGCAGGCCTATTTCTTCTAGTGACGGACGCCCGGGCGCTCTCCCCATCGATGTCGACGCACCTCTCAACGCAGGCTCGCCCGACGCCCCAGCCAACGCCGATGCGCGAGCTTACCGCACCGGACGCCGACACGATCCGCCGCGAGGTGTTCGCATCCTGCGGCCCCGCGGTGCTCCGCGGTCTGGTGCGCGGCTGGCCGATCGTGGAGCGCGGGCGCCACTCGGTGCCCGCGCTCGTCGACTATCTACGCCGCCTTGATAACGGCTCGCCGGTCGATGCGATCATGACGCCGCCCACAGCCGCCGGTCGCATCTTCTATGACGAGGGGATGAACGGCTTCAACTTCGTGCGCAACCGCCTCTCGATCAGCAGCGTCGTCGATCAGGTGCTGCGCTACGCCGGCTTCCCCCGGCCGCCTGCGGTGGCGGTGCAGAGCGCTCTCATCCGCGACTGCCTGCCGGGCTTCACCAGCGACAACGTGCTCGAGGTTCTTGCCGGCGCGGTCGAGCCGCGCATCTGGCTCGGCAACGCGATTACTACGCCGACGCATCTCGACGAATGGCACAACATCGGTTGCGTGGTGAGCGGCCGGCGGCGCTTCACGCTGTTTCCGCCGGAGCAGATCGGCAATCTGTATGTCGGGCCGATCGATTTCGCCCCGACCGGCGCGCCCATGTCGCTGGTGCGGCTGCACGCGCCGGACTTCGAGCGCTTTCCTAAATTCCGCGAAGCGCTCGCGGCGGCGCAGAGAGCCGAGCTCGAGCCGGGCGATGCTATCTACATTCCACCGCTCTGGTGGCATCACGTCGAATCGCTTGCGCCCTTCAATCTGCTCATCAACTACTGGTGGCACGTGCTCGGCGGCGCAGCGGTCGGCTCCGCCTCGGGCTTCGACGGACTGCTTCTGTCGATCGCAAACGTGCGCTCGCTGCCGCCACCGGCGCGCGCGGCGTGGCGGGCACTGTTCGAGCACTACGTGTTCGGCGAGCCGGGAAATGCCAACGGGCACATTCCACCGCACCGCCACGGACTGCTCGGTCCGCTGACGCCCGCTGACGCCGCACGATTGCGCGAGACGATCGCGCAGCGTCTCACGAAGCAAAAGTGACGCGGCCGCGGCGTTTCCTCGCGGGAATGGCCGCCGCAACGCTGGCGGCGGGCTTGGCGGCGGCGCCGCTGCGAGGCAGCGAGTCGCCGGCAGCCCTGCCTGTGGCCGCGCTCATCCCGGTGCCCGCTGAAGTCGCACCGCAGCCGGGCGTGTTCGCGCTCCGGGAGAGCAGCGCGGTGTCGATTCCGGCGGGGCCGGAGGTGCGGCGCAGTGCCGATTATCTCGTCGGGCTCGTGCGCTTGAGCCATGGGCTTTCTCTCAAGGTGCGCGCGCGGGGGGCGAGGGCGCCCGGGGACGGAGCGATCACGCTCGTGCTCACGAGCACGTCGGGGTCGAGCGTCGAGAGCTATCAGCTCGAGGTGTCGTCCACCGGGATCCTGATACGGGCAAGCGACCCGCGCGGTCTTTTCTACGGCGTCGTGACGCTCTGGCAGCTCATCTCCGCCCAGCCGCTGCACGCCGGGGTCGTCGATGTGCCCGCGATCATCATCCGCGACACGCCGAGGTTCCGCTGGCGCGGGCTCCTGCTCGACTCGGCCCGCCATTTTCAGACGCCCGAATTCATCGAGCGCTACGTCGACTGGATGG
>Ga0070731_10005596_pt1 | contig 10298 bp, 5 predicted proteins | sample Coa_R1_2_FD_66448 | JGI IMG/M metagenome (GOLD analysis project Ga0070731, IMG submission 66448) | Surface soil microbial communities from Centralia Pennsylvania, which are recovering from an underground coalmine fire - Coalmine... | ecosystem: Environmental > Terrestrial > Soil > Unclassified ... | reverse complement strand
CATGGGTCGAAGTTGCAGACGCGCAGGGGCGGCGTGTCCGATGCTTCGATGCGCCAGGCGATGCGGGCGTGGAGCGCACCTCGTGGGATCTCACCGAGACGCCACCGGTCGAGTGGGGCCGGGCACGGGATTGGAATCGCGGTGGTCCGGGTGCGACCGTTCTGCCCGGCCGCTATACGCTGCAGCTCCACGCCGGGACCGCCGTGACGCAGCAGCCGCTCGAGGTGCGACCCGATCCGCGCGCGTCGTGGACGCAGGCGGAGTATGAGCAACGCTACCAGTTCGTCAGCGAGCTCAACGACGAGCTATCGCAGATCGACACCGCGCTGAACCGCCTCGATTCGCTCTCGACCGTGTCATCCTTGGACAGGCTCAGGATGACACGGTCGTTTACCTCGGGCGTCGTGAACTCAGAGGACGATCAGTTGATGCCGGACCGTTTGCGCGAGCGGCTCACCATTCTACAGGGAGGCGTCGCCCTCTCGCAGGGGCCACCCAGCGTTGCGCAGTTGCGTGAGGCCGGGGCGATTCGCGCACAGTTTGACGTCGCGATGGCGGCCTATCGCGCGTTCTTGGAAGCGCACCATTTACCCCCCGATCGAAAGCAAGAGGTGTGTTCGTGATCGTGCTCAGATTGACTGCGGCTTTTGCACTCATCCTTGGGACCGCGACTTCCTGGGCCGTTGCAGGTACCACCGGCGGCATCAGCGGCGTGGTCTTCGCTGCGGGGACGTCTACGCCGATTGCAGGCGTTAAGATCACTGTGACGAGCCCCTCGCAGAGTGCGACGACGACGACCGATGCGCGCGGCCATTTTGCCTTCGTCTCGCTGGCGCCCGACGAGTATACGGTGTCGTTACAAAAGGAAGGATACGAACCGCTCTCCTACGCGGGTGTTGCCGTACTGGCCGACGCGCAGCAGACGCTCACGCTGCAGATGCGCGTCGCGCTGCGGACGATCGCGAACGTAACCGCGCGCAGCGCGGCGAGTTTGGTCAAACCCGGAACGACCGCCGATATCTACTCCGTCAACGCAGCGCAGCAAGAGCGTACGGCCGTGCTCGGCGGTGGCGGCGCGCTCAATAGCGCCTACTCGGCGATCGCCTCGGTTCCCGGTGCGTACGTGCCCGCGAATCAAAATGGTTATCTTCAGGCGGTGCACGTACGCGGCGGCGATGCGTATGAGGTCGGATACGAATTCGACGGTATCCCGGTCAATCGCGCATTCGACAATTATCCATCCAGTTCGCTCTCGTCGCTCGGACAGCTGGAGCTTCAGGTCTACACCGGGGCCACGCCCGCAAACGCGGAAGCTCAGGGTCTGGCCGGCTTTATCAATCAAGTCATCAAGACCGGAACGTTTCCCGGCTATGCAACGGCGAACTTGAGCCTCGGCACTCCGGTCTTCTATCACAGCGCCAGCGTCGAAGCCGGCGGCGCGACACCCGATCGCGACTTCTCGTATTACGTCGCGATCGGCGGTTATAATCAAGACCATCGCTATGTCGATCAATTCGGAGGCGCGGCGTACGCAAGCGAGTTCGGCCAGCAGCTCGCACAGTGTCCGACGTCCGCTCTCGCTTATTTGAGCTCGTGCTTCACCAACGGTAAGCCGAACGTCGGACAGAATGGAACGCCCGGGTGGCTGCTCGGTCCCATCGGCTTTGGAACGATCAACGCCGCCAACATCGCGACGCGGACCACGGTCGCAAACTTTCACTTCGGCATTCCTCACAAGAACGACGGCTTGCGCGACGACGTCCAGCTGCTCTACGACAACGACGAGATCTTTACGACGTTCCTGAGCTCGGTCAACGACGAAGGATACTACAACTGGATCAACTCCGTCGGAACTTTTCCGCCGTACTATCTCGACGCGTTCGGTTATAAAGGCCAGGTCGGCACATTTTTGCCGCCAAACTATCGGTCGCTCGTGACGCCGTACTCCTATCCGTCCTCTCCGCCGCATCCGCTCTTCGGAGCGATTCCCGATCCGTACAACCAGCGCGATCGCGGCTATAACGGACAGGCCATCGTCAAGCTTCAATACCAAAAGAACTTTAACTCGAGCGCCTTTCTCCGCGTCTACGGATACACGTATTATTCGGATTGGATCGAGAACGGCCCGATGATGTCGCTCCAGCCGTATGCCTACTACGACTCGGGCGACTATGAAATCAACAATCACACCCGCGGCGTCAGCGTCTCCTTCACCGATCAGTTGAGTCCCCAACACTTGCTCGAGGCCGAGGCCAGCTATACCACCTCGCGCGGTGCGCGCATCTACAACGAGCAGATGTTCCAGTTCGGAAAGGCCTATGGCAACGCGTTTGCGGTGCTGGTCAACCAAAACAACCCGCTCAGCGGCACCTGCTATCACATCTCGGGAGACGACTCGCACACGATTCCCACGACCTGCGGGGACGGGCAAGCCGGCGGCGTCAGCTACGGGCTTCTCCCAACGTTTTTGAAGCTCAACGCACCGGGACGCCATTCCGACCTGAGCGGACTCACCTGCGGCGGTGGACCGTGCGCGTACTACGTTGTCGAGAACGGCGCGTACGGCCTAAACAACACCGTCACGCCGAATTTCGCCGGTTATTCGCTCACCGACCAATGGCGGCCAAGCGACAAACTCTTCTTCAACCTCGGACTGCGCGTCGATAATTATAGTTACGTCGGCGCCGAGACGAACTTTGGGCCGGCACGCGATTTTTGGTTCAACGCCTTCAACCAGGACACGTGTTTCGACACGCAGACGCTGACGCTAATCGACCGCAGCTTCCTCGCGGGCTCGGGGCCAAACTGGAGCACGAATTCGCAGAAGCCCTGCTCGTCCTTCGGCAAGCAGTACGTCAACGCGCATCTCCAAAATACTCCCGGCGCCTTCGACTACAACATTCCTCAGCCGCGATTCGGCGCGACGTATACGGTCAATCCCGACACGGTACTGCGCGCGAGCTGGGGGCGCTATAACGAACAGCCTAGTGCCGCCTACGAACAGTACAACTCGCTCGAACAGAATTTGCCCGATACGCTGGCGCAGTTCTATTCGCTAGGGTTCACGGCGCCGGGTCACCAAGTCGCGCCCTCCGTCTCCTACAACAGCGACCTATCGCTCGAGCAGCACATCCACGGAACCGATATGTCGTTCAAGCTTTCGCCGTTCTTGCGACAGACGCAGGATCAAGTCGAAAATTTCTACATTAACTATACGGCCGGGATCGTCTCCGGCCTCAATGCCGGCTATCAAACCTCCTCCGGCTTCGAATTTCAGTTCGACAAAGGCGACTTCAGCCGTAACGGGTTTGCCGGACAGCTTTCGTTTGCATACACGTACGCGACCGTGAAGTACAGCCTGCTGCCAAATGGGACGACGATTCTCTCGCCGATCAACTCGGCGATCCAGCAGTACAATGCCTATACCGGCTCGTGCGCGCCCGGCGGCGGCCAGTACGGCAAGAAGCAGTTTGGAGAGTCGGTCTGCGGCACGACGACCTACGGTCAAGGTGCGCCGTGTTACACCACGACCGGCGTGCCCGATAATCCGTGTAAGGCCGGCGACGTCGCCAATCCGTATTGGCGCTCCCCGGCGTTTTCGTTGCTCGATCCGACGGCGTCGTACTTGCCCTTCTCGATCTTCCCGGGTCCGGTCGGCTCGGGCGTGAACGCGTATAACTTCCCGTACGTCGCGACACTCCTCCTGAACTATCGCCACAATCGGTTCACGATCACGCCCTCGTTGCAGTTCGTCGCCGGCAACCGCTACGGCGCGCCGCTCACCACGCCGGGCATCGACCCCGCAGCGGGCTGCGGCACGCCGCTGAACAGTTCCCTCAAGCGCGACCCACGCTACCCATACGGCGCGGCGGGCGGAAGCCCGTTCAATGCCGACAACCCCGGCTGCACCGCGACGCTCTCGATACCCGATCCGTATACCGGGCAGTTCGACGCGATCGGCGCATTCCGCGAGCCCGCGCAGCTGCTCGGCCACCTGCAACTCTCGTACGCGCTTTCGCCACGCATGACGGCATCGGTCACGCTGGCAAACCTGCTGCAGACCTGCTTCGGCGGACAGCACACGGCATTTACCTACTACTGGAGCAACCAGACGTGCACGTATACCAACCTCGTCGGTGGTCCCTCGACGCCCCCGGTCGGCAACGCGTACAACCCGGGCGCAAACGTGCAGACGTTCTTGCGGTATCCGTACGAGCCGTACTTCGGCACGTACAACGATCAAACGAGCTCGCTCGCGGAGCCCTTTAACGCCTACTTCTCCCTGAAAGTAACGATCTAGTGCGCAACCCTGCAAAGTACGACGCGATTGTCGTCGGCGGCGGTCACAACGGTTTGGTCACCGCCTGTTATCTCGCGCGCGCGAAATGGCGCGTGCTGGTGCTCGAGCGACGCTACCTCGTCGGGGGAGCCTGCGTCACCGAAGAAGTTTTTCCCGGCTTCAAAGTGTCCACTGCGGCCTACGTCAACAGTCTCTTTCGACCCGAGATCATTCGCGATCTGCGTCTGAGCGAGTATGGTTTCGAAGCGATCGAACGCAATCCGGCCTCTTTCTCGCCGTTCGAGGACGGCCGCTATCTCATGCTCGGTCGCGGCATCGCGCAGGATGCCGAAGAGATCGGCAAGTTCAGCAAACGCGACGCCGAGAATTTTCCGCGTTACGAAGCGATGCTCGAACGCGTGGCGTCGGTCGTCGAACCGACGCTGACGCAGATTCCCCCGAACATTCTTCGGCCCAGTTTGAGCGAGCTGCTGGAAGCCGGCAAGATGGGCCGCGCGTTGCAACGCCTTGGACCGGCAATGGGCGAAGCGATCGAAGTGCTCACCGGCGCCGCGCGTCCGATTCTCGATCGCTGGTTCGAAAGCGAGGAAGTGAAGGGGACGATTGCCACCGACGCGATCATCGGTGCGTTCATGGCGCCTTCGATGCCCGGAAGCGCGTACGTTCTCTTCCACCATGTGATGGGCGAAACGAACGGCAAGCGCGGCGTCTGGAGTTACGTGCGCGGCGGAATGGGCGGCCTGACGCAGGCGCTCGCAGCCGCGGCCAAAGATCTGGGCGTAGAGATCCGCACCGACGCCGAGGTGAAACGCATCCTCACGCGCGGCGGACGCGTAACCGGCGTCGCATTGGCCAACGGAGACGAGTTTCGTGCTAAACGCGTCGCGAGCGGCGTCGACTGCCGCGTGACATTCGAACAGTTGCTCGATCCGAACGAATTGCCGCCGGCATTTCGCGATGCAGTCGAACGCATATCGTATAGCAGCGCGTCGTGCAAGATCAACGTCGCGCTCGAGCGATTACCGAGCTTTACCGCGCTGCCCGGTCACGAGCCGGGGCCGCAGCACTTCGGAACGGTGCACTTCTGCCCCGATCAGGACTTTATCGAGCGTGCGTACGACGACGCGAAATACGGCGCGCTCTCCCGCGAGCCGGTGGTGGAATGCACGATGCCGTCGTCGCTCGATTCCTCACTGGCGCCTCCGGGCAAGCACGTGATGTCGATGTTCACGCAGTACGCCCCCTACGAGCTGCGCGGCGGCCCGTGGACCGACGACCTGCGTAATGAGTACGCGGATCGGTGCTTCGCCGTCGTCGAACGTTACGCGCCGGGCTTCAAAGATTCGGTGATCGATCGGCAGGTTCTCACGCCGATCGACTTGGAGGCCAAATTCGGATTGACGGGCGGGAGCATCTTTCAAGGCGCGATGCCGCTGCATCAGCTCTTTGCATTCCGGCCGGTCGCGGGATACGCCGGGTATGCGATGCCGCTTCGCGGGCTCTATCTCTGCGGCGCCGCGGCGCACCCCGGCGGCGGCGTCATGGGTGCCTCCGGCTGGAACGCCGCGCGTGTCATGTTGCGCGGCCGATAACGACGTTGCGATGAACGCGCGCCGTCGAGCGACGCTGCGTAACGTCATCTCGACGTTCGCGCCGTCCGAGGCGCGGATTGACCGAATCACCGACGCAGCGGTCATCGCCATCGACGGCCTCTCGCTTCGACGGCGCAGCGGGGTCTTGCAGCTGCTCGACCTACTCTGGCTGCCGATGAAGGGCACGGATTCGATACGCTGTGCGACGCTCAAGATGCTTGCGGCGGCACCCGTCGACCAGCTGCAAACCGGCTTTGCCGCGTTGAAAAGGCTCGCGCTCTTTCTTGCGTACGCGCAGAGCGCGCCCGGCGATGACAATCCGCTCTGGCGGCGCATTGGCTATCCCGGCCCGCGCGACGATCGCCCAACCGCCGGCGCGGTTCCGTGGCCGCTTGCTATCGCGCGCAATGACGAACGCGTGCGCGCCGACGTCGCGGTGATCGGCAGCGGTGCGGGCGGCGGTGTCGTTGCATCGGCATTCGCGCGCGCCGGTAAGCGCGTCGTCGTGCTCGAAGCCGGCGGCGCGTACTCAGGCCCAGACTTCACGCAGCGCGAGCTGAGCATGGCCGAACTCTATCTTGACCGCGGGCTAACGGCCAGCAGCGACCTCGGCGTCGCAATTCTCGCCGGCGCGACGCTCGGCGGCGGCACGACCGTGAACTGGTGCACGGCGCTGCGGCTGCCGGTCTCTATCGCCGAAGAATGGTCGGCGCAGAGCGGGATCGCGAACCTCGGAGACGAGCTGCAACCACATTTTGAGGCGATCGAACGCCGGCTCGGCGTCGGACCCGCACTCGTGCACAATGCGAATAATCGCGTCATCCTCGACGGCGCTCGCGAGCTCGGCGTGCACGCAGGCATCTCGCCGCGTAATGCAGCAGCCGATTGCGGCGACGGCTGCGGCTATTGCGGCTTCGGCTGCGCGTATGAAAAGAAAGCATCGACCGCGGCAACGTTCCTATCCGACATCGCGGCAAACGGCGGATCCATTTACGCCAATGCTGCGGCCGTTCGAATCGACACGATCGGCCCGCGCGCTCGAGGCGTCGTCGCGCATCAAACCGTTACGGCCGGCGACGTTCGCGCGTTCAGCGTCGCAGCCGATCTCGTGGTAGTCTGCGCCGGCGCACTGCGAACACCCGGACTGCTGGCGCGCAGCGGCATCGCGCATCCGCTGCTCGGTAAACGGCTCTTTCTGCATCCCGTGGGAGCGGCGATCTTGGAGTTCGACCGTCCGATCGAACCCTGGGGCGGACCAATGCAAACCGCCAACTCCGATGCGTTCAACTATCGGACCGGCAATTATGGCGCCAAAATCGAGGTCGCGCCCACACACCCGGGATTGGCGGCGCTCGCGTTGCCGTGGGAGAGCCGCGACAAACACAGCGACTACATGGACCGCGTTCGCAACGCCGCGGCGCTCATCGCACTAACGCGTGACCGCGATCCCGGCTCGATCGATCTCGATGCCGAAGCGGCCATTCGGTATCGCCTTTCGGCATTCGACGGTGACAATTTGCTCGCGGGCATCGCAGGCATTTTCGAGCTCGGATTCGCTGCGGGAGCGGTGCGCGCGATGACGCTGCACACCACGCCCTTCGAAGTCGAGCGCAGCGAGTGGACGCCGGAGTACCGCATCGAGTTTCTCGAACGCATGCGCAGCATCGGCACGGCTCCGAACCGTCAGATCATCTTCTCGGCACATCAGATGGGTACCGCCGCAATGGGCACGCGTCGCGAGCATTCCGTCATCGATCCGAGCGGCCGCCTTTGGGGCTTCGAAAACTTGCTCGTCGCGGACGCGTCGGTCTTTCCGCAGTCGAGCGGCGCGAATCCGATGTTGACGATCATGGCGATGGCAGCCCGCATCGCCGCGCAACACGGAGGCGCGGTGTACCCCGGCGAACCTTCCTAGGCTCTCGCCTGTCATGCCATCGGAGGCATTGGATGTGCAATACTTCGTTCGCTTAGCGCTTAGTGCCGGCGCGGTTGCGTTGCTCCCAGCCTGCGGCGGGGGCTCGGTCGCGCCGTCAGGCGCTTCGCTCAATGGCACGTACGAATACGTCGGTAGAACGCTCTCGGTGAACGGAAGGCTCGTAACGGCGGCGCGCCCCCCGAATCTGAGCCCGCTGCCCCGTTACGCGACGATTCTTCCCGACCGGCGTGCAAGCAAGACATTTGAGTACATCTTTAACGAATACGGCGCCGGCATTTTCGACTATCCCAAGAGCGATAGCCAGATCGGTACGCTCACGGGCGCCGGTGGCCAAGGGTGCACGAACGTTCTCTACGGCTATGGGAAGAAGATTTTTTGGGACGTTGTGAGCGAAACCGCGATTACGGAATACAAGGTCCTCGACAAGCCGATCAAGACGCTTTCTGAGTCCGTCGGTTTACCCACCAGTTGCGCGATGAATACCGGCGGCGACCTTGCGGTAGGAATCCTGTACGGAGCCTATGGCGGTGCGGTCGACATCTTCAAAAACGCGAGCGGGTCGGGCACCGTTATCACCACGCCGTTGGATGAGGAGTTCTTCGACGGCTACGACAACAAGGGGAATCTCTTCGCTGACGGCTTTAACAGCAGTGGTCTCTTCGCGCTCGTTGAACTCCCGAAGGGCAGCAGCACGTTCCGAACCATCACAACGAGCAACACTGTGGAGTTCCCTGGTTCCGTGCAGTGGGATGGCAAGTACCTCACCGTCTTCGATCAGGCAGCGAACGCAATGTATCGGTATACGGTCAGCGGGGCGACCGCGACGTTACAAGGCACTGTATCGTTCACGTCCACCGACTGTGCGCAGACCTGGATCGTTCAAGGCCTTCTTTATTGCGCGGACGCGGGGAACAACGATGCCGAAGTTTTCAAGTATCCAGCCGGTGGTTCACCGACTGCGGTGCTCACCGGCAACCTTTATTTCCCGTTCGGCGTGGTGGCGGTTAGAAAATAATTCTCGGTGGAGGCGTTGGATATTAGATACCCGATTCACCTAGCGCTCATCATCGGTGCAGCCGCGCTGTTTACCGGCTGCGGCGGTCCGCAGCCTCCAATCGGCTCGCCGGGGGCACTGCCGCAAGCCTCAACACGCGTGCGAACCGATAGTACGCATTACAACGTCGTGTATAGCTTCAGCGGTGGAAGCGATGGCGCTAATCCCGTCGCCGGCGTAATCGACGTGGGCGGCACGCTGTACGGCACGACGGCCGCGGGTGGCGCTTATTACTGCGGTCTTGGGGGATACCACGGCTGCGGAACGGTCTATAGCGTCACGCCGAGCGGCACTGAGAACGTCCTGCATAACTTCGGCGCAGGAAGCGATGGCGCTAATCCCGTCGCCGGCTTGATCGACGTGGGCGGCACGCTCTACGGCACGACCAGCGCAGGCGGCTCGTATGGGTGCTACGGTTCGTATTACTTCAACTGCGGGACGGTCTTTAGTCTCACGCCGAGCGGATCGGAACAAGTGCTGCACGACTTCAGCGGATACTCCAATGACGGCGCGCACCCTGATGCGGGACTGATCGATGTAAAGGGTACGCTCTACGGAACGACAGTCGTGGGCGGCCAGGGTGAGTGCTACTACTCCGGCTTTGCCTGTGGAACGGTCTTTAGCATCACGACAACCGGTACGGAGAGAGTCCTGCATGGATTCACCGGCCGTCCCGATGGTGCGTTACCGTATACTGACCTGATCGACGTAAAGGGCACGCTCTACGGCACGACGGAGTCCGGCGGTAAACATGGCTACGGTACGGTCTTTCGCATTGCGGCGGGGGGCGCGGAGAAAGTGCTGCACAACTTCGGCGCCGGAAGCGATGGCCGTAACCCTTACGCCGGGCTGATCGAGTTACAAGGCGCGCTCTACGGGACGACAATCGGCGGCGGCGCGTATAGCTGCGGCTCCCGTGTGGGCTGTGGGACCGTGTTTCGCATCACGCCGGGCGGCACGGAGGAAGTACTCCACAGCTTCGGCCACGGAGCCGACGGTACGCATCCGTACGCATCGTTGATCGAACTAAACGGCAAGCTCTACGGCACGACGCTAAGCGGCGGCGCGTATAGCTGCAGCTCCAATATCGCCTGTGGGACGGTCTTTAGCGTCACGCCGGGCGGGAAGGAGAAAGTTCTTCACAGCTTCGGCGGAAGCAACGATGGCGCGCGGCCTCATGCGGGCCTGACCGTCGTAGACGATACGCTATACGGAACGACGGCCATAGGGGGGCACGGCTACGGCACGGTCTTCTCCCTGAAACCATAAAGCATGCAGAGGATGAAGAATCAGGGCGACATGGCGGGCGCGCGGTCGTCCGCCATCGCTTACAGCACGCCGTTGGACCAAGAGTTCTTCGACGGCTACTACAACAAGGGGAATCTCTTCGCGGATGGCTTTACCGGCTACCACTCG
>Ga0070731_10005595_pt1 | contig 10298 bp, 13 predicted proteins | sample Coa_R1_2_FD_66448 | JGI IMG/M metagenome (GOLD analysis project Ga0070731, IMG submission 66448) | Surface soil microbial communities from Centralia Pennsylvania, which are recovering from an underground coalmine fire - Coalmine... | ecosystem: Environmental > Terrestrial > Soil > Unclassified ... | reverse complement strand
GAGTCGATGATGTACGCAGGCGAGACGCCGTGGCACGGCCTCGGTGCGCGCGTGCCGAGCAACGTGAGCTGGCGCGAGGCCATCAACGTCGCCGGGCTGGATTGGGAAGTCGCGAAGCGCCGAGCCTTCATTCAGTCGTTCAACGCCGCGCCGGGGGAGAAGCGTCCCGTGGAGTGTGCCGAGTTTCGGGCGCTAGTACGGCGGTCGGATGACAGCGTATTCGCCATGGTCACGGACCGCTACGCGCCGATACAGAATCGCGACGCCTTCCAACTCTTCGGTGATCTCTTCGGCGACGCCGCCGTGCTCCATACGGCCGGCTCGCTCCGTGGCGGGCGCATCGTGTGGGGACTCGCCGAGTTTCCCGAGCGGTTCACCGTCGCCAACGACGAGCACCGGCGCTTCCTGCTCGTGACTACGCGCCATGACGGGAGCGGCACGCTGCGCGCCTTCCCGACGGCCGTGCGAGTCGTTTGCAACAATACGCTGAACGTCGCGCTGGGCGGGCGACGGGACGGCGTGGTGATTCGCCATACAGGCAACGTCAGCGCGAAGATCGCCGAGCAGTCCAAGGTGCTGGCGACGACGCTCGGCATGTTCGACGAGTATCAGCGGCAGATGGAGCGGCTGATTGCGCTCCGCCTCGACGGCGAATCCCGGAAGGAAGTCGTCGGCAAACTGGTCAATCTCGACACCACGCGGGGGCAGAACGCGGCCCGGCGCATCATCCACCTAGCCGACTACGGCCGCGGCAACGAGCCCTATCGAGGCACGGCCTACGGTCTCTTCCAGGGAGTGACCGACTACGTGGACCACGAGCGGACGCCCGGCGCGACCGCAGATCGCCGTTTCGAGTCCACCACACTCGCCAGCGGCGCGGCGCTCAAGATGGAGGCGTTACAACTCCTCTTGAACCACGCGCAGCTTCCGGTCGCGGCCTAACTCCCGGGCCGTTGCGGGGGCGCGCTGCACGGACGCGGCGCGCTCACGGAGCGGCAACGAGAGACCGCCCCGAACGGAGGAACCATGTCAGCGATTGCTCGCCGCATCGAAGAGGCCCGCGCGACAGCGGCCCGGCTCGGCCACAAGCTGAGCGGCTTCCGCTTCAAGTACGGCCTGGGGCTCGCGGAGTGTCAGACGTGCGGCTGCACGTTGTGCGTAGCCGATGCGACGATCGGCGCCGCCGTCACGCTCGCGTGCAAGCACGGCGAACCCGATCAGCCGACGCCCGTGCAGCCAGCATCGCCGACGGCCCGGCCGAAGCGCGTGCCGAAGTCGCAGCCGGCGCCGACGTTCGATGACGTGCCGTGGCCGATCGAGGCCCCGATCCGCGACACCATGGTGACGCGATGATCCGCGACGAAGTGGGCCGCATGATCGCCGGCATTCGTCACTGGACGGCCCGCTGTCGCCGCTGCAGCGCCGCGGTAGTCACGGCGCCGCGTATCGACGCAGACGTGCTCCGTGCCCTGCGCAGCCACCTCCGGGAGACGCATCCTGCAGATGCCCCGGCCCACGACGCGCACGCCGGGGACGTCCTGCGCGACTTCACCGTGGAGCGCGAGCTGTGATCGATCGCGAGAGGATTGTCCGCCATGTCGCGCGATGCCGTTTCTGCCGTGCGCTCCTTGCCGACAGCTCGCGCCGTCGCGACCGTGCGCTGCTCGACGCGGCCGACCAGCTGGCGTGGCAGCACGCCGAGAACGACGCTGAGCACGAGAGCTTCAGCGTGACCGTGCGGCAGCGGCTGCGTGAGCAGGATCTCTAGCCCCCGCCATGGCACCCATCGCTCCGCAGAGCGCAGGTTCGGTTGCGAGAATCGCCCTTCCCAGAAGCGATCATGACGCCTGAGACGGCTCTCGCACCTGCTCAGGATCTTGCGCTGGTTGCCGTCGAGGCGCTGTCGCCCGATCGTCACCCAGCGGCCGTCTACGTCTCCAGCCTCGCTCCCGGTTCCCGGCGGACGATGCGCCAGGCACTCGACGTCGTGGCGGGGCTGCTCACAAGCGGCCAGGCGACCGCAGAGACGCTGGACTGGCCCCGGCTGCGGTATCAGCACACGCAGGCCGTCCGCGCGGCGCTGGCGGCGCGCTACGCCCCGGCTACGGCGAACAAGATGCTGGCGGCGCTTCGCGGCGTGCTGCGCGAAGCGTGGCGGCTCGGGTACGTCTCGGCAGACGACTACCATCGAGCGGCTGACCTTCCAGCCGTGCGGGGCACGACGCTGCCCCGTGGCCGGGCGCTGACGCCGGGCGAGCTACGGGCGCTGTTCGCAGCGGTGGCGGAGGATGCGCGCCCAGCAACGCGGGCACGCGATGCGGCGCTGCTCGCGGTGCTCTACGGCGCGGGCGTGCGTCGCGCCGAAGCCGTCGCTCTCGATGTCGGCGACTACGATCCCGAGTCGGGCGCTCTGATGATCCGCCGTGGCAAAGGCAACAAGGCGCGCGTGATGTACGCGACGAATGGCGCGAGCGACGCGCTCGGCGCGTGGCTGGCGATACGCGGCGCGGAGCCGGGAACGCTGTTCGTCCCGGTGGACAAGGCGGGACGCGTCGTGCTCCGCCGACTGACGCCTGAGTCCATCTTCGATCGCCTACAGGCGCTCGCCAGGCGCGCCGGCATCTCGCGCTTCTCGCCTCACGACATGCGCCGGTCCTTCATCTCCGACTTGCTCGACAACGGCGCCGACTTGGCCGTCGTCCAGGCGATGGCGGGGCACGCGAATCCGGCGACGACGGCGCGGTACGATCGAAGAGGCGAGCGGGCGAAGCAGCGAGCGGCGGGGTTGCTTGTGGTGCCGTACGTGCCGAGCGTCTAGCTCCGCGCGTTGCTCGGGGCGAGGTGGCGCGTATAGTTTGCCGCCCGTGCGTCGGAACATCCGCGGCGCGATCGTGCTCGGCGGCTGGTTCTGCCTGGGGATCGTTGCGCTCTTGACTACCTGCGCGGCAATCGCTCGCGGAGAAACGTATGCCACCATTCCTGCAGGCTGCTTGTGCGCCGACGAGGGGCGACTTGACGTTTCGGGCATTGTCTACGACGCGCGAGGGGGTGAGGCGACGGGCGTGATGGACTTGACGCACGGGCCACCGCCCCCGGTGGTTGGTGCTTTCGTCCGGTTGGAGCCATCCGGCGTATCGACCCGAACCGATGCAGACGGGAGGTTCTCGCTCTTGGTCAAGACCAAGCGAGTACAGACGCTTGTCATAACCGCGACGGGTTTCGGGAAGTGGGAAGCACCGGGCTTTGACCTTACGCGGCCATGGCATTTCGGTGTGATGCTCCACACGCGACCCATTTACGACCGGACGGCAACCGACGTGATCTGTCATCCGTGCCGACACCATCGTCCCGCTCCCCGCCGAGGCGAACGCGGAGGCAGGACGGCTGGGCTGCTCGTCGTCCCCTACGTGCCGAACCTGTAGCTACCGGACGGGCAAGCTGCGCGCGGCAGTGTCGCCGCAGGCCGTTCTCAGCTTACGCCGCGACGCGCAGCGGTAAGCCGTACTTTCGCAAGCGACGCGACAGCGACCAGCGGGTGATGCCAAGGATACGGGCAGCGCGGCGCTGGTTCCCGTGTGCCTCTTGGAGGACGCGCACGATGTACCGCCGCTCCACGTCTTGCAGCGACGGCAGCGGCGCACCTTCGATTACGAGGGCAACCTTGGGCTGCACGTCCGTGCTGCCCCCGGCCGAGGGGGAACGCTGGGAAGCATCAGTTTCGTGAAGTTCCATGTGGGGCTTAACTCCTTCTGACAGGCACAGTAGTCCGAATGACCACGGGCGCAACCGCGCATCGGCCTGACGGGAGCAGCCCGCCGCCTGTCTGCCCGCGCGCTGCGGGCCGCGTCAGCGCCCACGACGCCACCACGGGCGGGCGGCGAGCGGCCGTCGCGGTGAAGGTACGCTCAGACGCGGGCGCGAACGGCCCTGGCTCGCGATCCCAGCCTGCCGAGGCGAGCGCCCTAGCCTGCGGACCTACGCGCGCGAGGCGCAGCCGTGCGCGGCGCGGTATGATCGGCGCGGCGAGCGGGCGAAGCAGCGAGCGGCCGGGCTGCTTGTCGTGCCCTACGTGATGCCGTGACACGCACCGCGTGGCCAGGTGGCAACCGCTACGGTCGTGAGCGGCGCGAGACTTATTGTAGGGCACCCAGAGGGCATGCTGTCCTCGGCGCCCGAGCCTCAGACTGCGGGCACACTCAACCATGGAAGGGAGAACCGGATGGCAACAGGACAGGAGGTGGGGCGCCGCCGCCGACTATGGAGAGCGTTTATCGGGACTAGCTACTTCATGTTCGCGAAGCTGACGGTTCTGATGGTACTCGTCGTCGGGTACACGTTTACGCTCGTGATCCTCCGCGATCTTCAGCAGGACACTACGCCAATCACCAACGCGGCGTTCGTCGCACTCGCCACGTTGGCAGGTCTTTCCTTCGGCTGCGCCAGAGCCGTTGAAGAGAGTGCGCGAGATCGTTTTGCGTACGCCGGAGAGCGCTTCCTCCACAGTGCCGTTATGGTACTGATGGCGTCCCTCCTCAAGTATGCAGTGATTGCAGTCCGAGGCTGGTCCAAGTCGCCTCTTTTGCTGAACCTTGTCCTCGAAACCTTCGTTGGCCTTCTTGCGTCTCTCTTACTCTTCCAAGCAACCTATTCCGGGCACACGGCCGTCAAAGTCCTTCACGAGAAGCTCCTCGAACGCATCGCACGGTATCCCGACTGGGACGACATATTGTAGGCCTTCCGGCCCGGAGCACGCGGGTGCCTTGTCGTGATCCCTCAGGCTCGGATCGCCGACAAGGACGGTTCGAGGCGAGCGCGCGAAGAAACGGGCGGCGAGCTTGCTGGTCGTCCCGTATATCCGTCGCTGACATCGCGCATCGCGCTGATACAGCCTAAACGAGGCGCAAACGCAGCCGGCCAGCGTTCAGCCGTCTGGCGCAACGCTTACCGGCGGGCAACGAAGACACCCGAGCAGTAGTCCGCGCCGTGCGTGTCGGCTATCCCTCTCGCCGATGCCTCATAGTCCCCGCGTGCCCATTGCCGTCGCCTACTTCGACGAAACCGGCATGCGCGATGGTAGCCCGGTCTTCGGGCTCGCAGGCTGGGTCGCGCATACGCGGAGATGGCGGCAGTTCTCTGACGCGTGGAGGCGCATCCTCCGGGCGGCCGGAGTCTCCGTCTTCCACATGGTGGACTTCGCCCACAGCCAGGGCGAGTTCAAGGGTTGGTCCGACAAGAAGCGGCTGTCAGTCATCCGTCGGCTGTGCGGAATCGCCGAGTCTCGAACCTTCGCCGGCGTCGCGCGGGCGGTCGAAGCCGACGCTTATCGCAGCCTCGTCGCCAAGGCGGCCCCGGAACTGCGCTTTCCCGCCGAGCCCTACGTCTTCTGCTTTCAATGCTGCCTCGAACAGCTCGTGACGATGTGCGACCCGCGCCTGCCGCCGGCAAGCATCGACATCGTGCTTGAGCAGGCAGGCGGAATCGTAGGCATGACGCGAGCGCGCTACGAAGAACTGCGGTCTCGCCGGCCCGAGTGGGCGGTGTTCGGTGAGCTACGATTCGAGCCAAAAGAGCGCCCGGCGCTTCAGGCAGCCGACCTGCTCGTCTACGAAATGCAGAAGTACATCAGGGAGAAACTGGCAGACACTGGCCGTCCGCTACGCAAGTCGCTCAGGGCACTGATTGAGCGACGCAAGGTGTCCGCGAAGGTGCTCGACGGCGACGCGCTGGCGCGGCTGCTCGCGGACCTCAAAGCGGGCCGGACATCACCGACCAGTCCACCCACCTTCAAGTGGCTGGTGGAGTCGGAACCGAGGGCGTAGACAGCCACTCGCTATGAGCCGCCGCGCTTGCTCCCTGAGGGAGCAAACGGTGCCTCTTCTTGCCCATCCGTGCCCACTTCGCCGTGAGATTCCTCAATGTTTTCGGGCGACCCGTCTGGTTCAAGTCCCCCTCCTCGCATTGAGTTTACAACCGTTCCAACTACCGCAGCGTCTCCTTTCCGTCTTCGAACGTCGGGTACTGGAGCCGCGATAGTAGGTCGTCCCGCATGCGCCGCGTGTCGCCGCAGTGATCGACGCGCCCGAGCCGCACGAAGTCCCGCGTCAGCGGGGAGATCGTACCGAAGACCGTCGCAACAGCTTCGGACGCTATCGCGGCGGCAAGGATCATCGACCACGGCATCCGCCACGGACGCTGAACACCCCACACACGCGTCGCCTCATCGAGGAACTCTCGAATCGTGATCGGGCGCTCGTCGCCCAGGTGGTAGATGCCTCCGACGCCGTCCCTGAGGACGGCCGCAGCCGTGGCGTCGAGGAAGTCGTCCGTGTGGATGAAGTGATACCACGTGGGCTCGCGCCAGACGCCGAGGAGGCGCCAGCGCGCCAAGCGGCGCGCTGCCTCGACCATGAGAATGCCACGTCCGTAGACGGTCGCTGATCGCAGGACGACCGGCGTAGTCACAGTCCCCCTGGTCGCGCGAGAATAGGAGGCGCTCCTCTCCCAGCCGGGTTCGGGCATGGACGGAAATCGGCTCCGCGTCGAGGCGTCCGGTGGCGGGATGGTCGGGCGTCGTCGGTCCCTCGACGTGCGGGAACGAGATCAGGATCACTCGCCGCACTCGAGCAGCGAGCGCAGCATCGACGAGGTTGGCAAACCACCGCGTGTTCGTTTCCAGCAGGAACCGCTCGGGTCGAGGGTGAAAGAGCCGACCCGCGAAGTGAACGATACAGTCGGCTCCTTCCACGACGGGCGGGAGCGTTTCGACGCGAGCCAGATCGCCGTGTACGACCTGGACACCTGAACCCCCGGCGATGTCCGCCGGGAGAGGTGTCCGATGGACCATGAGCCGTAGGCGGCCGACGCTTCCGATCAGTCGCCGGGCGAGCCGGCTACCCAGGTTGCCGGCAGCCCCCGTGATGAGGACCATGGGCGCGCTCACCGGCCCGATGCTACAGCCGAATCGGCGGCGGCGCCGTGTCGCGGATCGCGGGCCGCGCTAGAAGGCGCTCAACCCAAGCGCGAACCGCTGGCCGCTCGTCGACCAGATCGCCCAAGTGAACGCGGTCGAGCACGGTGACCACCGGCGCATAGCAGATGTCTGCGAACGAGTAGTTCCCGACGAGCCACTCGCGATCCCGCATGCGTGTCTCGAGGACGTCGAGGTGCGCCGCGAGGAGGTCGCGACCGTGCTTCACCGATGGCGCGTCCGCCGGCACGCCCTTGAACCACTGCGCCATCCAGGCCTCCCAGGGTGAGGCGATGTAGTCGTAGGCCCAGAGCATGAACTGACGGGTCACGGCACGGCTTCGGGCGTCCGTCGGAAGGAGTGGAGGCTTTGGGAAACGCTCCTCCAGATACTCGAGGATCGCAACCGACTCGGCTATCACGAGATCGCCGTCTTCGAGCACGGGAACCTGTGCGAACGGGTTCAGGCGTTTGAACTCGGGCCGGTGGTGCGCGCCACCGGGCAGATCGATCTCCACTTCCTCGTAAATGATACCCTTCTCGCGAAACGCGATCCGCACGCGACGCGGGACGACCGAAAAGGGGTGCCAGTAGAGCTTCATCGCTCCTTGCGTCTAGCACGACAGCGTACCTCAGCCAGGAGCCGGATGGGCGTCGTCTTCCCCCTGCGCCGTGCTAGTGTCGCCGACCGAAATGGACCTGGACGCCTGGAGCTCCCTCCGCGCCGCGCTGCTCGGGAAGGCGACGTTGACGTTCGCCGAGGCGGCACGTGAGGCGGGCTTCGAGGCGACGAAAGCCCGTCGCCTCTGGCGGGCGCTCGGCTTTCCACCCGTCGACGACGACGACCGAGGCTTCACGCAGTCCGACGTGGGCATCCTGCGCGGGGTCCGCGCCGCCCTCGAGCTCCAGAGCGTGAACTTCGACGATCTGATCCAGGTGACGCGCGTCGTCGGCCAGTCCGTCGCACGAATCGCCGACGCGCAGGTCACCGCATCCGCCGAGCGGCTGCGGACCGAACGCGATCCCACACCGAGCGCGCTCGCCGCTCGCATCGAGGCGCTCGCCCCGGGGCTCGAGCTGTTCGTCACGTACGTGTGGCGCCGACATCTGCTCGCCGCCCTCCGCCACTGGTCGGTGTCGCCTTCGCCCAGTGACCGAATAGTCACCGTCGGTTTCGCGGATCTCGTCGGCTTCACGGCGATGAGCCGCGCGCTCGAGCCGCGCGAACTCGCCCGGATGGTCGATCGGTTCGAATCACTCGCGTACGAGCATATCCCCGAGCGTGGTGGCCGGATCGTCAAGATGATCGGAGACGAGGTGATGTTCGCGGTCGAGGACGCCGCCTTCGCCGCCGACATCGCGATCGCGCTCGTCGAGGCGTGTGCGCGCGCCGACGACCTGCCCGACGTACGCATCGGGCTCGCGAGCGGGCCGACGCTCGCCTGGGAAGGCGATCTCTACGGCCCGACCGTGAACCTCGCGAGCCGCCTGGTGACGCTCGCGCGCGCCGCAACCGTGCTCGTCTCCGAAGAGGTCGGCGAACGCCTGCAGGCAGATCCGCGGTTCGAGCTGCGCCATCTCCGGCCGATCAACCTGCAGGGCATCGGGCGCGTCCGCTGCTGGGTCCTGCGGCGGGCTCGCCTGCCGTAACCGTCAGCGCGGCGTGCGCCGCTCGTCGAGCGCGATCGCGGGAAACAGGTTTCGCCGCACCACCTCGACCCACGCGAACGTCTCGGCCGTCGCCCGGCCGGCATGGCGAAGCGCGGCGGCCTCGGCCGGATTCGCGCGCAGCTGGTCGTATAGATCGACGAACTCGCGCGGCGTGGCCGTCTGCATGACGAGCGCGTTCCAGCCGGGGACCGCATAATCCTCGCCGGAACAGCCGGTACACGCGATCCCGCCCACCGCCATCGCCTCGAGCGCAACGAGGCCGAACGGCTCGTGGCCGCTGTTCGCGAGCACCGTCGAGGCGCCGCGGAAGAGAAGCCGACGGGCGTCGGCATCGACCGGGCTACGCAGGCTGATAACGTCAGCGTCGCTCGCGCCGTCGACCGCCGCGAGCAGGCCGCGGACCCCGGGCTCGCGAACCATACGCTCGACGACGCGCAGGCCCCTGCGGCCGGCACGCTCCATCACTTCCCCCCCATGCGATTCCACCCCGCCCCGCGCGATCAGGAGCGGCCCGAGGCCCGCCCGTTTCAGCTCGCCGACGATGTCGACGGTGAGCAGCCATCGCTTGTCCGGATCCCAGCGCGCCATCTTCGCGAAGACGGGCCGCTCGCCGGAGCGCCGCCGGAACTCCTCGACGGCGCCCTGCTCGGGCCACTCGAATGCATCCGGCGGAAGACCGTTCGGGACGACGATCGGATCGACTCCGCGGCGCCACATGAGATGCTTCATGTACCGGCTGACCGTCGTGATGCAGGCGGCCGCGGCGAGGCGCTTCCAGTCGACGCGATCGAAGCCGAAGACGTTGTTCGCGTTCCAGAAGACGTGTGCGTGGTCGCGGACGCCGGCCAGCTGGAGGAGCCAGTCGAGATGCAGGACGGCGTCCACCGTCTGCCATTCTTCCGCGAGCACGACGACGCTCTCCCCCGCCCGGAGGAGGGGGACGATCAGCGTGGCGAGATGCGGCGGCAGCGAGCGCGCGTAGTCGCTCCGCTTCCCCTCCTCGCCGTCGTACACGCCGGCGCGGTGATAGCGGCTGATCCACTGGCACCAGCGGTGGAGATGGAGGTTGCCCCGCTCTTCGTGCCCGGGCAGGTCCGGGTCACCGATGAACCAGAGATGCGTCTCGTAGCCGAGCGCCGCGAGCGACTCGGCGAGCCCGGTGACCCGGCTCGCGACGCCGCCCGCCCGCGAATACGGGTCGCAGCCCTCGAACGAGAGCAGGTGGAACTGCACCCAACTTCCCCGCGCCCCTTCCGGTGTTCCCGAGCGCATAGCGCGCGCAGTCGGCGCTGTCCATGGCTGCACGCCATTACTATCGATGACTGCCGCGAACTTCACATGGCATTCACGTACCGGCGGCGGAAAGCTCGCGTTTCGGTTTGACACCCTCGCCCCGCCCGGCTTCCGCCTGCAGCCCGCGCTCTCCGAGCGCGGGCGCACCCGAAGAAGATCACCTCCTAGTGCGGGCGCGATTCGCTTCGTAGAATCGCCCGGATGCCCCTGGCCGCGACCCAGCGCGAACTCTTCACCGCGACACGAGCGCTTCCCAACGGGTTCCGCCTACGCGAGGAGTTCCTGAGCCCGGGCGAGGAATCGTCGCTGCTGGCTGCGATCCGGGAGCTTCCCCTCGTCGCGGCGCGGTATCGTGCGTTTACCGCGAA
>Ga0070731_10005594_pt1 | contig 10301 bp, 7 predicted proteins | sample Coa_R1_2_FD_66448 | JGI IMG/M metagenome (GOLD analysis project Ga0070731, IMG submission 66448) | Surface soil microbial communities from Centralia Pennsylvania, which are recovering from an underground coalmine fire - Coalmine... | ecosystem: Environmental > Terrestrial > Soil > Unclassified ... | reverse complement strand
CGAATTGCGGCCGTCGGGCTTCCCGAGTGACGATGAATATTCGTCAGGCATTCTTGCACCACTCGAAAAACGGCTGTCTCCACTTCTCGCGACAGCCGCCCCAAATCCTGGCTGCACTCCAGTTGCACTGAAATCTTGCTGCGCTCGGAAAAGCCGTCAACGTACCATCGCAGTGCGGCCCCGAGTCCCATCTCGTCCAACATCGGAGGGTGCAGCAAATACGACATTGTCCGGATATCGTTGCTCATCTCTTGGACGAGGCTCGCGCTGTCCGCCACGGTCGCCGCCGTGTTCACCAACCGGTCGAGGTCCTTCGCCACCGCGCCGAGATTCATCGCCAGCGCCGAAAGCGCTTGTCCGGCATTGTCGTGCAATTCCCGCGCGATGCGCCGCCTTTCTTCATCCTGCAAATTCAGCAACCGCCCGGTGAGCTGTCGCAAGCTCTCATTCGCATGATCGAGTTCGCCCGTCCGGCTCCGGACTTTTTCTTCCAGCTCGCCTGACGCTTCCCGCAGCCGCTCCCTCTCCAACCGGCTCGCTTCCCCGATCAGCACGATCAAAACCGCCGCCAGCAGGAACACCAGCAGGCTGGACCAATCCGCCCGGTGCTCCATTCGCAGCGAATGCGTAGGCAGCGTGAACTCGTAATCTATCCCCACGAGCGATAGCGCAATGCTCGCGATCGAGGGCGCGGTGCCGCAATACCACGTCGAAAAAGCCACCGCCGCAAGCGTCGTCACATAAGACGCCGAACTGTCGTAGGGATGCAGCGCCAGCGCGATGATCAGCGCCAGGCTCGTCGCCAGCAGTGCAATGCCAAAGCGAAACGGTGCGCGCGCGAAGGCCGTAGCGGAGGTCGTTACCGAAATGCCCATGCCTTCTCCTTCTCTTCTCTATGGGCGGTCTGGCTGATTTTAGCACCTAATCGACGCAAGACAAGAAATGTAGCCCTAACGCAGAAAACTAGATGGCCATACAGGCCCCTGCCAAGTCCGCATGACCGGACGAGCTGTGCTCTGAACCGGCCTCATTCGCTTCAACCGCGCGTGGTAGAATTATTTCTTCGGCCGTTCCTTCGGGATCGGACGATAGGCAAGCGATTGGGACAGGCAGTCTCGCAAACTGAATTTCTTCTCCACCGGGGCGCCTCGAAACGCAACGGCAAGGGAGTAGTCTGCCCGCGCGGCCCATCTAACCTCCCGCATTCGCCCTCCCACCCCGCAATCGGACTTCGCCCATGATTCTCCCGCTCGTTTCCGAACTCGTAGCGCGAATCGCGCGCCTCGAAGCCATCCGGCAAGGCTGCGACAAGCTTCGCCGCAAGGAAGCCGAAGTCACCTTCGCCGGCTTCACGGATTCCGCAAAAGCTATCCTTCTTCCCTTAATCTTTCGCGAACTGGGCCACCCCATCGTTCTGCTCGTCGAGTCGAATCAACGCGCGGAAGAAATGCTTGAGCCGCTGCGCTGGTTCTATCGGGCCGCGACCGCGAAACCCGGCGCTCGTGTCGTACGTTTTCCGGCCTACGAAGTTTTGCCCTACGAAAATCGCTCGCCGCACGCCGAAATTTCCGAAGCGCGGGCCGTGGCTCTCTGGCGCATGGCCTCGGGCGAGGCGGATCTCGTCGTCGCTCCCGTCCAGGCCGCTTTGTGGCGGATGCGCGACCGCGACTTCTATCGCGATTTGGCCCGCGTCATCACGCGCGACGATTCCATCCCGCATGAAGATCTGATCGGCTTCCTCAATCGTGCCGGCTACGAAAAGCAAGTCACCTGCGAGATGCCGGGACAATACTCCGTTCGCGGCGGCATCATCGACATCTTTTCGCCCGAAGCGCCGCAGCCCGTCCGCGTCGAGCTTCTGGGAGACACCATCGAATCCATCCGCGCGTTCGATCCCAATACCCAGCGTTCCACCAATCCAGTTGAACGCGCCGTGCTCCTGCCGCTCACCGAGCTTCTTCGCGGCTCCGAAGTTCTCGCGCATCAGGCCGTCGCCTCCGTATCGGGACGCGCGGACGAAACCGCTCCTCCGGGCTTTTATCCCGGCTGGGAATTTCGTGAATTTCCGCTCGAGCCTCGTCCCGGAATTCTCTTCGATCTCGCTCCCGAGCCTCTCATCGTCATGGACGAGCCTTCTCTCCTCCAAGCCGCGATCGAAAAATATCGTGCGCGCATGCAAGCATCCTTCGAAAAAGCCGAGAGCCCTCTCGCAGAGCCGCCCATCAGCTACATCTTCGGCGAAGACGAATGGTCGCTCGCGCTTCAGCTTTTCCCGCAGCTCTCCGTAGAACATTTGGCGCTCACCGCTGATCGCCCCGAAACCTTCGCGCTGCAAACCCAGCCCACCACGCGGCATCACGGCAATGTCCCCGCCTTCATGGACGAGGTTCGCTCTCGTCTGCAAGCAGGCGAACACGTCCTCGTCTCCGCGGCCAGCACCGGCGAGCTCGAACGTTTTGCCGATATTTGCCACGAGTACGATCTCCCCTATAGCGTCGGCGAGCTTGAAGAAAATGTCACCGTCACGCGCCTCGCGCAGGAATCCAGCACCAGCAATGCTCCGGCCATGGTTCTCGTGAAGGCGCCGCTCGCCGAAGGCGTCGTTTTCCCGGAAGCCCGCATCGCCTTCTATGGCAACGCCGATTTATTTGAGACGCCGCCGCAGTTGCAGCGCTCGCGCCCCAAGACCGCCAGTTTTTTCAGCGACTTTTCGGACCTGAGGCCCGGTGACTTTGTCGTCCACGTCGATCACGGCATCGGCCAATTCGAAGGCTTGCGCCAGGTAGTTGTCGAAGGCGCCGCCGGCGAATTCATGCTGTTGAAATACGCGGGTGACGCAAAGCTCTACGTTCCGCTCGCGCGCCTCGATCTCATTCAGAAATATCAGTCGCTCGGCGGCGTGGAACCCACGCTCGATCGCCTCGGCACAAACGTCTGGGAAGCTCGCAAGACCCGCGTCCGCAAATCCGTGAACGACATGGCCGAGCAGCTCCTCGCTCTCTATGCCGAACGCAAAACCGCTCCTGGGCACGCATTCCCGAAGGACTCGAACTGGCAGCACGAATTCGAGGACGCCTTCGAATTCGAGGAAACCGCCGACCAGGCCCGCGCCATCGACGACGTGAAGCGCGACATGGAATCTCCTCTGCCCATGGACCGCCTCCTCTGTGGTGACGTCGGCTACGGCAAGACCGAAGTCGCCATGCGCTCCGCTTTCAAAGCCCTGGCGGACTCAAAGCAAGTCGCCGTCCTCGCACCCACCACCGTTTTGGCCTTTCAGCATTTGGAAACTTTTCGCCGGCGCTTCGCGGCGTTTCCGGTTCGAATCGAAATGCTCAGCCGCTTTCGCACTGCCAAGGAGCAAAAGAAAGCCCTCGAAGAATTGGAAGCCGGCAAAGTGGACATAATCATTGGAACGCATCGCCTGCTTTCCAAGGACGTGAAGTTTCACGATCTTGGTCTGCTCATCGTGGACGAAGAGCAGCGCTTCGGCGTGGCTCACAAAGAGCGCCTCAAGGAGATCCGCAAGAATGTGGACGTGCTCACTATGTCCGCTACTCCCATCCCCCGCACCCTGCACATGTCGCTCGTCGGCCTGCGCGATATGAGCGTGATCGAAACGCCCCCGCGAGACCGCCTCGCGATTCAAACCAGCGTCTCGCCTTTCAGCGAAACGCTGGTTCAACGCGTGATCGAGGAAGAGCTCTCGCGCGGCGGCCAGGTCTTCTTCGTCCACAATCGCGTCGAATCCATCGCTTCGCTTGCCTCCATGGTCCAGCGTCTGGTCCCTCGCGCGCGCGTCGTTGTCGGCCACGGCCAGATGCATGAATCGGCGCTCGAAAAAGTGATGCTCAAGTTCATTCGCAACGAAGCGGACGTCCTCGTCTCCACCACCATCGTCGAAAACGGCCTCGATATTCCGCGCGCGAATACCATTCTCATCAATCGTGCGGACCGCATGGGTCTCTCCGAGCTCTACCAGCTTCGCGGACGCGTGGGCCGCTCCAACCAGCGGGCCTACGCCTATCTTTTGATTCCGCCCGAAGGTTCGCTCACCCCGATCGCGCGCCAGCGCTTGGCCGCTCTCCAGGAGTTTAGCGATCTCGGTGCCGGCTTTCGCATCGCCGCGCTCGATCTTGAACTGCGCGGCGCCGGCAATCTTCTCGGCGGTGAACAGCACGGCCACATCGAAGCCGTCGGGTTCGATATGTATTGCCAGATGATGGAGCGCGCCGTCGCCGAAAGAAAGGGCGAGCCGGTCACCCCTGAGCGGCGCGCGACTCTAAATCTTGGCCAAGACATTCGCATCCCCTCGGAATACATCGAAAACGAAAACCTCCGCCTGCGTATCTACAAGCGTATCGCCGGCGTCACGTCGGAGCCTTCGCGCGACGAAGTTCTCAAGGAGCTGGACGACCGCTTTGGCCCTCCGCCCCCGGCCGTAGTGAACCTGCTCGACTATGCCGTGCTGAAAGCGCTGGCGGAAAAGCTGCTGGTGGCCAATATCGACCGCCGCGCCGATCAGTTGGCTATTAAATTTTATGAAGATACGCCGCTCGGCCCGGAGCGCCTTGTGAAGCTCATCGGCAAGCGCCGGGACATGCGTCTCGATCCCGCCGGCACGCTCTCGCTGGACTGGAAAAGGACCAAGGAAGCAACTCCAATGGAAGCTGCGAAGAAAGTGTTGATGCAACTACAATCGTAGCGATAAAATCGCCAGTGTGATACCCATGAAAATCAAAAATATTGGCCCGTTTTCTCGCTTCGCTGTTTTCGCGGCCTTGATCTTGGCCCCGTCCCTCTGCCTCGCTCAGGAAAAGGGCACTATCGTCGAACAGATCGTTGCCCGCGTTAACAATCAAATCATCACCATGTCCGATTACGAAAAGGCGTCCGCCGGGCTCTCTCAGGAAGTCCGCCAGGATTGCCAGAATTGCACGCCGGAGCAGATTCAATCCGAGTTGAAGGATCGTCAGAAGAATTTGCTGCGAGACATGATCGACCAGCAGCTCTTGATCGCGCGCGCCAAGGACATGGATATCAACGTCGAGACGGACCTGATCAAGCGCCTCGACGATGTTCGCAAGCAGAATAACCTCGCCACCATCGACGATCTCGAGAAGGCCGTCGAATCTCAAGGCATCGTCTGGGAAGACTACAAAAATCAGTTGCGCAACAGCATCTTGACCCAGCAAGTGATCCAGCGCGAAGTGGGCGGCCGCATGGATATCGGCTCGGACGAGGTGAAGAAATACTACGATGCCCACAAGCAGGATTTCGTCCGGCCCGAAGAGGTTTCCCTTGCCGAAATCATGCTGAGCACGCAAGGCAAAAGCCCGGAGGAAATCTCCGCCGTGCGCACCCGCGCCGAAGACCTCCACAACCGTCTGGTGAAGGGTGAAGATTTCAACGTGCTCGCGAAGCGCTATTCGGAAGGTTCCACGGCCCAGGACAATGGGGCCCTCGGCGAATTCCAGCGCGGCCAGCTCGCCAAGCAGTTCGAGGATGAAGTTTTCAAGTTGGATAAGGGCCAGTTCACCGACGTGATTCAAACCAAAACCGGTTTTGAAATCCTGAAAGTGATCGACCACTATCAGGCGGGCTTGCAGCCGCTCAGCAAGGTGGAAAACGAAATCACCAACATCCTCTACCGGCAAAAAATGGATCCCGCCCTGCGCACCTATCTGGCGCAGTTGCGCGAGGAGAGTTACGTGCAGGTGAAACCCGGTTATACGGACACAGCCGCCGTGCCTGGCGCCACCGTAATTCAAGAAGTCGCCCCGACACCCGACGCGACAACCAAGAAAAAAGACAAAAAGAAGGTTCCTTTGCCGAAAGTCAACGGTTGATGAAGTCCAACTTCATCGTTGATCTCGCCGATGGACAAATGGTCGCCTCACTCTTCCTCGTCCGCGAGAAGGAGATACGCACCTCCGTCCGCAGCGGAAAATCCTGGCTCGAACTGAGGCTCGCGGACCGCACCGGCACCATTCCCGCGAAAATGTGGGACAACTTCACGCTCTTAGCGCCCACCTTCGAATGTCACGATGTGATTCAAATTCGCGGACGCGTAAAGCTTTATAACGGCCAGAAAGAACTCACCATCGAGCAGATCATTCCCGCCGCCGAGCACGATTACGACCTCGGCGATTTTCTCCCCCACACCAAGTATGACGTGGAAAAGCTCTACGCCTGCGTCCAGGACGCCATCGCGGGAATGAAAAATCCCTGGCTCAAGCAATTGCTTTCGAGTGTAGTCGGCGATCCAGCCATCGCCCCGCAATTCAAGCGCGCGCCTGCCGCAATGGTGATGCATCACGCCTATATCGGCGGCTTGCTCGAACACGTCGTGAGTTTGACCGGTTTAGCGGCTGCCGTCTCAACCCACTATCCCGATCTCGATGCGGACCTGCTGCTCACTGGCGTGGTGCTGCACGATATCGGCAAGATCGAGGAATTTCGCTACGCGCGCGGCATCGAGTATTCCGAGAAGGGACGCCTCCTCGGCCACATCATGATCGGCACGGCGATTGTGCGCGAAAAAATCAATGCCATTCAGGGATTTCCCGCGCCCCTCGCCACTCTGGTCGAGCATCTTATTTTGAGCCATCACGGCACGCATGAGTTTGGCTCGCCTTCCCTGCCCCAGATTCCCGAGGCCGTGGCGCTCAATTTTATCGACGATATCGATTCTAAAATGGCTGGGATGCGCGTGAGCCTTGATTGCCCTCCGCATGAGGAGCAGCCTTCGCTCTGGACCGACCGCAATCCCTCCCTTCGTAGAGCTTTGCTTCGCGTGAAACAGTTTTTGGCCGATGGCGAACCGCCAAAGTAAGTACTCCCATAATCGCGAGATGAAATCCTATGACTGATCCTGCCCACACTGAGCGCGGCGAACGTGCCGCAAAGGCACGCTCGCCCAAGCACTCGCTCCTCGATCTTGCGCCGCTTGAACTCGATTGCATGAAAACACTTTGGCCCGTCGGCGAAGCCACCGTCCGCGAGATTCGCGAGCGCCTCGCTCCGCGCCTTCCGCGCGCCTATACCACCATCATGACCATCATGGACCGCCTCGCGCGCAAGGGCGTCGTCGAGCGCCGCAAAACCGGTCGCGCCTACGTGTATCGCCCCGTGCTCGCCGCCGAAGACGCGCGTGCGCAGGCATTGCGTCAGGTAATTGAGAATTTTTTCGAAGGGTCGAAGGAAGCCTTGCTCGCGCAGCTTGGCAATCCACCGGATAGCCGCGCTTCAGTAGTTGCCGCCGCGCCTGCCATCGTTCCCGGTGAGAGCGAAGTGCGCGCGGACACCGCGCCTCTTCCGCCGGTGAGGTTTGACTGAATGTTTCCTTCGGAACTCAAAATTCGGAACTCGCTCATTCGCCCGGCGACCATTCTCGCGCCTATGGCTGGCGTCACGGACACCGTGTTCCGCCGCGTGATTCGCTCGCTCGGCGCTTGCGGCCTGATTATGACCGAATTCACCAGCGCCGAAGGGCTCACGCGACAGGCCGCGCGCACTCTTCGCTATCTTTATTTTGACGAGGACGAGCATCCCATAGCCGGCCAGATTTTCGGTTCCGATCCGAATGTGATGGCATCCGCCGCGGCTCTGATCGAAGACCTCGGTTTCGACCACGCGGATATCAATCTCGGTTGCCCGGTAAAAAAAGTAGTGAAGTGCGGCGGCTCGGGATTGCTCCGCGATTTAGTGCATCTCGAAAAACTTTTGCGCGCCGTTCGCGCCGCAGTGAAAATTCCGCTAACCATCAAAATTCGCTCCGGGTGGGATGAAAACAACATCGTCGCCACCGACGTGGCGCGAATGGCGGAACAGATTGGCGTCGAAGCAATCGCCGTTCACCCGCGCACGCGCATGCAGGGCTATGCCGGATTCGCCGACTGGAAAATCATTCGCGCGGTGAAGGAGTGCGTGCGCATTCCGGTGATCGGCAATGGCGATATTCGCAAGCCAGAAGACGCTGTTCGCATGGTCGAAGAAACCGGTTGCGACGCAATCATGATCGGCCGCACCGCATCCTCGAATCCATGGATTTTCAGCCAGATCGCTGACTACATGTCCACCGGGCGGTACGACGAACCGGCCGAGCTCGACCGCTACCATCTCTTGTCAGATTATTTTCGCAGCCTGATCGCCGCTGAAATGCCGGACGCCATCGGCAAGATGAAGCAATTCGCCACGTTGTTCACCCACGGCGTGCGCAATGGCGGCGAGCTTCGCCAGCAGGTCCATCACTCGCAAACAGCCGCCGAAATTCTCGACAAAGTCGACGCTTTTTTCTTCAAGTCTGCCGCATCTGTTCCTTCGAACTAGAAACATTGAGCGGTCCCAAAACGGTCGAAAAACGCCCGTCAGGCCGTGTGTGCCCTGGCAGCTTCGGAGCTGTAGAATTTGCCCCCGCTGAGGACCGCTCGGATGCCGCGTAGAAGGTCGCGGCTCGCATTTCCCTTTTGGACGTAGCCGTCGCAATGCGCGGAGCGAACGCTTTCTTCGAGGGTGTTGTAGGAATGGTTGGTGAAAATCAAAATCTTCGGCGGCGCTTCCATCTGCCGAATCTCGTACGCCGCCGCGAACCCCCCGGCTTGGGGCATGGTGAGGTCCAAAAGGACCAGATCGGGTTTCAATTCCTTCGTTTTGGCTACAGCTTCCAGGCCGTTTTTCGCTTCGCCGCAGACCTCGATATCGGGCTGGCTCGCCAGCAAGGAGAGCACGCCGTGGCGCGTAATCTCGTGATCGTCAGCGACCAGAATCCGCCTCCGCGTAACGGGGATCGAAACCGGAGGTTGGGCGGCCGGCGCTTCGGAATCTGGTAGTTCTTTTGCAGGCGCGTGCGCGCCGTGCGCGGCCAGGGGCAAGGTTGCAACCACGGTTGTACCGCCTGCGGTGGAGTGAATTTCGAGAGTGCCTCCGATTTGGAGGAGGCGCTCTCGCATTCCGGCGATACCGACGCCGAGGCCGGTCGTGTCCCGTCCCGGCGCGAGAATTTCCCGATTGATTCCCTTGCCTTCATCCTCGACGGATACGCGAGCGACGCCCCTATCCATGCAAAGAGAAATTCGAGCGGTGGGACTGCCAGAGTGGCGCAAGACGTTCGCGAGGCTTTCTTGCACTACGCGGAAGAGCGTTGTCTCGTCGCCCGGGGATAAGCGCGGCAGATTCGGGGCGATCTGCGTTTCCACTCGGATTTTGGTTCGCTTCTGAAATCCTTCCGCGTACCAGCTCAATGCCGAGCCAAGTCCCAACTCGTCGAGCAAGGGCGGATGGAGGACGTAGGAGAGAGTGCGAATTTCGTCCTCGATCTTGTGAGCCAAACCAGCGCATTCAGTAAGGACTTCGCGCGCCTTTTTCGGCGAATCCAGATTTTTGGCCGCAAGTTCCAGGGAAATTCCGAGGACGGCGAGTTCCTGGCCCGTGATGTCGTGCAAGTCGCGCGCGATGCGGCGGCGCTCCTCATCTTGGGATTGCAAGAGCCGGGCGGACAGCGAATACAATGAAGCCTTCGAATCCCGAAGTTCCTGGGTGGTCTTTATGAGCTCAGTAACTTCGGAGGCGACAGCGCGAATCGTCGTTGTACCGTCTTTTCCGAAGGTCGGACCGAGAGACAGCCGCACCACGCGGGTTTCGCCGGATACATTAATCCTCATTTCGCCTCGAATGGGGGCTTCGACGGCGGCAGCCAGCGCGGAGTTCAGCGAGTCCCAACTGGCGGCAGAAATATAATTCCGAATTCGCGATCCGATGACAGTCGCACGTGCAGGGACACCTAAGATGCCGGCGAAACGGCGGTTGGCGTAGAGGATGAGTCCGTCACGGGAGAGGTTGGCGACGCCCGTCTCGAGATCTTCGAGAAGGGCCAGCAGCACCCGGCTCTCGACGGAATCTTCCGCGGCAGGATTCGCGTCGTTTGGAGCATGATGCCGGAAAGATTTGGGCGCAGGATTGTTCGCAGGTCTCTTCTTTGGCACGAAGCAACCTCAGACCGGCTGGGGCTGTAGTATACAGCGAAATGGCAATCAAGGCCTGAATCTAAGAATTGGGGCGATCTGGTGCTGCTGGTTCCGGTCTCGCGCCTTCGATTCCGTGCGGATGGTGAAGCAGGAGCCAAGTACGTTTGAGGGGCAAAGAGCCGGCAGGATGCCCTTCGAAGCTCAGGGCAGGCCGGCGCTACAGGAGCTGGCCGGCGGATGGTGGGCAGGTAGCCGAGCATGTTTGGCGGGCACGATGTATCGTGCCCCTACAACGGCGACGGTAAAGAGCCGGCAGGATGCCCTTCGAAGCTCAGG
>Ga0070731_10005593_pt1 | contig 10302 bp, 13 predicted proteins | sample Coa_R1_2_FD_66448 | JGI IMG/M metagenome (GOLD analysis project Ga0070731, IMG submission 66448) | Surface soil microbial communities from Centralia Pennsylvania, which are recovering from an underground coalmine fire - Coalmine... | ecosystem: Environmental > Terrestrial > Soil > Unclassified ... | reverse complement strand
GATAAGTAGCCCGCCTCGCCTGGCTCACCCTGCCGGCCGCTTCGGCGGGCTACTTACCCACAGCTCCTACACCACTCGGGGGGACACGACCAAACAAGGTCGCAAGGGGGACGTTTAGCATGGGCTTTTTTCTTGCGTGTCTCCGTGCGCTGGGCACGAAATCAATCAATATCGACATTGACGTTCCGAAGGCCGATTCGATTTTAGCAGGGCCTAATACCGAGCGGTCTGAGTAGCTGCTGACCAGAACGGCGACCGCAAGGCTGGATGTTGATTTGAGTGACGAAGGGCAGACCAAAGGCAGGGATGCGCCTGAACGAGGCGATTAGAAGAGACTTTCATTTACATCCCCTACATAGCCTCTGCTGGTTCCGTGCCTTCATTGGATTTGGACGCACCGCTGCCATCTACTCGCTGATCGAAACCGCCAAACTCAATGGCCTCGACCCCGAACCGTATCTGCGCGATGTCCTCGCGCGCATCGCCGATCACCCGATCAACCGCATCCGCCAACTCCTGCCCTGGAACTGGAACGCGTCCGAAACGCTCGACCAGGCCGCGTAGACCGCCGTACGCTTACTCCGCGACCACTTTCGCGTTGTCTGGAGACGCCGGCGCAGTGATGTGGTCGGGTCAGGCCGGTACAGCTTATGCCAGCGGTGCCGCGCCCATGATCGTGAATGGAGCCCTCTATACGGACTGTAGTCCGCAGGTTTGCGCCTAGGCGCTCCCGGGCGGTTTCGCGCGCGGGAAACATTGACACTCGTCACAGTTGACGATTAGCGGTCCACCCCCGATTCACACGGCGTACGAAGGAACGCTGGCTTGTCGCCTGAACTTTGGGTTGGTTCAATGTCCTTTTCTGAGGAAACCGTGCTCAGCCGTGCCGTCCGCCCAATAGCCCGTAATCATGTTCCCGCTAGTGGCAGTGGGAGTGGTAGCTTCTGCCCCCGGTACGTCGAACGTCGTGATCGTCCCGTCCGGCGCCCGTACAAAACCCTGACCATTCCCGCCACTGTCCGCGTAATCACCCGTGACGGCCCCTTTGTTGTTGATGGCGTCGGGAGAGGTGTCCGTCGACCCTGGCACATCAAACGTCGTAAATGTACCATCGGCCGCCCTCACATAGCCATGCTCGCCGCTGCCGTCGATATAGGGTCCGGTGACCGCCCCGCTCGGATCGATACCGTTGGCATAGGTCGCGGTCGATCCAGGAACGTCAAAGGACGTAATCGTCCCGTCGGCTGCCCGCACAAAGCCATGAATTGTTTCGTCCTGGCCGTCCCAATAGTCCCCGGCGACGACACCATGCGCGTTGATGCAGGTGACGGCGGTGTTCTCCGATCCCGCCGGATCGAAGGTCGTGATCGTCCCGTCGGGCGCCCGGACAAACCCGTGAGGCTCATAGCTGCTGTCGTCGTAGGTGCCGGCAATAGCTCCGCGCGCGTTGATGGCAACGCCCCCCGTGCCCGGTGAACCGGGTACGTCGAACGACGTGAATGTTCCGTCCGGCGCCCGCACGTAGCCGTGCCCTCCGCTCCCGTCTTCGTAGCCGCCCGTAATCGTACCGTGCGCGTTGATGCCGCCGACCGCGCTGCTTTCAGCTCCCGGAGGATCGAATGACGTGATCGTTCCATCGGACGCTCGCACAAAACTGTGAGGCGTCCCGCTGCTGTCGAAGTAGTATCCCGCGACGCCCGCCTTGCTAACAGCGATGGCGTAAGTGCCTTCCGCCGCCCCCGGGGCGTCAAAGGTCGTTATCTTTGCGGCGGCGGCGATCCCGGGATACATGCACAGCCCAACAGTCGTGGTGTAGGCCAACGTTTTTGCAAATCCCCAAAGCTGGAACATCCGTGCCTCCCGGCTGGCGCTCGCCCGTCAATTCGTAGCATCCTCCCACGCTGGAAGGAAGAACGTGTTTCGGCGAGTGCGATGACCGCACCCGTCGCTAAAAAAACCGGCTGAAAATCAACGACCGGGGCACCTTCCCATAATTGCCGCGCGTAGATGGAGGCAAGCATGACAGACGAACTGTTGAACATCGTGGACTGGATTATCGAAGACCCGCGACGCTCTACCGGCAAAACGCAGATACGCGGTTTCCTGGATGCCATTGGACTCAGGATTGCCCCGGGGGCGGCCCCTCCTGAACGAGAAGCCTTGGGGCGGCGATCAGCGCGATTGGCAAAACTGTGCGAGCCCACCCTAGGACATCTGGGAGAATCAGCGCGACCTTAGCCACCTGTTCCGGCATCGCGCGAAGCTGTTAACGGCTTGTAGTGTAGGGCTCATGGATGGAACGCGACCTCGCCTACGAGCGATCCGCTCTGGTACGCGGAGTCCGGCAAGCGGCGATAACCGCCGACCTTCGCCGCGCCACTCGCAATCGCTTGTTGGTCGCCGGAATCGCCCTCGTCGGAACAATGACAACGGCTGCTTTCTTCCTTTGGCCGCACGTCACGGCTTGGTTCGCTGCCTAGCGGGTTTTACCTGCGAGGCTGGTACAGCCTCAGATCAGTCGGCTGAGGCGTCTCGACATTCCTGGTGCGGCTTACTCTCAGCGGTCAGGGTCGGGGCCGTAGTTCCGCTGACAGCCTTTTCAGGAAAGGCAAATTTGACTCGGAAAGCTTGATTTTCTTCAAGATTCTGAGGCCAAGCGTTGCGCCGCGTTGCCACACGATTTCTACATCAAAGGCGGAGGCGTGTTTTGGAGTGAGAAGATAGAACCGTTTCGGGACTAATTGTTCCGGCCCAATTTGGACGCGCGCGCCCGCTTCATTCATATCCCGCACAGTACAATTAAACGAACACGAGCCGTCCCTGAAAACAATCTTGCCACCCAATAGCGTTCGCGGACGAGGTTCGTGACGCGACTCTTCAATGATGGGTTTGGGGCTAGCCTCGTTGGCATGACCCATGCGATCCTCGAACCTTAGCCGTACGAAGACATACGAAGAAAACTCTTACCGCCTTCTTACGTGATGGTATTGCCGCCCCGCAGAGGGCGTTGCAGCGCACTCGCTCTGTCATCAAACTTCGAATCGACGATGGGGGCAGTTGGTTGCCAGCCCCGCTCGCTGATCAGGCCCCCCGAGCCCATTGCGCCGGGGAATTTCCGGCAACTCACTCGATGCGCCGATATTCCTGCGACCGGCTCGTTCTTAGCCCCTTGAGTCCGAACTTATCTATCGCACGTTGCCAACTGAGAAATTCCTCAACGGTCAACGCATATCGCTGACAGGCCTGTTCCAGACTGAGAAGTACGCCACGCACCGCCACGACCACCTGAGCCTTTTTTCGCGCGACCCATCGCTGCGTGTTGCCGGGCGGCAGGTCATTGATGGTGAGCGGACTGCCGTCTGGGCCGACGACGTAGCTCAATTTCTGGTTGTGGAATTGCGTGGGAATCATGCTCGAAGTGTGTACGGCATGATCCTCCAATTTCACGTCGAAAAAATGCACACAATTTTAGCGGCTCTATTACAGTTTGAAATATGCCAACGCACCGAGCGCGAATCCAGCAGCAATAATCTGAAAACCTAATGGCTTTAGGGCTTGCCCAATCCGGCGCCAATTTGCCGTGCTGAGAAACGTCAAAATGAACGGCACCTGCAATACGATTAAGAGCTGAAATAAATGGGCTGCCGTGCCTTCGTTCTTCAAATGGCGCTGCCATCCTGTGGTGACGACCGCGAGCACTGTCCCTAGCGCGAGCAGCGACATGACGATGGGCATAATCGCGCTTATCCGGTTGATTCTGCGCGCGTTCATTGTTCCTCCGCTAGCAGAGCCGTAACTTTGTCGGAACGGTCCGCAATTCTTGCAAGTGAGCCTACGCACTCGTCGCGATTGGCTTTCCGGGACGTCCCGAAAGCTATTTAGGCCGGTTCCGGTTCAGGCTTCGCGGCGGTGGTGCATTCCGGCTCCAGTGCCGGTGCCGTCTCTGGTTTCAGCGCTGCCATGGCTTCAGTAATCGGCGGTTCGCCAGATGGCACCGTCGCAGCTGGCGGCAGCGTATACTTGGCCTCCAACTGGTCTGCTTTGGCTTCCAGTTGTTCCGCGTAGCGCATGAGAGACTTTGCGGCTTCGATGTCGCTTATCTTGTGCGCCACGAAACGCTCGCGCCTCGCGCGTTCCCGAAGGTCCGCGATCTCTCGCAGGTCAGCAGACTTTTCACGCTCGTCAGGCATTTCCCGACCATGCCTGCCCCGCCCGGAGAGACGGTATTCTGCAAAAACCAACCGTGCAGTCAATCAATCTGGGGTGGCGCAGCGACGCCCACACCCGGCCTGGCCGACCGTACACACGGAGGGCGCGACGAAGCCTATTTGGGGGGCATAACTTTGCCAAATTTCCTGCCGTCGGCTGCCACAATCGGACCGTTCAATACGTATGGCCGACCCGGATACTGGAAACTCGGTAGAGATGCTTGATGACCTTTCGGAATCGGAGGGATGGGCCGTCGTTTATCGTGTGGCGGGAGTGCCGCGCGAGATATTCGCCGTTTCCTTCACACGCGCCCATGCCGAGACGGCGGCCAGGCGAATTCAAGACCAGATCGAGAGTTGGACCAGGGACAGGATAGCGATTGCGCTGTTCACCATTGCGCCGTGGGGAATTTTGGTCGCGATCGTCGCTGGCATAGGCCGTCCAAATGGCCCCCGCAGCTCTGTACGGCGACGGCGAAAACGCGGTGCTGAACGCCGGACCTTGAGGGACTTGCTTGCGGGCCATGGAGGCGTTCTTCAGAGGCCCCAGATTCGTTTTATAGCGGCGCCCGTTATAGCGGCGCTGGTGGAACCTTGCTAATGCCGCGTTGCAGTGTCTGGGTTGCACCTGCGGCTGGGGTCGGGCAGTTCGTCTTTTTGATACAGTAGGCAAAGCTCCCGACGGTCGTAGTAGAAACGGCTATAACGTCATTGTTGTTGATGCCCCAAGCTTGGGTTTCCGTAGCCCCCGGCGCGTCGATGCTCGTCACCTTGCCGCTCTTGACCTCGTATATGAAGCCGTGAGTGACACCACTGCTATCTTCGTATTGACCCGTCGCCACGCCCCTGTCGTTCAGTCCTTGAATGGTGGTCAAAATGGCGTCGGGATAATCCACCGATTTCGCTTTCCCGCCGCTGATCAAGAACCCATGTTGCACCGAACTGCTGTCGTAATACCACCCCGCTATGTCTCCGGCGCCGTTGATCGCTCGCCCCGCATAGCCGCTATTATTGATCGAGAGCCTGAATTTGCTCTTGAAATTGGACTTCTGACCGAGATAACCGACGCTGATGCCGTCCGTATCAATGTAGTTGCCGGCAAACACGCCCTTGCTGTTCATGCCCTGCGCGATCCCGTTGAGTGGTTTGCCCTTGTGCGTGACCGTTGTGAGTATTCCCTCGGGGGTGCGTTCCCAAGGGACCAGCGTTTCGCCGGGAGCGAAGCCGGCAATGTACCCCTTGTCATTGATTGCGCGGGGCTCGGTACTCTTTTCTGAATCGTCGAAGCTCGTGTAGTCGCTGCCGTTGAACGGGCCGACGAATCCGTGCTCGATACCCTTGGAGTCGAGATAGCTTCCCGCGACGATATTCTGGTCGGTGATGCCGAAGGCATCCGTCGTGGTGCTGTTTGGATACGGTACGACCGCAACCCAGGTCCCGGCGGCGTTCGCGACGGTTGCCGCGATGGCAAGGCTGCCAGTAATGGCCGTAACCAATAGCAGATTGTACGTTTTCATTTGGCGCATTTCGTTTATCCTCACGTTGGGTTCAACAACCCCGCCTTCTCACAGGCCAGTCGCACAATAGCCGAACCGTGGCGAACTGGCTATCTCCCGTCCCCGGGCTGGTGGCGCAGCGGACAAAACGAAATCAAGCGTCGTCGGTTTGGTCACTGTAACAACTTGGAGCAGAACCGCGCGGCGAGAATGCGCCTTTGAGCTTCATTTGCAAATTGCTTTGCCGAGGCCTAACGTTTTTTTCCCGTTGCTCCAACTTGAGTGTTCACGCGCCATTTCAGGAGAACTTAGTGAAGCCGACTCCGCATCCCACGGCGATAGGCATTTCGCTTCTGGCGCTTGCAGCGATAGCAGCATTCGTCGGCAGCGCGTCTGCTTCTGCGCCAATCTACGGTCATCGCGATTTTGCTTTTGTGGCGGGTCACGCAGGTCCCGCTCTGCTCCCTTATGTGGATAAGAATCCCCACAGCAAATCCGGCACCTGGACGGACGTGAATGGCCCCATCCTGCCCGCCAATCCCGAGATTTCCATCCTGCTCACCGACGGCAGAGTGATGGTGCACTCGTCCTGTGTCGACCATTGGTACTTCCTGACGCCAGACAAAAAGGGCAAATACGAAACGGGCAGTTGGAGCCAGGACAGCGCGAACTTGCCGGCCGGCTATGCTCCCGCCTTCTTCGCGTCTGAAATTCTCCCCGATGGCCGTTTTATCATGAACGGCGGCGAATATAACGGCACAAATTGCGACGGCAACCCTGTTTGGACCAACCTTGGCGCGCTTTACGATCCCGTGGCCGACAGCTGGACAGCGGTGTCGCCGCCGAGCGGCTGGAGCATGATCGGCGACGCGCAAAGCATTGTTCTTCCCAACGGCACTTATATGCTCGCCGATTGCTGCGACAACCCGGGCTTCGCCGCGCTGGCTTCGATCAGCGGCAGAAAAGTGACCTGGACGAAGCATGAGACGGTGGCATGCGATGAACAAGAACTGTGCAACAACGAAGAAGGCTGGACTCCATTGCCCAACGGCGATGTCCTGACGGTCGACGTGCACAAGCACGGCGTCAACTACGACGATGTCGAAATCTACGACACCTCCACAGGTACATGGAGCCTGGCCGGACAGACGGCGGACTATCTGTCTGACTCAGGTCTTGAGATCGGACCGGCGGTCTTGCGGCCGGACGGAACGATTATTCAGTTCGGCGCCAATACGACGGGAGGTTACAACGATCTCTATACTGCATCCACCGGCAAGTGGCGTTCCGCTCCCAGCTTTCCCATGATCGATGGCGTTCAATTTCTTTGCTACGACGCTCCAGCTGCACTTCTCCCGGACGGCAACGTCCTCGTGCAGGCAAGCCCTCCGAATGCCGCGCCGTCGCATTTCTTCGAATTCGGCATTGGCAAGAAAGGCAAGATGGCTTTGGTCCAGGTAAACGATACCAGCAGCGCGCCTGTTACTCCCTCCTATGCGGGAAGTTTTCTCGAACTCCCGACTGGCCAGGTGCTGTGGGCCAATGATGCCTCGGAAGTCGCGACCTATACGCCGAAGGGCAAGGCCGACAAACATTGGTTACCGGTTGTGTCGAGCGTAGCGTCCACCCTCGCTGTCGGCAGCACCGCAAATGCAATCTCCGGCACGAACTTCAATGGCTTTTCGCAAGGGGCCTCCTACGGCGACGACAAGCAGATGTCCACAAACTATCCGCTGGTGCGCATTACCAACAATGGAAGCGGCGATGTGTGTTTCGGCCGTAGTTATGACTTCTCGACCATGGGCGTCTGGACTAAGGGCACGACAAACGCAGTGTTTGATCTTCCCACCACCTGCGAGACCGGGGCGAGCACGCTTCAGGTCATCGTGAACGGACTTGCCTCAGCCGGTGTCTCCGTAAGGTTGAACGGCTGACGCCGCGCCGGTCGTTGAGTACGGTTTATTTGGGGGCCTGCCCCGGTCACGAAGTGTCCTAAGGAATTTCGATCAGGCAGATGGTTATCTTTTGGGAAGAGCCCCGATTTTCGAGAGTGACAGTCTCACCTGAGCGCCCGCCCAGAAGCGCCGCAGCCAATGGCGCTTGCCAATTCAACCGTCCGTCTTTTGGGTCGGCTTCATCGGTGCCGACAATCGTGATGACTTGTCGTTTTCCATTGCGCTCGATAGTGACCCGTGTTCCGAACTCAACACTTTCGGCGGACTTGGGAACAACGAGCTGGGCCGTAGCTTTTCGTGCGTCCCAATAACGCAAGTCGCGGGATAGCCTGTTGCGAGTGGCTTCGTCGACGGATTCCGTTAATTCCGCTTGAATGAGGGCGACGTTTCTGTCGATTTGCTCAAGGCCCGCCCGAGTAACAAGATTGGGGCCTTCGCCCAATTCGAGCTCGGGTGGGCCGTCCAGCGGGACATTTTCTTTTTCTTTGACGAAGGCCCGGCTCATCTGTCTCTCTCGCGCGAGTCTCGCGTTGTCCTCTCATGACAGATTTACATTAGAGGCGGCGACCACTGCCACTTCGAGCGATAACGATCAATACGAGGCGACAGTTGCCTTGAGCGCCATCGGCATTTCGAAAGCCGTCCTTCCAATCGGATTGATGGCCGGACATGCAGAACATCAGCAGTACGCTGCGGAGCACGCACAAGACTACGCTCCAAAGACAGAAGCGTTGGTCGGCCTCGCGTCCCTGCCATTGGCAGTGGAGGATCGGGCGAAGCTGTTTGTCGCGAATGGCGTGTATCATCACCTTCTTGGCGGAAGGTGCTGGCCGGTGAGGGGCTGCCGCCTGACCCCAACGACCCACAGAAACTGGGCGGGCGCGACCCCGCCCAGTCTTGCTAACCCCCGTTGGGAAGTCTCGCGCGGCCCGATAATGAGGCAGCGGTGCGTTGGCCAGCCGCACAACATGCTCCAAAGAAAGAGCATGTTCTGATCCGTATTGCTCACTCGCGAGAATGATCCAGGAATATGTGCTCGCGATGGTCGCGGGCTTCGAGGACTCGCCCCGGGAAGCCGAAGAGCAAAGAAGCTCCCGAGAAAACTCGCCTCTTTGAAGCAGCCGCCTAAAGAGTCGGTACACAATCGCCCAGGCTGATCTGTTTTGATCATCGCCGCGCCGCCGTCGGGAGTATGGATTCGGCCCCATTAGGCGGTATTGCCATGCCGAACCGCGACGAATTCAAGCGGCTGGAGTACACGGTGACGCGGATTGCCGCTAGCACTTTCTACAAAGGCGAGCGCGCGACTGTGCTGCAGTTTGTGGTCGAGAAAAAGGGATCATTCGATCCTGGGGCCGCCGGGCACGGCGGTCCGCGGGTTAGTGGCAATCTACCAAAGAAAGATGTTCTTTAGGTCAGCCGAGGGATCAACATTCATGGGGTTCAACTTTCCAAACCCTGTCATTCCCGCGAAAGCGGGAACCCAGCGCCCGCCAGTGTTGCATTGGACGCACGAGCGGTGGCGCACACTCTCAGGCAATTGCAGGTGCTGGATTCCCGCTTTCGCGGGAATGACAACCTTTTTGTCGGGAATTTCTCCTCGCGGCTCCGCGTGCACTTTTTTTGGGATCGGCAGGGTGTGAAATAGCTTCGCACGAGGCCCGTCTGGCGAAACTTCGGTACAACCCGGACAAACGGCGACGATAACCGGCTGGCAGGATCGCCCCTGGCACGAGTGTTTCGGGGGAATTCCATGTCCATGTCGCGCGTCTATACCGTCGCGTTTCAGGGCATCGAAGCGCGCGAAGTCGACGTGCAGGTGCGTATTTCGCGCGGCAATCCCGCCTTCGCCATCGTCGGTCTCGCCGACAAGGCGGTGGGCGAAAGCCGTGATCGCGTGTGGGCGGCGCTTTCGGCCATCGGGCTTGCGCTGCCGCCCGACCGCATCACCGTCAATCTCGCGCCGGCCGATCTCCCGAAGGAGGGAAGCCATTACGACCTCCCCATCACGCTCGCGATTCTCGCCGCCATGGGCGTGCTGCCGTCGCGCGAGATGGCGGGGTACGTGGCGCTCGGCGAATTGTCGCTGGACGCCAGCATCACCGCCGTGGCGGGCGTACTGCCGGCTGCGCTTGCCGCATCGGAAGCCGGCCGCGGCCTTATCTGTCCGGCCGCGAGCGGCGCCGAAGCGGCGTGGGCGGGAAAGATCGAGATCATCGCCGCGCCCTCGCTGATCGCGCTCGTCAATCACATCAAGGGTGCGCAGGTGCTGCGCGCGCCCACGCCGCGGATGATCGACGAAACAGGTACAATTGCCGACCTGAAGGACGTGAAGGGCCAGGAGACGGCGAAGCGCGCGCTCGAAATCGCGGCCGCGGGCGGCCACAACATGCTGATGATCGGCCCGCCCGGCGCCGGCAAATCGATGTTGGCCGCGCGCCTGCCGGGGCTGCTCCCGCCGCTCGATGCGCGCGAGGCGCTCGAAATCTCGATGATCCGTTCGCTTGCGGGGGATTTGCGCGACGGCGCCATTTCACGACGCCGGCCGTTCCGGAGTCCGCATCATTCGGCCTCGATGCCTGCGCTCGTGGGCGGCGGGATGCGCGTGAAGCCGGGAGAAGTGTCTCTCGCGCATAACGGCGT
>Ga0070731_10005592_pt1 | contig 10305 bp, 8 predicted proteins | sample Coa_R1_2_FD_66448 | JGI IMG/M metagenome (GOLD analysis project Ga0070731, IMG submission 66448) | Surface soil microbial communities from Centralia Pennsylvania, which are recovering from an underground coalmine fire - Coalmine... | ecosystem: Environmental > Terrestrial > Soil > Unclassified ... | reverse complement strand
GCGGCAAGCAATGCGATGGTCACGGCCGGTTGGACGAGGTTGTGAATCTTGTCCCACTCAAACGAGGGCAGGTGAGGCGCGGGCAAACCCTGGGGAATGCCTCCGAATCTTGAACCGATGGTTTCAGCCGGATAATGAAACAGTCCAACGGCGGCGGTCGCAAGTATCAGGGCAACAATGGAGCCGGGCACCCGCCGGTTCCACTTGCCAGGCCACAATTTGATCACGGCGAGCGAACTGGCGGCCATGAGCAGCGTTGGCCATTGAAAAGTGCTGAAGTGTTCAGCCAGCGACTTCATTTTCGGGAAAAAATCCGGAGAAACCTTCTCGATCGAGAGGCCACAAAAGTCCTTGATCTGAGTGCTGAAGATGAGAACGGCGATGCCGCTGGTAAAACCGGCCGTAACCGGATAGGGAATGTATTTGATCATGGTCCCAAAACGTGCCAGCCCCATAATGATAAGCAGTCCTCCGGCCATGATGGTACAAAGGGCAAGGTTCTGAGCGCCGTATTTGGCGTAAATACCGTAAAGGATGACGATAAACGCGCCGGTTGGACCGCCAATATTCACTCGGGTTCCACCCAGTCCCGAAACCAGGATCCCGGCAATGACGGCGGTGAAAATGCCGGCTTGCGGTGTGACACCCGAAGCAATGGCAAACGCCATTGCCAACGGCAGAGCGACAATGCCGACGGTGATGCCGGCAACAATGTCGGCCTGAAAATCAGCGCGTCGATAGTTCCTCAGCGTGTCCAGTAATTTCGGTCGGAATCCAATCTTCATAGCGCGGCTGAAACGGCTAGAAACGATCCATGTGCTTGAGTATTTCGATGGAGTCATCAAAATAATTCTGAAAATATTTGCGCATGGCGTTCAACACTTCAGCGAGCAACGGGTCGCGCAGGCTGTAGAGGACCTGATTTGCTTTTTTGCGGGTCACCACCAGATGGCTTTGGCGCAGAATGGAAAGATGCTGAGAGAGGTTGGCGGGTTCCACTTTTACGTGCTCCAGAAGCGCACTCACCGAGAATTCGCCCGAGCCGAGGATTTCGATGACGTGAATGCGGGTGGGATGAGCCAGAACTTTGAAAATTCCCGCCTTAAACTTACGAAGGGCGTCAAAATGTTTCGGATCGAGCGTTTTCTTTGTCACACCATATGAGTATATTCGAATATTCGAATATACAAGGTTAAATGCGCTGGAGACAAATATCCCGTGAGGTTTGTCCTCTCCTCCCGCTCAGGGCACACAACGCGGGGCGGAGCCGCAAATCGTTAAAGAGTTGAAGCGGCTGCGGCAGCGCACTCAACGCCATCTGGGGGAAATGCTAAATGCTGAAGGCTAAAAGCTAAAGTTCTCAAAAAATCGTCGTAAGCGCACACAACGCCAACAACGCCAACAACGCCATCAACGCATTACAATGCGGCGCAGTCATGCTAGTTGTTGGGCGATGAACGTGAAGAACGTACAGGGCGAGTGGGGGACAGGAGCTGGAAGCTCGAAGTTGGGTTTCCCAAACCTGCTGCGGATGGTTTGGCTCGCTCGCTCCCGCTCGCTCGGCCCTCGCGGGCCTCTGGGTTCGCCCAGGTCCCTTCGCCACCTCCCAGGCGGCTCAAGTCGTTAGTTACCGAAGTTGCAGATGAAAAATTGTGACAGGATGAACAGGATGAACAGGATGGTTGAGGCCGGAAAGCGGTATCGTGCCACTGCGGTTCGAAGCGGCCGTCTTCGCTCGGAAGCTTCGACGCGCCAAGGGGGGTACGAAAGTTACGATAATTCCACTAATTTACACTTCGGAGTTTTTGCCACAGAGCCACAGAGGGTGCAGAGGAGGGGACGGTTTCGATTACAAGGACGATCTGCCTTCGGTCGCTTCCGTCTACGCTGCGCTTCGATGCGACGAGTCAGCGCGACAAGGGACGATGCGTCATGCGTGCTTGCGTTCAGCCCCACCTCGGGCAGAGTGTCTGGATTGCGATGATTACAGAAGATGACATCAGGAATGCGTTGAAGGCCGTGAAATATCCCGGCTTCTCGCGGGACATTATTTCGTTCGGAATAGTCAAAGAGATTTCCACGGCGAACGGCGCGGTGAGTGTTTCGATGGAGTTGACCAGTAGCAGCCCGGAGGCGGCGCAGCAGATCAAGGTGGAGAGCGAGCGGGCGTTGAAAGGTTTGCCGGGCGTGAAGGCGGTGCATGTGGAGTTGAAACAAAAGCCCGGCGCACAAACTCCCGGCGCGCAGAGTCCGTTTGCGAATCAGAACAAACTGCCCGGCATCCGCCGCGTGGTGGCGGTGGCGAGCGGGAAGGGCGGGGTGGGGAAGTCGACCTGTTCGGTGAATCTTGCCTGCGCGCTCACGTATCTCGGCGCGCGCGTGGGGTTGCTGGATTGCGATATTTACGGCCCGAGCATTCCGCTGATGATGGGCATCAACGAGAAGCCGACCATCGGCGAAGACGAACGGCTCGTGCCGCCATCGAACCACGGCGTGAAATTGATGAGCATGGGTTTTTTGCTCGAGGGCGATCAGCCGGTGATCTGGCGCGGGCCGATGATTCAAAAGACCATCCAGCAATTTGTCATGGCCGTCGCCTGGGGCGAACTGGATTATCTGCTGGTGGATTTGCCGCCGGGAACGGGCGACGCGCAACTGTCGCTTTGCCAGATCGTGCCGCTGGATGGCGGCGTGATTGTGACCACACCGCAGGAGGCGTCACTCGGAGTGGTGCGCAAGGGCATTGCGATGTTCGAGCGGGTGAATGTGCCGATTCTTGGGATTGTGGAGAACATGAGTTACTTCACGACACCGAACGGGGAGCGGGTGGAGATTTTTGGACACGGAGGGGGTCACGCGGAGGCGGAACGGCAGGGGATTTCGTTCTTCGGGGAGGTCCCGATTTATACGGAGATCCGCGAGGGCGGGGACGCGGGGATGCCCGTGGTGGTATCTGCGCCGAACAAGCCCGCGGCGCAGGCGTTTATTGGCATCGCGGGTGAATTACAGAAGAAATTGCCCTGAAAATGGCACCAAATATGCGCATTGATACCCACTTAGTGCAGGTTGCAAGTCGTGTGACTTGTTGTAAAATACCTGTGAAGAATGTGAGAACAAGATGACAATAAGCCGCTCACAACTCGTGGCAATTAAGGATTGTCAGTGTGGATGAGAGCGCTTAAAGTGCACCCCTATAGAGCATTTTTGTTCGCATATGCCTAACGACGCAAAAGAGCCACCTCAAGGCAACGATTTGCTGAAGAATTCTTCGCTTTATCGCGAGTTTCAGGCTGAGCGCGAGGAGATTTTGAAACACAAATGGATTGAGTCCGAAAAAGCAGGCCGGGACATCGGCTTCGAACGGGCTCTGACCGATTGGATTATCAAACACCGCTCCAAATGGCGCAAAGCCCGGCAAACCGTTAACAGCAACTAATCAATTTTATAAACTCCTTTAAGGCAGCCCCGCGAGGCAGCCAAGGAAATGATGCAAGTCACTTTAATCAAACGAACAGGTCTGCCCAGGCCTGTTCGTTTTTTCTTTCCCGAGTGCCATGCCTGACGCCGCCGTCATCCTGAATACGCAGGCGATTGATCGGGCCCTCACGCGCATCGCTCACGAAATCGCCGAGCGCAATGAAGCAAGCGCTGAGGTTGTGCTCGTGGGTATCCAGCGCGGTGGTGTTCCACTCGCGGAAAAACTGGGCCGCCTGCTCAGCGGGATTTGGGAGCACGCGGTGCCCACCGGCCATCTCGACGTCTCCATGCACCGCGACGATCTTGGTCAACGCGCCGCGCCTCGTGTGCTGCCGACCGTCATCCCGTTCGATGTCTCCGGAAAGACAGTCGTGCTTGTCGACGATGTGTTATTCAGCGGCCGCACGATTCGAGCGTCGATGGATGCGTTGAACGATTTTGGACGGCCCAGGCGCATCCAGCTCGCTGTGCTGATCGATCGCGGCCATCGCGAGTTGCCCATCAAGGCCGATTTCGTCGGCAAAAATGTTCCGACGGCACTGAATGAAAAAATTATCGTGAGGGATGACGAAGTAGTGATTGAAAAATGAGCTGGCACCGCAAACATCTCCTCGACATTGAATCGCTCAGCGCGGAAGAGATTGTCACCGTGCTCGATACTGCGCTCGCGTTCAAAGCGGTCGGCGAGCGAGCGATCAAAAAAGTTCCAGCGTTGCGCGGCAAGACGGTGGTGAATTTGTTTGTCGAGCCTTCCACGCGAACTCGCATCAGCTTTGAGTTGGCGGAACAACGGCTGTCGGCGGACATCGTCAATTTCTCCGCGGAAGCGTCCTCATTCAAGAAAGGCGAGACGCTCAAGGACACCGCGCGCAATCTGGAAGCGCTCAATGCGGATTTCATTGTGATGCGCCACGGCGCCTCCGGCGCGCCGCATTTTCTTTCGCGTGTGGTCGAGGCCAGCATCATCAATGCGGGCGACGGCGCGCACGAACATCCCACGCAGGCGCTGCTCGACGCGTTTACCATCCGCGAGCGAAAGGGAAAGATCACCGGCCTGAATGTCACCATCCTCGGCGATATTCTCTACAGCCGCGTGGCGCGCTCGAACATCTGGGCTCTCACGAAACTCGGCGCTAAAGTCACGCTTTGCGGCCCCTCCACGCTGGTGCCGCGCGTGTTCGAGCAAATGGGCTGTCGCGTGACGCACAATGTGGATGAAGCCATCCAGGACGCGGACATCATCAATCTCCTGCGCATCCAGCACGAACGGCAGCGCAAGACCATGTTCCCGAGCATCAACGAATACACCACGTTGTTCGGTTTGAACAAAGCGCGCCTGGCAAAAACGAAACCCGATGCGCTCATCATGCATCCCGGTCCCATTAATCGCGGTGTGGAAATCGACAGTGAAATTGCCGACGGCGAGCGCTCCGTAATTTTGGATCAGGTCACCAACGGATTGGCTGTGCGAATGGCCGTGTTGTTCCTCGTGAATGGCGGCAAAGGTCCGCAGGAAATTGCCGCCAGCTAATGCTTATTGAACTCCTTTGGCAACTCGAAGCCTGCCTGTTTGGCAATGTCCGGCCAGCCGCCGGGGAAGAGCGCTTGAAACGGTTCCGGCACCGGCTGCCACGGTGACACGTCTGTGGACATCGTGCTGCCTCCATTGCGAAATTCCAGTCCCAGCCGGGTTTGATCGCCGGATTGGTAATGTTTAATCGTCAGGGTTATGGGGTTGTCCGGGTTGGCGTTTCCAGTCAGCCCGAGGTCGGTCATCCATTGCCAGGAATAACTCTCGAGCAATTGGCCACGTTCCTGGCCGAGCGTATCGAACGCGCCACTAACGAACGTGTTGCTCAATGTCTGCGAAAACTGCGGGTCCACCGGCAACGTGTATTTGGCCACGACATCGCCGGACGGGTCCTCGCGTTGAACGTGCGATTGTGCCCACGCCTGGTAATCCGCGGCCACACTCTGCAAGGCAGAGTTGACGGACGCACGTTCGTCCGGTGTCATCGCGAGCACGTCGCACGCGACGCCAGACAGTTTGTTGTGCTTTACTCCAGGCAGACCTATCCCGCGTAATGTCTCCTTGCTTACCACGACATAATCGCCTGTGCTGTTCCAGTTGAGATTGAGTTCTGCCAGCAACTTCTCGCGTTCTTTCGCAGATAAAATGGCGCCAGGTTTCGGAATGGCCTCTCCGGCGGTTGCGCCCGGGTCGGCCTGTTGCGCCGCGGCAATCTCCTGGCCCAATTCCTCCAGATGCATCTGAAGCCGATCGCGTTCAATAGAAATTTGCTCGATCTTCTGCGTTTGTGTCCGCCAGGCGTCCTGCTCTGCGCGCGTTTGGATGCGGAGCTTTTCGGTCGCTGCGTTCAGGCTGCGAAAGATGCCCAGGGCTGCGGCAAAGATGGTGAGCGCGATCAAAATACGTTTCATTGGTTGGCCTCCGTTCCGAGGCGGCTCTGAGCCTGTTGCTGAAGCCAGTCCGTTATTCGCTGCGTGATTGGCACGGGAAAATTACGCGCGGCGAGATTGTCCCAAGGATTCATTCCCGGCGCCGTCTGGATACCCGGAACAAATGCGCTCAGCGGTACACCCCCGGTGTTGAAACTCGAATAGCCGGCGCTCCAGCCGTAACTTGCCATCGGCTTGCCGCCGCTTTCGGTAATCCATACCGCGACCTCCTGTGCCTGCGTGCCAGCGTCAAGATTCAACACCCTCCGCAGCGTGTCCGTGCCGGTGGATTCGAGTTGTGATTGGACCAGCAGCCATCGCTCCTCTCCGAGTTCATTTTTTAATGCGGCCTGCAACTCGTCTGCGCTCGCTTTGGCAGCGTCACCCAGGGCAGGCAGAACCCACACTTCGCTTGCCAGCGCGGATTTGGGCATGTAAACGTGCCCGGCCTGATTTGTTGCGTAGAGGTTATTTTCAATCAGACCGTCAATATCCGAAAAGTGCTTCGTCAGCGTGGCCTCAATCTGTTCGTGTTCCTGCGGCGTGAGGCCAAGCAACTCGCAAGCTTCCGGCTTGAGGACTCCCGGCGGGCTTATTGGCGAACCCGTATTGATGCGCCCCAAATCCGATTTGGGAATCCTGACAAAAGGCGAATCGTCCGGCCAACGGTAATCGGTGGCGAACAACCTCGCGCGCAACTTTTCCTTCCATTCGGCAAATTTCTTCGCGGCCGCGGCGTTCTGCTCTGTTCGCGTCGTGGTATCCGTGAGTGACCCATCAAGGTTGGAAGCTCGCGCGCGGAGTTTTTCGACGTCGGTTTGCAAAATCGTGTATTGGGATTGCGCCTGGACCAGTTGCCCGCGTATGCGCACCAATTCTCCTTTGGTTTGCCGGTGTTGGTTCCACTGCCACGTAACGGGTAGCGCGGTTGCGATCAGACAGAGCGTTGTTGCCTGTAATTTGCTCAAACTCGCCAGCCTTGCTGCCCAGGCGCTCAAACCTGTCAATCCCGCCGGCGCGGCCTGCAAGGTTGCATTTACCACCAGCGTCGCAGTGGCTGCGGAAGCGGAGGCTGCGGTGTGCTGCAAAGTCGCAGCCGCGGCCGCGGCAGTTGCGGTCTTGAAGCCGCGCCTTTGGAAAAATTGTGAAAGCTTTTCCAACGCGCCGGCCACGCGTTTCTGCGCCGTGTCCTCACTCGTTCCGAGTGCGGTTCCCACTTCACGCAGCGATTGGCTTTCATAGAAGCGCAACAGCAAGGCTGTGCGGTCTTTTTCGCGCAAGGAGAGCAATGCTTCATCCAGCAAAGGAAGCAGCGCGCGGAACGCGGTTTGTTCATCGGGAATTTTCATGGTGGTACCCAGTTCAGCGGCAGCTTGTTCGCGGCGACGACGGCGCAGTTCCCCGCGCAACCACTCCTTGGCTTCGAGTAAAGTCGTTTTGTACAACCACGCTGGAAGCGAATCATCCGGCGCGAACCGCCAGGCCTTACGCGCCAGGATGCCGAACACATTCTGCGCCACCTCCTGTGCCGCGCCTGTATCCTCCACTTTCCTCAACGCCGTGGCGTAGACGAGGTCCAGATGCCGCCGTACAAGGTTGGCAAACGCGGTCTGGTCGCCCCTTCGGACGAATTCCCGCAGCAGTTCAAAATCGTTTCGCCGCTCGCTCATGCCTTTACTCATAGGCTGCCGCTGCCAATAGGAATCCGAAATAAAATTTCAACGGGCAAATCGTCTTCACCCCAACTCATTTGGGGAAAAGACCCACTTACGACTCTCCGCTCGCTCTGACATTCTCGTCGCGACTTACAGCTCGGGCTTGGGAGGCCCAGGGATTGTTAGCCTGACGAAGACGTCGGGCGTTCCAGTTAACGTTGATTCAGATATGAATGGGTATGAAAAAATTACGCCTCCTGCTCGCAGTTGCTCTGTCTTTATTTGCATTCTCCACCGTTTCCCACGCTGCTGTTGTCAACGGCACCGTTTTTTGTGACGCCAATCAGGATAGCCTGATAGACACTGGCGACCCCGGCATACCCGGCGTGCTCGTCGTCATCACCAATGAGAACAACAGCTTCTCGAACTCGGCTGTGACCGGTGTGGATGGATCATTCAGCATCCAGATTCCCGATCCCGATGCGAGCGCCGCGGTTCGCGATCCACTGTCACAGATTTTCGTCGAGACGCTGGATCCCGCGTCTTTGCCGGATAGTTCCAGCATCATCCTCCCTTTAGCCAACACTAATCTCACCAGCACGCCGGCCTATTTTATCAGCTTCGCGACCACGGCGACTCAAACCAATTTGGTTTTTAACAGCGGAACAGGTAATTCTTCCACCGGCAATTGGCTGATCAACAATCCCGAGTGCGGGTCGGTTGGTAATTGTAAACTTTCCGGCGGTGGCCGCATCAATGGCTTCGAGGTGATCGAGCATAACTTCAGCGGGAAGATTCTTTCCGGCAACCCGCCATCGGGCAAGTGGACTGACATCTCGCGTTCGCGGGGGTTGGAATTGAGAAGCACAGCCATTCAGACCGTCAGTTGCGGCACCGACTCTGTTGAATTCACCGGCACCGGTAATTTGTTCTCGATCCAGGGCGGTAATCCGCGCCTGATTAATAATTCAGTACAGTTCACTGCCGAGATCCAAAATCTCTCGGTCGGCAACGGGCGGAGGAACAGAACAGTCTCGGCTTATTTTCTGGACGTCACTACCTCCGACGGCACCACGATCGAACTCGTGAGCGAGGACCAGGCGGATCCCACGGACATCGCTCCGGTTCCGATCTCACTGGGGCATTTTAACATTCAGTCCGAATAGGCGGCAAACTCACTCGAGGCTTTGTTATGGTGTGAGGATGTCAATATCCGGCGCGGTTTGGGACGGTTGCAAGTCATCTGTAATTGCTGCTTAAAACTACTCCCCGGGCTTTTCGGGCACTTCGATCACGTCGCCATCGCGCAGCCAGAAGCTCGGTGGCGATTGAGGATTTGAGCAATCGACTGTCCATTCGTGTGTTTTGCCGGTTGTCGCATCGCGGCGGGTGACTTTGATATGCGAAAGATCGGAAGAGGTGAGCAACAGATTCGACTCCCGAAGGACCGGCAGAATCCAGAATGGTCTATTGACAGTCACGTCACCTGTTCCAAGCGCGATGTCAGGTTGCAACTTCAGATTGTGACTCTCTCCTTTGACGACGACCTGGATCTGTCGAGACAAGCAGGTTTGAAATGTATTCAGCGCATTTTGACTAAACCCGTGCCACCCTTCATTAAGTGGATGGTCGGTTTCCGGAATCTCTACCCGGTCACCCCAGTGCAACGGGGCATTGTTACTGCAGTTGTCGAATTCCAATAACTGCTCCATGTCAACTGTTTGCTCCATCCAATTCTTGCCATTGGAGTCGGGCCGCCGAATATGTACGTGAGTTAAATCAGGAAACGGAAGAGCACCGGGTCGGGTGTCGTTCACGGCCAAAAGTCGTTCATTACCATGATTACGGCTCCCACCACCGGGATCTCCCGTCAGGAACTGGTACTGGACTGCAAGAAGTTCCAACAGGCTGAATTGGTTGGCATTGTTTGTTCCTTTACGGAATACCACATCAGAAAAGCCAATCGAAGGCCGGGTTATCTCGATGCCGCTCCAATTCGGTAAATTGTCCAGCGCGCCATTCGCGCGGAGTAAATCAGCGAGTTCCCGGGCAAATGCTTTTTGATCGCGGATTTTATCTGAAGAGTAGGATCTGAATGCGTTTTGCCCGATTTTCATTTTAAGTAAATCGAGCGGCGTTTTGCCGTCCTTGTTTTGCACATTTGGATTGGCGTGGTTCTCCAGCAACACTTTTACCAGCTCAAGTCTGTTGGAGTTTGCATTCCAATCATCAAGGTCCTGTAAGCCGATCGCAAAATGCAAGCTGGTGTTGCCGAGCGCATCTACAGTATTCGCGTCGGCCCCTTTGGCCAGCAGCGCCCTCGACGTCTCAAGATCGACATTCAAGGCTGCCCGATGTAGCAACGTGGTATTGCCAGGGCCATAATTCGTTTTTGCATCGCCTCCGTAATCCAGAAGCAATTTCACTATGCCCGCTTCTTTGTAGGTTACAGCAATTTGGATGGCGCTTCTTTCCGAGACTGGACCGCCGCCGAATTGGACCGGCGCGACTTTGTTCGGATCGGCACCGGCCCGAAGCAGAAGCGCGGTAATATTTGTTTGGTTCGATCCGGAAATGACCGCCGCACCAATCAGAGGCAAATTTTTCGATCCCGTGTTCGGGTCGGCTTTCGCTGCCAGCAGCGCTTTGACCATATCCACGTAGCCATTTCCGGCCGCTATGGCAAGCGGTGTCCGACCAGTTTTGTCGACGA
>Ga0070731_10005591_pt1 | contig 10305 bp, 8 predicted proteins | sample Coa_R1_2_FD_66448 | JGI IMG/M metagenome (GOLD analysis project Ga0070731, IMG submission 66448) | Surface soil microbial communities from Centralia Pennsylvania, which are recovering from an underground coalmine fire - Coalmine... | ecosystem: Environmental > Terrestrial > Soil > Unclassified ... | reverse complement strand
CGAGAAGCCACCGATGCTGGAGACCGTATAGTAAACAAAAAACGAACCTCCAAGCGTACTAGGGTCCTCCCCGATCCCTACCAGGGACGGATAGTATGCCTCCTCGATATCCGTCTCGATTGGTTCCGGCCGGGACCAACTGGTTCCATCGGCGGACCAGCACAAATACACGCCAACTCGACCAAGCCGCCTCTGACAATATGCCATCGCGACGAGTTCTGCGGCCGGGCAACTTGCAATTGACAACCAGAGCGGCTGAATTGAGCTGCTCCCGAGGCCCGTCGAGCGTCCGCCAACTCCCGCCTCTGTACAAGACCCATTGAAATACTTTTTCCAATTCCCAGGGCCAAGCGGACCTAAGGTCTGGGCGAAGGTGAGGCCGTTGACCTTGCCATCCTGTCCCAGGTCTCTGAAATATGCCCTCGTGACACCGCTCTGCGCAAAGAGGCTACCGCCGCCGATCTCGGACACTCGTGCTGCTGTTTCCTCTCCAGCGTTGGGCGTGATGACAATCCCGAGATCCTGGAAGGTGGAGCCTTCGTCGGCAGAGCGCGCAACCCCCAACTCGGAGTAGAAGGATTGCCGTGGACGGCCTGAATTCTTCTCGGCATGGTACATTAGACAGATGCTGCCATCACCCTGGCGCAGCACCGGGCCGCCAGCAGCGTAGGAGAATTGGCCCTTGAGATCGCGAATCGGCCGGCCGCCATAGCGTACGAAGAACTCCTTGCCTTCCAGGTCATGGCTTACCTTCGAGATTTGGGCCTCGTTGGCCGCATAGATGTCGATCAGTGGGCCGTTTCGTAGCAAACCCATGGTTCCGTCCGGCCAGGAGTTCAGACCCAGGTTTCGACGCCTCCCCGCCTCCAGCATTACTTCGCGTGAGCCGACCGTGCATCGCGGGCCGGATATGGGCATTGCATGAGCATGGGATCGCAATGCAAATGCCCCGGCTGCCCCAAGCACCAGCTTGGAAAGATGTCGACGGGCAATTGGCACGCCATTAGGGGAAAATTCCGCGTCGACTACTTTCATAGAGCTTTCAACATCCCTTCGCGATACACGGGATGATTAAAACTATGCGGCCGGTTTTGCCTTTCCTACCGTGAGCCATCGGCGGTACTATTGGTTCTCATTCTAAGTGCGTATTTCATCTTTTCTACACGACACTTGATCGTGTAAGGCGACGGAATTGGTGACGGAAACGCAAATTCGAATCCATATTTTCCATCACCAAAATTCATCTCCAGGAGATCCTTCCGAAAACGGTCGGCATTTACTCTAACAACAATCTGCTCGTTCACCAAAATATCCACGAGTTGACGCAGGTTCGGGTGAAACTCGTCCCAGACCCAGCCCACGACCTTGCAATTTGTCGCGACTTCGATGAAGCCGAGGGGCCGATAACGGATACTAGGATCTTGTCGAGGTGGCATGATCTTGGCGAGAATTGGGTCATCTTCTGGTTGCCTGTATCGTTGCGTTTCGATCCGATCCGCCCCCAGGCCACTCGACGTGGTGCGCTGACTTCCACCCGACTGGCCCCTACTTTCGGCACCAGCTCCCGAACGAATCCGTGAAGCGATCAATCTCAGCCATTCCGATCGCATTGCAGCGCCTCCCGTGGCGGCAATCATACTCATGAACTCCTGGGTTGGCCTAGAGGCGGCTACATTTAGCCACAAGGGGCCGCCGAGTTCGAGGTCGGGTTCAAGGCCTGGATCGGAACACTGAGCGTCCCCGGGGACTCGTCCGCCGATGACGCGCACGGTGACCGACGCGGCACTCATGCTGTCGGTGCTGGCGCGGCCCGACCGGCGCGATCCCTGGGCGCTGCCGCCGGAGCCTCGCGACTGGAGCCTCGGGATCGAGGCCGGCATCGCCGGCTGGCATATCGGCTACCTCCCGACGATCAACGCCCAGCCGGTGGAACCCGGCGTGGCGGCGCGGGTCGACGCGGCCACGGACGTCCTTGTTGAGTTGGGCGCCCGCGTCGAGGCGGCGACGCTCGACCTGCCCGGCGTCGAGGACGCCTTCGGCACGCTCTGGTGCGCCGGCGCGGCCGGGCTGCTGGCGCCGCTGTCCGATAGCCAGCGGGCCTTGATGGATCCTGGCCTCGTCGCCGCGGCGGCGTTCGGCGCCCAGCGCGATGCGGTCCAGTACCTGGCGGCGATCAAGGTCCGCGAGACGGTCACCGCCGCGGTCGACGCATTGTTCGAGCGCTTCGACCTGCTGGTCATGCCGACCATGCCGATCACCGCCTTCGAGACCGGGACGGACGCGCCGGCGAGCGGGCCCTATGCCGGCTGGACCAACTGGACGCCGTTCACCTACCCGTTCAACCTCAGCCGGCATCCGGCGGCCTCGGTGCCGTGCGGCCTCGTCGACGGGCTGCCGGCGGGTCTCCAGATGATCGGCCCGGCCTTCAGCGACGAGGTGGTCCTGACCGCGGCCCGCGCCTACGAGGCGGCAGCACCCTGGCCGCTGCCGGCGCTGGCCGCCTGATCCCCGCGCTCAAGACGCTGGCCATCGAAACACGCTCAACGGAGGAGACGATGGAGATCGCAGGTCATGCGGCGCTGGTGACGGGCGGCGCTTCGGGGCTGGGCGAGGCGACCGCGCGGGCGCTCGCCGCAGCCGGCGCCAAGGTCGCAGTACTCGATGCCAACGAGGCGGGCGCGCAGCGGGTCGCCGGCGAGATCGGCGGCGTGGCGCTCCGCTGCGACGTCACCGACGCGGCGCAGGCGGTGGCGGCCGTCGCGGCCGCCAGGGCGGCTCACGGCGCCGCCCGCATCCTGATCAATTGCGCCGGCGTCGCGACGCCAGGGCGGATTGTCGGCAAGGAAGGCCCGCTGGCGCTCGACACCTTCCGGCGGGTCGTCGAGATCAACCTGATCGGGTCGTTCAACCTGCTTCGCCTCTTTGCCGCGGATCTGCAGGAGCTGCCGCCGCTGGCGGAGGGCGAGCGAGGCGTGGCGATCTCGACCGCCTCGGTCGCCGCCTTCGACGGCCAGGTCGGGCAGGCGGCCTATGCGGCGTCCAAGGGCGGGATCGTCGCGCTGACCCTGCCGGCGGCCCGCGAGCTGGCCGCGCGAGGCATCCGCGTTTGTGCCATCGCGCCGGGAATCTTCGAGACACCGATGCTCAAGGGCCTGCCCGAGGCGACGCAGGCGAGCCTCGCCGCGAGCATTCCGTTCCCCTCACGGCTCGGCCGACCCGCGGAATACGCGAAGCTCGCGCTCCATATTATCGACAACACGATGCTGAACGGCGAGGTCATCCGGCTCGACGGTGCGATCCGCATGCCGCCGCGTTAGGTCCGGGCGCGGCCGCTGCGTTCGCGAGGTGGGGGCCCGATCGGGCTCGGCCCCCGCTGTAAGGGCTGGCCAGATTCGGATCCGCGTGGAAAGGTGGATGCTCCCGAGTCGGACAGCCTGACAGGAGAGCGCCTTCATGCCGATCGCTGCTTTGCCTCGCATGGTCGTCACCGGTCGTTTCCGCCGTCTGTCGGGCGGCTTGCTGGCCGCGGCGCTGGCGGTCTCTGCCGGCGGCGCGCTTGCGCAGAATGCTCCGCCGGCGCCGGCCGTCACCGTGACGCCGGTCGTTACGCGCCAGATCGCCGAGACCGCCGACTTCATCGGGCGGGTGACGGCGATCAACAAGGTCGAGCTGGTCGCCCGGGTGCCGGGGTTCATCGAGAAGCGCCTCTTCACCGAGGGGCAGATGGTGAAGACCGGCGATCTGCTGTTCCAGATCGAGCAGGCGACCTACAAGGCGGCGGTCGAGCAGCAGCAGGCCAATCTCGCCAAGGCCAACGCCAACGCGCTCAATGCGAAGCTGCAGCTGGGGCGCGCCAAGGAGCTGGTCGGCAACCAGAACATCTCGCAAGCGACCGTCGACCAGCGCGTCGCCGCGGAGTCCGGCGCCCAGGCCGATGTCCTGCAAGCCCAGGCGGCGCTCGACCAGGCCCAGATCAATCTCGGTTACACGGAGGTCCGCTCACCGATCGACGGCCGGATCGGGCTCGCGACATTCACGGAGGGCAATCTCGTCAGCCCCTCCTCGGGCAGTCTTGCGACGATCGTGAGCCTCGACCCGATCTACGTCATCTTCCAGGCGAGCGAGCGCGACGTGCTCGAGTACCGGCGCCGGATCGTGGAACGGCCGGAAAACAACGGCCATGTCGTCATCCATGTAAGGCTTCCGGACGGGACGATCTATTCCGAGCCCGGCTTGACCAATTTCCTCGACGTCCAGGTCGACAACACGACCGACACGGTGGCGGTCCGGGCGCAGCTGCCGAACCCGAAATCCCTGCTGGTTCCCAGCGGCGTCGTGGGCGTCATCGTCGAGCGCGGCGCACCGCGCGATCTCCTGGTGGTTCCCCTGTCCTCGGTGCAGCTGGACCAGGCGGGACACTACGTGCTGGTCGTCGACGAGGCGAAGAAAGTCGAGCAGCGGCGTATCACGACCGGGGCCGAGCAGGGGACCGATGTCGCGGTGACCGACGGGCTGAAGCAAGGCGAGCTCGTGATCATCGAGGGCATCCAGAAGGTCCGGCCCGGTCAGGTCGTCGCCGCCACCGTCGCGCCCGGGAAATAGGGCGATGTTCTCCGCCATCTTCATCGATCGGCCGCGCCTGGCGATCGTCATCGCGATCGTCATCAGCCTCGCCGGCATCATCGCGCTGGCCGCGATTCCAGTTGCGCAGTTCCCCGACATCGTGCCGCCGCAGGTGACGCTGACCGCCGTCTACCCGGGCGCCGATGCCGAGGTCATCGAGACGACGGTGGCGCAGCCGATCGAGGAGCAGATCAACGGCGTCGACAACGCGCTCTACTACCAGTCCACCAGCGGCGCCGACGGCACCTACACGCTCAACGTAACCTTTGCGCTCGGCACCGATCCCGACATCAACACGGTCAACGTGCAGAACCGGGCGAATCTGGCCGTGCCGCAACTGCCGGAGGAGGTCACGCGTACCGGGCTCACGATCCGCAAGAAATCTGCGGCTCTGCTGCAGGTGGTGAACCTGTATTCGCCGAAGAACACGTACGATTCGGTCTATCTCAGCAACTACGCGACGATCAACGTCGTCGATGTGCTGTCGCGCATCCCCGGCGTCGGACAGGTCAGCCTGTTCGGACCGCTCGACTACTCGCTGCGGATCTGGCTCGACCCGAACCGGCTGACCCAGTTCAACCTGACGCCCGTCGACGTCATCAACGCCGTGCAGAGCCAGAACATCCAGGCCGCTCTCGGCCGGATCGGCTCGGCCCCGCTCACCAGCGAGCAGCAGCTCCAGCTGACGATCAAGACCAAGGGCCGCCTCACGACACCGGAGGAATTCGCCCGCATCGTGCTGCTGGCAAAGCCCGACGGTTCGGTCGTGCGCATCAGCGACATCGCCCGTGTCGAGATGGGCGCGAAGTCGCAGGACCGCTACAGCCGCTTCAATGGCGCGGCCGCGGCGGCGATGGGCATCTACCAGACGCCGGGATCGAACGCGGTCGACGTGACCCGCCGCGTCCGCGAGGCGATGGCGACGCTCGCGACGCGGTTTCCCGACGATCTCGCCTACACGGTCTTCTTCGACACGACCGTCTTCGTATCCGCCACGATCCACGAGGTCATCCAGACGATCGTCGAGGCGATCATCCTCGTCTCGATCGTCGTCTTCCTCTTCCTGGGCCGTCTTCGGACGACAGTGATCCCGCTCGTCGCCGTGCCGGTCTCGATCGTCGGGACCTTCGCGGTCTTGCTGGCGATCGGCTACTCGGCGAACACGGTCTCGCTGCTGGCGCTGGTGCTGGCGATCGGCATCGTGGTCGACGACGCGATCGTCGTCGTCGAGAATGTCGAGCGGGTGATCGAGGAGGAACCGGAACTGTCGATCCCCGACGCCTGCAAGAAGGCGATGTCGGAGATCACGGGACCGATCCTGGCGATCACGCTGGTGCTGCTCTCCGTCTTCGTGCCGGTGGCCTTCATCCCAGGCATCAGCGGCCAGCTGTTCCGCCAGTTCGCGGTCGCGGTCAGTGTCTCGATGCTGATCTCGGCGCTGAACGCGCTGACGTTGAGCCCGGCCCTCTGTTCCGTGCTGCTGCGTCGCGGCGAGACGTCGAAAGGCATCATGCTCTACGTGCTGGGCGCGATCGACCGGGTGCGCGACGGCTATGTGTCGATCGTCACCCGGCTGATGCGAAGGTCGCTGATCGGGGTGGGCGCCGTCGTCGTCGCTCTCGCGATCTCGGGCGGCCTCTTCAAGCTGATCCCGCAGAGCTTCCTGCCCGAGGAGGATCAGGGAGCGATCTTCGCTGCCCTCCGGCTGCCGGAGGGCGCCTCGCTCAACCGCACCGAGGCGGTCGTCAAGCAGGTCGAGGACATCGTAAAGCCGATTCCCGGGGTCGAGGGCGTCCTGTCCGTGGTCGGGCTCAACTTCATCGACTACATCGCGTCCTCCAACCAGGCCTTCTTCGTCATCCGGCTCAAGCCCTACGAGCAGCGGACCGACCGGGCGCAGAGCGCCGGCGCGATCATCGCCCAGCTCAGGCCGCGTCTCGCCTCGATCCAGGGCGCGATCGTCTTCCCGTTCAACCTGCCGCCGATCCTCGGGTTGGGCAGCACCGGCGGCTTCCAGTACGTGCTCGAGGCGCTGCAAGGGCAGCCGCCGACCGAGATCGCGGCGACGCTGCGCGGTATGCTGGTCGGCGCCAACCAGCGGCCGGAACTGGCCGGCGTGTTCAGCACCTATGCTGCTGACACGCCGCAGGTCTATCTCGACATCGACCGCGACAAGGCGCAGGTCCTGGGCGTCAAGATCACCGACATCTTCAACGCGCTGCAATCCACGTTAGGCAGCTACTACGTCAATGATTTCAACGTGTTCGGCCGAACGTGGCAGGTCAATATCCAGGCCGACACGCCGTTCCGCGGGCGGATCGACGACATCAACCGGATCTATGTCCGGAATGCCCAGGGCGGGATGGTGCCGATGGTCGCGCTCGCCCGTGCGCGGCTCGTCCAGGGGCCGCAGGCGGTGGTGCGCTACAACGGCTACCGCGCCGCGATCGTAAACGGCGCGGCCAAGCCCGGCTACAGCTCAGGCCAGGCCTTGAGCGCGATGGAATCGCTCTCCGCGACGACGCTGCCGCCCGGCTACAGCTTCGAATGGACCGGCACGGCGCTGCAGGAGAAGGCCGCGGGCGGCCAGACCACGGTCGTGCTCGGTCTTGCGATTCTCTTCGCCTACCTCTTCCTCGTGGCGCTCTACGAGAGCTGGAACATTCCGGTCTCGGCGCTGCTTTCCGTCAGCGCCGCCGTTCTGGGGGCCATCGTCGCCGTGGCGGTCGCCGGGCTGAGCTTCGACGTCTATGCCCAGATCGGGCTTGTCGTGCTGATCGCGCTGGCGGCCAAGAACGGCATCCTCATCGTCGCCTTCGCGGTGGAGCAGCGCGATCTCGGCAAGGACGCGGTCGCTGCCGCGGTCGAGGCGGCGAACCTGCGGTTCCGGCCGGTCATGATGACCAGCTTCGCCTTCATCCTTGGGCTGCTGCCGCTGGTGATCGCCGCAGGTGCCGGCGCCGCCACGCGGCGGGCGGTGGGAACACCCGTCTTCGGCGGCATGCTGGCCGCCGCCCTGATCGGCGTCTTCATCGTGCCGCTGCTCTTCGTGACCGCCGAGCGGCTGCGGGAACGCAAATGGACCTTCCCGACGTTCTGGAGGCGCGGCGCGGCTAAGCCTTGAGCTCTCCCGCGATGGTCGGGACCAGTTCCGACACGGTCGGGTGGATATGCATGGTGTGCGCGAGCGTCGTGGCGTTACCGCCGGCGGCCATGATGTCCAGCACCGTGTGAATGGCCTCGTCGCCGCTCGTCCCCAGGATCGCCGCGCCGAGGATGGCGTTGGTGTCGGCGTCGACGACGATCTTCATGAAGCCGAGCGTCTCCTCCTTCTCGACGGCGCGGCCGACCCGGGTCATCGGCCGCTTTCCGACCAGCACGCGCCTGCCCGCGGCCCGCGCCTCGGTCTCGGTCATGCCGACGCGGCCGAGCGGCGGATCGACGTAGAGCGCGTAGCAGGGGATGCGGTCGCTCACCTTGCGGCTTTCGCCGTCGAGCAGGTTGGCCGCGACGATCTCAAAATCATTGTAGGCGGTGTGGGTGAAGGCGCCGCGGCCGTTGCAGTCGCCGAGCGCCCAGATGCCGGGGACATTGGTCTCCAGCCGGTCGTTCACGCGGATATAGCCGCGCGGATCGGCCTCGATGCCAGCCTTGTCGAGACCGAGATCGTCGGTGTTGGGCCGCCTTCCGACGCAGAGCAGAACATGGCTGCCGATCACCTCGGGCTCACCCTCGGTGCAATTGACGCCGACCGCCACGCCCTGATCATGGGGCTCGAAGCAGATACATTCGGCGCTGGTCCGGACGGCAATGCCTTCGGCCTCGAGGAAGGACCGGATCGCGTCCGAGACCTCCGGATCCTCGCGTCCGACCAGCCGCGGTCCCATCTCGACGACGGTCACCTGCGACCCGAAGCGGCGATAAATCTGTGCGAATTCGAGACCGATATAGCTGCCGCCGACGACCACGAGGTGCTCTGGCAGGATGTCGGTGTCGAGCAGCGAGCTGTTGGTGAAGAACGGCACCTCGTTCACGCCGGGCATGTTCGGGATGTTCGCTCGGCCGCCGACATTGATGAAGATGCGGTCGGCCTCCAGCAATTCGTCGCCGACGCGGACCGTGCGGGGGCTCTCGAACCGCCCGTGGCCGCGCAGCAGCGTGCAGCCGGGCATGCTCTTGAGCCAGTCCTCGTTGCTCCGGCGGCTGTCGATCGAGATCTTCCGGGAGCGCGCATGAACGCGCGCCATGTCGATCTTGATATCGCCCGTCACCACCCCGTACTCGGCGCCGCGGCGGGCCATGTGGGCCGCATAGGCGCTGGCGACCAGCGTCTTGGTCGGCTTGCAGCCGGTGTTGACGCAGGTGCCGCCGACGAGGTGGCGCTCCACCACGGCGACCGTCATGCCGGCGCCGGTCAGGCGCCCGGCCATGGCCGGCCCGGCCTGGCCGGTGCCGATGACGATCGCGTCGAAGCGACGGGTCATGCGGCGTACATGATCAAGGCCGCGGCGGCGATCGCGACTACGTCCTCGAGCAGCGCGGCCGGCATGTCCTTCTTGAATGCCGCGGCAAGCTGCGCGCGAGCGGCGGCGCCGCCCAGCGTGCCGATCACGGCGCCGACCACGCCCGCGACGAGGCCCGCGATCCACTGCCCGGCGGGGATGCCCATCGCGGCGCCGGCGAATGCGCCCACGGCAATGCGCGTGCCGAACTGCACCGGCACCTTCCGGCTTGGCGTGGAGGGAAGCTGATCCGTCACCAGCTCGACCAGAGCGAGCGCTGTCGTGATCCACGGCGTCCAGGTGTAACCCATGAACGCAAGCCAGCTGTCGCCGAGCGGCAGGCATCCGGCCCAGGCGGCCCAGCTCACGGCTGCGAGAGGCATCAGTGCCCGCAGCCCGGCCACCACCCCGATCAGCAGAGCGAGAAGCAACGGCATCATGCGCGGACCTCCTGAAGCTTGTGATCGATAGCCCGGCGACGACGACCCTACTGTGACACGGCCACCCTGGGGAACGATATGGGTCGTAAGGGCTTGAATGCGTATACCCAACCCCGGAGGGACCCATGCTTTATTGGGCTGTTGTCTTCCTTTTGATCGCGATCGTCGCCGGGTTCCTCGGCTTCGGCGGTGTTGCGGCGGCTTCGTCGAGCATCGCGCAGCTGCTCTTCATCATCTTCCTGGTGCTTTTCCTCGTCGCCCTCGTGGGCGGGCTCAGAGGACGCAATCGCACATTGATGTAACAGCCGCCCGTTCAGACGCTCGGCACCGGCCTGTGCCCAGCGTTTGCGCGCGTGCGGCCGATCAGACGAGCGCGGCCGCGATCATGCCGATGGACGAAGCCGCCATCGCGGAAGTCGCGATTCAGCCGGGCACGCGCAGGGTCCCGCCGATGACGAACTGCTTCATGATGCGGGCGTCGGAAGCCAGCAGCATCAGGATCACCATCACCGGCGCTTGCGCGTCGCCGCGGCCTTGCGGGCGGAGGCGGAGCGTGTGGCGACCGGTCGCGCGGCCGCAGCCGCGCCGCCGAGGTGTCCACCCTTGTGGGCGGCCGGGTTGCCCGTCTGCCTACCGCGCCCCGAGCCGCTCCGCTTGCCGCCGCCATCGTCCTTGTTGACGGTCGCCCAGGCGCGGCGCTCCGCCTCGTCCTCCGACACGCTGCGGCGCTCGTAGCCCTC
>Ga0070731_10005590_pt1 | contig 10306 bp, 8 predicted proteins | sample Coa_R1_2_FD_66448 | JGI IMG/M metagenome (GOLD analysis project Ga0070731, IMG submission 66448) | Surface soil microbial communities from Centralia Pennsylvania, which are recovering from an underground coalmine fire - Coalmine... | ecosystem: Environmental > Terrestrial > Soil > Unclassified ... | reverse complement strand
GTTTGGGTTCCGTTGCAGACAAACCTGCTCACGAGCAACTCATGGTATTTCAGCGACCCGCAATGGACGAATTATCCAAGCCGTTTCTACCGTACCAGTTCGCAATGAAAAAAGAATTAGTGGGTGGCTTCCGTTTGGTTACCGGCGGGCGCAACCGCGGCGGAAGACGGTAAACGTCCAGCAAATGGCTGCCGCCAGGCCGGCCAAGGCTGAGGGTGAGGGCTCAGGTACCGCGGTCACTCCAAAATCGAATTCGTAGGTGGTGCTCGCACCTAGTTGTTGAATGAGAAATGTGTAAGTGCCCTGACTCAACGGAGGAGTGAATCCCTGGGAACCGGGAGAATCCACAACATTGTTTCCCATGATGGACAGAATGTCCGCACCCACGAGATTGGTCGGAGCGAGAGCACCGTTGGCAGCACCGGTGCCAAAATGGGAGTATCCAAGGTAGGACGAGGGGCTGTTGACCGAGTTGGTGAAGTTGGGTCCCATACCGACGCCAATGAATCCCTGGACATCGGTAGACGAATATGCGGCCAGAACCAACGTGCTGAGTTCAAAACCGGTCGGCACAGTCACCGAGACCCAATCCTGTTTATCAGTTCCGCCGGCGGTGCCGAGGACGGCATTGACGCCGCCAGACAGGAGTAGCGCAGTGGGAGACGAACCGTCGTTGGATAAATCGCCGTTGACCGATTCGTCCCAAATAATGGACGCGTGGAGTTGAGTTGCCGCCAGCACGACGGGCAAAAATGCCGCGATGCGGCTCGGGAAGAGGAGTCGATATATTTTCATGGAACATGCCTTTCGTGATCCAATACAGAGACCGTGGACGCCAAACTTCGGGAATATAGGATGAGAGGCGGCAACGTCGAAAATGTTCCAGGATATTTTGACGGAACCGGATGCGTTCTATCGCATTGATGTGCAGTTGCCTCGAAAGAGAGACAGGCAGGATGCCTGTCCTGCGGTTGTTATGAGACCGCCGATTAGTTAAGCCGATTAAAGCTTGTTTCCGCGCGGTCACCGGCTTAGATAAGGCCATGTTTCCCCATCGATTTCGATTGCCGGTGCGCGTCATTTTTCCGACGGTGCTGGCCATTTTATTTCTAACGGTTACGACCGGAAATTCCTTCACGGCTATATACGCTTTTGGCGACAGTTTAACCGATACGGGGCGAAATCCATCAGGCTCGGGATATTATAATGGGCGATACTCCAACGGGCCGTTGTGGATCGAATATCTCTCTGCCATGCTGGGAATTCCCTACGACTCCACCAACAATCTGGCGGTTTCGGGCAGCACGACTTCGGCTTTATTGTCGCAGATCGCGGGCATGCCGGCGTCCGCCAATCCGGGGTCCGCGCTGTTCACCGTCTGGTCCGGGGGGAATGATTTTTTGGATGGGGCGCTCGGTGGCAATGGTGAAAACGATGCCGCGTGGAGCGTAACGATCTCGAACGCCGTGTTGAACCTCACAAACGCGGTGGCCGCGCTCTACACCAACGGCGCGAGAGAGGTGATTGTGGGAAATTTGCCCAACCTGGGACAAATACCCGAAGCCAGCCTCTTCGGCGCTTTGCCCAATTTTACCAATTATATCGATACGAAGGTGCAGTTGTTCAACACCACGCTCGGCACGGCGGTAACAAACCTCATGCTCGGCCGCTCCGGCCTGCGGATTTATTTGATGAATGCGAACCAGCAGTTCACGAACGTCTACTACTCGCCAGCCACCTACGGTTTCACGGTGGTCTCCATCGGCGCATTACAGGACCCGAAACTCACGGACAAAAGCTTCAACGGGCCGGGAGCGAACTATCTTTTCTGGGATCCCGTGCACCCGACCACCAAAATGCACGCAATGGTTGGCACTCTGGCCTATGACCTCGTCGGAGTGGGACTGAATCTCGCAGGCAACGGAACCAGCCTGAACCTGACGGTGAGCAATCTGTATCCCGGATTTCAATACTCCATCCAGGGAAGCAGCAACCTGATCACGTGGACGAACTACCAAATGTTCACGGCGGCGAGCACGAATCTGAGCATGCACCTGACGAATGCGCCAGGGCAGGCGGCGTTTTATCGCGTGCTGTATTAGCCGGAAGGGACGATTCTCCTCGACTAACAGCGCGGAGTTATCCAAATCATAGCGGGTGCGTACGTGCGTCATTTTCAACCCGACGGCCAAAGGGAACAAGGCACGGAATTTCCGCCGCCACCTGGATGAGTTCGCTACCGGCTGCTCGTTTAAACAGACGACGGCGGTGGGCGATGGCCGCAAGCTGGCCACCGAGGCTGTCAATGAAGGCTTTGAAATTGTTGTTGCTGCCGGGGGCGACGGCACTCTGAACGAAGTGTTGAATGGCATCGCTGACGCGCCGGGCGGATTCGAGCGCACGCGGCTCGGATTGTTGCCACTCGGGACGGTGAACGTCTTCGCTCGCGAGGTGAAAATCCCGATCAAATTGGAACGCGCCTGGGCGGCGATATGCAAGGGCAAGGAAACGCGCATTGATCTCGGGCTGGTGACGTTCCAGGAGAACGGCGCGCCGACGAGACGTTATTTTGCGCAACTGGCCGGGGCCGGCCTGGATGCGCGGGCAATTGAACTGGTGGATTGGCGCCTGAAGAAAAAGCTCGGGCCGCTGGCTTACGTGATCGCCGGTTTGCGCGCGCTGATGGAATCGCAACAGCGCATTTCGGTCGCGAACGGCGAAGCCAAAACGGCGGGCGAACTGGTGTTGATCGGCAACGGCGGCCTTTACGGCGGGGAATTCAGAATCTTTCCGCCGGCGGACATGCGGGACGGTCTGCTGGAGGCCTGCGTTTTCCCGCGCGTCAACTGGCTCACGCTCGCGCGCTGCGGACCACGCCTGCTCACCAAAGGCACCCTGCCGAAAAAAGCCACGGAGAATATCCAAAGCAGTTTCATTACGCTCACCAGTGATGCGCGTGTTCCTTTCGAGGTGGACGGCGAGTATGCGGGGAATCTGCCGGCGACGTTTTCGATCGAGCGGTCGAAGTTGCGGGTGATTGTGCCGTGAAGATTACTTGCGGCAGCGGTAAACGAAAGCGGGCGGGAGATTGCGCCACTCGGTGCGAGTCGTGGCCACATCACTGAAGCTGGAGCGGAGCAATTTCCGGAACCGAACTCCACCCGGCAACCACGCGACGTGGTTGTAAGCGTAAGTTGTCAGATGTCCATCGGGGCGCAAGGCGCCGAGGACGGCCGCGAGCAGGCGTTGTTGTTCTTCCGGCTTGAACCCGGCCCACGGCAGCCCGCTCAGGATGCAGTCGGCTGAAGCCTGGCCGAGTGACTGGAGGTGTTCTACCAGCCGTTCCGCGGAATCATTGATGACGTGGACGCGAGGGAACCGGCGTTTCAGGTGGCCGGCAAAAACGGGATTGATTTCCACCGCCAGGAAAGTTGCCGCGGGATGAAGTTCTTTCTGGATGGCCCTGGTGAAGGCACCCGTGCCCGCGCCGAGTTCCACCACGACCTTGGCCTGGTCCAACCGGAGGTCCTCGATCATTCGCTCAGCCAGCCACCGCGAGCTGGGCACGATGGCACTCGTCAGCGCCGGCGCGCGCAGGAAGACTTTTAGAAATTTTGCGTATTCGTAAACCATCAGCCGGAATCTTTCCCGAAATCACCATCGCGTACAAGCGCAATTACCTCCAGACAGGCCAAAATTCTATTTGTCACTTCGGATTTAATGATTTTGTGTTTTAGATTCCGACCAGCATCCGCGGAACCTCCTTGCCCGACACGTGCTCGCCGAGACCGAGCGGGAAATTTGCCGGCATGGTCTCCGGGTCCACATAGGTCCCGAACATCCGATCCCAGATACGAAATGTCGGCGCCAGATTCATGCCGCGTTGGGTGGTCGCAGAGTGATGGACTCGATGGTAATCCGGCGTCACGATGAGCCACTTCAATGGGCCGACGTTGACGTTCAGATTGGTGTGTTCCCAGAATTGGATGAGTATTCCAATCGAGTAACCAATGCCCGCTTCGACCGGAGTCAACCGCAGAAGCGTCACCGGGATGATGACCTGCGGAATGTTGTAAATGAACGAATGAAAGAAACTCGTCCGGAAGCCGGCGAACCAATACATCTGCTCCACCGAATGATGCCAGGCGTGCGTGCGCCACATGACATTGTGGTTATGCTGCGCGCGATGAATCCAGTAGAGCACGAAATCCACCATGAACAGGCCGAGGATGATTTTGACCGCGCTGGGCAGATGCTGGAGGTAGTGAATCGTCCCCGCGAGATAGGACGGAGTGATATCGCCGACGAAGCCGCGAATCAACCAGGTCGAAACGCGATTCACGGTCAACGCGAAGGCGAAGGAGAGGGCGTCGAGCTTGAAATCGAGCCAGCGATCCACGGGATGCGCGGGCCAGATGCGCTCGCAGATCTCAAAAATAAGAATCAGCGCAAAAAACGCAGCAATCTGATAATCATCTGCTTGTAACATCATATCACATCGTAGCGAACCGGTCTCTTTGGATGCGGAAACGGTAACCGAGCAAAGCGGGATTGGCAAGTGGGTGTCTGTGGCGGTCGTAAAAACGCCGCACGGGTTTGCAAGGCGTTTCGTGATGAGGTGGTGTCCCAACCAGTACAGAGGCGTGGATTTTACAAAAGGGAACGAAGGAAACGAAGATGCCTCCGTCGCACGAGGCTATGGAGGACAGGGGCGCAAAGAGGCAGAGGCGCAAGGGAAACAGAAATGTGTCATTAGTCAGCTCCGACCCTTTCCAAAATAAGGCTCAGCTCGCAGGAGACGGCGTAAGGATTTTTTTAATGACAGTACATTGCTGTCCATGATAGCGTCTAATGGTTCCCGTTAAATAGCTGTGCTCTCCGCGATTCAGATTCCAGGATTCGCGATTTGGATGAAGCGTGGGCTGCTCTTCGTGGCATGCCTGTCAGCCCTTGCTTTTCCTGTCTCCACGTCGGTTGCGGCTCCGACGGTGACGCAGGTCTCCACCGGATGGTATCATACTCTTTTTATCGAGTCCGACGGCAGCCTTTGGGCAATGGGCCGCAACGATAACGGCCAACTCGGCGACGGCACGACCACCTCCCGGAATGTTCCCGAGATGATCGTTCCCAGCAATGTCGTGATGGTTGCGGCTGGCGTGGCTCACAGTCTTTTCGTCAAGTCCGACGGCAGTCTTTGGGCCATGGGAGCGAACGGCAACGGCCAGTTGGGAGATGGCACCACCACAGATCAGCATAGTCCGGAGCAAATTGTCTTCAATGGCGGGGTCACCGCGATTGCCGCCGGAGGCGATCATAGTCTCTTCCTCAAGGGCAATGCGCTTTGGGGAATGGGGCTGAACGACAACGGCCAGTTGGGCACTGGCACGAGCTGCGAAATCCACGGGGCGAGCCAGATCATGTCCAGCAACGTGTATGTAATTGCCGGCGGATACCTGCACAGCCTGTTCATCACCACCGACGGCAGCATTTGGTCGATGGGTTACAACTACTTCGGCCAACTGGGCAACGGGAATGGCAACACGGCTTACAGTCCGGTGGAGATTCTCACCAATCATAGCGTGTTCAGTGGCGGGACAGCGATTTCCGGCGGTTACCTGCACAGTTTATATTTGTTCGCCGCCCCGGGACATGTCATCAGCCTGTGGGCGATGGGCGACAACATTGAAGGGGACGTGGGCGATGGCACGAACACAACGCGCTACAGCCCCGAGGAGATTCTATCCAGTGGTGTCACCGCGATTGCAGCCGGAGGGGGCTTCAGCCTGCTGATTAAATCCGATGGCAGCCTGTGGGGGATGGGGGCCAACCAGGACGGCGCGTTGGGCGGCGGCACTTCCAACGACTCCAGCGACGTCCCCGAAAAGATTGTCTCGGGAAATGTCACGGCCGTTGCTGCCGGATACGCGCACAGTATGTTTATCGAGTCCGACGGCAGCCTGTGGGCGACGGGCAACAACAATTTCGGGCAGTTGGGCGACGGGACGACCAACAATGTGGATATCCCCGAGCGCATTATTCCGCCGCCGCAACTCGTGATCAGCAAGGTCAATTTATCTGGAACCAATCTGATGTTGAATGGCAGCAATGGCTTCTCCGGCGGGTCTGCCGTGATCTTGTCCAGCACGAACGTGGCGATGCCATTGAAACTATGGACGCCGATCTGGACAAACGGATTGGGCAACGGGACCTTCAGCTTTACCGCCACCAACGCGGTCAACCCGGCCTTTCCGTGGCAGTTCTACATTCTTCAACTGTTCAAATGAACGAGGGCAGCCTTTGAATCCAAAATGAAAGGACACAAAGAGGGGAAGGCGGTTAACCGCAGATGCACGCGGATCCCGCCATGGCGGGACAGGAGGAAACGGAGACAACAGAGGTTTGACGCGAATTGGCTTCCCAAGCCCGCCATACTAAGAACCGACACCTTTAAGGCGTCGCTCGCAGACTCGCTTTGCCCTGTATAGCTATTTTCTCTCATCCCTTCGGATTTCAAAATGGCCTGCGTCTTGTTATGCTGTAACACTCAAGTACCTGGAGGATGCCGATTCGCACCATTACCCTGCTCTCCCAGCGAAAATCAATGCCACTGAAAACAATCCGCCGCCATCCCACTCCTTCGGGTTCCTTTGGCTTTCCATACACTCCTTCATAGTCTGCCTCCGGCTTTCCATAGGCTTTGATTACATCTTCAGGAGACGCCTTCCAATCTACTCCTCTATCTGTTCTCCCTTGGAACGTAGCAAAACTCTTGTAATCGTGCTGCCCGTTATAGAAATAGATATTGCGCAAGGTGTCGTAGCGCCTGCCATAGGAGATTTGAATGCCCTTAGAGGGATAGCCGATAAGATACACCGTTTCAAACTGGATTCGCTCCTGCCCTTCGCCTATCAAGCCCTCGACTGTCTTTCGGTCAAGACTCAAAACAACCTTTCCCCAGCCTTTGCCCGCAACAATAAGCGGTTCCGAGGAATTATCCGGTTGTTGAGACGGCAGCATAACATCTGTACTGGGGCGCAAAGTGCAACCTCTTTCCTTTCACGACCGGGAGGTTATTTCGAGCTTTCCCTTTTGTCCACAGCAATGCTTTCGACTGCCGACCTTTGCCTTTTCAGAACTCAGTTTCTTTCAACCACGCATCAAAAAGGCGATAACCTAAAGAAAGGACGATCGGTCCGGTGAACAGCCCGACAATACCTGAATAAATGAAACCGCCAAGTGATCCGAGGAATATCACAAGCATCGGCACGGATGCGCCTTTTCCCATTAATATTGGTTTTAGAACATTATCCAAAAGGCCAACCGCGATCATCCAAATTGTCAGAAGCGTGGCAGTCAAGCCACCGTCATGGCTCCAGATGTAAATGATCACTCCGATGGATACAGGCAATATGCCCACTTGTATGATCGCCAGAACAAGACACAAAAAAAACCAGATACCTGCATAAGGAATGCCGGCAACAATAAACCCGGCGAGTGCCAGCGTGCTTTGAATGAGGGCAACTCCCAGAATTCCTTTTACCACATGGCGAATGGTGGATGCTGCCAGGGCAGACGCATCCAGGTTTTTGCTGCGAAGCAGACGCTGAAAAAATCGCCTGGCAAAATCTCCCGACTGGCTTGAATAAGCAAGAAAGACACCGCTGATTATTATTGCCAAAGTGATGAATAATATTGCCTTTCCTGTGCCTGCCAGAACAGCAACGCCTTTGCCCGCGATTGATTTAACCTGCTCTGGATATTCCTGAATAAGCGATTCGAGATCCGATGAAGCTTTTGTCCACAGCGAATAAGCTTTGTTACCGATCAACGGCCAACCTTTTACCTTTTCAGGGGGCGGCGGAATGGTCATCTGCCCGGCTTTGTAAGCAGCAGCAACATCCTTGATCTCGCCTGCTGTGGTAACCGTCAGCCAGGCGGTTGGCAACACAAGCAAACACAACATCAAAAAGGTCAGTAATACGGCCGCGAGTGTGCCCTTCCCTTTGAAGGCAACTTTCACTCGTTGATAAATGGGGTATAAAGCCACGGCAAGAATCCCAGCCCAAACAATGGGATCAATAAACGGACTCAGCACGTGATAACAAAAAATGAGCAGCAACGCCAACGCCACTATCTGCAGCGCAACGTCTATGATTTCCTTTGCGCAAAAACGTTTCACAATGGGAGGTTCAAAAGTTGTATCCATAATACTTTGGAGCAAACGGATATTTTCTTATTCTTATGTTCACCCTCGCAGAGCCCGGTGCGGGCGTCCGCCCGTAAAGCAAATCCCGGTCAGTTGATCTCACATCTTTTCTTGTTTTCAACTATCGCCGACGCCCGGGCATTTTTCCATGGCCAATCTCCGGCTTGCCGCAATCGGTCTTCGCACGCGTGTATTGATCGTCCCACCGGCGCGTTTAACTCCCAGGGGCAAAGGCAGGGCGCGTCCGCTCCGTGCGCGCCGCTGATTGCTAACCAACGTTTTCGAACTACCAAAACGGGGCGCGTGTCGGTTGTGTTATATACGGTTGGCAAACTATCACGGCGCGCACGGAGTGCGACGCCCTACCTTCACGGGTTGTCGAAGCGTTCGAAGAATTGGGGGCACCGAAGTGATTCAACTCCTCGTAATTCTGCTAAAAATCGCTGTTCATCGGCGGCCACATGCGGCCAAAAATCGTGTTTTTGGAGAAATTCGTGTCGAACTCTGTGTCTTTGTGCCTCTGTGGTAGAAGTTTAGATTCCGCAAAAAATATTTTCAAAAAAATGGCGAAAATCCCCCCGGGGGAATTACAAACGCGCGGCCATATGATTAAATGCCGGGATGACATTAAAATTGTCGGTAGTCGATAGTCGGCGGGCGGTGGTGGGGCGCGAAGCTCCAAGCGTCCGAGTTCCAAATCAGAAGGCAGAAGGAAGAAATCCGAATCAGTCATTACGTCGGATTGTTTCAGCGCTCGGAAGAGGAAATCGCGACCTTACTGTTTGCATTGCTGCGGCTGGTCTGGCGACACAGCCGCGGTCCCGTCTTCGCTACGCTTCGACGCGGCAAGCCGACGCGCCCCGGGGAGAAGTGTTCAGGTCCGAGCCAGTCAGGCTATGTCAGGCCGGGTCGCACCTGGTCGCACCAAAAATCCCGTTGGATCGCACCGAATCAAAGTGGATCAAAGCGGAGCAGATGGCTGGCTGCGTGGAAATACGGATGACGGGGCACGACAGAAATTAGAGCCCATGTCAAAATGAGGAACGGGCGCGTTGCCAGAGATTTGGTGCTGATGCAAGGCACGAGGAGGGAGAATATCCTTTATGGATCTTCGACCGACGAGCAACGCCGCAGCAGCGCCAAAGATCGGCAACCCGGAGGGCTGTTTTCTGGCGGGCGCCTGGCGGCGTTGCTCCTCAGTCAGAGAGCGCTGCGGCTATCCTCCCTCGTCGCGCCTTGCCAGCCGCCCGCCAGAAAACAGCGCGCCCATTCCTCATTTTGACATGGGCTCTTCAGTGAATTTAAGTAAATTTAACTAAATTGAAGTGATTTTAAAAAAATTCCGCGGTTTTGCCATTGGGCATCGCATATATGGATACTCGGAGAGATTTTCGATCAAATGCAGTTTTGCAGTCTGCCGACTGCCAGTCGGCGATACAGCAGGCTGCCAGCCTGCGCTACAGGATGGAGTCGCCTCGTCCGACCGGGTTGTTCGAGTCGCTGCGGTTGGTCTGGCGACACAGCCGCGGTCCGCGCTATCACTGGATATCACTGGATATCACTGGATAAAGGTAATTTGAAAATAAAAATTCATCGCGAGAGGGAAAATGGCGAGGGCGATGAGTGGGGTTGCTCTTCAACGCTTCAACCGCTTTTTCACTCCACACTTGCGACACGACAAAGTCACTCGTTATATTTTTAGGAGTATATCGGAAATATGTTGTCCACTCCGTCTGATCAAAAAGAGAAACGATTATTCGCCGTTTACCTGGGAGGGCGGGCAGCCCGGTGCAACACGGAATTGCACGACGTTGTTTTTGTGGCCGGCCAATCAATCGAAACTTCCTACCACCACCTCATGGATAAATGGTTCGGCGATCCATTCCGCCTTCACATCGATGCCTGGGTCGAATTGCGAGTTGTCGATGGGTATCGCATTTCGCTTCAGCCTCATCGCTCTCCCCAGGCCAGCAAATTGTATTTCATCAATCTCGGCGCCTACCTTCCGGGACAATTCACCGAGGTCCACGCCAATGCTTTCGTGGTTGCCGCCAGCGAAAGGGAAGTGAAGCAACGTGCAAAGTCCGAGTTGCTGCGCGG
>Ga0070731_10005586_pt1 | contig 10311 bp, 8 predicted proteins | sample Coa_R1_2_FD_66448 | JGI IMG/M metagenome (GOLD analysis project Ga0070731, IMG submission 66448) | Surface soil microbial communities from Centralia Pennsylvania, which are recovering from an underground coalmine fire - Coalmine... | ecosystem: Environmental > Terrestrial > Soil > Unclassified ... | reverse complement strand
GACCGATTGGGACCGATTGATCTCGCGCGCTACAGTTTGCATCGACGAGATACTCGCCCTGATCATATGGTTTGCCCAAATGATCACACTAATTCCAAGTTGTTGAAATACGGCAAGGGGAGTCTGATAGTAAGTAGTAGGAATAATGACTACGGGACACTGGTCGTCCCATTGACGCATAAAGGAAACGATCTCGGTAGCGTCACTGGATTTGCTATGAATCAAGACAGCATCGGCTCCCGCCTGCCGATATGCCGAAGCTCGCTCTAATGCTGCGTCAATACTTAAATCGGCGATGAAAGCTTCTACACGGGCAATAACGGTGAAGTCTGGATCGGCTTGTACATCCTTAGCAGCTCGAATTCGTCCACAAAACTCGTCAATATCCGCAAGCGGATGACATGCACCGGGAACTAGAGAATTTGTCTTCGGAAAGAGCTTGTCTTCGATACAAACCGCGGCGATACCGCGACTTTCGAGTTTTCGAACCAGTCTCCTGAAGTTATTGAAATTGCCATAACCGGTGTCGCCGTCCAGCACGATCGGAACGCCGGCTGCGTCGCTCATGAACTCAATCGTGTCCAGGACTTGAGTCCAGCTAAGTTCATTGCAATCGCGTACACCGAGCGCCGCAGAGGTGGCCAAGCTGCCGGCCCAGAGTGCCTTGAATCCTGCTTCTTCAGCGATTCGAGCACTGAGAGCATCGTGCGCTTCCATAACGAACTCGATGTTGGGAGTCGTTAGAAGCCGCCGAAAGCGCGTAGTCTTTTTCACTTGAAGGTCGATCGGTTGACGGCTACGTCGCCCCACACGCCGGCTCAATCCCGGCAGTTCCTGCCTAACGAGGCGTGTGAATGTCGGGACGAATCAAAATAATCAGCGATTATCAGTCAGTGAGCTGGAAGACGCAAGAGAATTGTCAAAGCGCCGACGATGGTCTGAAACGACGAGCGGCACCCCGACACTTTAGCTGCGGACTGCGGATGGCACGGGAGGATCCAAAGGCTGCTGCCCTTGCGTGCAAGGCCGGCGATAGCAACGGATTGATAACTGAAAGAGAAACCAGTAAAACTACTCAATTAGCTGAGCTCAGGTGGGAAGCGCAGAGATAGTCTCGGACCGAGACATTAGCGAAACCGCGCTTGAATGTTGCCAGCCCATCGGAGCGCGGACCTCTGAAGTCCGCCGATCCGCCAAGGAAGATGTAGCGGCAATCGGCATAGTGTTCAATAGCGTGAGCGAAAGCCGCGTAGGATGCGGAAAGTTGCAGGCCTCTTTCGTTGGAGGCTCCATCGATATAGTAAAGGATGTCATTAAAACGAAGCCAAATCGTTATAGTAACAATTTCGTTCTTGTGCTGAGCTGCAATCGCGTCTACTGCATCCAGGCCAGCAAGCATTTCGAAATACTTCAGCGACCCGGGATGAACCGCAACTCGCGTCTGGCGGTGATCCTGATGCAAGATCCACCAGCGTTCGAGCAGGGGCGCCAATGGAACCCGATCGATACGGCATAGCTTCCTGGCATTATTGATCATGTTCCTGTGTCGTTTTCGAATACGAACAGGACCCAAGCCTCGATCGATCAGATAATTTTCCTTAAAGGGACGGCAGCTTTCAAAGGCGGCTTCCAGAAGATTGTGGCTGGGAGACCACATAGGATCGGTGATCAGAGAGACGGACGCAACCCCCGCTCGCTTCAGCCTTGTCAGTCCGCCCTGAAGGTCACAATCGGGATCAAGTGACGAGTGCCCCGACACTCCCGTTGCGTGCTGAACTAGCTGAATACTGGGAGCATGCTTAAGGAGAACATGGGTTCGCCATTCGGGAACATAACAAGCCTCGACCCCATTTGTCTCGAAAGCCTTAGCATAGGACTCCGAGCATTTCGGGTGCAGCAAAGGCCGCAGGGTGGAGGCAGTCGAAGCTTCGAGTGCCTTGACGAGTACTCGATTCTTCTTCTCAAGCTCTTCCGCCTTGGTTAGAAGAGCTTGATTCACTTCTCGCAGCTTTAAGACCTCCGAAAGGTCTTCCCGGCTTGAAAGATATGCTTCGCCACCCTTCAGAAAACGGCGGTACCAATATGAAAGTTGCTTCTTCGAAAACCCTGTTTCCCTGGCGAGGGCGTCGAGGCTCTTGCCGCGCAGGAGCTGGTCAACCATCTGGAGCTTGAGCGCCGTCTCACACTTCACCCTTTGTTGTCGCGGGTCCGGACTCGGTTCTTGACATCGGTCGGTGACGTTGTTCATGCTGAAGCAATCCTCGAACGTTGTTCCCAGGGTGGGGACGCTCAGACGCCAGGACGGACAGCGTTCATTGTTTGACGGCTAGTGTAGAGGATATGACGACGGGCCTCAATATAGATATCGAGAGAATCGTTAGGGCAACGGTCCAGAAATATCTGGGCACATCTGCGCCCCTGCCGGTTGGGTCCAGATTATCGGAGGACCTCGGGATTGACTCGCTTGCGTTCGTCACCATTCTAATGGAGCTTGCAGACCAACTGAGGCTCGATTTGACGGCGGTCGAAATCAACCTGAAGGAAGTCGACACTCTGCAAGACATTGTTGAACTCGTAATGGCGCTTGTAGCTGCGAAAACTGCTCGCCAATAACGGGGTGCACCCCGACAGAAGCGGTGGACGCCGTGAGCATCGAGCCTCGATAAGTAAGCTTGACAATTCGTAATATCAGCTATACGATGGCAATCCTTTCATGCGCTCGTAGCTTAAGAGGTCAAAAGGGTAGCTACGATAACCGGCACTGGAGCATCTTTTGGGGGACAATCAGGATTTGTACGTCTTCACGCCATCCGGCCGGTAAGTTGTGTCCTTACCGGCTGTAGGCAGGGGGAGGCACAATCTTCCCTGTGTGGCAGAGTCGATCGCGACGACTCCAAAGTGCAGGTCCAGGTTGCTGAAGGTTGCGTTGAAGGTGCGGGTGTTAGTCTACTTGAAGAGCACTACCCCGGTAAGGTAGAGGGTGCGGGTTCGAGTCCCGCCGGGCGTACCACGCTTGTTCCGTATACTGGCAACGCTGAGCAACGGGCCGGCAAATCTTGTGGCGACCGCGCGAGCAGAGGCACTGCGCGCTCAGAGCTTCCCGCCTGACTCCCATTGTTCCCCTCAAAACGCTCGCGGACATCACGGCTCTGCAACCGCCGTGATGTAGCATCACGTCTTATCGACCCCTTCAACGTAGTAGAAATAATCAAAGGACACGAGTTGACTCAAGAACAACACATTACCGTGACGGCCTCTCACGCACGTGGCGCGTTGCTGGTGATGTTGATCGTAATACTGCTCCACCTGTCGTTACTCTGGCTGCCGGGAATTAACCTGGAATGGGTATTCGCCGATGGCGCGAAATATTTCGCATATCATGACCCAGTTTTTCTCAGGCATTATTTCCTCCTGGAAGCGAATACTTTGGGTATGCCGTTCCTGGGCTATGTTGGCCACTGGATATTGCCATTTCTGGACTACAACACGGTGCTGCGCATTCTCTCCGGGTCAAGTTTCTTGCTGATCGGGTACTCGCTGTTAAGACTGCACTCTCTTCTGAAGCAAGACTATAGTCCGGCATTATTGCTTGCCGTGGTATTTCTTAATCCTTTGATCTGGACGTTTGGGGGTCGCGGCACCGCCGATCTCTTCCCCGCCGCGTTGACGTTGTTTGCGGTCACATTGTTCTGGCAGCCCGGCCGTTCTCCGGTGCGGCTGGCAATTGCTATCGTCGCTTATGGTATCGCCATCACACTCAAGTATCATGCGATCTTATTATTGCCGATTGTAGGTTTGGAAATGCTGAGCCGACCCGGAGCCAGGCTAAAACCAATGCTCTTACAATTCAGCTCGATTGTTGGCTTGATACTAGTACTTCCTGGGCTATACGTCGTGGTCGCGCGACAATTATATGGATTCTGGTTTGTTCCTCCAAAGTTTCGCGCCATACATGGTCCCACTCTACATTCCACCACAGTGTTGATGAACATAATCGCATATGCGGCATACCTGTGTCTGCTGCTGCTCCCGTACTCTCTTAGCGCCGTGTGGGAGTGGATCAACACGGCCCGCAAAGCGCTAATCGCGTCTGCGGCGGGGAGCGTGGTTTTCGTTATCGGGTTCTACGCCTTAAGGGTCGGGGACGAGATGAGATTTGGTCCTCTGGACGCCTATGTAAATCCGCGAATTTACGGCGGACTTTTTCTGGTTTTCGCGGCAATCGTTGTCGTTGTGTCAAGACAGGCCTTGCTCGATGCCGCCTCGCCCGCTGCGCGCCGTTATCTCTTATGCATATTTGCCGGGGTGGCGCTCTTTGTATTTGTTCTTTCGTTCACGCGGCCTGCGCAAAGATATCTGCTGTTCGTATTGCCGCTATCCTACTTCTTCGTCATAAACAGAAGTCGAAGCAAGAACTATATGACCGTGGCGACCGTCTGGCTCTATTCGTTACTGATCGTGTTTATTACGCTGAACCAGGTGGCAACCGGGGCAGTCGCCCAAAAGATGACACAGCAAATCGCCGCGCGCGGACTGCTCGACGATACCGAGCCGGGTGATGTCATACGAGGAGTTGACGGAGACCGCTTTCCGGACGAGGTGAATGGAGCGGTCCCGAAGCAGCATTACATGGTCATCGTTGGCAACAGTCCCCAGGCGATCGTCACTGTCGAGAGCCATCCCGCTCCGTTGGTCCATAAGGTACTCTCATTAGTTCCCTATGAAGTCGCCACCACGACGACCGATATACGGGAGTAATTACGGGCTTTGGTCAACAAGCGTCTAGGATGGTGATATCGAGGGTGAAAGCGGCATCTCGCCTCCGCCATCCGGGGCTGGAGACGGCGAAGCGTAACTGCCCTCGGCGCCGGCTGGTGAGCAAGCTGCGAGCAGAAGCCGTCCAAAACACACGATCAGAAACGGGATGAGGATGGATTGTTCAAGAATATTTTTCACCAACGACAGGGAAAAGGCATTTCGGAAGAAGCTAAACGCAAGCCAGCCGGAGCACATTACATACATGGTTGCGAACAATGTATTGCACCGGCGGCTCATCAGGTACCGCAAGCCTAGAGGCATAAGAATCCAGAAGACGGCAGTTCCGAGCAGCCCGAAATATAGATTAAAAGAGACGAACGAATGCAGGCCGCCCAACGGGCGCCAGGCGTCGGGCTGCTTAAGAATTTTGTATTTGTTCGGCATCAGAACTGTCGGAACCAAGTTACCTAAGTCGCTGATTAGCTCAGTAGGCTGATTGATCCAGGCAATACCCTTGTAGCGCAGGTGGTGGACAAGGGAAAGACTTATCAGCAGAGGTTCCATCAGGATATTGGACAGGACGCCGGTCGGGCTGGTGCCCTGGCGCGAGGTGCCAACCAACCCGAAGAAGAGCGCAAAGAGAAGGCCCACAGCTATCATCTTCTTAAGCTTAAATCTGGCGCGGAAATTAGTTTGGTAGATAGCGAACATCACCACCAGCGATGCGACATAAAGCCTGCTGCCGAGGAGAAGCATCATGCCGCCTCCCACCAACGCCGGCAGGAAGTAGCGGCTGAGCAGGAGCTTGCGCCAGGGCAGCTCGGGCCGCTGCAGCGTAAACATCAGGGCGACGCAGCTCAAAAGCACGACACAAGCGGTAACCTCGCCGAGAGCGCTGGCCACTTTCAAAGTCCCGGGCATTGAGGGCCGGAATAGGTCGGCCCGGGCTGCATAGGCTGAATAGAGCAGAAGAATACATCCGAAAGCCGTGCACAGGGAAAGCACAAGCGGGGGGACCGGCGCGCCTACTTCAGACCTCGGACGACGCCAGTAACGGGCGCCGAGCGAGTCTCCTAAGATGAAGCAGAGATAAAGTGCGATGCACGATAGCGCATAGGGAGCGATCAGGCGCTCACGAAACAAGCCTAACCATGCGCGATTCAACGGGAATTCCAGATGTGCAGCCAGAACTCTTACCACCAGCGGTGTGGCCCAGTAATACAAAAAGCCCAAGCTAAAAGCGGTAACGTGATTGATCTCGACCCGCCCGTGGGAGACAGATCGGTAATACGCATACCAGCAAGGAATTGCCACCACGAGCACGACTAAAATCATGGTCCCGAATTACTCCTGCACGTTGCCGACGCCGATTAGACTTCAACCCCGGGGCCGCCTGAGGGTAAGTCCGGCCCCGCAACGCGTGATGCCGCCGACGCTGAACTGGCCGGGAAGGATTATATAGGAAAGCAATGCGTTTACAGCCTGCGGCACTTACACATCGGCGTGGAAAAATACGCGTCCACTGCTTTCCCGGCCGTAGCGAAGGCGATCGGGCGCAGGCACGTCCAGAATCATAAAAGTTTCCGCAGGTGACCATGTAGCCATGGCGACACTCAGCGCCTCCACCGATGGTGTTGTTCCAGAGATCGGTGAAAATCCAATTGGGAGAAGATGGTGTCAGCTCATAGACTCCGCCGCCGGCGGGGGAATCCAGGCCAGACTGTGCAGCGCCGAACAGATTACCCGCAGGATCGATGATGGCGCTTCCCGCCGGGAACTGGAGGTAAAACCCAGCGATGGGTAGTAAATCGTACAACTCGGCTAACGTCCTAGGAGTTTGTCAGCCATAGGTAAGCGTCCTACAATCTTGGCTGTAGAATGTCTGCATCAATTGGGTTGGAATTACGCGGTCCGCCCAAAGCTATTCTCGTCCGGTTCGGTCGATGCAAATCTCACAGCCGCACGCCTTAACACCAAACAGCGTTGAACAGTTAGCATAGAAAGCGGATATCGCAACACGAAATCTTTCACGAAAGAGGAAAACCGCATGGCAAACCCCTTTGTGCATCTTGAGCTACATACCTCCGACCTCGCAAAATCGAAAGAGTTTTACGGCAAGCTTTTCGGCTGGAAGTTTGAAGACATGGATATGGGTCCGGGCGGGATATACAGCACCTTCAAACCCGCCGAAGGGCCTGGCGGCGGCATGATGACTACGCCGGATGGGCGTAACGCCTGGCTGCCCTACGTGGGAGTGGAAGAAATCAATGCTGCGACGGAGAAGGCGAAGTCGCTGGGCGCCACCATCTGCATCGGGCCGCACGAGATACCCAACATTGGCTGGTTCACCATCCTGACCGACCCGACGAATTCCACCATCGCGCTCTTTCAACCTAAGAAGTAGCAGGAGACAAAGGGGGCGAGGCAAGGTCTTGGAGCCAGCGCCCCTTCAGGATTGCCTGGATTGGGCACTTCCTACTTTCCGGTCCAGCACGGACGCCGTTTTTCGAGGAAGGCGGAGATCCCCTCCTGCGCATCGGCCGCCAGGGAATTCATGCTCATCACTTCCTTGGCATAGGCGTAAGCTTTCGGTTGATCGAGATCGACCTGCGTGTAGAAGGCCTGCTTGCCGAGGGCGACGGTGAGTGGCGAGGCTTCGGCGATGCGCTCGGCCAGCTTGCGGGCGTGCTCGCCGAGCTCGGTGGCGGGAACCACGGCGTTGACGAGTCCCCAGTCTGCAGCCGTCGCGGCGTCGACCATCTCTCCGGTCAACAGCATCTGCAACGCGCGCTTGCGTCCGACGGCACGGCTGAGCGCCACCATAGGCGTGGTGCAGAACAGCCCGATCTTCACGCCGGGCGTCGCAAATGCGGCCTGATCGGAGGCGACCGCCAGATCGCAGGTCGCAACCAACTGGCATCCGGCGGCCGTGGCGATGCCCTGCACCTCCGCAATGATCGGCTGCGGTATCGTCTGCATTCGCGTCATCAGCTCAGTGCAGACGTCGAACACCCGGCGGTAGTGGTTGATATCGCGCCCAACCATTTCGCCCAAGTCGTGGCCCGAGCAGAATGCTTTACCGGCGGCACGCAGTATCACGACGAGGACATCGCGATTGCCGGCGATCACGTTCAAGCAGCCGATCAGCTCGGTCATGAGCTCCAGCGACAGAGCGTTGCGCCTCTTAGGCCGGTTCAGCGTCACGACGGCGACGGGCCCATCCACAGCGAACAAGATGCTCTGGTTTGCGGGAGCGGCAGTTACGGTCTGTGTAGTGGACATGAAAAAGCTCCTGGAAGTAGGTGCTGCATTCGCTGGCCGGAGCGGCCGAGTCTCGTCGGATAACCCAATAAGTTTACGCTTTCGAGCAGTGACAGAGAGCTCCTCCGAGCAAAGCTCGAATGCAGGCAACCCGCATATTTTCGGGATTGCGCCTGCATCGGCGATATAATCCGCGCTAACTTTCCTCCCAAAGGACTTCCATGAACTCCGTTCTGACCCCGCTGGAGTTCCTGGCGCGCAGCGCCGGCGTCTATCGTGCGTGCACGGCAGTTGTGGACGGGGACACGCGGCTGACATACGCCGAGTTCAACCAGCGTGTTCGCGCATTCGCATCGGCCCTGCAACAGGCCGGGATCGTCCCCGGCGATCGCGTTGCCGTGCTCGCTCGCAATGGCCTTCTGCCGCTCGAAGCGCATTTCGCCGTCCCCCTGCTCGGGGCCGTGCTGGTGACGCTCAACATTCGCCTGCAATGCGGTGAGCTGGCCGCCATCCTGAACCACAGCGGAGCCAGGCTTCTGCTAGGCGATGATCTGGTCCTGCCGCTATGCGCGATTCGCGATCAGATCAAACAGGTAGAGCGGATCGTTACCGACTACGACGGCTTCCTGGCCGAGGGCTCCCAGCCGCCCATCCCGCACGCGCCGGCCGAGGATGACGTCATCTCGATCAACTACACCAGCGGAACCACCGGCTCTCCCAAGGGCGTGATGTATACCCACCGCGGCGGATACATGAACGCACTGGGAGAGGTGATTGAGCACGCACTGAGCAGCCGTTCTGTCTATCTATGGACGCTGCCGATGTTCCATTGCAACGGCTGGTGCTTCCCCTGGGCCGTAGCTGCGGTCGGCGCGCGCCACATCTGTTTGCCGGAGGTCAATGCCGAGCGCGCTACGCAGCTGATCGAGAAGGAAGGCGTCACCCATCTTTGCGGCGCGCCGGTGGTGGTCCGCACCTTGACCGAACACTTTACGCGGCGGGGGATCCGCTTCGAACCCGCCCTGAGGATGGTTGTTGCCGCCGCGCCACCTCCGCCGGCGGTGATCCGCGATGCCGAGGCCATCGGAATTCAGATGACCCACGTGTATGGCCTGACCGAGACTTACGGGCCGCACTCGGTATGCGCATGGCATGCGGAATGGGACTGCGAGCCCCTGGAGAAGCGGGCGCAGCTCAAGTCCAGGCAGGGCGTGCCGTATGTCGTGGCCGGCACGGACATGCGCGTAGTCGACGAAAACATGAGCGACGTTCCGGCCGACGCGGCCACGATCGGTGAAGTGGTCATGCGCGGCAACAACGTCATGCTGGGTTATTATCGCGATCCCGAGGCTACGAGCTTAGCCTTCCGCGGCGGATGGTTTCACTCCGGCGATCTGGCCGTCATGCATCCTGACGGCTATATCGAAATACGCGATCGCTCCAAGGACATCATCATCTCCGGCGGCGAAAATATCTCTTCCGTGGAAGTCGAGCGCGTCCTGTACGAGCATCCCGCGGTGATGGAGGCCGCGGTGGTGGCGCGTCATGACGATCGCTGGGGCGAAGTGCCGCACGCGTTTGTGCTGCTCAAGGAGGGCTCGACGGCGACGGCTGAGGAACTGATGGAATTCTGCCGCGCGCGGCTGGCGCACTTCAAATGTCCGAAGGCGGTGCACTTCGGCCCGTTGCCGAAGACATCGACGGGCAAGATCCGCAAAAATCTCTTGCGCAAAAAATCGCAGGCTGCAAGCGAGGGCGCCTAGCCGGCGACCCTGGCGACGAAATCGCTGATCCGTTCGAGCGTCAGCTCCGGGTGGTCGCGGTGCGGCGAGTGCTTGCAGTTCGGCAGCATCAAGACCTCGCAGCCGGGAACGCGTGCCTGGACTGCCTGCACCTGGGCAATCGTGCCGTATTCGTCCTGCTCGCCTTGAATGCAGAGCACCGGACATCGAATCGCCGGCAGATATTCCTCGATGTTCCACGAGCGAAATGCAGGATCGAGCCAGATGTCGTTCCATCCCCAGAATGTCGCATCGACGTGCGCATGGTATCGCGCCAGCTTTTCGCGAAGATTGGTGGTTTGGTAATTCACCTTCGCCTGGGTGATGCTGGCCACGCTCAGGTCTTCGACAAAGACATGCGGCGCTTCCAGAATGAGAGCTTGCGGACGCTCCGGGTAGCGGCCGGCGAAGATCAAGGCGATTGATCCGCCATCGCTGTGGCCCAGCAGGATCGGCTGTACGATGCCGAGCTTATCGAGCAACTCGGGTAAAACGACTTCGCCCTCGTGGT
>Ga0070731_10005584_pt1 | contig 10316 bp, 8 predicted proteins | sample Coa_R1_2_FD_66448 | JGI IMG/M metagenome (GOLD analysis project Ga0070731, IMG submission 66448) | Surface soil microbial communities from Centralia Pennsylvania, which are recovering from an underground coalmine fire - Coalmine... | ecosystem: Environmental > Terrestrial > Soil > Unclassified ... | reverse complement strand
AAATTAGGCCGCCTCTCTTGAATCACAATCGATTCATCCGAATCAACATGTTCCCGGACAGACACTGAGGGCATCCACATTGAGTTCCCATATCGCGACCCATCAAAACCAAGCGAAGGAACCGAGGAATGACGACTCGAAATGCGCCACCGCCCGGTCGGGGTCGGCAAGTGCATGACGGCTATTCGACGCACCAGCCGCTCACAGAGGGCTATATTCGCAAAGGCGGCTCAAATCCCCCAACATCGCAGATTCAGACTCGTCCGCCTGCGCCCGCGCCGATGCATCCCACTTCCGCGCGAAGCCGTTCGGGAGCCACGACTCAACAGCAAAGCACTACGCGTCGAGACTGAAGCACCAGCACGGCACACGATTGGCTTCAAGGTGTGTCGCCGATACCCGACTTAAGCTCCGCCCGGGGAAGGCCCTGTGATGGTTTCCTCCGGTAAGCTTGACAATACCTACCCCCCGACCTCGGCCAGGATCTCCGCCAGCACCGTGCCGGCGCGGTCGTTCTCGATCTGGCAGGTGCCGGCGGCCATGTGGCCGCCGCCGCCGCGCTTCATGCAGATCTCCCCGACATTCGCCGACGAGCTGCGGTCGATGATCGACTTGCCGATGGCGAGGACGGTGTTCTGCTTGTCGCGCCCCCACATCACGTGGATCGACAGGCTGGTCTCCGGGAAGAGCGCGTAGATCATGAAGCGGTTGGTCGCCCAGATCGTCTCTTCGCCGCGCAGATCGAGCACCGCGGTCTTGCCCTTGACCGTGGTGCAGCGGCGGATCTGCTCCTTCGCCCTGGCGTCGTGCTCGAGATAGAGATCGACGCGCTCGCGCACGTCGGGCAGCGCCAGGATCTCCTCGATCCCGTGGTTCTTGCAGTAGTCGATCAGATCCATCATCAGCTGGTAGTTGCCGACGCGGAACGTCCGGAAGCGGCCGAGCCCGGTCCGCGCATCCATCAGGAAGTTCAGCAGCACCCAGCCCTGGGGGTGCAAGACTTCGTCGACCGTGAACTGCGCCGAATCGCCCTTGTCGACGGCTGCCATCATCTCGTCGCTGATCCGCGGGAAGGCCGCCTTGCCGCCGTAGTGGTCGAAGACGACACGGGCCGCGGAGGGCGCGTTCGGATCGATGACGTGGTTGTCGTGGTGCTCGTTCCGCATCGTCTCCGACAAATGATGGTCGAAGGCGAGGTGGATGCCCGGAACGTAGGGCAGGTTGGTGCTGATATCGCGCGCGCTGACGGGGATCTTGCGGTCCTGCATGTCCTTGGGATGGACGAACAGGATGTCGTCGATCAGCCCGCGCTCCTTCAGCAGCACGGCACAGACCAGCCCGTCGAAGTCGCTGCGGGTGATGAGGCGAAACTTATCGGACGCCATGAGCGTGCTCTCCGGTCGGCAGGGTCTGGTCAGGAAACGATGTAGCTCTTGAGCGCGTCAACCTCGAATTGGGCTTCCTCGATCCGCTGCTTCACGACGTCGCCAATGCTGACGATGCCGGCGAGCCGTCCGTTCTCAACCACCGGTAGGTGCCGGAAGCGTCCGGCCGTCATGATCTCCATGACCTCCAGCACCGTGTCGTTGAGACCGCACGTCCTGACGTCGCTGGTCATCAAGCGGGACACCGGATGATCCAGTATGTGAGTATCGCCGGCCAGCCCGCGCACCACGTCGCGCTCCGAGACGATACCCACCACCGTTCCGGCGGCGTCGACCACCGGCGCGGCGCCGATCCGGCGCTCCGCCAGGAGGCGCACGAGGGCCGACACGGGCGTCTCGGGCAATACGGTGACCACCTGGCTGCCCTTGCCCTGAAGTAGACTGGCGACACTGGTCGTCATAGGCGCCTCCCTGACATCTCGGGGCCGATCGGTCCCTTGTTTTTCCGATCGTAGCAAACCGGGGGCGCCAAGCCCAGGCGGTACCATCCTGCGTTGCCGTCGCAGGCTTGCGACAAAAGTCGGATCGCCCGCGTTCCCGCCACGCGGCGATGGCACGCGATTCGGCGGGTTGCTATTGTCGTTCCATGATGATGATTCGCGACGGTTTTCTCGGCTCCATCGGCAGGACGCCCCTGATCCGGCTGCAGCGCGCCTCCGAGGCGACCGGCTGCGAGATCCTGGGCAAGGCCGAGTTCCTCAACCCCGGCGGCTCGGTCAAGGACCGCGCGGCGCTCGCCATCATCGAGGATGCCGAGACGCGCGGCCTGATCCGTCCCGGCGGCACGATCGTCGAGGGCACGGCCGGCAATACCGGGATCGGCCTGGCGCTGGTCGGCAACGCCCGCGGCTACAAGACCGTCATCGTGATGCCCGAAACGCAGAGCCAGGAGAAGCAGGACTTCATCCGGCTGATCGGCGCCGAGCTCCGCTTGGTGAAGGCGGCACCCTACAAGGACCCGGGCAACTACGTGCGCGTCTCCGAGCGGCTCGCCGCCGAGCTTGCCGAGACGCTGCCCAATGGCGCCATCTGGGCCAACCAGTTCGACAACACCGCCAACCGCGACGGCCATCGGCGCTGGACCGGGCCGGAGATCTGGGAAGAGACCGGCGGCAAGGTCGACGGATTCACCTGCTCTTGCGGCACCGGCGGCACGCTGGCCGGCGTCGCCTTCGCGCTCAAGGAGCGGAATCCCGAGGTGCGGATCATGCTGGCAGATCCCGGCGGGTCTGCGTTCTACAGCTGGTTCACGCGGGGCGAGCTCGCGATGGAAGGCAACTCGATCACCGAGGGGATCGGCAACAGCCGCATCACCAGGAACCTCGAAGGCGCGCCGATCGACGGCGCCTACCGCATCACCGACGAGGAGGCCCTGCCGATCATCTTCGACATGGTCGAGCACGAGGGCCTGGTGCTGGGCGGCTCGACCGGCATCAACGTCGCCGGCGCGATCCGGCTTGCCCGCGAGCTCGGGCCGGGGCACACCATCGTCACCATCCTCGCGGATGGCGGAGCGCGCTATCAGTCGAAGCTGTTCAATCCGGAGTTCCTGAAGGCGAAGAACCTGCCGGCGCCACGCTGGCTCGGCTAAGCGGGGGGATGAGATGGCCCACAGGGCGCACAGACTGCAGATCGTGACCTTCGGCCACGTCGACGTGCAGACAGAGGAGGGCGAGGTGATCGGCGTCGTGCTCCACGCAGCGGATGACGACGGGCCGGTCGAGTGGCAGCTGCTTCCCGAAGCCGCCCGCGCCTTCATGAAGGCGGTCGGCGTCTACGCCCGATTTGACCCGCCGGAAATGTGACGCCTCTCGCGCTCTGATTCAAATATTCAGAGCCGCTTCGGGCACCCGCGGCCCTGCGGGCCTCAGGCCGATGAACAGCACCATGATCGACGCGCCGAGACAAAGCGCGCCCGACAGCATGAAGGCCGGCAGGTAGGATCCGACATCCGTCCGGATCAGCCCGGCCACGCCTGCCGCGGCGGCAGCGCCCAGCTGGTGGGACGCGGTGATCCAGCCGTACATGACGCCGCCGCGCGCCGGACCGAAGGCGTTCGCGGCGAGCCGGACCGTCGGCGGCACGGTCGCGATCCAGTCGAGCCCGTAGAACACGGCGAAGAGGCCGAGCCCGTAGACCGACAGGTCGAAGGCGAAGGGCAGGAACAGCAGCGACAGGCCCCGGAGCCCGTAATACCAGGCGAGCAGCACCCGGTTGTCCCAGCGGTCGCTGAGCCAGCCCGACAGCGTCGTGCCGAAGAAGTCGAAGATGCCCATCGCCGCCAGCAGGCTCGCCGCGGTCACTTCGGGAATGCCGTGATCGACGCAGGCCGGGATGAGATGGGTCCCGATCAGCCCGTTGGTCGAGGCGCCGCAGACGAAGAAGCTGCCGGCCAGCAGCCAGAAGTCGCGATGCCCCAGCCCCTCGCCGAGCGCCGCGAATGCCTCGCCCACCGGATTGCGCGCTGCCGTTCGCGGGGCGGTACCGTCTGGACTTTCGCCATAGCGGCCCAGCCCCAGCTGCTCCGGCCGGTCGCGCACGAGGATCGCCACCAGCGGCAGCAGCACCAGCGTCGCGGAGGCGCAGGCGACCGACACGGCGCGCCATCCGAGATCGACCGCCAGCGTCGCCAGGATGGGCAGGAACAGCAGCTGCCCGGTCGCCGTGCTGGCCGTGAGGACGCCCATGACGAGGCCGCGCCGAGCCGAGAACCAGCGCGCCACGACCACCGCGCCCAGCACGGTCGCCGTCACCCCCGAGCCGCTGCCGACCACCACGCCCCAGAGGAGCACGAGCTGCCAGCTCGTCTGCATCCACGGCGTCAGCCCGACGCCCAGTGCTACCGTGGCGAGCGCCGCGAGGATGGTGCGGCGCAGGCCGAACCGCTCCATCGCCGCCGCCGCAAACGGGCCGATCAGCCCGTAGAGCACGATGTTGACCGAGACGGCGCCCGAGATCGTGGCGCGGGACCAATGGAACTCCTGCTCCAGCGGCACCATCAGCACCGAGGGCGCCGCCCGCACGCCGGCCGCCACGATCATCACCGCGAAGGCCACCGCGGCGACGATCCAGGCGTAATGCAGGCGGTTCGGCTTCGACATCACACGCGTCCCGACTCGCTGGGCGACTGGTAATGTGCCCCTCGCAATGTGAGAGACAGGTCTGTATCATGTCACGTGCGATGCGCACAGATCGGCAATGACGCAGACAGCACAGGCGCAGCTGCCGGCGCGGGAACGGATCCTGCTGACCGCCGGCGAGCTCTTCTACCGCGACGGCATCCGCGCGGTCGGCGTCGATGCCATCATCGCCGAAAGCGGCGTCGCCAAGATGAGCCTCTACCGCAACTTTGCCTCCAAGGACGCGCTCGTCGTCGCCTGGCTGGAACGGCGGGACGAGGCCTACTGGCGGCGCTGGGACGCGGCCGAGGCCAGCGCCGACACGCCGCGCGGCAAGCTCGAGGCCGTGCTGGACATGGTCGCGGAGCGCGTCGCCGATCCGCGCTGGCGCGGTTGCGCGTTCCTCAACACCTGCGCCGAATTCCCCGGCGACCACCCCGCGATGGCGGTGGTCCGGCGCAACAAGACGCGCGTCCGCGAGCGGCTGCGGGATCTCGCCGCGGCGGCCGGTGCCGGCGATCCGGCGGGGCTCGCCGACCGGCTGCAGCTCCTGATCGACGGCGCCTACGCGCTGGGCGCGGCGCTCGGGCCGGCGGGACCGGTGGGGAAAGTGGCCGAGGCGGGACGGGCGACGATCGCGGCGGGTTTGGCATCGCAGCGGCGTGCAGGTGATCGAATTCCGAGCCAAGCCGGCGGCGTAACTAAATCGCTTTCTTCTTCGTCGATTTAGGAGCGTGCCGCGCCCCTCTGTAGGATTAGTCCTCGCGTATCTGCCTCAACCTGCACCGCTGCGACCAATAAAGAGCGCTCTTCGGGATCCGTTATAGCGAATTGCCAAACTTCCGCCAGGCGAGAGTCTGAAAGTAGATATGAAAAGAACCGCCACAATTCCACCTGATCCCTCCGGTTGATTCTAAACACTTTAGCATCGATTAACGTCATCTCCAGAGCATGGAGCGTAGGCATTTCATCTACCAGCCAGAGAGAAGCGAGGAATGCTCGCATTTGATCGTGTCGAAACTCACGTACTTTGCCTGATCGACGTACAATTCGTGTTCCCTCATTTACCATGTCGTCTAGAGTTCCCACTGGAAGAAGATTTTCGTCTTCAATTCCTATATTTCTTCTTTCGGCAACAATCATTGTCCAGGCTACCCGTTTCAGTCCATCAATCCGTCTTGGCGCATCTTCTGGAGTTGACGCCCGCTCGAGAATTTCCCTATATAGAGCGATTCGAGTGTTAGGCAATCTCACCGTTTTTGGATCTGGCTTAGCCAAGTCCGCCAATAGCCGAAGATCGTAGCCGGAGACAATAACATCCGCGAGACGCTCCTCCCTTATTCGTTGAAGCAATATCGCGGCTTTCTCTTGCCCGATCCACAAATTCAATAACCCTTCTTGCAAAGCGGCAATGTTATCCGGCAGTCTCCAAGTGGACCATCCATCTGGACCAGCCGATTGAGATGTGGCGAGCATCGGTACTTGGGAAAACTGCCGTGAAAATGCCTCAACGGCTGGTCGGCAATCCGCCTCATTTAGCCCATCAAGCGCCACAGCAACTCGTCCTGCCTTAAGGATTGCCTTCGTTAAAGGCGTGTCCACAGCATCTAATCCAAACTGCTCAAGGTGCTGCCTAACTACTTCTACAATCCACGACTCAGGCCGTCCTGGCTCTGGAACCGGAAGATCAGCGTAACGGCGAATCCGAACAGGTACGAGAATATAGCCCCATCTCTTGACCGCTTTCCTCAAATTAGGCCGATCGCCTCCACAGAAATACTCTCTCTCCCACGCGTCAAACACGCTGGACTTGCCCATACCGCCTGAGCCTTGAAGCCACACTCTGTGCTCGCTACGGAGATTCTTGAGCAGCGTAGAACCCATCGCTGCCCGTCCTGCCGATTCAGTGACAGGTGGATCCAGAAAGTCCTTATTCGCGACTACACGCTTCCGCACCTCACGGAACCAAGGCTCTAAGACCCACATCTGCACTGACGGGACGTGACGCAACGCGATGAACGGCCAAGTGGCCAATTTTGCCCAAGGCGCCTCCGACAAGATCGCCAATGCCCGTGAACGTCTGTGAGATAGCGCGAGAAGAGTTAGAAAACTCACCACCCACAGTAAAGATGCCGCGTAGACACCGTACTTCCAATTCTCCTCAATTAAGGACCCCAGAGAAGGTCGCCCGTATTCAAACTTGCCGAGAAAGATTGGCGGGAGTAGGGGGCCTTTATCATCAACAATAGCTCGATATGTAACCTTTGTCCCCTTTTCGAAAGATGGACGCCATCGAAAGTGCCATCGTTGATCGGCAAGAGGCTCCGAGACGGGACTTCCAATGGGAATGGCGGTTCCATTTTCAACACTTGCGTCCACGTTGATCGAGCTTATTGGATGTTCAGAAAGTACGCTGAACGATACATCCACGTCACCGTTTACCGAAGTAGTCACCTTCACGTCGTTACCTACCATCGGATGAGCGCTGCGGTGGAATTTCTTAATGGTTCCCCGCGCTCCTACGGCCCAACCCGTGTCTCTGTTACTAAACGCGATAGCATTCAAATCAGCATCGTCGTCGGACGATGCATTCATCCAATCCCTTCCGCCATTTCTAGTAGAAATAAATATGCCATCTTCTCCTACAGCCCATCCGTCATCAGTATTTATGAACGAAACTCCGAGTATGTCATTGAAGTATCCGTAGCTATCTTCCACATCGCTTTTCTGGCGCTCCCATTTTTGCCCCGCGTTGTCTGTAACTAGCATCTCGCCGCTAGCCCCACAAACCCAAACGTGCCCAGCGTCCACAACTGAAACTCCTAGGAGATTCTCCTTCCCGGGATTGGGTTGTGAATACCAATCTTCTCCCCCATTAATCGTGGCTACAATTGTACCCCCGTCACCAACAGCCCATCCATCACTTCCGCCCTTCGCAAACATTACTGCGTGAAGATCTTTGGTTATATGGCTGTGTTCTTCTTCCCAATGGAGTCCGCCATCGGCGGTCTTGCGGATTGTTCCGGAAGCGCCTGCTACCCATCCCGTGTTGGCTTCGGAGAAGAAAACCGAGTTAAGGTCTTTCTCAGTGCCACTTTCTACTTCGCGCCAGTGGATGCCGCCATCCTCAGTGGCACGAATTGTACCCGCCTTGCCGACCGCCCAACCAACCTGCGTGTTTAGGAAGTATATACCCGAGAATAATTTATCCGTTTTCCCGTCCTGATATAACCAATTCTTACCACCATCTTGGGTAACAAGGATAACACCCCCATCTCCAGCTATCCATCCATGTCGTTCGTCCGAAAATGTCACGGCAGATAAGCCAAGACTCTCATGGATTCCTCGCTCTAGCCAGGTCTTTCCTCCGTCGGCGGATAAGTAGGATATAGATTGATCGAGTAGGGCCCAAAATGTTTGATTATCTACTACGCTCATCCCCGTAAGCCTGTGTCCTACAAAGACTTTCGAGGTGAACCAATTTACGCCTCCATCGTTAGTAGCAATGATTAGGCCAGATGAGCCTACCGCCAGGCCGTTCCGTGGATCTAGAAACTTAACTTGGATTAAATCGCCATCTTGATGGCTGTCCTGTTCAGTCCAGTGGATTCCACCATCTACCGTAACTCGAATAGTTCCGGAAGCACCGACGGCCCATCCATGTTTTGGATCGATGAAAGAGACATCACGTAGCGTTGTTTTAATCGCGTTGGGCTGTTGGAGCCACGTTTTCCCCGCGTTATCTGTATACAGAATTGAGCCTCCGTCCCCGACTATCCAACCGACGCTGGAGTTAAGGAAATATAGAGAGTTAAAATTTACGGCTAGGGGGCTCTCTTGCTTAATCCACGTATGTCCCGCGTCACTGGTATAAAGAATCGTTCCCTTATTCCCGATAGCCCATCCAATTTTATTGTCAACGAATTGTATGGAACTAAGGCTACTGTCTGAATTACTGACTTGCGAGGCCCAATGTTCGCCCCCATCTTTTGTAGAGATAATAGCTCCATGTTCTCCAACCGCCCAGCCCAGCGCCTTATTCGCGAAAACGACATCTGAAAGAGCGCCGTCTATATTACCATCCTCAGAAACCCAATGCGCTCCGCCGTCAGTTGTCGCGCGGATCGTACCTTTTCCACCGACCATCCATCCTGATAGGGCGTCATAAAAATATATATGACTTAAATAGGGTTTCGGTGGTACGACGACCTCTAATCTTCCCCACTCTGCACCTAAGCCACGTGTTGGCAGAGCGCCAATGAGAAGGATGACGGCCCGTACGACCTCCCTCGCAAATCTATTTTGCGGCATCTTGGCGGACGACATTTCACGTTTGGCGATGACGACGGTAGAAAATTGACTCCATAATGTAGCGGAAAGCAAGTGGGTTTTCGTGAATTAGGTCGGCGGTGGTCCAGTTTGACGTTGGAGCTTCCGCCGCACTTAGGCTGGTTCAGACATCCGGCAAAATAGAGTGCTTTCCGCACTCGGTCGCTGAGTGATTGGGGCGCTTCGGCACTTGAATGGAACCACGAGATTGGAGATTGCCGGGTATTTGGGTACGCGAAACCTGTCGCACATAGCTGGCAGCCTCTCCGGGGTGGGGTCAGCGACGCTCTGCTCGCAGCAATGGCGACGGCCTGCCCAATAGTGCTCGAGCAATCCGACTATGGGATCCCGTGGGCATGGGACGCCCAACATCCGCCACCTCGACCCACAACGATCGCTCTGCCCCGCCGGTTCGTCGCGCCGCCCCTCACCCCCGCTTCACCACCGCAAACGCGAAGTCGAGGCCGGCGCCGCGGTAGAGGGCCTGGTCCATCCACAGCATCGCCAGCGGCTCGAGCAGGCGGGCGATCCGGAGCGGGCCGGCATCGATCGCCGCGAAGCCGAGGTCGCGCACCAAGCCCAGCACCGCCGGCTTGAGCATCCGGTTGTCGCCGGCCACGAACATCGCCGCCGTCGGGATGTAGCGCGAGATGTCCGCCATGTTCTCGGCACCGGTCTGGTTGAAGGCCTTGAAGACATGGGCGCCCGTGGCCCAGCCGGCGACCATCTCGCCGCCCGAGATGCGGTGCCCGATCACCAGCTCCAGCCCGTCCGGCCCCATGCCGACCGGGTTCGTGCAGTCGATCAGGATGCGGCCGCTGAGGTCGCCGAGCCCGGTCACGACTCCCTCGGTCGCCTCCCAGGGCGTGGCCAGCACGATCACGTCGGCGCCGGCCGCCGCCCGCGCCGGCTCCGTCAGGCGTTCCGTCGGCAGCTTCCCGTATTTGGCGTCGCCGGGATTGCGCACGCCGAAGCTGACGTCGTGGCCGGCCTTGAGCCAGGCAAGGCCGAGCGCGCTGCCGACCGCGCCGGCGCCGATGATCGCGATCCGCATGGCCCTATTCCTCTCCCGACCCCTCCGGCGGCTCGATCTCCATGAGCGAGGGCCCATCGGTCCAGAGCAACAGCGTCCTCACCCGTCTTCCAGGATAAATCCGTTTCAGCGCCTCACGATAGAGGCCGAGTTGCGCGATGTAGACGGGCGCGACCTGCGCGCGGTCGCGGGGCGGCGGGCGGTTCGTCTTGTAGTCGACGACCAGCACCTCGCTGTCGGTCACGACCAGCCGGTCCACCCGCGCCGACAGCGCCCGCGGCGGCGTGCCGGGAATGAGCCCGACGATCGGCACCTCGGCGCGCGAGCCGGGTCCGAACAAGGCAGCGAAGGGGCCGTGGCCGATCACCGCCAGCGTCTCCACGGCGATGG
>Ga0070731_10005583_pt1 | contig 10318 bp, 10 predicted proteins | sample Coa_R1_2_FD_66448 | JGI IMG/M metagenome (GOLD analysis project Ga0070731, IMG submission 66448) | Surface soil microbial communities from Centralia Pennsylvania, which are recovering from an underground coalmine fire - Coalmine... | ecosystem: Environmental > Terrestrial > Soil > Unclassified ... | reverse complement strand
ATGGAACTTGTACACAGCAGCACGATCCGAACGAGGCGTCCACTTCTGCGCACATTCGTAACGCAAAACTTTGCCTTGTCTGAAAGGCAATATGCGCCATGGAGCCATTCCGCAGTTCACGCACACGCAAGAAACTACATCATCATTACATTGGACGGAAAATACCAGTCCGCGTTCGACTCTAGAACCGAAGAGTTTAATCCATGGACGGTTACTTTTCATCATTCAGGTCTTTCGCATACCAGTCGGTACGGCGCGCAGGGCGCCAAAGTCCTGTATGTCGAACTTCCTGCAGAACAGCTGAAGACAGTGGCGCCGCACACCGCCTCGCATCAGCTTCACTTCAGCGTGCAGGGGGGCCTTATTGAGTGGGCAGCCAAGCAGCTTTATCGTGAATTCAGCGCGACCGACCACCTTTCTCAAGTTGTCATCGACGGACTGGTGATGCAACTCCTCGGATATCTGTTCCGCCGCAAGAATTCCTGCCCTGCGAGACTTCCTGCCTGGCTCGGCAAAGCAGACCAGATCATTCGCAATCGCTTCACAGAGCCGCTCGCTCTGTCTGAGATCGCAGACGCTGTAAGGGTCCATCCGGGGCACTTGGCGCGAGTATACGTGCACCACTATCGATGTACCATCGGTGAACAGATCCGACGTCTTCGCGTGGAATTTGCATGCGACCAGCTATCCTCGACTAAGCATCGCCTCGCAGACATAGCATTAGGCGCCGGGTTTTCCGATCAAAGCCATTTCACGGTGAGCTTCAAGCAGCAAATGGGAACGACTCCTTCCCGATACCGCAAAGCATTGAAGGCCACGGTGCAATCTTAGGCGAGCGCGCGATTAAATCGTCAGCAACTTTCATCACCATCGAGGAGAGGCAGGACTTATGAATGAAGGGGACTGACTCAACCAAATTGAGAGTATCCATCCTCTTCTCATTTTCCCCTCCCGGAAATGCTTTTAATGGCTTGATCCGTTCAAAGTCTTTGAACGATCGGTTTTGCTCAACCGATACATCAGCAAGGCGGCCCGTTCCGTCTGAACTGCCTGGTGTGTCAAGTCGATAAATTCACCTTCTCGATGGCCGTTCCCCCCGATGGCGCCCATTCCTGCCAGCGAATCTACATATTTAGCAACGAATGAGATGTCGCCCGCCCCGCGCTGCGAAGCATCCAACTCCTGCATCGCGGGTAGACCCGCATCGGCATTCACGCTATTCAAAATTGCCAGCAGTGCGCGATTACCTGCGGTGGGAGGCATCGCCGGGTAGCCTTCCTGAAAGTCGATGGTTGCCTCTGTTTTGGCCAGATGCTCGAGAACAATGCTCTTCATCTTCTCTTCCACTCGCGCTGTTTGTTCATCTGAGATCGTGCGGATGTCGCCGCTCGCGTAGGCAATAGGAGCTATCACGTTCGCCTTACCGGTAAACTGCCCTGAGGTCTTTCCTGCATCGAGAGCGGCTGATGTGCCTCCCACGACATACGCAACATTAAAAGTCAGGTTCTTCTCCGGAAGCTGCTGCCGGAATGCATCGATGCAGCGGACCAACTCGTAGATCGCTCCATATCCAACGTGTGGGCCGAAGATCCCGGCCGAGTGTGCCGTAACACCCGTAGTCTTCAAATTCCAGATCAATGAAGATCGACGGCTTGTGCTGCCATAGTCCACACCGTTCTTAATCACGCCGCTTTCAAAGTCGAGAGCAACATCCGATTGCTTCGCAAGCTCGATCAAATCGCGGCGGGCGATCGATACCGGTTCGCCCGGCCGCTCCTCATCTCCGGTTAATACCACCGTTACTGAAGCAGATTGCAGCACGCCAGCGGCCTGCATCGCTTGCAGCCCGGCAAGCAGCACCAGGTCGCCACCTTTCATATCGCTCGATCCCGGACCCACAGCTGTATCACCTTTCAGCTCCCACTTCTGGAAAGGGGAGTCCGGCTCGAATACCGTGTCGAGATGGCCGATCAGCAGCAGTCGCTTGCCGTTCGGTGCAGGATGTTCCGCGATGAGGTGCCCAGCCCGATGTGTCTCGTCCATCGGAACCCACCGCACCTTGAAACCAAGTTCTCTGAAATGCGGAGCCAGCACGTCCGCAACCTGGCGCACACCTGCGCTGTTCATGGTGCCGCTATTGATGTTGACGAGTTGTTCCAGAAATGGCGTAAACCCACGGTTCTGTTCCTTCGCGCTGGAAACTATCTTCTGTTCAACGGGAGTAAGGCTTTGTGCGGCAGCGCCGGCTATCATGACCACTGCGAGCGCGAAAACTGTACTGAAGCGAAGGATGGCACGTGTATGCATGACTAGACCTCCCCAGGGTTGCGAACACTTTCACCGATCATAGAAGTGATCATTGGCGCAGCAGAGACAGAATGATCAGCAGGGCATTCTGCGGCCCCAGGTAGGAGTCCGTAACATCGTCGGTCTCGTTGAGTGAGTGAGTAAACTGCGAATGGCCGCCACCACCAATCGTAATAGCAGGAATTCCCAATCCCATCGGCACATTCGAATCGGAAGAACTCGCGTCGAAGCTTGGATCTCCGAGATGCAGTGCCCTGATTGAGTCTGCAGCCACCCTGACAATCTCCGAGTTGCGGTCGGTATGGCCTGCTGGCCGCTCACCCACCCTCTCGATCTTCACACTCAGTTTGCCCTTGTCGTGCCAGCGCGCATTCTCCTCCTCTAGCCCGGCCTGCACCGCCCGCTTGAACCTCGCGTCGAGTTCATCTAGTGATTTAGGATCGGTGGAACGTTCGTCAAATTCCAACCAGGCTTCAAACGGTATCGAGTTGATCGAAGTGCCGCCCCCAATCACTCCGGCATTAAAAGTGGTCTTTGGGTCAGTGGGAACCTGAAAGTCCGCGATGTGCGCCTCGGCGCGGCCGAGCGCGTTAATTGGGTTTGCGTTGCCAAAGGCTCCAAAGCTATGACCACCGGGCCCCGAAAATTGAACCTTATAGCGAAAACTCCCCACGCCGGCATCGGTCACGCGGTTCACGTCGCCGGGCTCGATCGAGATGAAGTCATCAACTTTCCCCTTAAGCGTTGTGCCAAAAAGTTCCTTCATCCCGCGTAGATCGCCGAGCCCCTCTTCGCCCACATCGGCAACAAAGGTGACGGTCCCCCTGGTCTGCAGGTCCGCCTTTTTCATGGCCTGAATGATGGAAAGTAGCGCCGCGAGTCCGCGGCAATCGTCGCCGATGCCAGGCCCCTTCAGCACATTTCCTTCGCGCGTGACATGAACATCCGTCCCAGGTGGAAAGACGGTATCCAGATGCGCGGCGATCACCAAGTGCGGGTGTGGCGCAACCCCAGGTCGATCTCCGAGCACGTTTCCCGCTTTGTCGATCCGCACATCGACCAGACCTGCATCCTTGAACAGCCGTTCTATTTCAGCAGCGCGTTTCTCTTCATGAAAGGGGGGCGATGCGATCTCGCAGATGCTCTTCTGTTCGTCTACGATGCGGGGTTCGCTGGTGCGAATCGTCTCCATCGCGGCCTTCACCTCAGGGCGCGCAAGTATCTCTTGCGCCGACTGTGCCGACAGCAATGAAAACCCGAATGCGTTCAACACAACAGCGCAGATGATCGCCGCTTTATAGAAACGGGAAGAATAGGATGCGGTAGGCAGTTTCGAATGAAATGTAGGCGTACGGACAACGAACGAAATCATCTGTAATCTCTCCGAATAAGTAACAAACATCTTTGGAATTGCCACCTGGATTCTCTTTTCCACGGTAACGCGGGGATTTGCAAACCGGTCAGGCGAGACACTTCACATCTGAGCCATGCATCTCGCCGCATGAGCAACCGAGTCTGTTTGAAGCGGCCCCTATTTCTGCCGAGAAGGGGCCGGCGCATAGTTCTTGACGATCACGCCACCTTTCATAACGAACTCAACACGACCCACAGACGTGGGATCCTTCAACGGATCGCCATCCATGGCGATGATGTCGGCCTGCATTCCCGGCGCGATGGTTCCAATCTCGTCCTGCAGGCCTAGTGAACGCGCTGAAAGCGAAGTCGCCGAGATTAGTGCCGCCATCGGATCCTGACCGCCCTGCTCAACCCGGGCGATATACTCGTCGCCGTTGTGTCCGTGTGCTCCTGCCACCGCGTCGGTTCCGTAGATAATCTTGAGGCCAGGAACTTTGAGCGCGCGTTTGAATGTATCCAGAACGATCGCCTCGCCCTTCACCATGTAAGCGAATCCCTCTTCGTTGTAGTTGCCGATGCCAATATACTTTTCCTTGTTAGCCAGATAGTTCTGCAGCACGAGGCCAATGTTGGGATCGTAGTACGTTCCTTTGTCAGCCATGATCTTGAAGACCTCGTCCGAGACGAACGCGCCATGTTCAATCGACGTGCAGCCCGCAAGAGAGGCAGCTTTTGCCGCCGACGCCGCATGCGCATGCACCAGCGTCCGCAGCCCTAATTTGTTGGCTTCGCTGCAAGCGGCTTGTAGTTGCTCGTCGGTCATCGTCTGTTCGCCGCCTTCTCGAATGCTCTTCGAAGCAAACAGCTTGATGAAATCGGCGCCTTGCGCCTTTCGTTCCCTCACTAGTTCGCGCAGTTTCTCCACATCTCCACTTTTTTCCGTGAGCGGCTGTAGCGACGTCAAGATCCGCGGCCCTGGGATGATACCGCGATTGATTGCGTCGCGCAGGTACCTGTCTTCCGGAGATCCCGGACTCTGAATGGTAGTGAAACCCGCTTTCAACGTCACGATCGCGTTATCGACTCCGTACAGGATAGCCTCGAGCGGAGCCTCGTCCTTACCCGCCAGACGACCATTGTTGAAGTGCCACAGGATGTGTGCGTGCGTATCGATCAAACCAGGAGTGACGGTCAGTGAGCCAAGCTCGTAGACCTGAGCATTGGGTGGGATTTCACCGCCGATGCTCTTGATCGTCTTTCCGTCGATGACTATTGTTGTGTGACGAAGCACCTTTCCGCTTCCGTCGATCACAGTGTCGGCAACTAGGGCGATCGGCTTCTGTTGCGCGAGGGCAGATGGGCTGATCGCAATCGAGGTCACCAAAGTTGCGACCATCGACAAAATAGAACTCTTGAACACTTGTCACCTCTTGGGCAGATGTTTGAAACGAGATCGTAATCATAATCAGAACTTGGCCCGTCCGCACAAATGAACATGCGGCTTCGGGCTCTCCGATGCTCTGCGACATGCGTATTTGTGGGCGCGCCTGTGCAGCCCCATGCGAACCCCTTCAGGCATCCGCGACTCGAGGTTCAAACAAGCCTTGAGTGAAAGGGAATTTAAAATTGCTGCGTATCGCAGCTCTCTTCCATAATTCGAGAGTCTATATAGCGGCGGCCAACTGTACGAGAGTCCGTACGGAAGAGCCAACGAGGGTTTCGCACACCGCGCATTCAAGCCACAGCAACAGCTCGCATTCGAGCGCGTATCTAGGTTCAGGCGTGTTCCGATTTGGTGGGCGGCCACGTTGTCGTCGCACACCACGAACGCATTGTGGTTATTCATCAAGCCGAGGGCACTCGCGTAGGGATAGCCGCAACGTGTCACGAATGATTGCTGTTCGAACCGCCTGCGTTAATCCATTGATATCTTCGGGAAGACAATAGCGTCTTGTGCGGGACTCACATTTTTGTGAGATTGCAACGTACCTTGCCCCCTCAATCCGCTTTTCGGACACTCAAGTCGAGCCTGAACATGCAGAAGGGCTCAGTATCGATGATTCGCACAAAGCGACAATCTCACCATCGTTTCGCCGGAGGAAGGCAGTAAGACGCGCGGAAAACCTTGATTTCACTGGCCCCCAAGCAATGCGGGCACCATAATTTGTAGCCTGGATTGTGCCTGCGAGGTGCGCATTCGCTCGTCATGCACGCAAAAATGAAATCGGAGGTCAGTCCATGCAAAATGGCAGCATCATGCGGACAGATCGCCGGCTCGGCCCGGACGTTTGGGAGTACCGATGGAGAGAACCTGACGCCGATAGCAGGCTCAAGCACAGAAGGATTGTCGTCGGATCGGTCAACCGGTTTGCGGACAAGGCCGCCGTGTTTCGTGCCACCAGTGCTCTGCGCAGAGATATCAATCTGGCTAACGTCCGATGCAAAGGAAAAACCGTTACTCTCGCGCACTTGTCGGATCACTATGGACAGCGGGAGCTTTCCTTCCAGAATCGTTCGAAGACATACTCCACCAAGCTGACTTACCGAGGTTACCTCCGAAAGTGGATCGTTCCGCGCTGGGGAAAATACAGATTAACCGCGATTCGCGCAGGTGAGATTGAACTCTAGCCCAAGTTCGTCACGCTTGGGGCTAAATTGACGGTTTTGGTGCGGGTATGAGGATATAAGTCTTTGCGGCTCAGTATGGGGAGTTGCAAAAGTCGATGTAGTGCAGACCTACCCTCTTGATTCTGTTGCGGAAGCTGTCATGATGCGCGCAGATGTTTCTGCGATCGCACCGGCGCATCAAGGACGGCAAGCCGCACGAGTACTTCTCGCTGGTGGAGACAGTGCGCACGCCGTCGGGTCCACGGCAGCGGACGCTGTGCTATCTGGGCGAGTTGAACGGGTCGGCGCAGTCGCGCTGGCTGAAGACCATCGAGGTGTTCAACGAGCAGGGCGAGAGCCGGCAGTTGAAGCTGTTTCCTTCCGCAGTGGCTCCGCCGGAAGACGACGAGCAAGTGGCGCAGGTGCTCGTCGATCGGGTGCGGCTGGAGCGGACGCGCCGTTTCGGAGAGTGCTTTCTGGGTCTGGAACTATGGCGGCGATTGGAACTGGATCACTTCTTCGCGCCGGTGCTGGACCGGCCCGGGGATGATGCCGACGTGCCGTGGTCGCAGGTGGCGGCGTTGTTGGCCATCAACCGTCTGTGCGCGCCGGGCAGCGAGCTGGCCATCGAACAGCGCTGGTTTCCCGCCACCGCGCTGGACGATCTGCTGGGCATCGACGCGGCCCAGATCAACGATACGCGTCTGTATCGCTGCCTGGATCGCCTCCTGCCGCACAAGGGAGCGCTGGAACAGCATCTCAAGCAGCGTTACGGAGAGTTGTTTGCGGCCCAGTTCGATGTGCTGCTCTACGACCTGACCAGCAGCTATGTGGAAGGGGCGGCGGAGAAGAATCCCATGATGCAGCGCGGCTACTCGCGCGACCATCGGCCCGACTGCAAGCAGTTGGTGATTGCGCTGATCGTCAACCCGGAGGGCTTTCCGCTCAGCTACGAGATCTTCGACGGCAACCGCGCCGATGTGACCACGCTGGGAGCCATGGTGCGCCTGGTGGAGCGCAAATATGGGCGGGCGCGGCGGGTGTGGGGTGTTCGACCGCGGCATCGTCAGCGAAGAGAACCTGGCGCTGTTGCGCCGGCGCGGCGGGCAGTACCTGGTGGGCACGCCGCGCAGCAAGCTCCGCGAGTTCGAGCGCGAACTGCTGGCCGAAGACTGGCTCGCGGTACGCGCCGATGTAGAGGTCAAGCTGGTGGCTGCGGCGGTCGGCGAGGAGACCTACATCCTGTGCCTATCCACGGCGCGCAAAGAAAAAGAGAGGGCCATTCGCAGCCGCTTTTCCGCGCGCATGGAGAAGGCGCTCGCGGCCTTGCAGAAGCGCGTGGCCGCAGGCCAACTGCGCGATCGCAACAAGATCGAACGGCACTTGGGCGCCATCCAGGCTCGCCATCCACAAGTTGCCGATCTCTATGAACTGCGCGCCAGTGACCAGGATGGAAAACTCGCCGTCGAGTGGCACATGCGACCGGAGCGCCGCACCTGGCAACAGGTGCGTGAAGGCGCTTATCTACTGCGCACCAACCTTGCTTCCTCTAATCCGGAACAACTGTGGAAGAGCTACATCCAGTTGACCGAAGCCGAGGCCACCTTCCGCGCCCTCAAAAGCGAGCTCAACGTGCGCCCCATCTTCCACCAACTCGAACACCGTACCAAGGCCCACGTGCTGGTGGCGTTTCTCGGCTACACCCTGTGGGTAACCCTCAAGCACCTGCTCAAAGGCAGCGGATCGAAGCTATCGCCCATGCAAGCTCTGGCCACCGCCTCCACACTGCACAGCGCCGATATCGTGCTGCCCACCACCGATGGCCACTGATCCGTCTGCGCCGCGTCACCTCACCCACCCGCGAACAACAGACCCTCTTCGAACAGCTGCACATCCACATCCCCGAACGGCTCAGCCTTGATCAGGAATGTAGTGCAGACTGCGCCACTGCCTGAACTGATTCCAAATCACTTAGCGCCTTCCTGACCCAAGCCGTGACGAACTTGGGCTAGTTGCGATCGCTGCCACTGGCGCGTTCCAGCTGTGCAAAGATTCGGAACGTCATGAGCATCCTCTTCAATCACGGACTGCGCTATGAGCTGTTCGATAGGAATCCCGTTCAGTGGGTGCGACAGAGCGCCAAGCGCAAGAAGATTCCGGCCGTCCTCGAAATCGAAGAGGTCAAACGCTGCTGAGCGTTCTCTATTTCCGTGAGCGAACTATGGTTTTGGTGGATGTCGTGACGGGATTGAGAGCCAGCGAACTGTTTGCCCTCAAGTGGAGCGACATCAATTTCAGCAAGAACGAGATCAGCGTTACGCGCTCCATCGTTATGCAAGTCGTCGGCTCATGCAAGACCGAGGCATCACAAAAGCCAGTGCCGCTCAACCCGTTACTCGCCAAAGCGCTCCGCGCATGGCGGCTTCATACGAAGTACAATTCCGCAGAAGACTGGGTGTTTGCCAGCCCGCACAGCCAGGGCCGAAAGCCATATTGGGGGCAATCGCTCTTGACAACTCATATCCGCCGAGTTGCGCGAGGGGTTGGCATCATCAAGAAAATCGGATGGCATACTTTTCGGCACACCTGCGCCACGCTCTTGGGCGCGAGCGGCGCTGACATCAAGGTTGTTCAGGAGCTTCTCCGGCATGCGTCCTGCCGCGTCACCTTGGACACCTACACCCAGGCGGTTACCGAACAGAAGCGAGCAGCGCAGAACAAGACCGCCGGTATGGTGCGTGGACTGAAGCCGCAGACTCAGCGGATGCACCGGGCAAACAGATACTCAATGGCATGAGATTCGATGGCGTCCTCATGCCAAGATTTTGAGGCGGTGAAGGAGGGAACAGCCTAGTAAAAGTTGTGCCTTTTTGTGCCTACGAAGTTTCGGCGAAACTGACCGTATGTCGTTGATTCCTTATTGGCGTCCCCGACGGGATTTGAACCCGTGTTATCGCCGTGAAAGTTCGTGCCAGCTTCCGCTCGACGCGCACTTTCCAGGTGGATTCCTGTCACTTAACAGGAATGATTTCTTGACTTTGGGAGGAATTGAGCGAACGAAGAAGACAATAGGCCGGCAGAATGCTGCTAATGCGCCGTTGCATTCGCACCCCGCAAGGTGTACCCTTATGTGTACACACGGAGGTGCCTATGCCAGCGATCAAGGTTGGGGTGCGGGAGTTTCGCGAGCAGATTGCCAGGTTTCTGGAGTCCGATATACCCGTCGCCGTGACCCGGCGCGGAGAGACTCTTGGTGTCTATGTCCCGACCCCACGCAAGTCTGTTAAGTCGGCCGACATGACCGAACTCCGAGCAGCGGCAGACCGCCTGGCAGCCGCCCTCTCCGATGTAGACGAGGAGGAAATCGTGGCAGAGTTCAAGCAGACGCGCCGTGCGAAAAAAGGTGCCGGTCGCTGAGATGATCGTTCTGGATGCCAACATCCTGATCCGTGCCGTCCTCGGTAAACGCGTGCGCCAGCTTCTCGAGACCTATACAGGACACCGCCTCCGGTTTTATGCGCCGGAAGTCGCATACGCCGATGCAGCGAAGTACCTGCCCGCCCTCCTAATCAAACGAGGGAAGTCGGAGACTGATGTTCCCGCAGCTCTCGCTTACTTGCAATCCCTAATCGAACCCATCAGCCAGGAGGCATATGGTTTGTTCGAGGCCGAAGCGCGTCAGCGTCTGCGTGGCCGAGACGAGGAGGACTGGCCAGTGCTTGCTGCGGCGCTGTCCCTGTCCTGTGCGATCTGGACGGAGGACACAGATTTCTTCGGAACAGGAGTTGCGGTCTGGACGTCAGATCGGGTCGAAATCTTCCTGAAGGAGCAGTCCGACCACGACGACCTGGGAGAGAACTAGCGACTCGGCCCAGAATTATCTGGTTCGAAAGGTAGAACGAGCATAGGTCCTTGGTCCAAGGGGTCGAACCGTGCCGTCAAGCGACGAGGTCAATGATCCACTGAGGCATTCGTTATGAGATGCGAGCGGGAAGGAGAATTGAATTTGGGGTTTTGGATGGATGGCTGAATTACGTCTCTGCTTGCA
>Ga0070731_10005581_pt1 | contig 10319 bp, 7 predicted proteins | sample Coa_R1_2_FD_66448 | JGI IMG/M metagenome (GOLD analysis project Ga0070731, IMG submission 66448) | Surface soil microbial communities from Centralia Pennsylvania, which are recovering from an underground coalmine fire - Coalmine... | ecosystem: Environmental > Terrestrial > Soil > Unclassified ... | reverse complement strand
GCAGGACATTGGAGGTCGTTCTCCGCTATGAGTACACGACCCTGTTGGTCGCTGTCGCCACGCTCGGACTGACTATCCTGCTTTACATTCTGATCCCCAAAGGATTTTTCCCGATCCAGGACACAGGGGTGATCCAAGGAGTCACTGAGTCGACGCAGACCGTTTCGTTCGATCAGATGTCAGCCCGGCAACAGGCCCTGGCGCGTGTGATTCTTCAGGATCCCGCGGTCGAAAGTCTCTCCTCTTTCATCGGAATCGACGGCACGAATCTGACCTTGAACAACGGTCGCATCCAGATCAACTTGAAGCCGCTGGAGCAGCGCAAGGCCAGCGCGACCGATGTGATCCGCCGTATGCAAACGCAGCTCAATCAGGTTGCCGGAATCACCCTGTTCATGCAGCCCGTGCAGGATCTCACGGTGGAGGATCGAGTCAGCCGCACGCAATTCCAGTACACGCTCGAAGACCCCAACCCGGACGAGCTCAACACGCTCGCTCCCCAAATGGTCACCCGCCTTCAACAGTTGCCGGAATTACGTGACGTCGCGAGCGATCAGGCGGATCAAGGCCTGCGCGCGCAGATGATTTACGACCGCGACACCGCTTCTCGGCTCGGCATTACGCCGACCATGATCGATCAGACCCTTTACGACGCCTACGGCCAGCGCCAAGTATCCACCATCTTCACCCAGTTGAATCAATACCACGTCGTGCTCGAGCTTCTTCCAGGGTTTCAAAAAGACCCTAGCGACTTGCGCCATGTGTATATCCGGACCGCCGCGCCGGCGTCCACCGCATCCGGCGGCGGAGTCGTCTCCGGGGGCACGTCCTCGGCCGCTCTCTCGCGTGGACCGGCCAACAGCGCCGCGAACGCATCCACCAGTATCGTTACCGGCAACGCCTCCAGCCAGACCAGCTCGGCAATCACCGGGGCGTCGGCATCTTCGGCGGTGTTTCAGAACAGCGGACAGGTTCCGTTGGGCGCGTTTTCTCACATCGATCTTCAGGCCGTGCCGATCACCGTCAATCATCAGGGCCAGTTTCCGGTGGTGACGCTGTCGTTTAATCTTGCGCCCGATGCCTCGCTCGGCGACGCCGTAAAGGCGGTCAATAAAGTGAAGGACGATCTAGGCATGCCCGCCAGCGTACAAGGCGCTTTTCAGGGCACCGCGGAAGCGTTTCAGGCGTCGCTCGCCAATGAGCCGGTATTGATCCTGGCCGCGATCATCACGGTTTACATTGTGCTCGGCGTGCTTTACGAAAGTTACATTCATCCGGTAACCATTCTTTCCACGCTCCCCTCCGCCGGCGTAGGTGCATTGCTGGCGCTGATGATTTGTCACCAGGACTTCAGCGTGATTGCTCTCATCGGCATCGTCCTGTTGATTGGCATCGTCAAGAAGAACGCGATCATGATGATCGACTTCGCTCTTGCGGCCGAGCGCGAGGAGGGCAAATCCCCGCGCGACGCGATTTATCAGGCCTGCCTGCTGCGCTTCCGGCCGATCATGATGACCACCATGGCGGCGCTGCTGGCCGGCGTCCCCCTAGCCTTTGGCAGCGGCACCGGATCCGAGCTTCGGCGGCCGCTGGGAATTACCATCATCGGCGGCCTTCTCCTTAGCCAGGCTTTGACTCTGTACACCACGCCGGTTATCTACTTGTGGTTCGAACAACTCGCGCGGCGTTTTTCACGAACCGAGAATCGTGAAGCTGCCCCCGGTTCCGAGCCGGCGCCGGCCTGAGGCTCTGACGCGATGAGCATCTCCGAACCGTTCATTCGCAAACCGGTCGCCACCACCTTGCTGACCGTCGCCGTGGCGCTCGCCGGCGCGGTCGCGTTTCGCCTGTTGCCGGTTTCGCCGCTGCCGGCGGTCGATTTTCCCACGATTTCCGTCAGCGCCAGCCTTCCGGGCGCGAGTCCGGAAACCATGGCGGCGTCCGTCGCTACCCCTCTCGAACGCCAGTTCGGAAGGATCGCCGGGGTCACCGAAATGACCTCGTCCAGCGGCCTCGGATCTTCGTCGATAACATTGCAGTTTGACCTGGACCGTGACATCGACGCCGCCGCGCGGGATGTGCAGGCCGCCATCAATGCGGCTCGCGGATACCTGCCCGCGAATCTTCCCGGCAACCCAACCTATCGCAAGGTCAATCCAGCCGACACGCCGATTTTCCTGATTGCGCTCACGTCCGCCACTCTCAACAAGGGACAGATGTATGACGCGGCGTCGACGATCATGGCTCAGAAGCTGTCGCAAGTCACCGGCGTCGGGCAGGTCGTCGTGGGCGGAAGCGCCTTACCGTCCGTGCGGGTGGAACTGAATCCCCAGGCCGTCAACAAATACGGCATCGGACTCGAACAGGTCCGCACTCAACTTGCCGCCGCCAACGCGAACACGCCCAAAGGTCATCTGGCGGCGGGCGCGCAGACCTGGGAAGTCGGGGCTTCGGACCAGATCTTCAAGGCGGACGATTACGCGCGGCTGGTGATCGCCTATCGTAACGGCGCGGCCGTTCGCGTCTCGGACCTGGGGCAGGCGGTCGACTCGGTGGAGGATCTGCGAAACTCCGGTTACGCGAACGGAAAGCCCTCCGTCCTGGTGATCATTTTCCGCCAGCCCGGGGCGAACATCATCCAGACCGTGGATCGCGTTCGCGAAGCCTTGCCGCAGTTGAAAGCCGCAAGCCCGGCCGGGATTGATATGCAGGTCGCCATGGACCAGACCGTGACGATACGGGCGTCCGTCCACGATGTCGAGGCGACGCTGGCGATTTCCATTGCCCTGGTGGTCCTGGTGGTCTTCGTATTTCTAAGGAACCCGCGCACCACGTTCATTCCCAGCGTGGCGGTGCCGGTTTCCTTGATCGGAACGTTCGGCGTGATGTATCTGCTGAACTATTCCATCGACAATCTATCGCTGATGGCGCTGACCATCTCTACCGGATTTGTCGTGGACGACGCAATTGTCGTGATTGAAAACATCACCCGCTATCTCGAGCAAGGGATGACTCCGTTTCAAGCCGCGATCAAGGGCGCGAGCGAAATCGGATTCACGGTGTTCACCATTACCCTCTCGCTGATCGCCGTGTTCCTGCCGCTTCTGCTCATGGGAGGCATCGTCGGACGTCTGTTCCGCGAGTTCGCGGTTACACTTTCCATCGCCATAGCCGTGTCGATGGTCATTTCTCTCACCTCCACGCCGATGATGTGCGCGCATCTGCTGAAGCAGCAGCATCAACACGGCCGGTTCTATCAGGTCACGGAGCGATGGTTCGAAGCCATGGTTCGTGGTTACGGCGCGGCCCTGAATCTGGTCTTGCAATACTCGCTGATCACGCTACTGGTTCTGCTCGGGACCATCGCCCTCAACGTCTATCTTTTCGTTCGTGTACCCAAAGGATTTTTCCCGGAACAGGATACCGGGCGGCTTAACGGTTCGGTGCAAGCCGACCAGGACACGTCGTTTCAATCCATGGATCGGCTGCTGGTGCAATTCGTGAACATCATCGACAAGGATCCGGCCGTGGACACCGTCAACGGGTTCACCGGCGGCGGCCGCGGGGGCGCCACCAACTCCGGTCGTATGTTCATTTCACTGAAGCCCTTGAACGAGCGCAAGATCTCCGCCGACCAGGTCATCGCCCGCCTCCGGCCAAAACTCGGAAGCATAGCGGGCGCGACGTTGTATCTCTCCGCGGCGCAGGATCTGCGGATCGGAGGACGCCAGAGCAACGCGTCCTATCAATTCACCATGCGCAGCGACAGCGTGGACGACCTGACCCGTTACGGCCCCAAAATGCTGGCGGCTTTGAAGGCGATACCTCAGATCGTCGACGTCAACAGCGACCAGCAGAACCACGGCTTGCAGGTTTTCGTGACGTATGACCGCGAAACCGCCGCGCGCTTCGGTATCTCGTCGCAGTTGATCGACAACACGCTTTACGACGCGTTTGGGCAGCGCCCCGTCTCCACCATGTACACCTCGCTGAACCAGTATCACGTCGTCATGGAGGCGGCGCCGCAGTACTGGCAGGACCCCGGCATCTTGAGCAAGCTTTACGTGCAATCGCCCGCGGGCCAGCAGGTGCCTCTCAGCGCCTTCGCCCGATTCGCGCCGGAGGTCGCGGCGCTCGCCATCACCCATCAGGGTCTGTTTCCCGCCATCACCATGTCGTTCAATCTCCCCGATGGCGTTCCGCTGGGTGACGCGGTAACGGTGATCAACGAGGCGGCGGCCAAAGTGGGATTGCCTTCCAGCATTCAGACTTTCTTTGCCGGCACCGCGGAGGCGTATCAGGAATCGCTGAGCAACGAACCGGTTCTGATTGCCGCGGCGCTCGCGACGGTGTATCTGGTGCTCGGAATACTTTATGAAAGTTACATTCATCCGATCACGATTCTGTCCACGCTTCCTTCGGCCGGCGTCGGCGCGCTACTCGCCCTGCTGATCACCCACACCGACCTGAGCATCATCGCGCTGATCGGTATCATCCTGCTGATCGGCATCGTAAAAAAGAACGCGATTCTCATGATCGACTTTGCCATTGCCGCGGAACGCAATGAAGGCAAGAACTCGCGTGACGCGATTTACGAAGCCTGCATGCTTCGGTTCCGGCCGATTCTGATGACCACCATGGCGGCATTGCTGGGCGCGCTGCCCTTGGCCCTCGGCACCGGAACCGGCGCCGAGCTGCGGCGGCCGCTGGGGATCACCATCATCGGCGGCTTAATCGTCAGCCAGATTCTGACTCTGTTCACCACGCCGGTGGTCTATCTCTATTTCGACCGTCTGCATTTCTGGTGGCATCGCGTAATTCACGGCGTTGCGCGGCCGCAAGCCGAACCATCGGAGGCGAGATGAAACACGGCATCTTCCATATCGTTTGCGCCGCCTCGATCCTAAGCACCGGTTGCATGGTCGGGCCGAAGTACACGCGTCCGGCGGCGGTGGCCCCGCCGGCCTTCAAGGAACCGCCGCCGCCGGATTTTAAGGAGGCAGAGACCCAGGGGTGGAAGCAGTCGCAACCCGCCGATGCTTTTCTGAAAGGAAAGTGGTGGGAGATTTATCAGGACCCCGCGCTGAACGCCCTGGAAGAGCAGGTCGCGGTCTCCAACGAAAACGTGCAGCAGGCCGAGGCGCTCTACCGCGAGGCCCGGGCGACGGTGCGCGTCTCACGCGCCGCATTGTTTCCCACCGTCAGCGTGGGCCCCTCGATTTCCTTCGCCCAAAGCGGGGCGGGGAACGGCGCGAACTCGGTCACCAGCAGCGGCGTTGTATTGAGCGGAGCATCGACCTCCGTCCGACAGAACTACAACCTTCCGTTTGAAGTGTCCTGGGCGCCCGATCTTTGGGGAGCCGTCCGGCGCGGCATCACGGGCTCGGTGGACACGGCGCAAGCCGTCGCGGCGGATCTCGAAAATGCGCGGCTTCTTTATCAGAGCGAGCTGGCGGAGGATTACTTTCAGCTTCACGGAGTGGACGCCGACGAAGCGCTGCTGCGTCAAACCGAGACCTCTTACGCGGAATATCTCACGCTAACCAAGAATCGCTTCGACGCCGGCGTCGCCTCGGACCTGGACGTGGCGCAGGCGGAATCCCAGCTATCCAGTACTCAGTCGGCGCTGATCGATCTGGGTGTTCAACGGGCGCAGCTCGAACACGCGATCGCCATTCTCACCGGCAAAGCGCCCGCCGATGTGACCATTTCAGAAACGCCGCTCACGGCGCTCCCGCCCGCGGTCCCGGTGGGCGTGCCCTCTCAATTGCTCGAGCGCCGCCCCGATATTGCCGGCGCGGAACGGCGCGTGGCCGCCGCCAATGAGCAGATCGGGATCGCAATGGCCGCGTTTTATCCCAACCTGACGCTGTCGGGAAGCGCCGGTCTGCAGAATAGTTCGCTGACGAAATGGTTCAGTTGGCCCAGCCGTTTCTGGTCGGTCGGCCCGCAGCTCGCCGAAACCTTATTCGACGCGGGCCGCCGCCGCGGGGTCGTGGAGCAGCAGCGCGCCGCTTACGATGCCACCGTCGCAGCCTACCGGCAGACCGTTCTTACAGCGCTGCAACAGGTGGAGGACAACCTGGCCGCGCTCCGCATCCTTCAGGCGGAGGCCGCGAAGGTTCAGGAAACCGTCGGATCGGCGCAGCGCGAGCTGAATGTTTCAACCGAGCAATACAAAGCCGGAATTCAAAGTTATCTCACCGTGATCACCGCGCAGGCGACTCTTCTGGCCGCTCAAAGGTCGCAGGTCTCGTTATTGAGCCGCCGCATGGTGGCAAGCGTCACGCTGGTGCAAGCGCTGGGCGGCGGCTGGCAGGACGCTAACCTTCCAACCCGCCAGGAAGTGACGCCCGGCGCCCGATAGATACGGTTGGCCACAGACTTGCACTCCTAGCAATGGAGGAAATTCCCATGACGAACTCGCGGCAGGTTAGCTGCTTTTTCTTAGGCTGCACCGTTGGAGTAGCCGCGGCGTTAATACTGACACCGGACTCGCGCGACCGGGCTGCGAAATATTTGCGGCGAACGGCAATTCGCGGAGTCGATTATGCCAAGACACGAGCGGAGAATGTGCGTGAGGTGGTCGACGATACTGCATCGCGCGCCAACAAGGTTGTCGATAACGTCGTCCATAGCTTAAGCGCCGTCGAGAAAATGCTCGCCTCTGTGGAACGGTTACGCCGGCATTCTTGACCCTAGGGCCCATGAAATGCGAACCGCGCCCGAGCCTCGGCCGACCCGCTCACTCTCGTGAGCGGCCCCGGGCTCCGGCGCCAGGCATCGCCACCGAGCCGCCTCACGAAAGTGAGCGGGTCCCCGCGGGCCAGCACTTGAGGACCGGCGACGCACAACGCCCGTTAGACCCGCCCGATCCTCACCTTTCTCCGGAGTCTGCCCCTGCGGTGACACGGTTTCAGACAGCCGCAATCGGCGTTGGACGTGCTCAGCAAACGACCAGACAATCGAGTCTATTTAACCAAGGGGAACATCATGAAATCGAGCACGAAAGATCAGATTCAGGGCGCCTTCCATGAACTGAAGGGCAAAGTCAAAGAGAAGACAGGTCAAGTCACGGAGAACCCCGAACTTGTAGAGGAGGGTCAGGATGAAAAGCTCGCCGGCGCCGTGCAGAAGAAGGTCGGGCAGATTGAAAAGGTCTTCGAGAAGTAACGGAACGAAGAACGGCTCGTGATTCTGGAAGTTTTGTGATCCCGGCAGCCGGTACCCGGTAACGGAGACGACGTGTATACTAGACGAAGTAGTGTAAACAAGTCTTCCGGCTTGCCCGTTTCGCAAGTGCGTAGGGATCGTGATCGGTTGGGCATGGAACGCAAAAAAGAAGGCCAAACATCGAGGAGATTTGACCATGCCCAACCTAAGTGCACGCCGGCTGGCCGCTGGCGTCGCATTCGTGACGGCTCTTGCTCAGGCTGCGCCCGCGGCTGACATTCTGATCGCCGACGCGAAATCGCAGCCCGAAAGTTTGACCGTCGCGCCCGGCGGTGTTCTGATCGTGGGCAGCGCGAGCACTCCGTTCGTCTACAAGGTGCGCCCGGGCTCGGCCACTGCCGAGAAGTTCGTCGATGCCAGCGCGGAAGGCGCCGGCACCTTCTTCTTCGGCATGCTCGCCGATGCCGCGACCAACACGTTGTGGACCTGCCAGCTTACCCCTGTGCCGGACACCAAGCCAGTGCAGCGGCACACCGCGCTGCGGGGCTTCGACCTCGCCACGGGCGCCCAAAAACTTCGCTGGAACCTGCCCGGCGGCAACAGTACCTGCAACGATTTCTCGATCGGACCGGACAAGGCTCTTTATATAAGTGATACCGGCAACAGCAAAATCTATAAGCTGCCCGCCGGCGCCTCGGCAGCCGAGCTGTTCCTCGAAGATCGCGCGCTCTACGGCATCGACGGAATCACTTTTCTGAACGGCGTCCTGTATGTGAACAATGTTTTCTCGAACAATCTCTACCGGATCCCCGTGGATGCCGCCGGCAAACCCGGAGCGCCTGTCGATATCTGGATGGATCGGCCCATTAAAGGGCCGGATGGCATGCGCGCCGCGAATGGTAAACTGATCGTTGCTGAGAATGGCAGCGGCAAGATTTCGGTGATCACTGTCAAGGGCGATAAAGCGAGCGTCGAGGTCATCAAGGAAGGCCTGAAGACCCCAACCGCGGTGGAGCCTGCGGGCGACACGATTTGGATCGCCGAACGTGGCGCTGGTAAGGCAGTCTCCATTCCCATGCCGAAATGACCGGGAACGCGTGAAAGAAGTACTGCGCCCGGACCGCTTGGCGCCGGGCCTTTGAGAAGCAAGGAGAGAAATAACGATGAAACTGACGAAAGCGGCGTTGCTGTTCACCCTGGCGTCGGCGGCGGCGTGGGCTCAGGTCAATGTAGGCTCCCTGAAGCCCGAAGCCAGCCTGCCCTTCACCATGACCACGACCAGCACCTTTGAACTGCCCTGGCGGATCGCCTTCCTTCCCGATGGCCGCATGCTGGTCACCGAAAAGGTCGGGCCCATCTGGCTGGTGTCCGCGCATGGAGAGAAGATAGCCCCGGTCGCCGGCACGCCCCCGGTTTATTGGCAGGGTCAGAACGGCATGCACGGAATCTTTCTTTCGCCGCATTTCGCCACTGATCAGAGTGTCTACATCACGTATGCCGAGCCCGGCGACTACGGCGGCGGCCTGGCGCTCGCCCGCGCCAAACTGAACGCTACCGCGACCCAGGCCAGGCTCGGAGACTTCGAAGTGATCTGGCGCCAGATGCCTCGCGGCAAGGGCGGCCAGGAAGGCGCACAGGTTGCCTTTTCTCCCGATGGCCAGTATCTGTTCCTCGCCGTTGGCGACCGCCAGCGCATGACCCCCGCCCAGGATCCCGACCAGCCCGTGGGCAAGGTCCTGCGCCTGACCCTTGACGGTAAACCGGCTCCCGGCAATCCCAACTTTGGCAAAACCGGCGCTGCCAGCATTCCCCTGATTGATCCGCCCCGCGACACCGAGGCCGCTAAGACCGCGAAAGTGGTCAGCATCTATACCTTCCCCGGCCCGAACATGACGCCGGCGGAAACCTGGGCCAGCGGCTTCCGGACACCGTACGGTATGGCGTTTTCGCCCACCGGCGAATTGTGGGAAGTCGAGCATGGCCCGAAGGGCGGCGACGAACTGAACCTGGTGGAGAAGGGCAAGAATTACGGCTGGCCGCTCGTATCGTTTGGCAACAACTACAACGACGTGCCCATTCCGAAGCCGGACATGCGGCCCGAACTGGCGATGCCGGTGCTCTATTGGGTTCCCGTCATCGCGCCGGGCAACCTGATGTTCTATCACGGCACCCAGACCTTCCCTCAATGGGACGGCAACGGCTTCATCAGCGGCATGGCGACCAAATCCATCAACCGCATCATCTTCGACGGCCACGGCGGCGCGAAAGCGGCCGAGCGTTGGGAGGTGGGCCACCGCATCCGCGATGTGGAAGAAGGCCCGGACGGTTCGTTGTGGATGCTGGAAGACGCCAATCCTGGCGCGCTCATCCACGTCACGCCGCTGGCAACCAGCTCGCGTTAAGCGGGAAGAAGCGGGAACCGCCGGAGCGATCCGGCGGTTAACCGCACGCCGGGATTAGTCCGGGCTCAGGCAGCTCTGCCGACAGCGGCATTCTCGGCTCTCTTCAGGTGCGGCGCGAGCTTTTTCTTTGCCCGGAATACCCTCCATTGAACCGTGCCGGTGGGGATCGCCTGCGCCGCGGCAATCTCGTGGTACTCCCATTGCTCGATGAAGCGCAGGGTCAATGTTTCTCTCTCCCGCGAGTCCAGAAACTCCATCCAATCGTGGAATTCGAACGCCGGCGTTCCCGCGGCCGGATTGCTCGCCGTGACCAGACGCTCCGGCACCTGTGCCAGATCCAGCGTTTCCACTTCCCGCGTCCGCTTGCTGAAATGTCGACTCAAAGAATTTCGGGCAATCTTGAACACCCACCCGCGAAATAAGGATCGGTCTCGAACCTGGCCAGCCTTGCGGTACACAGTGAACATAACCTCCTGTGCCAGATCTTCGGCAATCCAATCGCATCCCCGGGACCGGAAGAACGCCACAAGCTGCGGGTTGAGAAGCTTGAACAAGTCAGCGAAAGATTCTTCGTTGGGAAGATCCAGAAATCTCTCTTCCACCACAGATCCAGCCAGCAGGCTCTTGCTCGAAATTGTCTGGTTGTCCATCGTCCTCGCTCCTGCACACGACTATGCCGGATTGAGACAGGGAAACCATCACGAGGTCGAATACTTTTTCGCTACCACAACAGCGGAGGGCCCA
>Ga0070731_10005580_pt1 | contig 10320 bp, 9 predicted proteins | sample Coa_R1_2_FD_66448 | JGI IMG/M metagenome (GOLD analysis project Ga0070731, IMG submission 66448) | Surface soil microbial communities from Centralia Pennsylvania, which are recovering from an underground coalmine fire - Coalmine... | ecosystem: Environmental > Terrestrial > Soil > Unclassified ... | reverse complement strand
AAAGTTGCCGAGCGCAACAAGAAGAGCCATCTGGCCAAGGTTGTCACCGCTGGCCTGATGGAGTTCAAGGCTCACCAGGATTCTCCGGGCGCAATCCCTGGCGAAACCATCGAAGCCTCCAAGCGCGCTCTGGAACGCACCGAAGCCATCGTCCACGCGGAATTGAAGCGCGGATTGGGTGGACTGGCCACCATCGGCTCGACCGCTCCCTTCGTCGGATTGTTCGGAACGGTGATGGGCATTCTGAACGCCTTCATCGGCATCAACAACTCCAAGGCCACCGGTCTGGCGGCAGTCGCCGGCGGTATTGCGGAAGCGCTGGTAACGACGGCCATCGGGCTGCTCGTGGCCATCCCGGCCGTGATGATGTTCAACTACCTTACCGGACGCGTGGAAGCCTTCGACGTCGAAATGGACAACTCGTCCAGCGAATTGATCGACTACTTCCTGAAGAAGCGCGGCGATATTCGCCGGTAAGTGGTTCGCGACAAGTAGATCTAGGTCTGGTTTCGTGCGAGTTGCTTTGTCCGGCGCCGGAGATTTCGGCGCCGGGCCTTCCCAACTGAAGCGCACTTCGGATCCGGACCGTGGCGAGAGCACGGGAGATACTAGCTATGGCATTAGCGAAACGCAACGAAGGAGCAAACGTCAGCTCAGACATCAACGTCACGCCTATGGTGGACGTGATGCTGGTGCTGCTGATCATCTTCATGGTGGTCACGCCCATGTTGCAAAAAGGCATTAGCGTGGATATGGCCCAGGTCAACAATCCGGAGCAGATGCCGGATGCGGACAAAGAAGATGCGCTGCTGGTCTCCATTACTCGGGACGGCAAGGTTTATTTTGGCAGCGAACAGATGGCAGTCGACAATCTCACAGGCAAGGTGAAAGATCGCCTGGCCAACAAGCCGGACAAACGCGTGTACGTGAAAGCGGACATGCGCGCCCGGTTTGGCAGCGTCGTGCAGGTTGTGGATGCGGTTCGCGCCGCTGGGGTCGATGACCTTGGCTTGCTGACCGACCAACGGAAAACCAGCCCCACTACGCCACCCCCAGCGACACCTGGGCAGGCAGGGCAATAAAGGAGAACTACCATGGGTATGGCAGTTGGCCCCAAAGGCGGCCAAAATGCAAACATGAACGTCACGCCGTTAATCGACGTGCTGCTGGTGCTGCTGATCATCTTTATGGTGATCTCACCGGTGACCCCGAAAGGATTGGATGCCCTGGTACCCCAGCCGCCTCCGCCGAACGCGCCTAAGAACAATACGCCCGACCGCACCATCGTCGTGCAGTTGGTCGATCTGGGTGCGGGGAACGCGCCCGGCGTCAAGATCAACAACGAGGACGCAACCTGGGACAACCTGCAGGGTCGTCTGACGGACATTTACAAGCAGCGCGCAGAAAAGGTGATGTTCGTGAAGGGCGATGACTCCATTCCCTTTGTGAACGTCGCCAACGTTATCGACATTGCGCATGCCGCTGGCGTCGACAAGGTCGGACTGATCACCGCAAAGATTGAATCGGGCGCCTGATCTGCCCGTTTAGCAAGGCTCGGGTTTGCGACTTTCGTATTCGGCCCACTGCACGGGAGCGTACTCGCTTCCGTGCTGCCGCGGCCGCGCTTTAAGCCCGCGCTTGTCAAATCGATGCCTCTGGGCCTAGGATGCTCTGTCGAGGGAGACTTATACCGCAATGAATAAGAACGTAAGATACATCGTGTTGGCGGCAGGGCTGCTGGCACTCTTCTCTTCTTTAGGCTGCGACAAGCTGCGCGCGCGCGATCAGCTCAACAAGGGCGTGGAATCGTACAAGAACAACCACTACGAACAGGCCATTGACCACTTCCAGCAAGCGGTACAACTGGATCCCAGCCTCATCAATGCGCGGATGTACCTGGCCACCGCGTTTGTCTCGCAATATATTCCCGGGGTCGACTCTCCTGAAAATCTGCGCACTGCGCAGCAGGCCATTGACGAGTATCAGAGAGTTATCGATGCGAATCCTGCTCGCGAACAGAAGGTCAATGCGGCAAAGGGAATCGCATATCTCTACCTCAACGAAAAAAAATGGGACGATGCCAAAAAATATTACCGCATGGCGTCGGATCTGGATCCGAACGATCCTGAGCCCTACTACTCGATCGGCGTTATCGACTGGACCGCGGCCTACCAGCCTCGCATGGAAGAACGCGCGAAGTTGGGTATGAAGCCCGAAGAAAATTTGAATGCGAAAAACAAGGACCAAAAAAAGGTCTGCGAAGAACTGAAGACGAAAAACACCCCGGCGATCCAGGAAGGCATCGACAGCTTGAACAAAGCGATTCAGCTTCGGCCTGATTATGACGATGCCATGGCCTATCTCAACCTCATGTACCGCGAAAAAGGCGACGTGGAATGTGAGGATCTACCCGCCCGGGCAGAGGACCTGAAGACGGCCGATCATTGGGTCGACGAAACCTTACGGGTGAAGAAGGCTAAAGCCGAAAAAGCCGCCCAGAGCTCTTCTGGCGGAATTACGATGGATAAGTAGGAAAAAACAAGTTAGGAATCGGCCCATGGCGAAAGCTGTGGGCTTTCTTTTTTGCGTGGAATCTCATGCTCGGACGCAGCATTTATTGTCTGCTGTACAAGCGCACTTCGACCTTCGTGAAGGTCCACGTCTGAATCCTGGGGAGCGATTCCGCGAGAGTGCGGGTAATCATTATCGTGGTGGGATCAGGATTTGTTCCACCGTTGTTCATCAACATGATCCAGATGCGGGGATGGGTCGTCGCAGTGTCGCGCAGAAACTCTGTCGTGGGCTTACCGGTGAAGTCGCGATAATCGAGACCGGTGGCGTGGTGTGGAAATAAAATCTCCGGTCCGAACGGCCGATTGAAATCAGGCCTGGCGGTGTTTTGCCCGGCGCGCACGGAACGAAAGAATTCATAGGCGGCGCGCGTCGCGGGAATGTAAAAGACAATGCCATCTCCAGGCTGCGCATGGTCGAGAATGAAGTCGGTTGCCGCGCCGGAGGCGTCGCGTTCATTGTCGAAGTCATTGCCGTAGACGAAGAAAATTCCCTGCGCGCTGAAAAGCAGAATCACAACGAGTGCAGCGGCCAGAATCCATGTGTTTTGCAACCGCGCCAACCCGGCGGCTACCAGAATCAGGAGTGCGGGCAGGCAGAAGATCATGTAACGGTCCAGGAAGACCGGACGGGCGAATGACAGCAAAGCTGTGAGGGCGACCGGAAAGAAAAGCCAGAGCAACAGAAATTGGGTCCGCCACGTTTGCCAATCCTGCGCGCGGGTGAACACCTTCTTTCCGACTGGGACTACTGTGACCATGCATGCTGTGGCGCATAGGACCGGAAGGATCCACGTGCTACCGCCCGAGAGGTGTTCATAGAACTCGAATAGATCGCGCAGGCCTGGCCGTGAAATCCAGCGGATTGGCCCGGCGCCTGTCTTCGCCACGAAAATCAGCAGCGGCAGCACAGCCAGTCCAATCCAAGTCCAGGCGCGCCGAAGTTGCGCCTGCGTGCCGGCGTTGTCGGGACCCGGCCTGAATAATTTCAGGCTTAGCCAGTGTGTCACGATCAATAGCAGTGCGGAAAAGTGGGAGTAGACTGCCAGGGCGCTTGTGACGATATATCCGAGCCTGCCGCGGCGTGCGGGTTCTCGGAGGTACGCGATCAGGACTGCCGAGGAGAGCGTGGCGAGCAGCAGAAATAAGGCGTAGCTGCGCGCTTCCTGCGAGTAGCGGACACTGAAGGCGTTGAAGCTGAATAAAACTGCGGCGATCAAGGCCACGCGATCGTCGTATAGCATTCGCGCCAGCCAGTAAATCGCTGCCAGCGTGGCCGCAGCCAGCAGCACTGAGAAGCTGCGCACGAAGTAGGGGCTTTGCCCGAAATGCAGCCACATCCGCAGCAACACGTAGTAGAGCGCCATATTGGCTTCGCGCCACCACAGCAGCCTCAGGAAGTTTCCCCAACTGATACGCGCGACTTCCACGCTGAAGCACTCATCAAACCAGAAGGGTTTGCGGGCCAGATACAGCAGACGGATTGCCACTGCAGTCGCCAGTAGTAGCGCTAGGTTCAGCCAATGCGCTGTACCAATTGATGAGCGGTCTTCTGTCTGGTTCGCGGCGGGTTCGCTCGGCTGCATGCTGGGCGTTGGAATCGATGCGATTCCAAATGATACTATGCTAGAAATTCCTGAAATTGCGCGTATTTTCGATTCTAAGGTTTGGGAGTGCACTCACGATTTTTTGATGACGCTCCGAACTGCACGCACATGAGTATGACATCACCGGCAACGATGCTTCATCCCGAACCAGTGTCGGCCGATCGCGGCCGGGCGCGGGTGTCGGTGATTGTGCCGGTCTTCAATGAAGCTGCTCATCTGGAAGAATTGCTGCAGGCGATACACGCTTCGCCGGTACAGAAAGAAATCATTCTCGTCGACGACGGTTCCACGGATGGCACGCGCGAAAAACTACAGGCGTTGCCTCCATCCGACGACGTAACCGTGGTATTTCACGATAAAAATTATGGCAAGGGAGCGGCCATTCGCACCGCCCTGGCGTACGCGCGCGGAGAATATGTGTTGATTCAGGATTCTGATTTGGAGTACGACCCCCAAGATTATCCCGTGCTGCTCGGCCCCCTCGAAGCTGGCACGGCCAATGCCGTGTATGGGGTACGCCCCGACCGGCCGGAGCGCGGGCTCCGTTTTTTTCTTGGAGCGAAACTGCTGACTCACCTCACAAATTTGCTATATCGCGCCGGAATTCACGACGAAGCGACCTGCTACAAGGTCGTGCGGCGGTCGCTGCTGACGCAACTCCAGTTGCGATGCCGCCGGTTTGAGTTCTGCCCGGAAGTGACCGCAAAGCTGTGCCGCATGGGCGAAAGGATCGCCGAAGTTCCCATCTCGTATCATCCGCGCGTGGAAGGGAAAAAGATCCGTCACTCCGATGGATGGCTGGCCATCTGGACCTTGATCCGATATCGTTTTACTCCTCGCCGCAACTGGCTGCGACGCGACAACGATGCCCCGCCGAGGGCTCCCTTCGCCGTGAGCTTTTCACGCCCGCCGCAATCTTAAGCGTGGCGATTTCGCATCTTCGTGCATTTGCAAGCGACTTGGAATCCGACCTTGTGGTGACGCCCGTTGCCCAAAAGTGCGCCGCACCATGTAAAATCTGGAGTTCTCCGAGCGGACGCGTACTCAAAGATGTTCAAGAAAATTCTCATCGCAAACCGCGGCGAAATCGCCGTGCGCGTCATTCGCGCCTGTCACGAATTAGGAATCGCCGCAGTGGCTGTTTACTCCGACGTGGATCGTGCTTCGCTGCACGTGCGTAAGGCGGACGAGGCATATCCGATTGGTGCGGCTGCGGCGTCGGAGTCGTATCTCAACATCCAGAAAATTCTTGACGTTGCGGCGCGCTCCGGCGCGGATGCGGTCCATCCAGGCTACGGTTTTCTTTCCGAAAATGCGAAGTTCGCCCGAGCCTGCGCGGATGCGGGTCTGAAGTTTATTGGCCCGACGGCGGCGGCTATGGATGCCATGGGCTCGAAAACCCGCGCCCGGCAGGCGATGGAACGCGCAGGTGTGCCGTTTGTTCCCGGCACGTCGCGGGGACTGGAATCGTTCGAGCAGGCCGAAGAAGTGTCGGCGCGCATCGGCTATCCCATCATGTTGAAAGCCGCGGCGGGAGGTGGCGGAAAAGGCATGCGCCTGGTGCATGCTCCAGATGAATTGAGATCGGCGCTGGAGGGAGCGCGCAGCGAGGCCGAGCGTTCGTTTGGCGATAGCGAAGTGTACATCGAGAAGGCGATCATTAACCCTCGCCACATCGAGATGCAGGTTCTCGCCGACGAGCACGGAAACACGGTATATCTCGGGGAGCGCGAATGTTCCTTGCAGCGCCGCCATCAGAAGGTGATCGAGGAAGCGCCTTCGCCGCTAGTCGATCCAGAGATGCGGCGCCGGATGGGCGAAGTCGCGGTTCGGGTCGCTCAGGCAGCCGGATACACAAATGCCGGCACGGTTGAATTTCTAGTCGACCAGCAAAAGAATTTTTATTTTCTGGAGATGAACACGCGTTTGCAGGTGGAACATCCCGTGACCGAAATTGTTACCGGCCTGGACTTGGTTCACTTGCAGATTCGGATCGCGGCCGGCGAACCGTTGCCGTTCACGCAAGAGCAAGTAACAATTCGCGGCCACGCGATCGAGTGCCGCATCTACGCCGAAGATCCTGACAACAATTATTTTCCCAGTCCAGGCAAGATCACCCTACTGCTGCTACCGTCAGGCCCCGGAATCCGCCGTGACAGCGGTATGTACGAAGGCTGGACCGTGCCCATGGATTACGATCCGCTGCTGGCCAAGCTGATCGGATATGGCACAGACCGGGAACAGGCCATCAATCGCCTTACCCGCGCGCTGAATGAATATTTCGTGGGCGGGATCAAAACCAATATTTCGTTGTTTCGGAGAATTCTCAGCGATCCAGATTTTCGCGCGGCCAAACTTGACACTGGTTTTCTGGACCGCCTCTTAAAACAGAAGCGGACCGAAACTGCCACGGACCCGGCAGCAACTGAAGTCGCGGTAATTGCCGCCGGAATATTTGCCGTATTGGGTCCGGCGGGCGCCGGCGCGGGTGAGCATGAAGCGGCGAACGGTGCGGGCAGTAGTCCGAGGGTCGCTTCGAACTGGAAGATTGCGGCGCACAAGGAGGCGACGCGATGAGTGCCCGAGTTGGCAACTGGTCACTGGTGACTGACCACTGGTTCTGATGACTTATGATATCGCCATCGACGGCAAGAATTACCGACTCGATCTCAATCGAGCGGATGGCCGCTGGTCCTGCCGCGTGGACGGACGCGAAGTCGAGGTCGACGCTGTGCTGGCACGGCCGGACGTATTGTCTCTCCGCATCAACAATCGGGCTTATGAAGTGAAGTGTGAGCGCGTCGGTGGTGAGACGCATCTCTGGGTGGGTAGCGCGCGCTATGCCGCTGAAGTGCGAGATCCGCGCTCGCTGCGTGGCCGCGCTCGTGCGGCCGATGACCAAGGCCCCCGGAAACTGACCGCTCCCATGCCGGGCAAAATTGTTCGTGTGCTGGTGAGCCAGGGCGCTGAAGTTGAGGCGGGGGCGGGTGTGCTGGTCGTAGAGGCGATGAAGATGCAGAATGAAATCAAATCGCCGAAGAAGGGGACAGTTCAGAAGATTTTGGTCGGCGAGGGCGCGGCCGTTAACGCTGGCGACGTGCTGGCGATTGTCGAGTAAACACTTTACGTTCGCCGGGCGGCGGCCGAAGACGCGCTCCGTGCAGCCGCCGATCCGGCTACTTTTCCATCCCGTTGGTGTCCAGGATTTTTTTGGCGTAGTAGTTTTCTACTTTGGCGGAATCCCTCAAAACTTCGTAGTAGGCTGCCTTCAGCAGCTGTTCACGGCGGTCGTGCAACTGCGACCGAATGGCCTGCTGCACCCGTGGGTCGGACAATTCGCGCTGCCCGGCAGGTTCCTTCGAAACCAGTTTCACGATACGGTATCCCAGCGCCTGCTTGGTCGAGGGATTGACTACGCTAATGATGGGACTGTACTGGCCCGGCTTCAGCTTCATTACCGCGTCGCGAGTGTTCGGGTCGGTACCCTTCAAACCTGATTCGGGCACGGTGCCGAGATCGCCGCCGTTGCCCGAAGTCTCGGGATCCTCGGAGTACCTCATGGCAAGCGTGGCGAAGTCGTCGCCGCTGTCGAGACGGTTGGAGATCATCTGAATTTTCTTGCGCGCGTCGGCCTCGTTTTGCGCTTTATCGTTCTGGTTGGGCGCCTGCGGGTTCGGAGAGGGCGTCACCATGATCTGCGCCAGGTGGTACTGCGGTTGAATCAGGTTGAATTCGCCTTTATGCGCGTTGTAATAATCGGTAATGTCCTGGTCGGTCACGTTGATTTTCGACGAGACTTCCTTGTTCATGACTTTATCGACCGTGATCGATCGCCGGATATCGCGCTTGAAATCGGCCAGCGTGATTTTCTTATCTTTGAGCCGCTGGTCAAATTCCTCTTGAGAAAACGGAGCCTTGATTTCGTTGTACTTGCGATCGACTTCCTCGTCGGTGGCCAGCAGGCCAAGCTTCTCGGCGCGGCGCATCAGGATCTCATCGTCGATCATCTGGTGCAGGATATTCAGCCGCAATGCGGTGGCTTGTTCGCCGGTTGGCGCTTGCTGGGCGGAGGCAACATTGTTGTCGTAATACTTGTCTACATCCGAGCGGAAAATCTTTCGCCCGTCTACGGTCGCCATCACGTCGCCGCTGGGTTGCTGGTTGCAGGCGGCCAGAGCTGCCAGCAGAACGGCGGCAGAGATCGCCGCAACGGCCTGGGCAAAGCGGAATTTATTTTTCAAGAGCTTTCTCCTGACTGCAACCACATTCGTAAAATTTTGACGGGCGAGCGCAGGCAAAGCGCAACGCGCGCAAATTTATTTGGACGGCGGCGTCGAAGCGACCGGAGCGTGCTGGGGCACGGGTTCCCCTGCGTCTCGCAGAGCGGCGTCCAGGGCTGCTCGCACTTCGTCTATCGGAACCGCCCCGTCGAGCTTCTGGCCATTGATGAATAGCGCCGGGGTTCCATTCACACCGAGATCATCCGCTTCTTTCATGGATGCCTTCACCGCGGAGTCGTTCTGCGCTTTCACGCAGGATTGCAGCTTCGCCGCGTCAAGATTGTGCTTCTGTCCCTGGGACAAAGCAATTTTGTCGAGCATGTCGAACCGCGCCTCGGGCGTCTTTTCCGCGTCGACCTCCCGCTTATTGGCGTGGACATGGTCCGCGAAGTCCCAATAGGCGTCATTATTTTGCGCGGCCAGGCAGTTGGCGTCTACCGCGGCGTGGATCGCCCAGGGATGGATCTCCGACAAAGGATCGTCTTTGTAGATAAACTCGACGCGGTCGCCGTACTCCTTGAAAATCTCCGGAAACAGCGTTTCGTGCATGCGCGCGCAGAAGGGGCACTCGAAATCGTCGAAATTAACCGCGACAACTTTCGCCGACTTGGGCCCGCGCGAAGGCCGACCCTTGGTGTCGATCTTGCTCATGACATCGGCGAAAGGGTCTTTGTTTAAGTCAAATCGGGTCACGCGCAACATGGTGTTGCGGTCCTTCGAAAGGAGAAATTTGTAATCCTTGCGCTTGCCTTCGCCGCCATCGATATTGACTGTGACCGCGTCGTATCCGGCCACGTCGGAATCGGGCTTAATCGCCCCTACGGTTACCTTCACTTCGGGAGGAATGTTGTAAAAGGAGCGAACCTGGTGCTCGACCTTGCGAGACACGTCAGAAGGCGTGGACTGGGCAATGCAACCCAGACAAATCAGAAGCAGAACGAGGAACGAACGTCGAATTAGAATCAACAGGAACCGCCTCAAAATCACTGGTTATCGATTGATTATCTCACAGCGGTTACGTGCAGGCGCGGAAACGGCGGCTGGTCGAGCTATCCGGTGTGGCGGAGTTGCTCCGCCGGCAGCAACGCATTCATAGATCCCGACCGAAAACCCTCCAGGTCGAGGGTCACAAACTTAAATCCGAGCCCCTTGAAAATGGACGTGAACTGGGCTGCCGTCGCCGGATTCAGAGCACGCTCCAATTCCTCGTGTGCGATCTCGATGCGGACAATGTCGCCGTGATGGCGCACCCGGAACTGGCGGAAGCCCAACGCGCGAATGGCATCCTCGCCACGTTCGACCACCTCGAGAGCCTCGCGTGTGACAGCTCGGCCGTATTCGATGCGGGAGGACAGGCAGGCCGATGCCGGTTTGTCCCAGATGCGCAAGCCTGCCTGACGCGCAAGTTCTCGAATTTCCTGCTTCGTAAGCTCTGCTTTCAATAGCGGAGCTGTTACGTGGTGTAGCTTGGCAGCCTGCTGCCCCGGACGGAAGTCGCCCTGGTCGTCGAGGTTGACGCCGTAGGCAATCGAGTCGAAGCGGCGCTCAACGCGCAGTTTCTCCATCACGTCAAACAGTTCGTCTTTGCACTGAAAGCATCGTTGGCCGTCGTTTCGCGCATATTCAGGGCGGTCGAGTTCCGAGGTGGAAATGATTTCCAGCGGGATGCCTTGCTCGTTGGCAAAGGCGATGGCGTCGTTGAGTTGGGTACGAGCCAGGCTGGCAGAGTCGGCGATCACAGCCAGCATGCCGGATCCCAGAACGCGGTGAGCGCACGAAGCGAGATATGCTGAATCAACGCCGCCAGAGTAGGCGACCAGCACACGGCCCAGGCTGCGCAACTCGTCCTTTAGCCGAACTTCT
>Ga0070731_10005579_pt1 | contig 10320 bp, 9 predicted proteins | sample Coa_R1_2_FD_66448 | JGI IMG/M metagenome (GOLD analysis project Ga0070731, IMG submission 66448) | Surface soil microbial communities from Centralia Pennsylvania, which are recovering from an underground coalmine fire - Coalmine... | ecosystem: Environmental > Terrestrial > Soil > Unclassified ... | reverse complement strand
GCGACGACCGGCCCCGCGACGACCGGCCCCGCGACGACCGGCCCCCGCGCCGGGACGGCGACCGCGGACCACGACGTGACGACCGGCCCCGTGACGACCGGCCCCGTGACGACCGGCCGCCCCGACGTGACGAGGTGCCGCGCGTCGAGGCGCCTCGGTCCGAGGCCCCCCGGTCCGAGGCACCCCGCGCTGAAGCCCCGGCCGACGCCCCGCGTGCCGACCGGCCGGCCCGCGACGATCGACCACCCCGCCGCGATGACCGCCCCCGGGGCGACCGGCCGCGCACCGACCGACCGCCGCGCCGTGAAGGCGACCGACCGGCCGGTGATCGCCCGGTCCGGAGGGCGCCGTCCACCGACCTGACCGAGCGGGAGGCCGCCGAGGTCGCCGCTGCCCGCGGCTCGGTTGCCGCCGAGCGGGCCGACCTCGAAGCCGCCGACGCGTCGCCCGAGGCCCTTGCCGCGGGCAAGGAGATCCTCGAGAACCTGATGCGCCTGATGGACTTCGATGTGGCCGTCGAGATCCGGGCCGGGGATACGAGCCGCCTCAACGTGATCGGCGAGGGCGACGAGAAGGAAGCCCTGGGCGCCCTGATCGGGCGCAAGGGTGAGCGTCTCTCGGCGCTCCAGCACCTCGTCAACCTGATGCTTTCGCGCCGGATGGGCGATTGGACCCGCGTCCTGGTCGACGTCGAGGACTACCGCGGCCGGCGGGAGCGCCAGCTGGTCGAGATCGCCCGGCGTGCGGCCGAGCGGGTGGGCGAGACCGGCAAGATGCTCCAGCTCGAGCCGATGTCCGCCCTCGAGCGGCGCTGGATCCACATCGCCCTGCGCGACGATCCGGACGTGGCCACTCAGTCGATCGGCGAAGAGCCCAACCGGAGGGTCATCGTCCTGCCGCGCGCCTGAGCGTCACCGGCGAACCGATCGGTACGTCTAGACGTACCCCAGCCCACCGGACCTTCGCTCGAACGGCGGGGATTGAAACGGCTGATAGGATGTTCCTCCGCACATGACCACGACGACTGAAACCGAACTCCCGCTGACCCTCGATTCGGCGCGCAGCGTGCGCTGGTCGCGGGTCCTGCTTGGGTTCCTGGTCGGGATCGGGCTGGCCCTGCTCGTCGCCGTCGGTGGCGTGCTCGCCTACGAGCAGGCCCATGCCGGCAAGATCGGCGCCGGCGTCCATGCCGGCTCGGTCGATGTCGCGGGCCTCACTCGCGATCAGGCCATCGCCAAGGTCACCGCCGCCTACGCGTCAGTCGGCGCCGGCCAAGTCGCCCTGACCCTGCCCGACGGCACCACCCAGGTCAGCTACGCCGACCTCGGCCGCCATGTCGATGCGGCCGCGATGGTCGATGCAGCACTCGCTGTCGGACGTTCCGGCAATCCCCTGGCTCGCGTCGCCGACGAGATCCAGACGGCGCTCCACGGGACGACGATCGCCCCGGTCGTCACCTTCGACACGACCGCGTTGAACGCCAGCCTGACCAAGGTCGCCGCGTCGCTGGCGAAGAGCGCGGTCAACGCCTCCGTCGTCCATTCCCCCGCCGCCGGGTTCGCGGCCACCCAGTCCAGCGACGGCCGCTCGCTGTCGGTCGACGCGGTCGCCCGCCAGGTGATGCTGGCGCTCGGCTCGTCCGGGGCGCCGGCCCAGACCACCATCGACCTGACGGCCGACCTCACCGTCGTTGCGCCGGCGGTCAGCACGGCCCAGGCCAGCCAGGCCGCGGCGGCCGGCAACGCCGAGGTCGCGCCAATCGTGCTGACCCACGACACCGACAGCTGGACGATCCCGGCCGCTACCGTCGCCTCGTGGCTGTCGGTCGGCCTGGCCCCCGACGGCTCGCCCGTGATCCAGGCCGATGCGACCAAGGTCAGCGCCTCGCTGACGGCCCTGGCCAAGACCATCAACCGCAAGGCCGTCGACGCGTCCTTCCTGTTCAGCAAGCACAACAAGGTCGTGGGCGTGGTGGCCGGCAAGGATGGCCGCTCGCTCGACGTTGCCGGATCGGTGGCCCTGGTCCAGGGCCTGCTGACCCAGCGGGCGGCGGGCGTCGCCAGCACGGCACCGCTGACGCCGGCCGTCGCGACGACTGCGCCGAACCTGTCGACCGCCGCCGCGACCAGCGCGGCACCGCAGATGCGCCAGATCTCGACCTGGACCACCCACTACATCGTCGGCGCCCACAACGGCGACAGCGCAAACATCACGATCCCGGCGATGGCCATCAACGGCACGGTCGTCGCCCCGGGTGCGGTCTTCAACTTCTGGAAGACGGTCGGCGTGGTCAGCCTGGCCAAGGGCTACAAGCTCGGTGGCGCGATCATCAACGGCCATTCGGTCGAAGGCAAGACGATCGGGGGCGGGATCTGCTCGACGTCGACGACGCTGTTCAACGCGGCCCTCCGGGCGGGCCTCGAGACGGGCGCCCGGGCGAACCACTACTACTACATCACCCGCTACCCGCTCGGCCTCGACGCGACGGTCTGGCAGGACGGCAGCGCCGTCCAGAACATGACCTTCACCAACAACACGCCCTACCCGATCCTGATCCGGGCCTACGCGGTGCCCGGCCTGGTCCGGTTCACGCTCTACAGCGTGCCCACCGGCCGGACCGTCAGCATCTCCAAGCCGATCGTCAAGAACTTCCAGCACGGCTACACCGTGGTCGAGCACACCAAGGCGCTCCGGCCCGGCCAGTTCTACTACAGCGAATACCAGGCCGACGGCCAGGACGTGTGGGTCACCGTGACGGTTCGCGACAAGGCGGGCAAGGTCATCTCGAAGAAGACCTACTACTCGCATTACGCCCGGATGATCGGCGTCCTCGTCAAGGGCGTCGCCTAGCCCCGTCGGCCGTTGGCCATGGGCGCCCGGCGACGCGGTCAGCCGGCCGAGCTCGCGTAGACCACCGCCACCGAGACCTTGGTCTCGTAGCCGCTGCCCTGGCGGCTCATGAAGCCCTGGGCGTGCCGCAGCGCCGTTGCCGCCAGCGAGACGATCCGCTGGCCCTTGAGCAGGCGAGCCGCGGCGTCCTGGGCAATCTCGCCGAACAGGGACCCCGGGTCGACCTCGTTGCTCGTGTCATTCGAGACGTAGACGACGATCGTCTGGCCCGCTCCGGCCGAGAATTCGTTGGTCTCCATGACGCTCTCCCTCCAGCTCGTGCCGCGCGCGCCCGGCCAGCCTAGCTCGGACCGATCTCCTGGACGACCCACTCGTTGCCGTCGGGATCGCTGAACGACAGGTAGGACTCGTATTTGCCGCGCTTCGGATCGACCCCGGGCGTCTCGCCGCCGGCCCCGAAGTGGTACGGCTCGCTGACCTCGAGGCCGCGCCCGACGAGCTCCGCTCGCGCGGCCACGATGTCCTCGACGCACAGGTGGACACCCTTCAGGCTGCCTGGGGCCATCGGGCTCGAGTTCAACAGGGTGATCGAGCAGGCCGAGCCGGGTGGGGTGAGCTGGACCACCCGGAATTCGCCCCGCGCGAAATCCACGTCAAGGTTGAACCCGAGCTGGTCCATGTAGAAGGCTTTGGCCCGATCGACATCGGCCACCGGCACGATCACGACTTCGAGCTTGAAATCCATGCGTGCACTCCCACGGACGGACAGGCAAGTTGAATTGGTGGAGATGGGGGAGAGTCGAACTCCCCGTCCAGAACCCTTCGCCAGGGACCACTACGAGCGTGTCCGATGATTTGTCGTCAACCGACCAGGCGCCCATCGGCAGGCTCCCGGCCGGTCCAGTCACGTGTCCCTAGATCGGGCTTTGAACGACGCTACGCGGCGCTTGCACCGTTCGCATCCTCGCTGAATGACGCTTCCACAGCCCGCGAGGAGGAGGCTGCTTCCACGCTCACCTTACTGCCTAAGCAGCGAGGGCGAGAGCAGGCTGGCGGTTGCCAGTTACTTCGTTTTGTCGCCTTTTAACGAGGCCAGAGCGACATCCTCGGCTCGCGTTCCCTGGTAGCTGGACCCTGTCGAATCCACGCATCCCCACGGCCACCGAACCTGCGTTCGACGGACGCGGATCATGCCACAAGCCCGCCTCGCTGCCAAGGGCGGCGGCTCGGCAGCTTTGCGGCCATGCCCGAGGTCATGGCGCGGTCCAAGCGCGGTTGCTGCGGCCGCCGTTCCCGCCGCCGCGCTTCATTCGTTGACAGATTCCACCCGGAGCCGCGTGATGGTCGGGAATTCGAGCACGGACGTCCGATTCTCCGCGTCCGGTCGCGGCGCTGAGCGTGGATCGTGCTCGGGTCGGGCCACAATCCAGGTGCGGCACAGGTGCGGCGCCGAACCTCTACCCATACCGCGGCTGGTGGTGGAATCTGACAATTTCCGGGGGAGAGCAGGACCTGGACCCCGCGAGGGCCCGCCGCCGTCTCGAACCCGCCTCGAACCCGCCGCCACCCCGGACCCGCCTCGAGCCGCCGAGGCACGGGCCCGCCCGGCCCTGGCCCAGCCCCGAGCGCAGCCGCTCAGCGCTCAGCGGCCGCGGGTGACGTCGGCGAGCTGACGGGCCACGTCGCGCCGCGAGTCGCGCTCGGCGATGTCCCGCCGGCGGTCGTTGAGCTGCTTGCCGCGGGCCAGGCCGATCTCGACCTTGGCCCGGCCGCGCTCGTTGATGTACAGCCGGAGCGGGACCATGGTCTGGCCCTTCTGCTTCGTCTTCGACAGCAGCTGGGTCAGCTCGGCCCGATGGACGAGCAGCTTGCGCGTCCGCTTGGCCTCGTGGTTCATCCGGTTGCCGCCCTCGTATGGGGCGATGTGCGCGGCGAACAGCCACATCTCGCCGCGGTCGATCCGGGCGTAGGCGTCGGACAGGTTCACATGGTGGCCACGGACCGACTTGATCTCGGTTCCGGTCAGGGCGATGCCCGCCTCGAACGAATCGTCGATCGTGAACTGGTGCCGTGCCCGGCGGTTGAGGGCGATGGTCTCCTCGCCCATGGTCGACTCCTTCAGTGATAACGGTCGGCGGATCGTACCCCGCTGGCTCCGGGCGCACGAACGCCGGCCCTCACGGACCGGCGCTCGAAACGCTTCACCACCCGCAGGGTGTCCGCTTAGACGGTCATCTCCTGCGAGGTGGTGCAGCGACGACGTTCAGACACTGCACATCACCTCCTTTCGCTCGGAGAAACCGTACCCGAAGGCCGAGCGCAGCGCAAGACCCGGAGGTACCGACCCGCTGCCGGCTCGCGGGTCGCCTCACTGCCTACACCCCCGCGAGAACCGCCAGGGCCCGGTCGAGGACCGGATCCGTGCCGGCCGGCGTATTGGCCGGGACCGTGACCGGGATGTCGGGGGTCAGGCCGATGTGGTGGATCCAGACCTTGTTGGGCGTCAGCCACTTGGCGATCGTGAGCCGGAAGCCGCCGCTGTCGGCCGACAGCTGCTGGAACGCCTGGATCGTGCCCTTGCCGTAGGACTGGCTGCCGATCAGCTGGGCCCGGCCGCGCGCCTGCAGGGCGCCGGCCACGATCTCGCTGGCCGAGGCGGTGTTGCCGTCCATCAGCACCACGACCTTGATCCGGGGATCGGTCGCCGCGCCGCCCGGCGTGGCGTCGGTCTCGGTCTGGGTTCCGTCGGCGCCCTGCTCGTAGAAGATCACGCCGCTGCTCAGGAACTGGCTGGCGACGGCCTGGGCCGCGGTGATGTAGCCGCCGCCATCGCCGCGCAGGTCGACGACCAGCCGGGTCTGGCCGGCGGCCACGTCGGCCTTGACCGCCGCCGCGAAGTCGCGGGCCGAGTTGTCGCTGAAGCCGACCAGCCGGATGTAGCCCACCGTGCCATTGGCCAGCGAGCGGGTCTCGACCTCCTTCTGGACGACGATGTCGCGCACGATCGAGATCGCGATCGGGCTGGTCGACGCGCCGCGATCGATGCCGAGCACCACGGTGGAGCCCTTCGGGCCGCGGATCCTGGCCACCGCGTCGTCGACGCTGCCGGCCAGGGCCACGCCGTCGATCGACACGATCCGGTCGCCGGGCAGGACCCCGGCCTTGTCGGCGGGCGCGCCCTGGATCACGCTCGAGACCACCAGCGTGCAGGTCGGACCAAGGGTGGTGCAGGCCGAGTTGTCGGTGGTCGATGTCGCCGGAATCGTGGCGCCGATCCCGCTGAACGTGCCGGCCAGGCTCTCGAGCGTGTTCTGGAAGTCGTTCGGGCTGAGGTACTGGCTGAATGGATCGCCGAGGGCGTCGATCATGCCCTTGATCGCGCCCTCGACCAGTGCCTGGCGGCTGACCGGGGCAAGGGCGTAGTCGTTCTCGATCGCATTGAACGTGTCCCAGAAGGGCTGGAAGGCGGCCTGGGCGCTGGCCGGAGTGCCGGGCGTCGACGCCCGCTGGGCGCCCAGGGCGAAGCCCGACAGGAACAGGCCGGAGCCGCCCAGGATGGCGACCAGGGCGATGAACCAGGGCAGGTGCCGGATCCGTCCGGCGGGCGGTGGGGTCGGGACCATGGGATCGATCCTGGTCTGCGGTTCGCGGCGGCTCGCAACGGCGGAGCTTGGGCACCGGCAGCCTACCGCGGCCCGCTCCGGACCGCCGCCAGTCCGCGCCGGGCGCCCATCGAGCGCTGGTCGAGCCCTACTTCAGGAGGTAGCTCCGGACCGAGACGTACGAGCCCAGGGTGCCCAGCCCGATTCCGGTGGCCAGGACGATCACCGCCAGGTTGCGCGACAGGGAGCCCAGCTCAAGCGGCAGGATCTCGAAGAAGCGGGTCGCCAGGTTGCTCAGCGGCGCCGCGCCGAGGGCGAGCAGGACCAGGGTGATCAATGCCCCCAGCAGGCCGACCAGGGCGCCCTCGAAGATGAACGGCCAGCGGATGAACGCGTCCGACGCGCCCACCAACCGCATGATCTCGATCTCCTCGGCCCGGGCAACCACCGCCAGCCGGATCGTGTTGACGATGATGAACAGGACGGTCAGGCCGACCAGTCCGAGCAGGACCAGGCCGCCGGTCCTGAGCACGTTGGTGACCGTCAGGACGCGATCGACCAGGTTCTGGACCTCCTCGACGGTGGATACCACGTCGGTCCGGGCCCGGAGCGTGCTGACCACGCTGCCGAACTGGTGGGGATCCTTGAGCTTGATGTTGAGCGTCGCCGGCAGTGGGTTCGAGTCGAGATACTGGGTCAGGTCCTCGCGGCCCTGCTCCGCCATGCGTTGCTTGAAGTCGGCCAGGGCCGTGGCCTTATCGATGTACTGGACCGACTGGACCTCGGGCAGGGCGGCGATGTCCTGCTGGAGCTGGGCGACCTTGAGGTCGGGCGCATCGTCGCGCAGCTCGGCCACGACCTCCACCTTCTGCTCCACGAACTGGAGGCCCGCATCGAGTCCCGACAGGACCACGAAGAAGGCGCTCAGCAGGACGAGCATCAGGACCATCGTGGCCGTGGCCGCGATGCTCATCACCGCGTTCCGCCAGAACCCCTGCCAGGCCCGCCTCAGGCTGAACGCGACGAACGAGAGCACGACCCCTCAGTCCTCGCGGTGGTAGGCGGCGCCGAGCTCGTCGCGGGTGATCCGGCCGTCCTCGAGGGCCACCACCCGCCGCCGCAGGGCGGTCACGATCTCGGCGTTGTGGGTGGCCATCAGGACCGTGACGCCCAGCTCGTTGATCCGCGACAGGAGCTGGATGATCTCCCAGCTGATCAGCGGGTCGAGGTTGCCGGTCGGCTCGTCGGCGATGATCAGGCGCGGGTCGTGGACCAGCGCCCGGGCGATCGCGGTGCGCTGCTGCTCCCCGCCTGAGAGCTGCGAGGGGAGCTGGGCGGCCTGGGCGCTCAGTCCGACGAGGGCCAGGACGCGCTCGACGGCCGGCCCGATCTGGCGCCTGGGCGTGCCGGTGACCTCGAGGGCGAAGCCGACGTTCTCACGGACGGTCTTCGTCGGCAGCAGCTTGAAGTCCTGGAAGATGATCCCGATCTTGCGCCGGATCCGGGGCACTTCGCGCCGGTTCAGGCGGGCCAGGTCCTGGCCGTCGAGGATCACGGCGCCCTTCGTCGCGATCTCATCCCGGATGAGGAGCTTGATCAGGGTCGACTTGCCGGCACCCGAGGCGCCGACCAGGAACACGAAGTCGCCCTCGGGGATGACCAGGTCCACGTCGCGCAGGGCGGTCTTGCCGTTGGGGTAGGTCTTGGTGACGTCGTGGAGCACCAGGATGGCCTGATCGTCCCGGCTCTCGGCGATCAGGTGGGCGGCCGGCTGGTCGCGGAGCGAACGCGCGGCGGCTCGGGGAGGGGCCGCGTTCGGGGAAGCCACGCCCGGAGGCTACCACCCTCGTCCGGGTCTGTCCGCCCGACGATCGGCCTAGAGCAGCCCCGGCGAGATCGGCAAGTAGCGCTCGAAGTCGGCAAACGGCCGGTTCCAGCCCAGCAGAATCGGGAAATCCTCGAAGCGCAGGCCCGCGGCCAGGAGCAGCTCGAGCACCGCGCCGGCGGCACCCGGGACGCAGACCGCCTGGGCGCCGCGCGGTTGGACGGCCCGCAGCAGATGGCCCAGCACGGGCCCGGCCAGCGCGGCGTCGCGAACGGCGAGCGGCCCGATCCGGCCCGTCTCCCAGGCGTAGCCGTAGCCATGGGTCGCCCCGATCGCGTCGCGATACAGGAAGCCGTGCCGGCCCTCGATGCGCAGGAAGCGATGGTCCTGGGGATGGCTGACGCCGAGCAGCTCGCGGTCGAGGCCATCGACCGCGCTCGTCAGCTCGAGGTGGCCGGCGCCGCCCGGGGGCCCGGCCGCGATCGTCTCGAAGGGCACGGCGACCATGCCTGGAGGCAGCTCGGGCAGCACCTCGGGCCGGGTCACGTAGCCGCTCACCGACAGGAGCGGCAAGCGGGGCACGATCCCGTAGCGGCTGTACAGGGCATTGGAGATCGGCTGGGCGCTGTCGGTGGCGGTGGCCAGGATGGCGTCGTCGCCGGCCGGCGGCAGGATCGCCGCGAGGAGCCGCCGGCCCAGGCCCCTGGCCTGCTCGGCGGGTCGGACGAAGCACATCGACAGGAACCACAGCCGCTCGCGGCGCAGGGCCGCCGCAAAGGCCACCAGCCGGCCATCACGCTCGGCGACGACGAACAGGCCTGGGTCCGTGGCGAACAGGTGCTGGTGGAGGCGGATGATCCGGCCGAGGTCGTCAGGGATCGGGGGCTGGTTCAGCCGGCCGGAGTAGTCGTTGATGCTCTCGCGCCAGATCTCGGCGCAGGTCGGGATGTCGGCCGCGGTCGCGGCCCGGATCGCCGCTTCGGTCACGAAGCCGCCTCGGACCCGGCCTCGGGCGTGCCGCCGGTGGCCAGCCGCTCGAGCTCGGCCTGCATGAACGTGTCGAGGTCGCCGTCGAGGACCGCGCCGGTGTTGCTCGTCTCGACGTTCGTCCGGAGGTCCTTGACCATCTGGTAGGGATGGAGGACGTAGCTCCGGATCTGGTTGCCCCAGCCGGCGGTCACGTGCTCGCCTTTGAGCTCGCGCAGCTCGGCTTCCTTCTCCTCCAGGCGGCGCTCGAGGAGGCGTGCCTTGAGGACCTTGATCGCCGTTTCCTTGTTCTGGGTCTGGGAGCGCTCGTTCTGGCTCTGGGCCACGATATTCGTGGGCAGGTGGGTCAGCCGGACCGCCGAGTCGGTCTTGTTGACGTGCTGGCCGCCGGCACCCTGCGAGCGGTACGTGTCGACCCGGATCTCATCCCAGTTGAGCTCGATGTCCGGATCATCCTCCTCGACCTCGGGCAGCACCTCGACCAGGGCGAACGTCGTCTGGCGCCGGTTCTGCGAGTCGAACGGGCTGATCCGGACGAGGCGATGGACGCCCCGCTCGGCGCGCAGCCAGCCGTAGGCGCGGCGGGCCTCGACGGCCAGGGTGACGCTCTTGAGGCCGGCCGACTCACCTTCCTGCTGGTCCACGATCTCGGTGTGGAACTTGTGGCGCTCGGCCCAGCGGAGGTACATCCGGAGGAGCATCTCGGCCCAGTCGGTGGCCTCGGTGCCGCCGGCCCCGGCGCTGTTCATCAGCAGCGCGCCGCGATCGTCGTACTCGCCGCTGAACAGGAGGGCCGTTCGCTCGCGGTTGAAATCGGTGCTGAGCGCTTCGGCGTCGCGGGCCAGCTCGGCCTCGAGCTCGGGGTCGGGCGATTCCTGGAGGAGGTCGACGAGCTCGGCGAGCGACGTGGCCCGGGCCTCGAGCTGGCGCCAGGTGTCGATCTCGGTCCGCAGCCCGTCCGCTTCACGGAGGACCTGCTTGGCGGTCCGCCCGTCGTCCCAGAACCCCGGGGCGAGGGTCAGCTGATCGAGCTCGGTAAGCCGGGTTTCCTTGACG
>Ga0070731_10005578_pt1 | contig 10322 bp, 8 predicted proteins | sample Coa_R1_2_FD_66448 | JGI IMG/M metagenome (GOLD analysis project Ga0070731, IMG submission 66448) | Surface soil microbial communities from Centralia Pennsylvania, which are recovering from an underground coalmine fire - Coalmine... | ecosystem: Environmental > Terrestrial > Soil > Unclassified ... | reverse complement strand
CTATGTCACGCTCTACACGGCCAATGCCGTGGCCGTCGTGGACCTCAGCAGCACGGCCGCCACCCCGGTCCTCGGCTACATTCCGACGGCCTCCACGCCGAGCACGATCGCATTTGATGCGACGCACAAGCAGCTCGTCGTCTCCAACGACAAGGGCCTCGGTACGTGGGGTTCGATCGGCGAGGCGCACGGCGTGTACGGGTACAATACCCACCATGACACCGCGACGGTGAACCTGATCCCGATCCCGACCGCCGCGACGCTGAAGACGCTGACCACCCAGGTCTACCAGAACAACCACTGGGATCTGCAGGCAAACATGCTGGCCGCCTGGGGAGGAAAATCGACCGTGGCACCGGCCGCGATTCCGGCCCGCATCGGCGATCCGTCGCTGATCAAGCACGTCTTCCTGATCGTCCGCGAGAACCGCACCTACGACCAGATCCTCGGCGACGTGCCGCAAGGCAACGGCGACTCGTCGCTGGCGATCTTCGGCGGGAACGTAACGCCGAACCTTCACAATCTGGTCCAGCGCTTCCCGCTGCTCGACAATTACTACAACCCGTCGCGCCAGTCGGCCGACGGCCACAACTGGCTCGTCCAGGCCATGGCGCCGTACATGGACGACATCCAGTCCCCAGACTGGATCCGCTCCTACCCGGCCAACGGCTACGACGCGCTGGCCTACCAGCCGAGCGGCTTCGTCTGGGATGCCGCCGAGAAGCTTGGTCTGCCGGTGAAGATCTTCGGCGAATACGTCGAGTACTCGTCGGTGACCTTCAACAACCCCGACGGCACGACCAACGAGCCGAGCTGGACCCAGTTCTATAACGACTCGCAAGCCTTCGAGAGCGGGGCCGAGACCCAGCTGAAATACGGGACCACCGTCAACACGATCTCGGAAATCCCGTCGGTCCAGAACTACTCGGTGCCCCACTTCCCGGTCTTCGACACCGGCATCCCCGACCAGTTCCGCGTCGATCTCTGGCAGCAGAACTTCCAGGCCGACGTGACCGCCGGCACGGTGCCGGCGCTGACCACCCTGTGGATCATGTGCGACCACACGGGCGGTCCGCCGACCTCGATTGCCGAGCAGGCCGACAACGACCTCGCCGTCGGCCGCATCGTCGACACGATCAGCCACAGCAATGTCTGGGGCAGCTCGGCGATCTTCATCACCGAGGACGACGCGCAGGACGGTGTGGACCACGTCGACGGGCACCGCAGCCCGGGCTATGTGGTCAGCCCCTACGCGATCCAGAGCACGTCGGGGCCGATCGCCAACCACACCTATTTCACGCAGGTCAACATGACCCGCACGATCGAGCAGATCCTCGGCCTCAAGCCGATGAACCAGTTCGATCTGGTGGCGTCGCCGATGTTCAATCTTTTCACCAACACGCCGAACAATGCGCCCTGGACGCATGTGGCGGCGAACATCCCGCTCGATCAGGGCGTCGCCGGCGCCGCCTCTGCGGTGACGATGAGCCCGATCGCCAAGGCCTGGTCGGAAGCCCGAGTCGAGATCTTCAAGGGCAAGCAGCACAAGCCCGACTCCGAGGATCCCTACACGGTCAACCACATGATCTGGTACGAGGCGACCGACTTCCAACGTCCATATCCGGGCGAGACCCGGGTCCGCTGGCCGAGCGAGTTCAAGGATCGCATCGCGCATCCGAGCTTCGACCTCGACGACTGAAGCCTGGCTGAGGAAGCCCTCTCCCCCGGAAACGGGGGAGAGGGTTTTTCGTACTCGCGGCATCCCTTTCAAAGGGCGCCACGCATCGCTAAGCAAGGGTTCTTTGATCGTGCCACACGTGATCGTCATTGCGAGCGGAGCGAAGCAATCCAGAGCCGCGATCTCGAACCCCTGGATTGCTTCGCCTGCGGCTCGCAATGACGACCACCATCCGCGGCCATTACAAAAGAAGCCTACTTAGCCTGATCCGATGCCAAGATCCGCGGCTCCCAACGCTCCGCCGCACGTGTCGCCGCTGCTCGCAAGGGCAGCCCAGGCGCTCAAGGCCGGGCGGCCCGGCGACGCGGTCCCGCCGTTGCGGGAGGCCGCGCGTGCCCTGCCGGGCAACGCCGCCATCCTTCACGATCTCGGCCTCGCCTGCCTGGAATGCGGCCTGCTCGGGGAAGCCGTGGCTACGCTCCAGCGCGCAGTCGCCGCCGATCCGCGCTACGCCGACGCCCATCTGCGTCTCGGCATCGCGCTGGAGGCGGCGGGCGGATTCGATGCCGCGCTCGCCGCCTACCGACGGGCATCGGAATTGCTGCCCTCGCTCGCCGATGCGCGCTACCGCGCCGGCGACCTGCTCGACAGTCTCGGCCACACCGCCGAGGCGATCGATGCGTTTCGCCGGACCGCGGCCTCGGCGCCTCGGAGCACGCTCGGGCGCATCGCCGCGGCCAAGGCGCTCTTGGCCGAGAACCGCCACGTCGAGGCTGAAAAGACCCTGCGGCAGGCGCTGGCGCTGGAGAAGGGCAACGCGGTGGCCCTGGAACTCCTCGGCACTATTTTGGCCGATGCCGGCCGGTTCGCCGAGGCGGCGGAGGTGCTTCTTCAGGCCATCGATCGCTCGCCCCGGCTTGCCGGCGCCTATTACGACATCGCGCGGAGCCGTCGCCTCGGGCCGGAGGATGCCGGGCTGATCGGCCGCATGCACGCGGCGCTCGCCTTCCCGGGCCTGCAGCCGATGCAGCGCTCGCGGGTGCATCTCGCCCTGGGCAAGGCGGAAGAGGATCTCGGCGACTACGAGGCGGCGATGCAGCAGTTCGACGCAGCGGAAGCGCTGCGGAACGCGGTCGTCCGCTTCGACCTCGCCGCCTTCGAGGCTCGGGTCGACCGGCTGATCGCCCGGTTCACGCCGGAGCTGCTGACGGAGGCGTCCTCATCGGGCAGCGACGATCCGACGCCGATCCTGATCCTCGGACTGCCGCGCTCGGGAACGACGCTCGTCGAGCAGACCCTGTCCGCCCATCCCCAGGTCGGTGCCGGCGGCGAGCTATCGTTTTGGAACGAGCGCGGCAGGGCCTGGGACCAAGCGAGCGCCGCCGAGCCGGAGCCGGCATCCCTCGCCGTGACGGCGGGCGACTACCTGCGGCTCCTGCGCGCCGCCGCACCCGACGCCGTGCGCGTCACCGACAAGCTGCCGCTGAACCTCCAATGGGCCGGGCTGATCCACCTCGCCCTGCCACGGGCGACGATCATCCATTGCCGCCGCAGCGAAATCGACACGGCGCTGTCGATTCACCAGACGCATTTCAACCCGCGCCTCGCCTTCCCGACCGGCGGGCGGGACCTCGTCGGCTACATCCGCGCCTATCGGCGGCTCGCCGATCACTGGCGGCGCGTGCTGCCGGCCGACCGCTTCATCGAGATCGACTACGAGGCCCTGGTGTCCGCGCCGGAGCCGACCATCCGGCGGATCGTCGCGGCAAGCGGCCTCGACTGGCATGCGGCGTGCCTTGCCCCCGAGCACAACCGACGCGTCGTCAGGACACCGAGCAAGTGGCAGGCGCGACAGCCGATCTACGGCACATCGATAGGGCGGTGGCGGCACTACGAGCCCTGGCTCGGACCGTTGCGCGGGCCTCTGGACGAGGCGCCGGCAGACAAGTTGGGCCCGTGACAACGAGCCGGTCTTCCCTCCGCCCGCCCTCCCTGATAGAGCCACGCCGACACGGCAGCGTTCGCGAGGATGACGGCGATGACCCAGGACAAGATGATGGCGCAGATGTCGAGCAAGGGCGGGTTCATCGCCGCGCTCGACCAGAGCGGCGGCTCGACGCCCGGCGCGTTGCGGCTCTACGGGATCCCGGACAGCGCCTATAGCGGCGATGCCGAGATGTTCCGGCTGATGCACGAGATGCGGGTGCGGATCATCTCGGCGCCGGCCTTCACCGGGGACAAGGTCATCGCCGCCATCCTGTTCGAGCGGACCATGGACGGCGAGGCGCGCGGCAGATCGGTGCCGGCCTTCCTGTGGGAGGATCGCGGCGTCGTGCCCTTCCTCAAGGTCGACAAGGGGCTCGAGGCCGAGAATGACGGCGTCAGCCTGATGAAGCCCATTCCGGGCCTGGATGAGCTGCTCGAGCGGGCGGTGAAGCTCGGCATCTTCGGCACCAAGATGCGCTCGACCATCAGCTTGCCCTCGAAGACCGGCATCGCCGCCGTCGTGGCGCAGCAATTCGAGATTGCGGCACAGATCTCGGCGCACGGGCTGGTCCCGATCATCGAGCCCGAGGTGTCGATCAAGAGCCCCGACAAGAAGGGCGCCGAGGCCATCCTGCTCGACGAGTTGAAGAAGCACGCGGATGCCCTGCCGGAAGGCCGCAAGGTCATGCTCAAGCTGACGATCCCCGACGTGCCGGATCTCTATGCCGGGCTGATCGCCCACAAGCAGGTGGTCAGGGTCGTGGCGCTGTCCGGCGGCTATACGCGCGACGACGCCTGCCGGCGCCTGGCCCACAATCACGGCATGATCGCGAGCTTCTCGCGGGCGCTCGTCGAGGAGCTGAAGCACTCGATGAGCGACGCGGAATTCAACGCGGCGCTCGCGAGGTCGATCGACGAGATCTACCAGGCCTCGACCGTCAAAAACTGAACGCCGGCATAGGGCCGGTTCAACCTTCGCGCGCCGGGACGCGGTTCACTTCTCCAAGGAGAATCTGGATGTCCGATCACGTCGCGCCCGACCGGCTGAGGCAGATGGTCTTCGGCTTCGCCCCGCCGCTTCTGATCGAGGCGGGGGTGCGGACCGGGGTCTTCGACACGCTGGAGCAAGGGCCGCTCGATCTCGCCGCCTTGGCGAGCGCCACCGGCACCTCGCACCGGGGAATGGGCGCGCTTGCGAACGCGCTGGTCGGGCTGGGCCTGCTGGCCAAGGCCGCGGACGACCGTTACGAGCTGACGCCGGAGAGCGCCGCCTTCCTCGTCAGGTCCAAGCCCGAGGTCAATGTCGGCGGGCTCTTCGCGCATGCAAGCACCCAGCTCATCCCGGCCTGGCTGCACATCGTCGAGGCGGTGACGACGGGACGGCCTCCGATTGCCATCAATCGCGAGACCGGCGGGGCCGAGTTCTTCGCGGCCTTCGTCGAGGCGCTGTTGCCGATGGGCTGGTTCGGCGCGCGGGCGCTGGCCGGGCACCTCGCCGAATCCGGCTCGGCACCTGTCCGGATCCTCGACATCGCCGCCGGTTCGGGCGTCTGGTCGATTCCGTCGGCGCAGCGTTTCCCCGATACGCGCGTTGTTGCCGTCGACTGGCCGGACGTGCTGGCGGTGACCAGGCGGGTGGTCGAGCGCTACGGCCTCGTCGACCGCTACGAGCTGCGTGCGGGCGATATCGGCACCGCCGATTTCGGCACGGGCTACTCGCTGGCGGTGCTCGGCCAGATCCTGCACAGCGAGGGCGAGGAGCGAGGCCGCGCGCTGCTGCGGAAGGTGTTCGACGCGCTGGCGCCGGGCGGCACGGTCGCGATCGCCGAGTTCCTCGTCGATCCCGACCGAAGGGGGCCGCCGCTAGGCCTGATCTTCGCGGTCAACATGCTGATCAATACCGACCACGGGAGCACATGGTCGGCGGCGGAGATCGGCGGCTGGCTGCGCGAGGCCGGCTTCACCGATGTCCGGAGCCTGGCAGTGCCGGCTCCCTCGCCGCTGATCCTGGCGACCAAGCCGGGCTGAGCGCCCGAGCTCTCAGCCGCCGCGCGAGAGGTCGGGCTGCTTCCCGTGCAGCCCGTCATGGGAGTGAGCAGGCTCGAGCACGCCTTGGGGCGGCCGGCGCAGCGCCTCCGGCACGAGATCGCCGGTCGCTGCCTTCGACGGCGTGACGCCGCCATCGGCCAGGAAGAGCGCGCCGGTGACGTAGCTCGCCTCGTCGGAGGCAAGGAAGGCGAACACGTTGGCGATCTCTTCCGGCGTGCCGCGCCGGCCCAGCGGGATGACGTTGTCGAGCGTCGCCTGCACGGGCTCCGGCAGCGGGCTTTCCGCGCCGCGCGTCCAGGCGGTGTCGATCGCACCGGGGCAGACGCAGTTCGCCCGCACGCGATGCCGCGCCTGCTCCAGCGCCACGCCCTTGGCGAAGGCGTGGAGGAACGCCTTCGAGCCGCCATAGGGCGTGAAGAAGGACGAGCCGCTGAACCCGGCCTCTGATCCCGTGAAGAGGATGTTGCCATGGGTCCGCTGAAGATGCGGCAGCGCGTGCTTCGTCATCAGGAAGGCGGTCAGGAGGTTGCCGCGCACCGTCCGCTCGAAGGCCTCCAGCGGGTAATCCTCGGTGGCGACGCCGCCGATGAAGACGCCGGCATTGTTGACCAGCACGTCGAGCCGGCCGAACCGGGCGATGGCGAGATCGACGCAGGCCTTGGCCTCCGCCTCCTCGGCGAGATCGCCGAGATGCGTCTCGGCCTCGCCGCCGGCCGCCACGATCGCGGCGGCAACCTCCGGCACGGGGTCCCGCGGCAGGCCGGCCAGCACCAGCCGCGCACCCTCGTAGGCGAATTTGAGCGCGATGGCCTCGCCGATCCCGGTGCCGGCGCCGGTGACGATCGCAACCTTGTCCTTGAGCCGCATCTCAAACCCCCTGCGCCGAAGCCGTGGAGCATGCCGCAGAGAGGCGGCGGATGCCAGGGCGCCTTCTCAGCCGGCCGGGACGGCGCGAGCGTCTTCCCGAGCGGCCGGCGCAGCCGCGGCGACCGGCCTCAGCCCGTGCACGGAGACCAGCGCCGCGGTCAGCAGCAGCACGGCGCCCGTCTGGTGCGCGGCGGCCAGCGGCACCGGCACGGCCCATAGCAGGGTCGAGATGCCGAGCGTGACCTGCAGCGCCGCGAGCCCGGCCAGGACGCCGATCGACCTCCGCACGCGGCGCGCGAGATCGAGCCGCAGCGACCACAGGAACAGGCCCAGGATCGCGGCCAGCGTCGTCATCGCCAGGACGCGATGGTCGAACTGGACGGCGGTCACGTTCTCGAACGGATTGAGCCACCACGGCGACTCGGCGAAATAGCCGGTCGGGACGAGCCGACCGTCCATCAGCGGGAAAGTATTGTACACCAGGCCCGCCTTGGTTCCGGCCGTCAGCCCGCCGGCCAGCACCGTCACGCAGACGAGGCCCAGCACGCCCCAGGCCGCGCGGCGGAACGACCGCGGCGCCGCCATCCTGTCGTCGGCGAGGAGGCTCGCGGCCTGCCAGATGCAGTAGCCGTAAAGGAAGAGGGCCGTCGCCAGATGCGCGGTCAGGCGGTACTGGCTGACGCTGGTGCGGACGGAAAGTCCGCTTACCACCATGTACCAGCCGAGCACGCCCTGGAGCAGCACCAGCACGGGCACGGCGATGTGGCGCGGCCAGTCGCGCCGCTCGGTCCGCCAGCAGGCGACAATCGCGCAGACGATCGCCACCGTGCCGGTCGCCCGCCCGACCAGCCGGTGGACGTATTCCCAGAAGAAGATCGATTTGAACTGGTCGAGCGTCATCCCGAAATGGATCTGCTGGTACTCCGGGATCTTCTGGTAGCGCTCGAAGGCCTGCTGCCAAGCGGCGGCGGAGAGCGGCGGCAGGACGCCCTCGATCGGCTGCCATTCCGTGATCGAAAGCCCCGACTGGGTGAGCCGGGTGATGCCGCCGATGACCACCATCAGGAGCGTCATCGCGGCCGTCGCGATAAGCCACAGGGCGATCGTGCGGCGAGCGGAATCTCTGTCTGCCATGCCGGGCAAAGACCGACCTCTGAAACCGTCCGGAAGCGGGCGGTGGTCTTATCGGCCGCCGGCCGCGGCCGTGCAAGCGGCGTTCCGCCACGTCCTGCCGTCATCGCAGGCTTCCATACCGGCAATGGCGGAATGCGCTTCGCTTTACCGCCTTGTTGCCTTGTAAGCGGACAGGGCCGCGGTCACGGAGCTCTGGATCGCCGCGTCGCTGCGCTCCTCGCGATGACGGCCTCGGCCGGGCTCAGTGCAGCACGAACTCGGTGCCGAAATGGCGAAGCTCGCGGCGGCTCAGAATGCCGACATTCGCGACTCGGACCGAATGGATCTTGCCTTCGAGATTGTCCTGCCAGAACCGGAGAAACCGCTGGAGCACCGGAAATTCCGGCGCCAGATCGAGCTTCTGCCACAGGAACACTTGCAGCAGACCCGGGAAATCGGGCATTCGGTAGAAAATTTCCGCCGTCGTCAGGCGGTAGTCGGCGGCATGCGTGACTGTCATCTTACCGAAACTCCCTGTTTGTAATGTGCGCTTCGGGATTCGCTACGAGAGAACGCAAGAAGCGTGCCTGCCGATCCCGAGGTCGGCAAGGTTTTTGAGCAAGATCAAGCGATTAGCAGCGGTGGGTGAGGAGTGCTGCCGGTCTAGGTCGCGGTCTGCTTGCAGTCCGCGCGGCATCCGGACAGAGTGATCGAAATGGGACGATCGACGGAGACGCGAGTCGTGACCAGCGAAGCAACGGCGGATGACGGGGAGGCCGTCGTCTTCGGCCGCGGATTCATGCTGTGGCAGGTGGCCAACGGCTGGCAACGCGCCGCCCGAGCGGTGCTGGCGCCGACCGGCCTCACCTATGTCCAGACGCTCCTGCTCGCCGGCCTGGCCGAACGGCTGGAGATCGACGGCCGCATCACCCAGGCGGGGCTTGCGCAATCGCTCGGCGCCGACGCGATGATGACGTCCCAGGTGCTGCGCACGCTCGAAAGTGGCGGACTTGTACGGCGCGAACGGGACCCGACCGACACCCGCGCCCGCAACGTGGTGTTGACCGACGATGGCGCGCGCAAGCTGGCGCTGGTGCGGCCGCTGCTGTCCGATATCGACGAGGCCTTCTTCGATCCGCTCGGCAAGAAGGAGAAGCGCTTCGTCAAATCGCTGAAGAAGCTCTGGCGGACCCAGCGCGCCGACGATTCAGGGAAGAACGGCAAGGGCAAGGACGACGACGATTGACCTCCCTAGGGGTCCGGCGACATTGTCGGCTCCTCGTTGTTGAACGATCGTCATGCAATTCTCCTCCTTCGTCGACCGGATCGGCGGTCCCTCCGCCGGCGCCTGGGACATCCACTATGACGCCCTCGCCCGGTTCCGCCGCGGCGAGGATGTGATCCTGCTGTCGCAAGGCGATCCCGATTTCGACTCGCCGCCCGAAGCCGTCGCCGCGGCGATCGCGGCGCTCCAGGAAGGCGACACGCATTACACGGAGCTGAGCGGCCGGCCCGAGCTGCGGGCGGCCATCGCGCGGCGGCATGCTCGACTGTCGGGACAGGCGGTCGGGCCGGACAACGTCATCTTCCTGCTCGGCGCGCAGAATGCCCTCGCTGCGGCGTCGCTGTGCCTGTGCGAGACCGGCGACGAGGTGATCGTGCCGGAGCCGATGTACCTGACCTACGAGGCGACGGTGCGGCTGTCGGGCGCCACGCTGGTGCCGGTGGCGCAGCCGATGTCGCGCGGGCTGCGGCTCGACCCGGCGGCGCTGGCCGACGCAGTCACGCCCAGGACGCGGGCGATCTTCTTCGCCACGCCGAACAACCCCACCGGCGTCGCAATGTCGCGCGAGGAGCTGGAGGCGATCGCCCGCATCGCCATCGCGCACGATCTCTGGGTCGTCTCCGACGAGGTCTATGCGACGCTGGCCTTCGACCGGCCGCATGTCTCGATCGCCGGCCTGCCGGGCATGGCGGAGCGGACGGTCACGGTCAGCAGCCTGTCGAAATCGCATGCGATGACCGGCTGGCGGGCCGGCTGGATCGTCGGCCCGGCGCCGCTGGTCGCGCATCTCGCGAAGCTGTCGCTGTGCATGCTTTACGGCCTGCCCGGCTTCGTGCAGGAAGGCGCGCTGGCGGCGCTGGAGCACGGCGACGCGGCGGCCGAGGCGATGCGCGGGACCTATCGCCGGCGGCGCGACGTCCTGGCGGGCGCGCTGGCTGGCATTACGGGGCTGCGGCCGATCATTCCCGAGGCCGGGATGTTCATGCTGGTCGATATCGGCGCGACCGGGCTGACGCCGAACGATTTCGCCTGGCGGCTCTATCGCGCGACCGGAGTCTCGGTGCTCGACGCGAGCGCCTTCGGCCCGAGCCTCGCCGGCTGCGTCCGGCTGTCCTTCGCCGCCTCCGAGGCGGCGCTCGCCGAGGCCTGCGCCCGCATCCGCGGGTTCGTGGCGGCGCTGGGACGGTGATGAAAGCGATGATGCAGAAGCACCCCCACCCCGTCCCTCCCCCGCTGCGCGGGAGAGGGGGTCTGGTTGCGGGACTTCAGGCCGGATGCGTCATCTTGCAGCCGGTATCGGCAACCGAGCCAGCGGCCTGTTCACCGGGCACCAGTGCTTCAACC
>Ga0070731_10005576_pt1 | contig 10323 bp, 11 predicted proteins | sample Coa_R1_2_FD_66448 | JGI IMG/M metagenome (GOLD analysis project Ga0070731, IMG submission 66448) | Surface soil microbial communities from Centralia Pennsylvania, which are recovering from an underground coalmine fire - Coalmine... | ecosystem: Environmental > Terrestrial > Soil > Unclassified ... | reverse complement strand
GGAATTTCGCAGGCTGATCGGCCTTACGTTGCAAGCGGAAGCGCCGCGCATCCGTAGGAGCCTGCACCGCGCGGAACCTGTACAACTGCACGACCTGCGCGTCGATCGCAGCTACCCGGAGGGCGTCCCCCTGCAGTCCACGCCGCCCACGATTCTCTTGAACCTGCCCAAACTGCCTTCGGAACTGGAGTATCGCGTGGTGGGGCGCGCCCTGGTGCTGCTGGACGTGGAAGCCAACCTCATCGTGGATTACATTCCGGATGCCCTGCCCGCGAGGACCAATGCGCCGTAGCATCTCATTCCTAATCCTCCTGGTGGTGGCCGCCGCGGCAGCGGACCTGAAACTGCCGCTAAAGCCAAAGTCCGTGCGCTTCGCCGTGATCGGCGACAGCGGCACCGGCGAGAAGCCGCAATACGAAATCGCCGGGCAGCTCGCTGATTTCCACGCCACCTTTCCCTTCGATTTCGTCATCATGCTGGGGGACAATATGTACGGCGGCGAGCGCCCCGCCGATTTTAAGCGGAAATTCGAAGATCCGTACAAGCTGATTCTGGATGCCGGCGTGAAGTTCTACGCTTCGCTGGGAAACCATGACGACCCCAACCAGCGTTTCTACAAGCCGTTCAACATGGACGGAAAGCGCTACTACACCTTCAGGCGCGGCGATGTGCAGTTGTTCGCGCTGGACAGCAACTACATGGACCCCACCGAACTCGACTGGCTGGACAAACAGCTTACCGCCTCCGATGCCGGCTGGAAAATCTGTTTCTTTCATCATCCTTTGTACTCCCACGGCAAAATGCACGGGTCAGATGTTGACCTGCGCAGCCAACTCGAGCCGATCTTCGGCAGCAAGGGAGTAGAAGTGGTGTTTTCAGGCCACGATCATGACTACGAACGCCTCAAGCCGCAGAAGGGCATCACCTACTTCGTGCTGGGCAATTCGGGCCAGCTTCGCGCGGGCGGCTTGAACCCGTCTCCGGACACCGCCAAGGGCTTCGATACCGATCGCACGTTCGGGTTGGTTGAGGTATCGGGCGACAATCTGTATTTCCAGGTTGTGGCCCGCAGTGGTGAGACTGTGGACTCGGGAACGATCCAGAAGCGGACGGCGCACTCCGCCGCGGCCGCCGCAGCCCCTTAACCGCCGCCGACGAATTGCACGATCTCCAGGCGCGCTCCGTCCGCCAGCCGCGTGGAGGCCCACTCGCGCGGCTTCACGATGCAGCGGTCGAGTTCCACCGCCACGCGCGCCGGATCGATCGCCAGCCCGGTCAGCAGTTCCAGGACGGTTTGTCCGGGCTCCAGCGCGCGCGCTTCGCCGTTGACCACAATCCGGATTTGCGCGTTGGTTGACACTGTTCTTTCGCAACCATTATAGTCAAATTTAGCCAAATGCCTGAGACATACCCGGAAACCTATTGGCCCGTTCTTCTGCAGGCGCTGATCGCCATGGCCGTGGCTGCCGGCATGATTGGTATCTCGTATATTCTGGGCCACAAAGTCCGGAACCGCATCAAAGATATGCCATATGAATGCGGCATCGAACCGACCGGCTCGGCGCGCGAGCGGTTCAGCGTAAAGTTCTACCTGGTGGGCATGCTGTTCATCCTGTTCGATATTGAAGCCATCTTTTTATATCCCTGGGCCGTAGTTTATCGCGAGCTGAAAATGTTCGCCTTTTTTGAGATGCTTGTCTTTATCATCCTGGTGCTGGCGGGCTTTTTCTACATTTGGAAGAAGGGTGCGCTCGACTGGTCGGGCGCCGGCAAGCCGTCCAAACAGTGATCGAATCCCATGCTCCCTGAAACCCTGAAAGAGCACGCGACCGCGGCGGCCGTGGAAGCTTTCGACGCCGCCGCTGTGGTGTCCGGCAAATTCGACCGCGGCGAGCTCACCCTCGAAATCGCGCGCGACAAGATCGTGAGCGTCTGCGGGTTCTTGAAGTATGACTTGGGGTTCGTGCGCTTGAGCACGGTTACCGGCGTGGACCGGTATCCCGCCGAGCCGCGGTTTGAGGTGGTTTATCATCTCCATTCCCTGGACCGCAACGAGAGGCTGCGGATCAAGTGCCGCCTGCCGGGCGACGACCCCCAGATCGATTCGGTGACCGAGGTCTGGCGGGGGGCCAACTGGTTCGAGCGGGAAACCTTCGACCTGTTCGGCGTGCGCTTCCGCAACCATCCGGACCTGCGGCGCATCATGCTGCCGGAAGATTGGGAGGGACATCCGCTGCGGAAGGATTACAGCGTGACGGGGTCACGGGTGTGAGCGACACCAATTTGCCGGGCGTCACCGGGGTTATTGCCGAGGAAGAGCAGACCGGCGCGAACCCGCGCATCCTGACCCTGAACATGGGTCCCCAGCATCCTTCCACGCACGGCGTACTGCGTCTGCAACTGGAGCTGGATGGCGAAACCATCGTCAAGTGCCAGCCGGATATCGGCTACCTGCACACCGGCATCGAGAAAGAATTCGAGGTCAAGAACTACCAACAGGCCGTCACCCTGACCGACCGCATCGATTACCTGGCGCCGCTTTCCAACAATCTGTGCTACTGCCTGGCGGTGGAGAAGCTGCTGGGCCTCGAAATCCCGCCGCTGGCCCAGTGGACGCGCGTGATGCTCACCGAGCTGACGCGCCTGAACAGCCACCTGGTGTGGCTGGGCACACACGCCATCGACATCGGGGCCATGAGCGTCTTCCTGTATTGCTTCCGCGAGCGCGAAGACATCCTGCGCATTTTCGAGATGTACTCCGGCCAGCGCATGATGACCAGCTACTTCCGCATCGGCGGTCTGGCGCTGGAGCCGCCCCGCGGGTGGCAACAGCGGGTGCGCACGTTTATCGACGCTTTTCCCGGCAAAGTCGACGAGTACGAGGAACTGCTCACCAACAATCGCATCTGGATCGGCCGCACGCGCGGCGTCGGCTGCATGTCGATGGAGGACATGCTGGACTTGGGCGTGACAGGTCCCATGCTGCGCGCCGCCGGCCTGAAGTGGGATATACGCAAGAGCCAGCCCTATTCGAGCTACGACCAGTTCGATTTCGAGGTGCCTACGCGCACCGAGGGCGATGTGTATGCCCGCTACCAGGTGCGCATCGAGGAGATGCGGCAAAGCGCTCGCATAGTTAAACAGGCGCTCGAAGGCATGCCCGGCGGGCGCTGGACGGCGGATGCGCCGCACGTGGTCCTGCCCGACCGCGAAAAGATGAAGACGCAGATGGAGGCGCTCATCTATCACTTCAAGATTGTGACGGAGGGCTTCCGCGTGCCGGCGGGCGAAGTGTACCAGGCGATCGAATCGCCGCGCGGCGAAGTCGGATACTACGTGGTCAGCGACGGCACGGCGCAGGCCTACCGCGTGCACGTGCGGGGACCCAGCTTCGCCAACCTACAGGCCACGCCGTGCATGGTGACCGGCACCCTGATCGCGGACGTGATCGCGTCGATAGGCAGCATGGATTTCGTATTGGGAGACTGCGACAGATAGGATGACTTTTTCTGCTGAGTTGGAAAACAGGTTCGCCAGGCTGCTGAACAGCTACCCGCCGGGCCGGCAGCGTTCGGCCGTGATTCCCATGCTGCTCTACGCGCAGGATGAGATTGGCTCGGTCACTCCTGAATTAATCGAAGAGGTGGCGCGGCGCACGGGAGTGACTCCTCTGCAGGTGGATGAAGTAGTGGGCTACTATTCCATGCTGCACAAGAAGCCCTTGGGTAAGTATCACGTGCAGGTCTGCACCAATATCAGTTGCCTGCTGCGCGGCGGCATGGAGCTTTGGGAGCACGCTTGCCGGAAGATCGGAGTGGGTCACAAGCAAGTGACCGCCGACGGCCGGATCTCGCTCGAAGAGGTCGAATGCATCGGAGCGTGCTCGTGGGCGCCGGCCGTCCAGGTGAATTACGATTTTCATCACTTCGTGACTCCCGAGAAGCTCGACCAGCTCATCGACAGCCTGAGGAAGCTTCAATAACGCGATGCTCTACAACGAACCGCATCCGCTGGAAACCCGGGTTCTCTCCCGCCGCTTCGGAAAGCCCGACTCGGCGTCGCTCGCCACTTACCTGGCGGACGACGGTTACAAGGCCTTCGAGAAGGCCGCCGCCATGAAGCCCGAGCAGATCATCGAGGAAATGAAAATCTCGAACCTGCGCGGCCGCGGCGGCGCGGGCTTCCCCACCGGCATGAAGTGGAGCTTCGTGCCGCGCACCTCGCCGAAGCCCAAATACATCGTAGTGAATGCGGATGAGAGCGAGCCGGGCACGTGCAAAGACCGGCTGCTGATGGAGAACGATCCGCACCAATTGATTGAAGGCGCGCTGATCGCCGGCCTGGCGGTGGATGCGCATGCCGGCTACATTTACATCCGCGGGGAGTATCGCTACCTGATCGAGATCACCGACAAGGCCATCGCGGAGGCCTATGCGGCCGGCTACCTGGGAAAAAACATCCGCGGCACCGGTTTCGATTTCGACCTGTATACCCATACCGGTGCGGGCGCCTACGAGTGCGGCGAGGAGTCGGCGCTGCTCGAATCGCTCGAAGGCAAGCGCGGCATTCCGCGCATCCGGCCACCATTTCCCGCGGTGGTGGGCGCGTTCCAATGCCCTACGGTGCTGAACAACGTGGAGACTTACTGCGCCGTACCGGCCATCATTCGCGACGGGGGCGCGGCGTTTGCGGCGCTGGGTGTGCCCAAAGCCGGCGGCACCAAGCTCACCTGCCTCACCGGCCATGTCAATCGTCCCGGAGTGTACGAATTGAAGCTCGGCTTCCCGGTGAAGACCATGATTGAGGAGGTGGGCGGCGGCATCCTCGGCGGCAGGAAGCTGAAGGCCTTCATCCCGGGCGGTTCATCGTGCCCCGTGCTGACCGCCTCGGAAGTGGAAGGCCTGACCATGGATTACGATTCCATGGCCAAAGCCAAGAGCATGTTGGGATCGGGCGGCGTGGTCATCATGCACGAAGACACCTGCATGGTGAAAGCGGCGCTGCGCATCATGCGATTCTACGCGCACGAAAGCTGCGGTTGGTGCATCCCGTGCCGCGAAGGCACAACCTGGATCCGGAAGCTGCTGCAGCGCTTCCACGATGGCATGGGACAGCGCAGCGATATCGCCCTTATCGGTGATTTAGCAAAGAACATGCTGGGCAGGACATTTTGCCCGCTAGGTGACGCAGCGGCGCTTCCGACCATATCGATCGTGGAGAAGTTCTATCACGAGTTTGAAGATCACTTGAATGGGAAGCCGTGCCCGTTTGAAGCGGCGCCTGAGTTGGTGGAGGCTTAAGAGTATTGGCCGCAGATAAACGCAGATGAACGCGGACAAAAATGCCTGACCTAGTGAATCTCACAATCGACGGACGCGCCATCCAGGCAGCCCCCGGTACGCTGCTGATCGATGCCGCCAAGCACTCCGGCATCGAAGTGCCTGCCTTCTGTTATTACGAGGGCTTGACCTTGCAGGCCGCCTGCCGCATGTGCCTGGTGGAAATCGAGAAGATGCCCAAGCTGATGACGGCATGCACCCAGCCGGTGGCCGAAGGCATGGTGGTGCGCACGGAGACGCCGCAGGTGGCCGCCGCGCGCAAATCCATGCTGGAGTTTCTGCTCGCCAACCATCCGCTGGATTGCCCCGTGTGCGATAAGGGCGGCGAGTGCGAATTGCAGGACATGACCTTCCGCTACGGCGCGGGCGAGAGCCGCTTCACCGAGATGAAGGTCCACGTGGACGAGAAGCAGTGGTCGCCGGTGGTCTTCTTCGACAACCCGCGCTGCATTCTGTGCTATCGCTGCGTGCGCATCTGCAACGAAGGCATGGGGGTCGGGGCTCTAGGCGTGATCAATCGCGGCGTGGTTTCGGAAATCGCGCCCAACATGGGCGACCACCTGGAGTGCGACGAGTGCGGCATGTGCATCGATATCTGCCCCGTCGGCGCGCTCACCAGCGGGATCTACCGCTATCACACGCGCCCCTGGGAGATGCAGCACGTCGGCACCATCTGCACGCATTGTTCGAACGGCTGCAAAACCACCCTGGGCGTGCGCAATGATGAGATCATTCGGGGCAACAATCGCGACCGCTCCGGCATCAATGGGGAATTCCTGTGCATCAAGGGACGCTACGCCTTCGATTTTTACAATCATCCCGAGCGGTTGACGGCGCCGCGCATGCGCGTGAACGGTAAGCTCGAAGAAACTTCCTGGTCGCAGGCGCTGGCGGCTGTGGCAGCCAAGTTCAATGAGGTCCGCGGGAGCGGTGGTAAGTTCGGCGTGATCGGCTCCAACCACACCAGCAACGAAGAGAATTACTATCTCGCCAAGTTCGCGCGCAAGGTGCTGGGGACCGGCAATATCGACCACCATCGCACGGGCGATGTGCACGGCCTGCTCGACGCGCTGAGCGGCAGGACCGGCAAACTCGCCACCACAGAGGACCTGTATCAGAAGAAAGCCGTGCTGGTGATCGGCGCCGACCTGGCTCTCGAGCAACCCTTCCTGTCGTTCCAGATGCGCGCCAATTACCGCCATCACCAGGCGCATGTGTACGTGGTCACGGACGGCCCCGTGCGCGAGGATAATTACGCCGCCGCCAGCGTCCGCGGTACGGCGGATGCGGTGGAAGCTCTGCGCGACCGCCTGAAGGCCGAGCCCGAGCTGGTCATCGTGTTCGGAGACGCCGTCAAGGGTGACGGCGTGCGCCGGCTGGTCGACTTCGGCGAATCGCTGGGCATTCCCGTCGGATACATCTGCCTGGTGGATTACGCCAATTCGCGCGGTGCGGTGGATATGGGGCTGCTGCCGGATGCGGGTGGGCTGGCTCTGCCCGAGATGCTCGCGGCGGACGATCTGGATGTGCTGTGGGTGGTCGGCGCGAATCCCGGCAAACCGCAGGGTAGCCCGTTTACCGTGGTCCAGGAGATGTTCCTGACCGAAACCGCGCAAGCCGCCGATGTGGTCTTTCCGGCCGCCTCCGCCTACGAAAAGAACGGCACCGTGACGAACGTATGCGGCGAAGTACAGCGGCTGCGGAAGGCAGTCGGCGCCATGGGGACCAAGTCCGATCTGGAGATCATGGGGCTGCTGGCGCGCGAAATGGGCGTGGCGGCCGAACTGGGTCCCTGGGTTCCGGATACCGTTTTCGCCGAGATTCGCAAGACCGTCCGCGGGTATGACATCCCGTTGCCGGTGCTCGAGATGGGAGGCGCCGCGCAGACCGCCGCCCTCAATGGCCGCGTCCCGCTGGATGGCCGCCCGGAGCTGATTCGCTCGGCGCACGATAACCTGTTCACCTCGGGTACGCTAGGGCGCTATTCTAAGGTACTGAACTCCGTGGTGGAGAGCCACGGCAACCGATAAATGAACTTCTTCCTGCTGAGCCTCATTAAGGCTGCCGTGGTGGCGTTCGTTTTGCTCACCACCCTGGCTTACCTGCAATGGGTGGAGCGCAAGGTGATCGCGCACATTCAGGTGCGCCTGGGGCCGTCGCGCGTGGGTCCGCACGGCCTGCTGCAGCCGCTGGCCGACGTCATCAAGCTCATCACCAAGGAAGACCTGATCCCGCCCTACGTCAACAAGTTTCTGTATCTGGCGGCGCCTTTCTTCGCCATCACCATGTCGCTGCTGTCCATCTCGGTGATTCCGTTCGGGTCGGAAATCCGGATCCCCGGCGGCACCACCTGGATGCAGTTGACGGACCTGAATATGGGCCTGCTGTTTGTACTGGCGGTGTCGTCGATGGGCGTCTACGGTATCGCGCTGGCCGGGTGGGCTTCCAACAACAAGTATTCGCTGCTGGGCGGCCTGCGCAGCTCGGCGCAGATGATCAGCTACGAACTGCCCTTGAGCATGGCCCTGGCCGCGCCGCTGCTCCTGGCGAACACCCTGAGCCTGCGCCACATCGTGGAGCAGCAGGCCGGCTACTATCTGGGCTTCATCCCGCGCTGGGCCGTCTTCCAGATGCCCATGCCGCAGATATTCAGCTTCCTCATTTTCCTGATCGCGGCCTTCGCCGAAACCAACCGCGTGCCCTTCGATCTGCCGGAAGCCGAGAACGAGCTGGTGGCCGGCTTCCACACCGAATACAGCAGCATGAAATTCGCGGCGTTCTTCATGGCGGAATACGCCAACATGATCACGGTGTGCTCCATCACCACTACACTTTTTCTGGGCGGATGGCTGCCGCTGTGGCCCTCCGCGGCCGGATCCAATTACCTGCCCACCGTGGTGTTTCTGCTGGCCGGCGGCATTGCGCTCTCGCACGGTCTGCATCCCGCGCGCAAACCCGACCGGCTGACGCTGCCGGTGGTGGCCGTCGTTTTTTTCCTGGTGGCCGCGGTCTTTCTCATCCCGGCGGTGCAGGCGGCGCTGGCGCCGCTGTTCTGGTTCGCGGCCAAAACCGGCGCGCTCTTGTTCCTGTTCATCTGGATTCGCGGCACGCTGCCGCGCTTCCGCTACGATCAACTGATGGCCTTCGCGTGGAAGTTCCTGTTCCCGGTGGCCGTCCTTAACCTGATGGTCACCGGCCTGCTGGTGGCCGCGTTTTCCTGAAATGGACGTCATCCTCTTCCTCATCTTCGCGGCGATCGCGGTGGTCTGCGGCATCAACGTGGTGGTGCAGACGCACCCGATTTCGAGCGCCATCTCGCTGATCGGGGTGATGGGCGCCCTGGCGGTGCTGTACCTGCTGCTGGGCGCCGAGTTCCTGGCGGCCGCGCAAGTGATCGTCTACGCCGGCGCCGTGATGGTGCTCTTCGTCTTCGTGATCATGCTGCTGAATGCCGGCGCGGAGACCCGCCGCGGCCGTTCCTGGATGGCGCAGCTATTGGGCGTGCCGCTGGTCTTCGCCTTCCTGGGCCTGATGGCATATTTTGTCCAGCACGTGTTTCCCGGCTCGGCCGAGGTGCGCTTCGGCGCTTTCAAGCACGGCACCGCCCAGGACGTCGGCCGCGCGCTGTTCACCCAATATTTACTGCCGTTCGAAGTGGTGTCGGTACTGATCCTGGTCGCCATCCTGGGTGCCGTCGTCCTGGCGCGAAAGGAACTCGAATAAGATGACCGGCGTGCCCATCTCCTGGTACCTGATCCTGAGCGCGGTGCTGTTCGCGCTGGGCGTAGCCGGGTTTGTGCTGCGGCGCAATATCATCACGGTGTTCATGTCCATCGAGCTGATGCTCAACGGCGTGAACCTGAGCTTCATCACCTTTTCCTACCAGTTGCGGCAGGTCAACGGGCATATTTTCAGTTTCTTCGTGATGGTGGTGGCGGCGGCTGAAGCCGCGGTGGGACTCGCGATTATCCTGACGGTATTCAAGAATCGCTCGACCTTGAATATCGACGACGTCAGTTCGATGAAGAACTAATGCAACTCTGGCTCATTCCCATCTTTCCCCTGGCCGGATTCCTGCTGAACGGAATCCTGGGGCGGCGCTTTTCAAAGGCCGTGATCAACGCCGTGGCTATCGGCTCCGTGCTGCTCTCGTTCGCCTGGGTGCTGAAGACGCTGACGGGCGCCGGGGATCTGACGGCCGCCCGTACCGAGCACTATTTCACGTGGATCCAGAGCGGAGCTTTCAGCGCGGGCTTCGATTTCAGCGTGGACCGCCTCACCGCCGTGATGCTGCTGGTGGTCACCGGCATCGGTTCCCTGATTCATATCTATGCCATCGGGTACATGGCGCACGAGGGCGGCTACTACCGCTTCTTCGCCTACATGAACCTGTTCATGTTCTTCATGCTGACGCTGGTGTTGGCGGCCAATTACCTGGTGCTCTTCGTCGGCTGGGAAGGCGTGGGGTTGTGCAGCTACCTGTTGATCGGCTTCTATTTCGATAAGAAGTTCGCCACCGACGCCGGCAACAAGGCCTTCATCGTGAACCGCATCGGCGATTTCGGTTTCTCGCTGGCCATGTTCCTGATCGTGGCGAACTTCGGATCGCTGGATTTCGGCACGGTCTTCGCCGCCGTGCCCGGCAAGCCGGAGGCCGCGCTCACTGCCATCGCACTGCTGTTGCTGGTGGGCGCTTGCGGCAAGTCCGCGCAGCTCCCCTTGTATGTCTGGCTGCCGGATGCCATGGCCGGTCCCACGCCGGTTTCGGCATTGATCCATGCCGCTACCATGGTCACGGCGGGAGTCTATATGGTGGCGCGCTCGGCGGCCATCTTTACGCGCGCGCCCGCCGCCATGGAAGCCGTCGCGCTGATTGGTCTGTTCACGGCATTTTTCGCGGCTACTATCGGGCTGCTGCAGAACGACATCAAGAAAGTGTTCGCCTATTCCACGGTCTCGCAGCTCGGCTACATGTTCCTGGGCG
>Ga0070731_10005575_pt1 | contig 10324 bp, 8 predicted proteins | sample Coa_R1_2_FD_66448 | JGI IMG/M metagenome (GOLD analysis project Ga0070731, IMG submission 66448) | Surface soil microbial communities from Centralia Pennsylvania, which are recovering from an underground coalmine fire - Coalmine... | ecosystem: Environmental > Terrestrial > Soil > Unclassified ... | reverse complement strand
CGGCGACGCATAGCGTGCGAAGGATCTTTAGGCAAATTTCGGGCTGACTGGATTCGAACCAGCGATCTCTAGTCCCCCAGACTAGCGCGATAACCAAGCTTCGCTACAGCCCGTTGACGTATGGTTGGCGAGTCATCCTTCGACTCCGCTCAGGTTGACACGGACTCCGCTCAGGATGACACCGACTCCGCACAGGGTGACACCGACTCCGCACAGGGTGACACAGAGTCTGGTCATTGTGACACTGCGGGTCTTGATGATTTTTTCTTGCGCGGCGCGGTTCCGCCTACGGCTTCCTTCAGGGATCGGCCTGCAACAAAAGCCGGCACTTTTCGTGCGGCAATCGTAATCTTCGCGCCGGTCTTTGGATTGCGCCCTTCGCGAGCCTGACGCGAGCGCACGACAAAACTTCCAAATGGATTGAGGGCAACGCGGTCGCCCTTTTGCAGCGCCGCCTTGATCTGGTCGAAAATAAGATCGACTATGTGACCGGCCTGACGCCTTGAAAGCTCCGCTTCATCGGCGACGGCATCAATGACATCGGCTTTCGTCAACGTCGCTTCTCCTCGCCCGCAACGCAACGGGGGCAAAGGTCGTTCAACGGCCAGGCTGCCTTCCCCCGCTCTCCTAGCGCGCCGGCAGCTCCCGCAGCGCGCGCAGCGCCAGCACGTAACCGTCTGCGCCGAGCCCACTGAAGACGGCACGGCAAGCGGCCGCCGTGACGCTCCGTCGACGAAACGATTCTCGCGCCGCGATGTTCGAGAGATGAACTTCTATAACCGGAATCTTGATGGCGGCAATTGCATCGGCGATCGCGTACGAATAGTGCGCGTACGCTCCAGGGTTGATCACGACGCCCGAGTATTTCCCGCGCGCCGCGTGCAGCGCATCGATCAATGCGCCTTCGGAATTATACTGTTCGCAGCTCACCTCGACTCCGAGCTCTTTCGCGGCGGCTGCGATCGCAGCATCGAGCTCCCCGAGCGTCTGCGTTCCGTAGATCTCCGGCTCGCGTTCGCCAAGCAAGTTGAGGTTCGGTCCGTGCAAAACCAAAGCGCGCATCGCAGGCGCTTCTTTGGAGGAAAACGGCAGGCCTTCGAATCACTGGCGCTCATGCCCGACACGGTCCTTTCCGCAGCGAACCTCGAAGCCGGGATTACGCTGACGGCCGCAATCACCACCGAACTCGTCGCGGAGATACGCGACCGCCACGATCTTTGGCCGACCGCGGCCGCCGCCGTCGGACGGCTGACGACCGGCGCGGCACTTTTTGGCGCGGGCCTCAAGGGCAACGAGCGAATCTCGCTGCAAATCGTCGGCGACGGACCGCTGGGGAATATCGCAGCCGACGCGTGGTTGTTAGACGCGCAGATCGCAGCGCGCGGTTACGCCCGCAATGCACGCGTTGAGCTGCCGGTCGACGCGCGCGGCAAGTTCAACGTTTCCGGTGCAATCGGCGCGGGCTCGTTGCAGGTCACACGCTCGAGCGACGTCGGTCAACCCTACGTCGGGGTCGTGCCGATTCATTCCGGGGAGATCGCGGAAGATCTCGCGCTCTATCTCGCGCAATCCGAACAAATCCCGAGCATCGTTGCGCTCGGCGTGCTCGCGAATCCGACCGGCGTCGTCGCGTCGGGCGGAATATTGGCGCGGGCGCTGCCTGGCGCGGACGAAGGTGCGATCGCAGCGTTGGAATCCAGGGCGACCGCGATGCCGCCCATCACGCAGCTCATCGCGGGCGGCGCCGATGCCGCGGGGTTGTTACGCGAGTTGGCCGGCGATTTCGAGCTGCGATCGTACCATTCGATGGCAGTTCGTTTTGCATGCCGTTGCAGTCGCGCGAAGGTCGAAGCGGTGTTGCTCGGCCTTGGTGCCGACGAGCTCCTCCAGCTCACCCGGGAGCGCGACCGTACGGAAGCGACCTGCGAATACTGTAAAACGCATTACGTCTTTACCGCGGCAGAGCTCCGCGAGCTCGCGGAGCGGCTCTAGCGCGTTTTAGTCCGCCGGCCGCACGCGCACGAAACGGCGCGAGCCGACGGAGAGCACCGCGGCCTGAGTTGCACTCCAAGCCGCGTTTGCGTCTCCAACCACCTGGCCGTCGATCTTCACCGCGTTTCCTTGGATCAGGCGTTCGGCAGCGCGACGGCTCTCCGCAAATCCGGCCTTCACCAATACCTCGGCGACGCGTTTGCAGGCACCAAGGGGGATCTCGGCAATCTCGTCCTCCGGCAACTGGCGGCGCTGTACCGTCCGTTCGAAGAACTCGCGGGCGCCGGCCGCAGCTGCGTCGCCGTGATAGCGCGCGACGATTTCCTGTGCGAGCCGCTTCTTCTCATCCATAGGATTCGCGCGCCCGGCGGCGAGTTCAGTAGCCAGGCGCTGCGCGTCGGCACGCGGCCGAAAAGCGGCGAGCCGCGCATAATCCGGCATCAACTCGTCGGGAAGCTTCATGAGCTTGCCGAACTGCTCGCGCGGCGGTTCCGTAACCCCGACGTAGTTGCCAAGCGATTTGCTCATCTTTTTCTCGCCGTCGAGCCCGACGAGCAGCGGCACCGTCGCACAGATCTGCGGCGCTTGGCCGAACTCGCGCTGGTATTGGCGGCCTAAAAGTAAATTGAAGAGCTGATCGGTTCCGCCGAGCTCGACGTCGGCCTCGATCGCGACCGAGTCGTACGCTTGGGCGACGGGATAGAGAAACTCGTGCAGCGAGATCGGCACGCCGCCATCGTATCGCTGGCGGAAGTCGTTGCGTTCGAGCATTTGCGCGACGGTCGTCTTGGCAAGCAACTTCACGAGATCGGTCTGCGTGAGCGTGTCGAGCCATTCGGAGTTGTACCGAATCTCGATCCGCTCCAAATCGAGAACTTTGCCGGCCTGCTCGCGATAGGCGCGCATGTTTTCTTCGATCTCTTCGCGCGAGAGCTGGGGGCGCGTCACGTTTCGTCCACTCGGATCACCGATGCGCGCGGTAAAGTCGCCGATAATCAGGGTCACGCGATGTCCGGCTTCGGCGAAACGCTGGAGCGGATGTAGGACCACCATAAACCCTAGGTGCAGATCGGGGCTCGTCGGATCGATGCCGAGCTTGACGCGGAGCGGGCGCCCCAGCGCCAGCCGTTCCTCGAGCTCTTTGGGGGTCTCGACGTGGTCGAAACCGTCGAGCAGCTCTTGGGCGCTGCGCGCGCTCACGTATTGAGCTCGATCAGCGTTACGCCCGTTGAGCCTTCCTCTTCGGTGCCGTAGCGCAGACTCTTCACGGCCGCATGCGTGCGCAAATACTCTTGCAACCCGCGGCCGAGCATGCCGGTGCCCTTGCCATGAATCAGCCGCAACGGCGAGTTTCCGGCCAGCAACGCGTCGTCGATCCAACGCTCGACCAGCGGCTCGGCCTCCACATATCGCTTTCCGCGCACGTCGAGTTCGGCGCTCGAGCGCTGTGCGGCGCTCATCCGCGTCTCCGCGGCGCGAGCCGACCGCTGTGGGCGCCTCTCCACGATACCAATCCGTGCAACGTCGCTTCGCTCCACGGTCGTCTTCATTGAACCGATCGAAACGAGCAACCTGTCGTCCCAATCTTCAGCGACGACGCCGTCTTGATTGAGCGAAAGAATCCGCACGCGATCGCCCGGCGAGAACGTCGCCTCCTCGGTGGGCGGCGCGGCCTCAGTGCGAATGCCGAGGTCGCGGCGCATCGCCGTGATGGTCTCGTCGAGCAGCTTCGTTTGCGATCGCGTCACCTTGCGGCCGTGCAGCTCGCGCACGAAATCGCGCAGTCCCTGCTGCAGCCGTTCTTCGGCACGCCCGGCGAAGCGCCGGCGCTCCGTTTCCAACTCGCCGCGATCGCGCTGCAATCGTTGCAGTTCGCCCGCCGCATCGCGGCGCTCGGCTTCGAGGCGCGTGCGTTCCTCGCGTAGCTCACTACTGCGAAGTGCGAGCTCCGCCAGCGCCGCTTCGTAATCTCGCTCGCGCCCTTCGAGCAGAGACTGCGCCCTCGCGACGATCTCCGGGTCGATGCCCATTCGGGCAGCGAGCGGAAAGGCTAACGATTGTCCCGGCATACCGACGTCGAGCTCGAAGGTCGGGGCGAACGTCTTCGGATCGAACCGAACGCTGGCGTTTGCAACTGCCGGCGTGGCGTGCGCGAAGAGTTTCAGCTCGACGGAGTGCGTCGAAACGATGGCGCGAGTGCCTCGTTCCAAAAGCCGCTCGAGCATTGCAATCGCAAGCGCGGCGCCGGCGCTCGGCTCGGTGCCTCCCCCAATCTCGTCGACGATGACCAGCGTGCGCGCGTTTGCACCGTCGAGCATTTCACGCATGCGCGCCAGGTGCGCCGAGAACGTCGATGCGTTCTCGACCAGCGACTGCTCGTCGCCGATATCGGCGACGACGCGTTCGAAGCGGCCGACGCGTACCGCTGCTGCGGGAAGCTGCATTCCGCAATACGTCATGGTGACGAAAAGCCCGGCCATCTTGAGCGCGACGGTCTTCCCGCCCATGTTCGGTCCGCTTACGACGAGCAGTCGTGTCGCCTCGTCGACTTGTAGCGATTGCGGAACGGCGCGATCCCCCAGGAGGGGATGGCGCCCGCGCTCAATTGCGAGTAACGGATCGTCGCTCAGATCGGGGATGACGCACTCGGCGCGAAGCGCGAAGTCCGCTTTGGCGGCGAGCACGTCGATTCGGGCGAGCATTTCAATGTTGGCGTCGATCTGCACGGCATGCGAGCCGACCTCGCGCGAGAAGGCTTCGAGAATTCGCGCAACCTCGCGTTCCTCGTCGATTTGCAGCGTGCGAACGCGATTGTTCGTGTCGAGCGCCGCGAGCGGTTCCACGAAGAGCGTCTGACCGCTCGAGCTCGTGTCGTGGACGATGCTCGGCACGCTTCCCGCAAACTCGGCCTTGATCGGAATGACGAAGCGGCCGTTCCGAATCGTGACGATACGGTCTTGAATAGCCTTGGCGTACTTGGCCGAGGAGAGCATCGAGCCGAGACGATCGCGGGCGTCGGCTTGCGCTTGCGCCAAACTGCGGCGGATGCGTCCGAGTGCCGGCGAAGCGCGATCGAGCACGTTCCCGCGCTCGTCGATCGCGTCGAGGATGCCGCGGCCGAGCTCGCGCAGCGGCGTGTAGGGGCGCGTAACGTCGCCAAGGTCGTCGTGATCGTGCACGGCGCGATGTGCGGCGGCCGCGGCAGCAATCGCATCTCCGACCGCGCGCAGATCGGCTGCGGCTAGCGTGCGGCCGAGTTGTGCCGTCTCGGTGAGCTCGGCGGTCTCGATCGCGGGCATGACGCGAAAGTCGGCACCGGCGACCAACGATCGCACGGCCTCCGTACGGCGCTGCTCCCGGCGCACCGTTTCGAAATTTATATCCGGTGAGAGCTCGAACGCGTACGATTTGCCGCGTTGGGTGTGAGTCGCCGCGACGACACGCTCGCGTACGGACGCAAAATCCAGAGCCTCGAGCGTTCGAGCGTCGGCGAGGGTCAAGCGAGCTTCTTGCGCACCAACTCGTTTACGACGGCCGGATCGGCCTTGCCGCGCGATGCCTTCATGACTTGCCCGACGAGAAAACCCATGACGTTGGTCTTGCCGGCCTTGTAATCCGCGACGACCTTTTCGTTCGCGGCAAGCACCTCGTCGACGAAACGCTCAATCGCCGCCGGGTCGGTCGTCTGCGCAAGCCCTTCCCGCTCGACGATCGCCGCTGGGGAACCGGCGCCCGACCACATGCGCGCCAACAGCTCTTTGGCGATCTTCGAGTTGATGCGTTTTGCTTCCACGAGCTCGATGAGCTCCGCGACGTGCTCCGGTGAGACGCTCGACTTCGGCACTGGGATGCCGGTTTCGTTGGCGAGTCGCGAAAGCTCGCCCAAAACGAAATTGCTCGATTGCTGCGGATTTCCGCTGCAATCGACGACGCGGTCGAAGTATGCCGCCAGCGAGAGATTGTCGAGCAGTTGCGTCGCTTGCTTTGAAGCCAGGCCGTATCGCGCCGTATAGCGCTCGAAGCGCCGCCATGGAAGTTCGGGGAGGGCTTCGCGCAGCCGGTCGACGCGGTCGCGCGCGATCTCCAGCGGCACCAAATCGGGATCCGGAAAGTAGCGGTAATCGTGGGCCTCTTCTTTGCTGCGCATCGAGTGGGTCACGCCGTTGACCTCATCCCAGCCGCGCGTTTCCTGCACCACGCGTCCGCCGCTGCCGACGATCTCGATCTGCCGCGCGATCTCGCTCTCGATGGCGCGCTCCACCGAACGAAACGAGTTCATATTCTTGATTTCGGTCTTGGTCCCGAGCTCTGACGAGCCGGTGGGACGAATCGAAACGTTGGCGTCGCAGCGCAGCGAGCCTTCTTCCATCTTGACGTCGCTCACGCCGAGCGAGAGCAGCGTCCGACGCAGCGATTCGAGATAGCCGATCGCCTCTTGCGCGGTTTGCAACTCGGGCTCGGAAACGCACTCCATAAGCGGAACGCCCGCACGATTGAAATCGACCAGCGAGTACGAGCTCCCCGCGATGCGTCCGTCGCCCGACCCAGCGTGCGTCGATTTGCCCGTATCTTCCTCGAGATGAATGCGCGTCAAGCGGCATTCTTTGAGCGAGCCGTCCTCCAGCCAGTATCTCACCGCACCGCCGCGGGTGAGCGGCATATCGTACTGTGAGATCTGATAATCTTTCGGCATGTCGGGATAGAAGTAATTCTTGCGGTCGAACTTCGAAAACTCGGGGATCTCGGCACCGAACGCAAGCCCCGCCGTGATGATGTGCTCGATCGCGGCTGCATTCGGCACGGGAAGCGCGCCCGGCATACCCAAGCAGACGGGGCACGTTTTCGTGTTCGGCTCGCCGCCGAACTCGTTGAGACATCCGCAGAACATCTTCGTGCGCGTGCGGAGCTCGACGTGGCACTCGATCCCGATGACTGCTTCGTAACCGGACGTCATGCGTGAACGCCTTCCAGAAACGGCTTACGCGCCGACGCGTGATTCGTCGCGCGCTCGTACGCGTGTGCCGCGCCGAGAAGCAGCGGCTCGCCGAAGAGCGGCGCGCAGAGCTGCAGACCGATCGGCATCGCAACGCTCCCGCCGGCCGGCGTGACCCAGCCGCACGGCACCGAAAGCGCCGGAAGCCCGGCGAGCGACATCGGAATCGTGTAGTAATCCATGAGATACATGCTGTACGGATCGCTCTTCGCGCCGAACTCGAACGCCGGGCAGCTCGCGGCAGGACACGCGATGAGGTCGCACTCGTCGAAGGCTTTTGCAAAATCGCGTGCGATGAGCGTGCGGGCCTTCTGCGCGCGAACGTAATAGGCGTCGTAATAGCCGCTCGAGAGCGCGTAGGTGCCGATCAAAATGCGCCGCTTTACTTCGGGGCCGAAGCCGGCGGCGCGCGTCCTGTCGTACATCGCGCGAACGTCGTCGGCGTCGACGCGCAGCCCGTAGCGCACGCCGTCGAACCGCGCCAGGTTCGACGAGCACTCCGCCGGTGCAATTAAGTAGTAGGTCGCGACGCCGTACTCGGCTGTCGGAAGCGCGACTTCGACGAGCTCGGCACCGAGCCGCTCGAGGTCGGCGTAGGCTTGCCGGTAGACGGCATCGAGATCGGGACCGAGCGCCTTCGTATCGAATTCCCGCACGATTCCGACACGCAAACCCCGCAGATCTTCGCGCAGCGCCGATGCGGCCGGTTCGACGACGCGGTCGAGCGACGTCGCATCCATCGGATCGTAGCCGGCCATCGCATCGTAGGCAAGCGCGGCATCTTCAACCGTGCGCGTGAGGGGTCCGATTTGATCGAGGCTCGACGCAAAGGCGATCAAGCCGTACCGCGAGACACGGCCGTACGTCGGTTTGAACGCGACGAGATTGCAAAAGGCGCCGGGCTCGCGAATCGATCCGCCGGTGTCGCTGCCCAAACCGATCGCGGCCTCGTACGCCGCAACCGCGGATGCCGAGCCGCCGCTCGATCCGCCCGGAACACGTGTTGGATCGTACGGATTGCGCGTTATCCCGAGCGCCGAATTTTCGCACGAACTGCCCATCGCGAACTCGTCGCAGTTCGCCTTTCCGATTGCGATCGCTCCGGCATTCACCATCCGCGCGACCGCGGTGGCGGTGTACGGTGCGATCCAGCGCTCCAAGATCTTGCTGCCGCACGTCGTTCGCGTACCGTCGAGGCACATGTTGTCTTTGACGGCGAGCGGAACGCCCGCCAGTGGAAGCTGCTCGCCGCTACGAATTCGTTCGTCGACGCGGAGGGCCGCTGCACGCGCGACGTCGGCAAGCACCGTGAGGTACGAGCCGATGGTACCGTCGACCAAATCGACGTGCGCCAGCGTCTCTTCGACGACGGCGGCCGCGCTGACGCGCCCGGATCGAACGTCGGCCGCGATATGCGCAGCGCTCTTCTCGATGTGCTCTCGCTGCACGATCTACTCCGCGATGATACGCGGCACGCGAAAAAAGCCGCCTTGCCGTTGCGGGGCCTCGGCCAAGACGCGCTCGCGATCGAGACACGGGCGCGGTGTATCCTCACGCGTGACGTTGCGCGACTCGACCACTTGGGCGGTCGCAGGAACGCTCGCCGTGTCGAGCTGCGCAAGCGCGTTGACGTGCTCCAGCAGGTCGTTTAGCTGACGCCCGAACGTTTCGACTTCAGCATCGGTCAATGCCAGCGCCGCAAGCTTCGCGACGTAGCGAATGTCAACGGTCTCTGAGGCCAACTTTTTATCGATACTCCAACTCTGCGAATGTCTCGACGTGGCCGGTCTGCGGGAACATGTCGAACGGCTGCACCGTGCCGAGGCGGTAGCCCTTGGCCACCAGGAACTTAGAATCCCGTGCGAGCGTGGCGGGGTCGCATGAAAGGTACCACAGCGCCGGAACGCGCGCCTCGGCGATCGCGTGCAACGTAGTCTCGTCGCAACCCTTGCGAGGCGGATCCAAAAAGAGCACGTGCGCCGCGCGCAGCGTCTGTTGAAAGGCCGGCGCGCCGACGACCTGCTCGACCTTGCCCGTTGTGAAGCGCGCTGTATCTTCGAGACCATTGCGCCGAGCGTTCGCCCGCGCCTCATCGATCGCACCGGCGCTCTCCTCGACGCCGTCGACGCTCCATCCGTGCTTTGCAAAAAACAATGCAAACGTGCCGACGCCGCAGTAAAGGTCGACGATCCGGCGCGGCGGCGTGGATCGCGGCTCGAGATACTCGAAAATCTTGGCGACCATCGCGACGTTGACCTGAAAGAACGAGCCGGCAGAGACGCGGTAGCGAAGGCCTCCGATCTCTTCTTCAATATCGGCGACGCCCGCCAACAGACGATGACGCCGGCCTAGAATCGCATTGGCGCTCGAGAGGTCGAACGAATTCGTGATACCGGCGAGTCCGGGAACGTCGCGCATGAGCACGGGAGCGGCGCGCCGCGCGTCGGGCGAGTCCTGCGCGCCGGTAATCGTCAACACGCTGGTGCCGGTCGCATTCGAGCTTCGCGCCACGAGATGGCGCGCGTCGTGAAGCATTGCCGTCACGGCGGGCTTGCCGCGATCCGCGTGAAGTGCGCGGAGATCGTCGTTAAGTTTTGTCGTCACAATCGGACACGTATCGATCGGCACGACCGCATGCGAGCGCTGGCGGTAAAAGCCGAATCCCGGCGGATCGTCTGCGCGATCGATCACGAGAGACATTTTGTTGCGATAGTGGCGCGGATGCTCCATACCGATCGTTGCGTTGACGTCCACGTTTTCGTGGCCGCCGATGCGTTGCAGCGCGGCAAGCACGGCATTGCGCTTCCACTCGAGCTGCGACGGATACGCGAGGTGCTGCAATTGACAGCCGCCGCACGCGCCAAAGACCGCGCAGAATGGCTGCGCGCGCGCCGGCGATTCCCGCACGATCGCGAGCGCCTCGGCAACCGCGTAACTAGGTTTCACATCGGTGATGCGAACGCGTGCGGTCTCTCCCGGCAGCGGTCCGAAGCAAAAGACGACGAGACCCCCGCTACGGCCGACACCTTGGCCGTTAGCGAGAAGATCGGTAAACGCGAGTTCGAGTTCGGCGCCCTTGCGCGGCGCCGCGCTTGGATTAGGCGCTATGTCGCTGGTCGTCAAGCGCCTTCAGTAGCGAATTCGCCTCATCGATTAGCTCTTGGATGCGCTGCGTGGTCGGATCCTCGCCGCGCTGCGATGCGGCCATGCGCAGCGCAAGGTACGCAAGCGTCGCTCCAAGTGCAGCGACGCCGACACCGAGACCGATCCAAAACAGCATGCTCGCGAGCCTGCGCTGATCGGGGCCATCGACGCGCTCGGGGTCGAGCCGTGGGTCGG
>Ga0070731_10005574_pt1 | contig 10326 bp, 11 predicted proteins | sample Coa_R1_2_FD_66448 | JGI IMG/M metagenome (GOLD analysis project Ga0070731, IMG submission 66448) | Surface soil microbial communities from Centralia Pennsylvania, which are recovering from an underground coalmine fire - Coalmine... | ecosystem: Environmental > Terrestrial > Soil > Unclassified ... | reverse complement strand
CCTCATTTTGATATGGGCTATTAGCCTAAAGATTTTCTTTATTGAAAATTTTGGACTTTGCCGGCTCGTGTTTGACCGTTAGCGTCATCGCGCATGAGATTTTGGAAGTATCACGCGCTCGGCAATGACTACATCGTCATTGATCCGAAAGATCTGGTGGCACCGTTTACGATTGAGCAGGTCAAGGTCATCTGTCATCGCAACTTTGGCGTTGGCTCTGATGGCATTTTGCTCGGGCCAACGGCTTCGACGAAAGCGCCGTTTGGATTGCGCATTTACAATCCGGATGGCAGCGAAGCGGAAAAGAGCGGCAATGGCCTGAGAATTTTTTCGCGCTGTTTGTGGGACCGTAAACTGGTTGGCGACAAAGAATTTGCGATTGAAACCGCGGGCGGTGTGGTGAAGTCAACCGTCTTTGACGGGGGCAACATGGTGCGTGTCGAGATGGGCAAGGTGACTTTCTGGAGCGATGAAATTCCGGTGAGCGGTCCAAGGCGTGAAGTGATCAATGAGAAAATTTCGGTTGGCGGCAAGACGTTGACGTTTTGCGCGGCGGGCGTGGGTAATCCGCATTGCGTGGTGCCTCTGCCGGAAATCAGCGCGGACATGGCAAAACTCATCGGGCCGTTGATTGAGATTCATCCGAACTTCCCCAATCGGACGAACGTGCAGTTCATGAAAGTGTTGGATCGCGCCAATATTCAGATTGAAATCTGGGAGCGCGGTGCCGGGCATACGCTCGCTTCTGGTAGCAGCAGCAGCGCGGCGGCGGCTGTGGCGCACAAGCTGGGCCTGTGCGACAACTCCATCCTCGTTCATATGCCGGGCGGCCAATTGGCTATCGAGATCAGCAAGCAGTTTGATGTGCTTATGATCGGACCGGTGACGAAGGTTGCGGAGGGAACAATTGACGACGAAATATTCAGAGGCGCGCGGAATTTATGAACGCGGCTGAAAAGTCCAGTGCCACGGTTCATAGGCAACGCCGAGCGGATTGCCTGGCGGATAGGTCATCGTAAAGCCGAATTTACCGGCGTGAAGACTCAGCCAGGCGAATGCCGAGGTGCTGTCAAAATCCTCGGTCAGTGGTTTGCAATCGGGACAGGTGACATCAATGGTTCTGCCGGTATGGTGCTCGCTGTAACCGGGTAGCGCGCTTACGCGAAGGATTTGTTCCCAGGACTGGCCGGCAGCCCGCTTGCGCTGAATGATTTGTTTTTGGTAATCCACGCTTCTGAACGCGGAGACGAGTTGCAAAATCTGGCCGTCGTTTTCCGCAGCTGCTTTCATGGATTGCCAGGCGGCAGCGGCTTGCGGTGTGAGTTTCTGTTCGCGCCCGTAAATATCCGCGCCGACTGAGATCAGTTGCACAGCTTCGCGAAACATTCGCGACATCGATGAACTGGAACGGGGCGGTGCCTCAAGCTCCTGCAAGAGCTGCGCGATCCGGTTTTCGTATTCATCCATTGCAGGCCAAGATTACCTTGAAAGCTGGATTTTGTTGATAATTTTTGAGTTCTGAATGGAGGTCGAGGTCATGGCCGTGGAAGTAATTGAGATAAAGGAACTCACATTTGGCTGAACAAACACCGACAAAATTTTTGCCAAAATCTGACTGGTCAAACGAGGATTCCTCCACGATTGTATGGGCCGGTTTAGAGAGGACATAGATGTTTACTGGAACATATACTGCAATTGTAACGCCGTTTAAGAACGGAAAAATTGATGAAGCCGCCTTCGAACGCCTGATTAAAAATCAGATCAAGGGCGGAGTGGATGGCATTGTGCCGGTGGGCACTACGGGTGAGTCTCCGACGGTAGACTACGAGGAACACCTCCAGGTCATCGCGTTGGCGATCAAGTTCGTCGCGGGCAAGGTCAAAGTGCTGGCCGGGACGGGCGGCAATGCGACGCGTGAGGCGGTTTACCTGACGCGCGAGGCTGAGAAACTGGGAGCCGATGGCTCGCTACAGGTGGCGCCGTATTACAACAAGCCGCCGCAGGAAGGTTTGTTCCAGCACTTTCGGGAAGTGGCCCGGAACACAAAACTGCCCATCGTGCTGTATAGCGTACCGAGCCGTTGTGGCGTGGAGATTGGCGTGGAGACCGTCCGCAGGCTCGCGGCGGAGTGCAAAAATATCATCGGTATCAAAGAGGCCGGTGGCAGTTGCGATCGCGTGAGTGCTCTGCGCGCGGCGCTTGGTCCGAAGTTTGAGATTTTGAGCGGCGACGACTCATTGACGATTCCTTTCATGTCAGTGGGGGCACAGGGCGTTATCAGCGTGGTGTCGAATGTGGCGCCGCGTGAAGTATCGCAAATGGTCCGGGCTTTTGCCTCGGGTGACACTAAAAAAGCGATGCAGCTTCATCAGAAGTTTTATCAGTTATTCAAAGACCTGTTTATCGAGACAAACCCGATTCCTGTCAAAGCCGCTCTGGCGATGATGGGACAGATTGAGGAAGAATATCGTCTTCCGCTCGTGCGGATGAGCGCGAAAAACCGCGAAACATTGCAGACGACGTTAAAGAGCTGCGGGTTGTTGAAATAATCACCGCCGGTGCTATGACGAAAATCATCATTACGGGTTCAAAAGGCCGCATGGGCCAGGCATTGATCAATTGCGCCAGGAACTTTCGCGATATTCAAATCGTGGGGCAAATCGACAAAGAGGATGATTTGAAGGCAGTGATCAAAGGTGCCGACGTGGTTATAGACTTCAGCTTCCACGAAGCCACCGCGGGCATAGCGGAACTTTGCGCCGGAAACAGCAAGGCTCTAGTCGTTGGCACAACCGGGCACTCCGAAGCTGAGCAATCAAAAATCAAAAATCAAAAATCAAAAATCCCGATCGTCTGGAGTTCCAATTACTCGACGGGCGTGAACACGCTTTTCTGGCTGACGCGCAAGGCGGCGGAAATTCTTGGGCCGTCATTTGATTTGGAAGTCATCGAGATGCATCATCGCATGAAGAAAGATGCGCCGAGCGGGACGGCGAAGTCTCTGGCGGAAATTCTTGCTGAGGTCCGGAAACAACAATTGGAAAATGTCGCACGGCATGGGCGGGTGGGAATCGTTGGCGAGCGCACTTCATCGGAAATCGGTGTCCACTCGGTTCGCGGCGGAGATGTCGTCGGCGACCATACAGTTATTTTTGCGAACCTCGGCGAGCGCCTGGAATTGACGCACAGGGCGTCGAGCCGCGATACATTTGCCAATGGCGCATTGCGCGCGGCGCAGTGGGTGGTGACGCAAAAGCCGGGAATCTACGATATGCAGGATGTGCTGGGGTTGAAATAATGTGTCGGATAAAGCATTCATCGCATTGGGTTCAAATCTAGGCGACTCGCGGCAAGTGATTCTCCGCGCGATGGAGCGATTGCAGGAGTTCTCCGACCAACCGCTCGATCTATCGCCGCTTTTTGAAACCGCGCCGGTCGATTGCCCGCCTGGCTCGCCGAACTTTGTCAATGCGGTTGTTGGTCTGATTCCACGTGAAAGCGAGACTCCGGAATCCTTATTGAGAAAACTCCAGGGGCTCGAAAAGGAGTTTGGCCGCACGCCAAAGAAAGTTCTCAACGAAGCGCGCCCGCTGGATCTGGACTTGATTGTCTTCAGAAATGAAACCCGCGCGACACCGGAGTTAACGCTTCCGCATCCGCGTGCGCACCTGCGGCGATTTGTGCTGGAGCCGCTGGCTGAAGTCGCGCCGGACCTGATTTTGCCAGGGCAGGGGAGGACAGTCGCAGAGTTGCTGGCGCGGTTGACTTCTACGGAAAATGTAAGAAGATTATGACCGGGTATGAATCTACCGCCGCTAATTTTGGCTTCGGCCTCCCCACGGCGCTCGGAATTATTGCGCCAGATCGGGATGGAGTTCCGTGTGGTTACCAGCGACGCACCGGAAGTGCATTATGGAGAATTGACGGCCCGGGAAATCGCACAGGTCAATGCATATCGCAAGGCGCGCGCGGTGGCGAAAAAATTCCCGGACTCACTGGTGCTCGGAGCGGACACATTGGTGTATCTCGATACGATTTTGATGGGTAAACCGGGCAGTCTGGAGCACGCCTACGAGATGCTCGAACAGCTTCAGGGTAAAACGCACGAAGTGGTCACAGCGGTTTGCCTGCTCAATCTGCGCAATCATCGCCAAAGGAGCTTCATTGAGATAACAAATGTGACCTTTCGTCCGCTCGATGCGGTGGCGATCCGCCGGTATCTCACGATGGTGAATCCGCTCGACAAGGCGGGGGCTTATGCCATCCAGGAGGAAGGCGATTTGATCGTCGAAAAAATTGCGGGGTCTTACACAAATGTAGTCGGCTTGCCGGTGGAGCGATTGCAGGCTGAATTGCAGGCCTGGAACTCGGTAGTTTAGGAGTGCTTCCAAAAAATATCGATTCACCGACAAGATTTGTGCAGTCTTGTCTCGTAGTGTCGCTATCTTATTCCCGACAGTGAATACCCGATGAGTCCCGCAACACTTAAAGCAATTAGAAAACTCGAGTCGCGAGCCACAGCCGAGGCAGAGCCCGCCTCGACTGTTGAGGCGCTGACTTGCCGGGAGCGTTTTCGGAAAGCGTGCCGATGTGAACGAGTGGATCGTCCGCCGATTTGGCTGATGCGCCAGGCGGGGCGGGCGTTGCCGGAATACCGCAAGCTCAAGGAGAAATATTCCTTTCTTGAACTAGTCCAGAACCCCGAACTTGCGACTCAAGTCACGCTGCAACCAATTCGCCGTTTCGGCTTCGATGCCGCAATCCTCTTCAGCGACATACTCGTGATTCCTGAAGCCATGGGCCAGCCGTATCGCTTTCGCGAAACCGGCGGGATTGAGATGGATTTTACCGTGGGAACAAAGGCTGATATTGAACGACTTTCGGTTGAACGTGTGACGAAACGGCTTTCCTACGTCAACAAGGCACTCCGCTTATTGCGCAAGGAACTTGGCAACAAAACGGCTTTGATTGGATTTTCCGGTTCACCGTGGACCCTGGCGACGTTCATGATGGAGGGTGGGAGTGCGGAGAAATACACGCGTGCGCTAGCGCTTTTCCGCGAGGACCCGAAGAGTTTTCGCGCGCTGATGAGAAAATTGTCCGAGGCTGTCACTGAGTATCTGAAAATGCAAGTTGTAGCCGGCGTGGACGCGGTTCAGATTTTTGACAGCCATGGCGGGCATTTATCGTCGAATGAATTTCAGGAGGCGTCCGGTCGTTGGATGAAACAGATCATTTCGAGGCTCGGAAGCAAAGTGCCGGTGATCGTGTTTTCCCTCGGAACGCATTACAACTGGAGTGATCTGGTGGCGACGGGTGCGGATGTGTTGGGCATCGACTGGCAGTTTCCGCTGCGCGAGGCGCAAAAACTCGTGCCGGCCGATGTGGCGCTGCAGGGAAATCTGACTCCAGCGCTGTTGTCCAACGGAACGGCCGATGAAGTTGCCCGCGCGACTTCCGCAGTCCTGCTCGAGATGCTCGCGCGGCCAGGCCATATTTTTAATCTGGGGCACGGCTTGCCGCCGACGGCGAAACTGGAGAATATTCAAGCTTTGGTAGATACTGTGCGGAGATATAGATGAGTACGCTGAAAGTAGATCTGGATCTGGTGCAGAAGTATAATGTGGCCGGGCCGCGTTATACCTCGTACCCGCCGGCGACGAAGTTTACCGACGCCTTCACCTGGGCGGAACTTGCAGACAAAATTCTGGAGAACAATAAAACCGAGCGCGACCTTTCGTTGTATTTCCATATTCCTTTCTGCGAAACGCTCTGCTGGTTCTGCGGCTGCACGACGGTTATCACGCTGAATCATTCACAGGGGCAGACGTATATCAATTATCTGGAAAAGGAAGTTGCGCAGATGGCGACGCTGATTAATCCGCGGCGCAAAGTTGTGCAGCTTCACTTTGGCGGGGGTTCGCCGACTTTTCTAGCGCCGGACGAGATTCGTAGACTGGGCGACATCATTCGCAAACATTTTACGTTCTCCGCGGATATTGAAGCCGGTGTGGAAATTGATCCGCGGCGGCTCACGCGCGATCATGTTGTTGCATTGCGCGAGATTGGTTTTAATCGCGCCTCGCTGGGCGTTCAGGATTTTGACCCGGCGGTGCAGGAGGCCGTGCACCGGATTCAGCCGCGGGAGATGACGCAGCAGACGATTGATTGGCTGCGGGAGATGGAGTTTGGTTCCATCAACCTCGATCTGATTTACGGGCTTCCGCATCAGACTGTCGAGTCATTCAATCGGACGCTGGATGTTGTTCTCGACATGAAGCCGGATCGGTTGGCGGTGTTCAGTTATGCGCATGTTCCATGGATAAAACCGGCGCAAAAGATTCTGGAGCAAAAGGTTTTGCCAACGCCGGAAACCAAATTGCAATTGCTCAAGAACGTCATCGAGCGGCTGACTGAAAACAATCGTTACATCTACATCGGCATGGACCATTTCGCGCAGCCGAAGGATGAACTGGTTCTTGCGCAACGGAACAAAACTTTGCAGCGGAATTTTCAGGGTTACAGCACCCGGGGGAATGCGGATATTTACTCGTTTGGGATGTCCGCGATCTCTCAGGTTCCTGACGCCTACTGGCAAAACGAGAAAGATTTGCTGAAATACTATGCTGCGCTTGATTCCGGCAAGGTGCCGCTTGCGCGCGGCTATGTCGTCAGCGAGGAGGACAAGATTCGGCGCGAAACGATTATGCGCGTGATGTGTGATTTGGGATTGGACTACGCGGCGATGTCGCAGCGGTTGGGAATCGATTTCGTGTCTCATTTCGAGCGGGAAATTGAATCGCTGGCGGGCTTCGAAGCAGATGGCCTGGTGAAGCGCTCGCAGGCCGGGTTCGAAGTGACCGACATGGGCCGCCTTTTCATTCGCAATATCGCGATGTGCTTCGATAATACGCTGGCGCCGGCGGGCGAGCGGAAACATTCGAGGACGATTTGAAACCGGTCGCAATCATCGGGGCTGGCATCACCGGGTTGACCGCTGCGATTTATCTTAAGCGCAGGAGTGTTCCGGTTACGGTTTATGAGGCGAGCGGGCGTGTGGGTGGGGTTATTCAATCACTACGAAAGGATGGCTACATTGCAGAGTTTGGCCCGAACACGATCCTCGAAACGTCGCCGAAAATTGCCCAATTGGTTCGTGACGCCGGTTTGGAATCGCGCCGGATTGATGCAGATCCGGGAGCAAAGGCGCGTTACGTGGTTCGCAATAAACGGCCAGTTGCAATGCCCTCATCGCCCTTCGGATTTCTCAAGACGGAATTGTTTACACGAAAGACGAAGCTCGCCGTTTTGCGTGAGCCGTTTGTTTCCGCGCGGAGGGATGGTGTAGAGGAAAGCATCGCTCAGTTTGCGGTCCGCCGGTTCAACCAGGAATTCCTCGATCATGCTGTTGACGCACTGGTTGCGGGGATTTATGCGGGCGATCCCTTCAAGCTATCTGTGACGCACGCTTTTCCGAAATTGAAAGCGCTCGAAGACAATTATGGTTCCATGATCAAGGGCCAGATATTTGGCGGGCGCGAACGACAGAGGCGCGGTGAGGTATCGAAGGATCGCGCGCCGAAGTTCTCTTTTGATCAAGGGTTGCAAGTGTTGCCGGAAGCATTGGCAGAACAGCTTGGAACTGCGCTTCAAATCAACACGTCTGTGGAAGCCGTTTCGCAGACCAACGATGGATGGACTGTTACATCGACACGAGATGGCCACGAGTTTCATTCCGAACACAGCGCCGTTGTTTATGCGGGAACGGCTTTCCGTTTATCTGCACTGAAAATGGAATCGCGATTGCCGGTGAACCTGGCTGCATTCTCGGAAATTCGCTATCCCCCGGTGGCGAGCGTCGTGCTGGGTTTTCGCCGGGAAGATGTTTCACATCCTTGTGAGGGGTTTGGAATGTTGATTCCGAAAGTGGAGGGTTTCAAAATTTTGGGAACGATTTTCTCGTCGTCGCTGTTTCCGAACCGCGCGCCCGCAGGACATTTAACACTCACCAGCTATATCGGGGGAGAACGATATCCCGAGCTGGCATCGCTTCCTTCGGAAAAGCTTTATGAATTGACCTGTGAAGATTTGCGGGCGTTGCTGGGCGTAAAGGGTGAGCCGACATTTCAGCATAGTGCATTCTATCCGCGAGCGATTCCACAATACAACGTGGGCTATGGACGTTTTCGCGCGTTGATGACGGAGATTGAAAGCAAGGCCACTGGATTTTTCATGGCGGGACACTATCGTGACGGCGTTTCGCTGAGTGACTCAATTATTTCGGGAATCAATGTCGTGGAGCGCGTGGAAAATTTTCTCGCCGCGCCAACTTCCCTGCGTGAGGAACCGGCAGTTTCAAAATGAGCAAAGGCATATTACTCGTTAACCTTGGTTCGCCGGACTCAACAGCGGTGCCGGATGTGCGCCGTTACTTGAATGAGTTTCTGATGGACGGACGTGTCATCGATGTGTCCTGGCCCGTGCGGCGCTTCGTGGTCGGCATGATCCTGATCAGTCGGCCCAAAGAAACGGCGCATGCATACGAAAAAATCTGGACCAGGGAAGGTTCGCCTTTGATTGTGACGAGCCGGAACGTGCAGAAAAAATTACAGGAACGGGTCAAGGTGCCGGTGGAACTCGCGATGCGTTATCAAAATCCTTCTATTTCCAGTGCGGTTCGAAAATTGACAGAGAAGGGAGTAGACGAGCTGTTGTTGATTCCGCTGTTCCCGCATTATGCCATGTCGAGTTACGAAACGGCAGTGGAGCGGGTCAAGGAAGTGGCGCGGCGGATTACGCCGAAAATGCGAATTGAAGTGCAGCCGCCGTTTTACAACGATGCGGATTACATCGGTGCGCTGGTGGCAAGGGCGGGAGAGTTTTTAAAGAATGGTTACGATTATCTGCTGTTCAGCTATCACGGGATACCGGAGCGGCACGTCAACAAATCCGATCCGACCGGCTGTCATTGCCTGGCAAAAGAGGATTGCTGCCAAGTGGCCAGCCCGGCACATGCGACGTGTTATCGCGCGCAGTGTTTTCAGACGACAGCGGCGTTCGTGCAACAGGCGGGAATCCCGCGCGAAAAGTACTCAGTCTCCTTCCAGTCGCGGCTCGGTAAAGATCCCTGGCTGAAGCCTTACACGGATTTTGAATTTGAACGGCTCGCCAGGCAAGGAGTCAAGAAGTTGCTGGTGGTTTGCCCGGCGTTTGTGGCTGACTGTCTGGAAACCATTGAGGAAATCCGGATTCGCGGGCGTGAGACGTTTTTGCAAGCCGGCGGCAAAGAGCTCGTGCAGATTCCTTGCCTTAATGAACATCCACTTTGGATTGGTACGCTTGAAGCGATGATAAATCGTTTCGTAGAAAAGGAAAAGGCCCGTTAACGATTTTTGGATGGTGATGTCCTTCAAAAGCGGCGCCGCCGCACTCCACATCATTCCTGGAAACAGGAACGACTGCGGTTGCAATTCGGGGCGCTGACCTGGCGGTCGTCGGGGCCGACTTCTGCCATCGTGCGATTGCACCAGCAGTGGCCGATGTTCACGAGTTCCTCGCGGGATGCTGAATACACTTCGTGCTCCTGCGCCGGGATATACATTTTTTTCGTCCGAAGATGTTTGCAGAAATTTGGGTTCATAATCAGGCAGTGAGTTGCGCGAGTGTGCGGCGCACGAGCGCGCGGACGATGGGGACTTTGTAGCCGTTGTGCGCCTGGACGTGCGCTTTTTCTAGAATCAGATCGGCAGCTTTGGCGGCAGTGGCGTCGTCCATGGTTTTGCCTTCGAGAAAATCATTGGCCGCTTTGACCTGATACGGAACATTGGAGACTTGTCCGAGGAAAATGCTCACGTCGCTCAGTTTGCCCTGGTCCACTTTGGCGGCGGCGGCGCAACTGACCAACGCCCAGTCGAAAACGGCCTTTTCGCTCATCTGAATGTAGGCGCTGCGACGGTTTTGTACGGGAACTTCGACACGGAGAATCAGGTCGCCCGGCTCCAATGAGTTGTGCGACGTCGGGTTATCCCACGCTTTGGCATACAGCTCGGGAATGCTCATGGGCATTTCCTTTCCGTCGCGGAGCACAATCACGGAAGCGCCGAGCGCGCCGAAGACGATGGCGAGATTGGAAGGGACAGGGCTGATGCAAGTGTTACCGGTGAAGAGGCTGTGATATTTATTTTCACCGTGGCGAGCGTAGCACATATCGCCGCCTTTCTTGAGGCAGAGCACGTCGCGATGACGGAAATACCAGCAACGGGAATGCTGCGCGAGATTGCCGCCGACGGTTGCCACGTTGCGAATCTGGCGCGAACCGACTTCGGC
>Ga0070731_10005573_pt1 | contig 10332 bp, 10 predicted proteins | sample Coa_R1_2_FD_66448 | JGI IMG/M metagenome (GOLD analysis project Ga0070731, IMG submission 66448) | Surface soil microbial communities from Centralia Pennsylvania, which are recovering from an underground coalmine fire - Coalmine... | ecosystem: Environmental > Terrestrial > Soil > Unclassified ... | reverse complement strand
GGGCCCCGCCTCGTCCCGCGGTCGCCCGGAAAGGAGCCGGACGAAGTCCGACACCGTCCGCCGGCCCGCCACGACCTCGAGCATCGTCCCCACAAGCACCCGATTCATGTGGCGCATGAACGCGTCGGCCTCGATCCAGAACGAGAAGACATCCCCCTCACGCCGCCAGTACGCCGCGAGCACCTCCCGGGAAAACCGGACGTGCTCGGTCTCGGTCGGGGTGAAGGCGGTGAAGTCGTGGACCCCGACCAGCGCCGAGGCGCACGAGCTCAAGGTGGCGAGGTCCACGTCCCCCCGCCAGTGCAGCACCCGCCCCGCGTCCAGCGCCGGCCGGGCTCGCCGCGCCAGCACGCGATAACTGTAGGCCCGGGAAGTCGCGTCACGGCGAGCATCGAACCCCGCACCAACCGACGAGCACGATAGGACCGCGACATCCGACGGCAGCAGGCCGTTCAGAGCCCGCGCCTCGACAGGCTCGCCCTCATACGAGCAGACCTGGCCGAGCGCGTGCACCCCGGCGTCGGTCCGCCCCGCGACGACGACGGAAACGGGGGCACCGAGCAGCACAGCCAACGCCCGCTCGACCTCTCCCTGAACCGTCCTCTGCCCGGGCTGCGAAGCCCACCCGGCAAACCCGCCCCCGTCGTACTCCAGAAGGAGACGACTCCTCAGACCAGCTCCAAATACACCATCTCGGTCGAGTCAGACCGACGAGGTCCCAATTTCAGGATCCGCGAGTATCCCCCCGCCCGCTCGGTGTACCGCGGCGCGATTTCTTCAAACAGCTTGTAGACCACGAACTTGTCCTGGCCGAGCGCCGAGAGCGCCTGGCGCCGAGCGTGCAGGTCGCCCCGCTTGGCCAGCGTGATCAGCTTCTCGAGCTCCGGCCTGACCGCCTTGGCCTTGGCCTCGGTGGTCATGATCCGCTCGTGGTCGACGACCTCCTTGACGAGGTTCATCAGCAGCGCCTTGCGGTGCGAGGCGCTTCGACTTAGCTGGTATCGCTGACGCTGATGTCGCATGACGCACGGACCTTAGCGACCGGCTACTCCCCGCGCAGATGCAGCCCGCGGCCGTGGAGCGTCTCCACGACCTCGTCGATCGACTTCTTCCCGAAGTTGGGGATCGCGTTGAGCTCGGCCTCGGTCTTGGAGACGAGGTCGCCCACGGTCTGGATGCCCGCCCGCTTCAAGCAGTTGTAGGAGCGGACGCCCAGCTCGAGCTCCTCGATCAGGATGTCGTCCAGCGCATTCGGCTGGCGACCGCCGCCGCCGCCGCCACTCGGGCCCCCGGCACCGCCGGGGCCGGCGTCGGGAAGGCCGGGCATGCCGGCCTCGCGAAGCTCGACCACCCGGTCGGCGTCGGTGAAGATCGCGAGCTGGGAGATCAGGATCTCCGCCGCCTCCCGCAGCGCCGCGTGAGGATCGATCGAGCCGTCGGTCTCGATGTCCAGAGTCAGCTTGTCGTAGTCGGTCCGCTGCCCGACGCGGGCCTGCTCGACCGAGTAGGCCACGCGCCGCACGGGCGAGAAGATCGAGTCGATAGGGATGACGCCGATCGGCTGGTCGGGCGACTTGTTCTCCTCGGCCGGCCGGTAGCCGCGCCCGCGCCCGATGGTCAGGTACACCTCGAGCTTGGTCTTCTTCTCCAGGGTGGCGATGTGGGTGTCCGGGTTCAGGATCTCCACGCCGGCCGGAAGGTCGATGTCCTTGGCCGTGATGTCGCCGGGGCCCGTGACCACCAGCGGCGCCTCGACCTCGGTGGCGTCGGTGTGCATCCGGCACACGATCCCCTTCAGGTTCAGGACGATGTCGGTCACGTCCTCCTTGACGCCCCGGATGGTCGAGAACTCGTGCGCCACGCCCTCGATCCGCACGCTGGTCACCGCCGCCCCGGCCAACGAGGACAGGAGCACGCGCCGCAGCGAGTTGCCGAAGGTGTAGCCGAAGCCGCGATCGAGGGGCTCGATCGTGAACGAGCCACGCGTGTCGTCGACGGCCTCGCTGGAGATTCGGGGGACTTGGAAGTCGAGCATCAGGGTCCTAACGTCGTGGTTTCGTGCGCCGCCGCGGCGGCTTGGGGTGCCGCGTCCGCCTTACAGGACGAACCAGCGGCAAAAAGCTTTCGTTACTTCGAGTACAGCTCAACGATGAGCTGTTCCTGCACCGGCGCGGCGATCTCCCGCCGCTCCGGCTTGCGCAGCACCTTCGCCGTGAGCGCGTCGTGATCAGCCTGGAGCCAGGCCGGCACCTGCCCGGTCAGCTCGGTGGCGTCGCGAATCACCTGGCCGGCTGAGCTCCGCTGGTGAATCGCGATCACGTCCCCGTCCCTCAATTGATACGAGGGGATGTTCACCCGCCGGCCGTTGACGGTCCAGTGGCCGTGGAGAATCAGCTGCCGAGCCTGGCGCCGGGAGGCGGCAAACCCGAGGCGAACCAAAACGTTGTCGAAGCGGCACTCGAGCATCCGCAGCAGGTTCTCGCCGGTCACCCCGGGCTGCTGGGTGGCCTTCTCATAGTAGTTGCGGAATTGCTTCTCGAGAATCCCGTAGTAGCGGCGTGCCTTCTGCTTCTCCCGCAGCTGGACGCGGTACTCGGACTGCTTCTGGCGCCCGCGCCCGTGCTCGCCCGGCGGGTAGGACCGCCGCTCGACGCCGCACTTGTCGGTCAGGCAGCGCTCGCCCTTCAAGAACAGCTTCTGGCCCTCACGCCGGCACTGCTTGCACTGGGGGGATGTGTCGCGCGCCATGCCCTAGACCCTCCGCCGCTTTCGGGGCCGGCAGCCGTTGTGGGCCTGGGGCGTCACGTCCTTGACGCCAAGGACTTCCAACCCGGCGGCCTGCAAGGACCGGATCGCGGTCTCCCGCCCTGACCCGGGGCCCTTGACGAACACCTCAACCTTCTGGAGCCCGTGCTCGATCCCCTTGCGAGCGGCGGCATCCGCCGTCACCTGAGCCGCGAACGGGGTCGATTTCCGACTCCCCTTGAAACCGGCGCCACCGGCCGACTCCCACGCGATCACGTTGCCCTCACGGTCGGTCAGCGAGACGATCGTGTTGTTAAACGAGGTCTTGATGTGGGCCTGGCCGATGGGGATGTTCTTGCGGACGCGCCGGCGGCCGCGCTGAGGTCTACGAGGCGCGGGCATCTACTTCTTGGTCGCCTTCTTCTTGCCGGCGACCTGCATCCGCTTCGGCCCTTTGCGGGTGCGAGCGTTGGTCTTGGTGTTCTGGCCATGGACGGGCAGCCCGCGCCGGTGACGCAGGCCGCGGTACGACCCGATCTCCTGGAGCCGCTTGACGTTCTGCGAGCGCTCACGCCGCAGGTCTCCCTCGACCGTCAGCTCGTTGTCGATCGCGTCGCGAAGCTTGACCACCTCGTCCTCGGTGAGGTCACGGACCTTGCGGTCCGGCTCGACGCCGACCTCCGTGAGGAGCTTGTTGGCGGTCGAGCGGCCGATCCCGTAGATGTAGGTGAGCCCGATCTCGACCCGCTTGTTCAAAGGGATGTTCACGCCTGAAATACGAGCCATCAGCCTTGCCTCTGCTTGTGCCGGGGGTTTGAGCAGATCACGAGCACCCGCCCGTTGCGGCGGATGACCTTGCACTTCTCGCACATCGGTTTGACCGAAGGTCTTACTTTCACGTTCGTATCTCCTGAAGGTGGGCCCTCAGCCCGGCTCTGGAGACCGCGAGGTCGCCGCTACCGAGCTGAAGCAAGCGCACGCAGCACAAAAGGTGGCGCTGCGGGCGCACCGATCCAGAATAGCAGGGGAGGGTTGGAAGGGAGGATCCAGCAGGATGCTGGGCCGAATCTAACTGCCCGGAGCGCGCGGAGCGGTCTCCCGGACTCCTGGAGCGGAGCGCGCGAGGGCCCGGAGCCGGATGCGGTCACGACGCCTCCCCGCGCCCCCGAACCTCACGATTTACGCCGCCGCCCGTCCCCCGCCGGCCTCGTGCCACGGTGTGAGGATCCGGGGTCCCGCGGCCGTGATCGCGACGGTGAACTCGAAATGGGCCGCCAGCGACCCGTCCTGGGAGTAGATCGCCCAGTGGTCATCGGCGACCCGGACGCCGTGGCGGCCCGCGGTGACCATCGGCTCGACGGCCAGGACCATCCCCTCCTCGAGCAGGATGCCCGTGCCCGCGTCGCCATGGTTGGGGATCTGGGGCTCCTCATGCATGTTTCGCCCCACCCCGTGGCCGACCAGCGTCCGCACGACCGAGAACCCGTTGGCCTCGACGTGGCTCTGGACGGCGTGGGAGACATCGCCGAGCCGGTTCCCGGCGCGGCACTGCTCGACGGCCAGGAACAGGGACTCCTCGGTCACGCGAAGCAGCTTCTGGGCGATCGGCGAGATCGGCCCCACCGGGAACGTCCGCGCTGCGTCGGCCACCCACCCGTCCCGTACCACCCCGATGTCAACCGAGAGGATGTCGCCGCGGTTCAGCTTGTAGGGGCCGGGGATGCCGTGGACGATCATCGAGTTGGGCGAGGCGCAGATCGAGCCGGGGAAGCCGCGGTAGCCCTTGAACGCAGGCTCCGCCCCCTGCGAGCGGATGAACTTCTCGGCTGCCTGGTCGAGGTCGGCAGTGGTCACGCCGGGGCGGATCTTCCCCGCCAGCAGGTTCATCGTGCGGACGAGGATCTCCCCCGCCGCGGCCATCCGCTCTATCTCCTCGGGGGATTTCTTGATGATCATCGGCTTTAGACGTTCTCCTCCATCCGGAGCGTCGCGATCACGGCTCGGACGTGATCGTGGACCTCGGTGGGATCGCGAGTGCCGTCGATCCGCCTCAAGAGGCCCTGGTCCTCGTAGTAGTCAATCAGCGGCGCCGTCTTGTCGTGGTAGACGTGAAGGCGGTTGCGGACCACCTCGGGCTTGTCGTCGTCGCGCTGGATGAGGCGTGAGCCGTCCTGGTCGCACACATCCGCTCGCTTCGGCGGGTCGAACTCGACGTGATAGTTGTGGCCGTTCTTGACACAGACGCGGCGACCCGAGAGGCGTCGCTCGACCTCGTCGTCGGGCACGTCGAGGAGCAGCACCGCGGTGATCCGCCGCCCGAGGTCTGAGAGCTGCTTGTCAAGCGCCTCGGCCTGAGGGACCGTGCGTGGAAACCCGTCGAGGATGAAGCCGTCCTGGGCGTCCTCCTCCTGGAGGCGCTCGGCGACCATGGCCACGATCACCTCGTCGGGCACCAGGTCACCCTTGTCCATGTAGCGCTTGGCCTCATCGCCGAGCTCAGTGCCCTGCTCGACGTTCTCCCGCAGCATGATCCCGGTCGAGATGTAGGGCAACTGGAAGTCACGCTGCAGGCGATCGGCCTGTGTTCCCTTGCCAGCGCCCGGAGGTCCGAAGAGGATCAGGTTCAGCTCGGCCACGGAATCGTCACTGTATCGAGCAGCCCTGGGGCGTGCCCGGAGTTTGCGGGGCCCATGACTCCCGGAGGCCCGGTGTGGTGTGTGCCCCTACACCACACCGGGTGGTCTCCGAAGTCTGCCCCCTATTTGCACCCCCACAGCTTGAGCGAGGTTTTGCCCCTTCCCGCTCGGTCAAGCTCTGTGCTGATGGGAAAGATAGGCCCCTGCCCCGGGGTTCGCACCAGGGAAGCACCCCAGGGTTTTGCGGGCGGCGAAAATCGTGGGATCCTGGGGTTGTGCACGTGCGTCGCCTCGTCGCGGTACTCGCCGGCATCGCCCTCGCCGGGGCCGGGGTGGCCGTGGGCACTGCCGCCACAGGCCATCCGCCTCCGAAGCTGCAGATCGACTCGGTCGGATGCACCGAGTCAGCCGCGCCGGGCGGGCACCACGTGCACGGCTCGTGCACCTACACGCTGACCGACGGCCGCCGCTTTCGCTGCCCGCTCTCCTTCTCTAACCGCCACCAGACTCCGGCGTCGGTGCAAAACGCCAAGCAGTGCCACGCGCTCAAGCCGATCCGCATCCCTCCCTCCTGGCAGCGGGTCTTCACCCACATGTACGCGGTCCAGACGTGTTTGAGCCGCCGCGGGATCAGGGCGAGCGGCGGCCCCTACTTCGCGGGCAACCCCCGGAAGACGCCGATCGGAGAGCTCGTCGCCTCCAATCGTGGGACAGCCGCCTTCATCGCGTTCTACATCGACGCGGCCACGGCGCGCCGGGCCGAGCCCGCGGTCCTCGAGAATGTGCGGCGCGGCGGCGGCGCGGTCGAGCGTCGTGGATCGGTGACCGTCGCCTGGACCTCGAGGCCGAGTCGCCGCCTGCGGGCGCCGATCGACGGCTGCGCCTTCTAGCTCTGGAGCAGAGAGAAAACCAGGCTGGAGAGACGGGCGGCCCCCACGACCGCCCTGGCGGCCCCCCTCGCGCCGCCTCCGCTCCAGCCTGACATCTCTCCTCTACATCCGCCCGCCGCTCGCCCCCTGAACCGCGCGCAGAGTTTCGCCCCCTGTAGCTGCCCCCTGATGCCGAGCCGACTCGATCGCTGCCACCAGTTCGATCCAGCCGCTGAACTTCTGCGGCACGTCGTTCTCCACTGCGATCGATCCCGCGATCGGCTCGGATCCGATCTCGATCGACAACTGCATTTCAGCGGAACGGCGGGCCACGCGAACATGATCCCTCCGCACCGCGAAGTTCGCCCCAGGGTGCCACCCGAGGGTTTTCCCCTCCGACCCGCGGCGCCTGGCGCAGAAACCCCGGGGATCGACATATATTTTCGCTGTGTCGGGCGGGCCGGTCGCCGACAATCCAGCCGCGAGGAGGGCGGGCAGTGCCCGCCTGCTCGGGCGCGCCGTCATCCTGCGGGCGATCGAGGCGGCCCTCGATGCGGCCGGATCCGGGCCGAGCCAGGCCCTGCTCCTCGTCGGCCACTCGGGGATGGGCAAGACGCGCCTGTACGAGGCGGCAATCGCTGCGGCGCAGGCGCGCGGGCTCGGGGTGGTGAGGGCGGCCGGGGCCGAGCTCGAGCAGAACCTGGCCTTTGGCGTCGCCGGCCAGCTCGTGCGCTCACTGCTCAGTGAGGCGCCCGAATCTCAGCGTGAGGCCCTCGAGGCCGAGCTTCCCCACCACGGCCTGTTCGTCGGCCGCGCCGCGGCGGCCAACGCCGACCTCGACCAGGACGATCACCTCGCCGTCTCGCACGGCGTCTTCACCGCGCTGAGCTCGGCCGCCGAGTCCGCCCCGATCCTGCTCGCGGTCGATGACCTGCACTGGTGTGACAGCGCCTCGCTGGAGTTCCTGCTCTACGTCCTGCACCGGATCGACGAGCTCCCGGTGGCCATCGTGATGACCCGGCGTCCCGCCGCCGACGAGGCCCCGACCGACCCCCTGACCTATATGACCGCACATCCCCGGGTGCGCGTCGAGAACTTGCCTCCGCTTGACCGCGAGGCAATCGGGGCCCTGATCGTGCAGGTGCTCGGATCCGAGGTGGATCCGGGGCTCATCGAGGTCTGCCGTGAGGCCACCGCCGGCAATCCGTTCTTTCTCCAGGAGCTGCTGCGGGCGCTGGCCGAGGATGGCGGGCTGTCCTCTGAGCAGCTGATGGCCCGCGCCCGGTCACTCGTCCCCGAGGCGGTCAGCCGCTCGCTGCGGGTTCGGGTCGGCCGCCTCGGCCGCGACGCCGCCACGCTGGCGCGGACCGTCGCCGTGCTCGGCGAGGACGTTCCCCTGCGCCACGCCGCGGCGCTGTCGGGCCTCACCATCGCCCAGGCCAGCACCGCCGCCGACGCCCTGAGCGCCGGCGAGATCCTGCTGGCGCGCGAGCCGCTGCGCTTCGTCCATCCCCTCGTCCGTCAGGCGATCGAACACGACATTCCGGCCTCTGAGCAGGCCAGTCGTCATCTCGAGGCCGCGCGCCTGATCTACGGCGAGGGCGGCGGGGTCGAGCGAGTCGCCGCCCATCTGCTGCTGGGCCGCGCCGAGGGCGATCCGTGGGTGGTCGAACGCCTGCGCGCGGCGGCGCGTGAAGCCCGCGCCAACGCCGCCCCCCAGTCCGCGGTCCGCTACCTCGAACGCGCCCTGGCCGAGCCGCCGACCCGGGACCGACGGGCGGTCGTGCTGGGCGAGCTCGGCGCCGCCGAGGCGGCCATCGGCGCTCCCGGCGCGGTCGATCACCTGAGCGCCGCGGTGGCCGAGACCGAGACGCCTCGGCAGCGGGCGGAGCTCGCGCTTGAACTCGGGCGGGCGCTCGGCGCCCGGGGGGAGCACGCGGCGGCCGCGGAAGCCTTCGAGCGGGGGTTGGCCGATCTGGGGCCGAATCCCGACGACCCGGCGGGGCTCGAGCTGCGCGACCAGCTCGAGGCGGGGTTCATAGCCATCGGGACGCTCGTCCAATCGGTGCGGGGTCGGGCTGCCGAGTGGGCCGCGAGCTGGCTTGCCAACGCCCCGGAGACTCCCGCGACTCAGGGCCAGCGGCTGCTCCTGGCCCACTCGGCGCTCGAGGCCGCGCACCGCGGCGAGCCGGCCGAGCAGGTCATCGACTACGCCGAGCGAGCCTGGGATGGAGGTCGCATACTCAGGCAGGCCGCCTCGCAGTGGATCGGCTGGCGGCTGGTGGCCAATGCGCTTCATTCGGCGGGCGCGCTCGAGCGCGCCGCCGAGGTCTGCGACGCCGCGATCCAGGACGCCCGGCGGCGCGGCTCTCCCCTCGGCTTCGCCACCGCCACCTTCACGCGCGCGAGCCCGCTCTTCCTCCAGGGCCGGATCAACGACGCCCTGGCTGACCTCGAGTCGACGCGAGACGGCCGGCGCTACGGCTGGGCCCAGTTCCTACGCGCGGCCAGTGCCAAGGTCGCGCTATGCCTGGTGGAGACCGAGGAGCTCGATTCGGCCGAGGCCGTGCTCACCGAGGACGCTCCGCTCGAGGAGCCCTACGACCTCGAGGACGCGATGCGGCTCGGCGCCCTGGCCGAGGTGCGGCGGGCGCAGGGCCGGCTTGAGGAGGCGCTTGAGACGGCCGTGGCCGCCGGCGCAGCGGCTGAGCGGACGCTTCCCTTCTTCGACTATTGCCGCTGGCGCTCGGTGGCGGCGCAAGCTGCACTCGGGCTCGATGACCGTGAGCGGGCGTTGGGGCTGGCGCGTGAGATGCTCTCGCGGGCCGATCGGGTCGGCGTCGCCGAGCGCAGGATTGAGGCGCTCCGGGTGCTCGGGATCTGTGAGGGTGGCTCGACTGGCATCGCACATCTCCGCGCGGCGGCCGAGCTCGGCCGCTCGCTGCCCCCGCGGCTCGAGACGATCCGGAGCCTGGTCGAGCTGGGAGCGGCCCTCCGCCGGTCCGGCGAGCGGGCGGCCTCGCGCGGGCCGCTCCAGGAGGCGGCCGACCTGGCCCGTCAGGGCGGTGCCCTCCTCCTCTACCACCGAGCGCGCACCGAGCTCGCGGCCAGCGGCGCCCGCCCCCGGCGCGAGCTCCTGCTCAGCGGCCCGGCTTCATTGACACCGAGCGAGCGCCGGATCGCCGAGCTGGCGGCGGGCGGCCAGAGCAATCGGGAGATCGCGACGCTCCTGTTCGTCACCCCGAAGACCGTCGAGTACCACCTCCGGAACGCCTACCGAAAGCTCGACATCCAGACGCGGCGGGAGCTGGCGGAGGCGCTGGCGGAGTAGGGGCGGCTGCTGCGGCCGGGCGCTGTCGGGTGCGCCGGGTGGCCGGGGGGCCGGGGCTCCCCAGCCAGCGCCACCGCAAACGTGCACGGCTTGCGACGGGTCCTCGAGCGATGCGCATTGACCCGCTCTGGCGCTGCAAACGCGCAAACAACCAGACCTTGTGGGGTGGTTTTCGCTTTTGCGGGTGGGGTCGACCCTCTGCATGGTGGGGTCGACCCTCTGCATGGTGGGGTCGACCCTCTGCGGGTGGCGTCGACCCTCTGCATGGTGGGGTCGACCCTCTGCGGGTGGCGTCGACCCTCTGCGTGGTGGCGTCGACCCTCTGCATGGTGGGGTCGACCCTCTGCATGGTGGCGTCGACCCTCTGCGGGTGGCGTCGACCCTCTGCGGGTGGCGTCGACCCTCTCCGCGGTGGCGTCGACCCTCTCCGCGGTGGCGGTGAGACCGAGTTCGGGCGCTTCCGTGGTCAGGGGGGCCGGCCAGCTCCGAGGGGGCCCGCGCGCGCCGCTCGCGCTCCATCAGGGTTGAAAAAACGCGTCCGGGAAGACCGGGCGGCTCGATTCGGGGCGCTTTTGTGGTCCGGAGCGACCCAAAATGCGGCCGGCTCGCGCGGACGCGTATCGGGAGACGCGTTTTTTCAGGCCGCCGGCACCTCGTTTTTCAGGCCGCAGGCATCCGGCGCGGAGGGGGTCGTCGCCGCCCCCCCCCATCGCGGCCCCAACCCCTCCCAGCAACCCTCGCGGGCCCCACC
>Ga0070731_10005572_pt1 | contig 10333 bp, 8 predicted proteins | sample Coa_R1_2_FD_66448 | JGI IMG/M metagenome (GOLD analysis project Ga0070731, IMG submission 66448) | Surface soil microbial communities from Centralia Pennsylvania, which are recovering from an underground coalmine fire - Coalmine... | ecosystem: Environmental > Terrestrial > Soil > Unclassified ... | reverse complement strand
GCCGGCCACCCCAACGCCGGCCGCGAATGCTCCCCCCACCGCCGACGACATCTGCCGCGCCATCGAACAGGACGCGGCAGAGAACCAGCTTCCGGTCGAATTCTTCGCCCGCGTGATCTGGCAGGAAAGCCGCTTCAACGCGCAGGCCGTGAGCAAGAAAGGCGCGGAAGGCATCGCGCAATTCATGCCGGCGACCGCGGACTATCGCGGGCTGGTCGATCCGTTCGACCCGATCGAGGCGCTGAAGAATTCGGCGAGCTATCTGCACGATCTGAAAGACAAGTTCGGTAATCTCGGCCTCGCCGCGGCGGCCTATAATGCCGGGCCCGGCCGCGTCGCGGCCTTTCTTGCCAACAAGCGGCCGCTGCCGAGCGAAACGCGCAACTACGTCGCCATCATCACCGGCTGGACCGCCGACGAGTGGGCCTCGGCCTCGCCGCCCAAAACTTCGGAGACCACGATCCCGCAGGGTGTGCCGTGCACGCGGCTTGCCAATCTGATCCTGGCGCCGACGGAGGAGGCGCGGCGCATCGCCGCTTACGTGCCGCGCTGGGGCATGCAGCTCACCGCGAACTGGTCGGAGAGCAAGGCCTGGGCGATCTATCGCATGATCCAGAAAAAATATGCGAGCCTGATCGGCGATCGCGAGCCGATCGTCGTGCGTAGCCGCGGCATCGGGCTCGGCAGCGCGCTGCGTTACAACATCCGCATCGCCGATGACGACCGGCGCTATCTGGAAAATTTCTGCAACAAGCTGATCGCCGCCGGCGGCGCCTGCGTGGTGCTGCGCAACGATCGGGGGTAGGGAAGGGATCGCCGTTTCCCGGACGCGGTGCAGCGCGAAGCGGTGCACGCTGATCCGGGATCGTTCCAAACTCAGCGCGCGCAAAGGTCCCGGTTCTGCGGTGCACCGCTACGCTACGCTTCGTGCTGCGCTGCGCCCGGAAAACGCGGCTACGGAAGTTTTCACTCCCCCTTGCCGCCCAGCTGCTTGAGCTTGGCGAACACCGCCTCGACGTTGAGGTCCTCGGATTTCTTTGCCTCGGCGGGCGTCGGCTCCGGCTCTTCCTTCGGTGCGGTGGTGACGGAAGCGGGCAAGAGCGTCGCGCCTTGTTCTTCGACCGGCACCGGCTTTTCCTTGGCCGCCTTCTGCACTTCGAGGTCGAGATCGATCTGCGAGCAAAGCCCGAGCGTCACCGGATCGAGCGGCGTCAAATTCGCCGAATTCCAGTGGGTGCGTTCGCGGATCGCCGCGATGGTCGATTTGGTGGTGCCGACGAGGCGCATGATCTGGCTGTCTTTGAGCTCGGGGTGATTGCGCACCAGCCACAGAATTGCATTGGGCCGATCCTGGCGCCGCGACACCGGCGTGTAGCGCGGGCCCTTTTTCGGCTTGGCCTCGGGCAGGCGGGTTTTGGGTTCGGCGATATGCAGTTTGTGGTTGGGATCGGCCTCGGCGGCTTGGATTTCCTCCCGCGTCAATTGGCCGGTCAGGATCGGGTCGAGCCCCTTGATGCCTTGCGCGGCATCGCCGTCGGCGATCGCTTTGACTTCCAGCGGATGCAGGTTGCAGAGCTGCGCGATCTGGTCGAAGGACAACGAGGTATTTTCGACCAGCCACACGGCTGTCGCTTTGGGCATCAGAGGCGCGGTCGCCATGGCTAATCTCCGGTAAATCTTCTCCGTGCTCCGCCCGCCCGTCCGGGCGAAGCCACTCAACGTCATCAAGGATGACTGGAAAGCGGCCGGAATATAGGCGCGGCGGCGGTCCCGTGCAACCGGTTCCAGATCGCTTCGCGGCCGATGCAGCGGGCCGTATAATCGTTGGAACCGGCACATCGGCACGATCGAGGGAGGGATCATGGCACGAGCACTTGACGGTAAAGTCGCGATCGTGACCGGCGCCGGACGCGGCCTTGGCCGGGCGATGACGCTCGGCTTGCTTGACGCCGGCGCCAGTGTCGCCGCCGTTGAGCTCGATGGACCGGCGCTCGAGGAAACCCAGGATGCCGCCGATGACCGCAGCGCCGGCGAACGCTTCACCGGCATCGTCGCCGATGTCACCTGGAACGACAGCGGTCCGAAGATTTTGCGCGCGGCAATCGAACGCTTCGGCCGCCTCGACATTTTGATCAACAATGCCGGCATCAACACGCAGGTCATCCGCGGCGAGGGCCGGCAGGTTGGAAAGCTGTGGGAAACCTCGCCGGAAGAGTTTCGCCGCGTCATCGAGGTCAACGTCGTCGCCCCTTTCCTGATGACGCGGGCGGTGCTGCCGACTTTGTTGGCGCAGCACTGGGGTCGCATCGTCAATGTGACCACCAGTCTCGACACGATGTGGCGCCGCTTGATGCAGCCTTATGGCGGCTCCAAGGCCGCCAACGAAGCAATGCTCACCGCTCTGGCGCAAGAGCTCGAAGGCACCGGCGTGACCGCCAACGTGCTGGTGCCGGGCGGCGCCGCCGACACGCGCCTGGTCTCCCGGGTAACGGCGCCGGATCGCTCGGCGCTGATCGTGCCCGAGGTCATGATCGCACCGCTCATCTGGCTGTGCTCAAACGCCGCTGACGGCGTCAACGGCCAGCGCTTCATCGCCATGAAATGGGATGCGAAATTGCCGCCCGAGGAAGCTGCAAAAAACGCCGGCGCACCGGCGGCCTGGCAGCAGCTCGGCCGTCAGGCGATCATGCCGGAGCGGATGCGCTAGTCGCTATTTTTCGGGCACGTGCCCCTTCACCGCATTGGCGAAGGCGTCGTAGGCGATGCTGCCGTCGGCGGCGATCGGCAGTTGCTCGCGCAAGCGCGCTTTTAATTGCTCGCGCGTCGCCGGCGACATTTCCGCCAGCGCCTTGCCGGATGGCCCGACCGGTATCGTGCTCGACTCCCAGAAATCGTCGAAGTCGGCGAAGGCCACGCGAATGCGGATGACGATGGTCTCGATCGCCCGCAAGCCCGCTTCGCGCCAAAATGCTTCCATATTGTCGCTGCGCGACGCTTCGACATTCGGCCGCACCGGCTCGGCAAGCCCCAAGGATTTCATCGCGACCGCGAGCGGCCGGATCGGAAAGCCGCCGCCGGGAATGTCCCACATATAGCTGGCGACAATGCCGCCCGGCTTGACCACGCGCGCCATTTCGCGCGCCGCTTTCTGCGGATCGGTCAGGAAGGTGATGACCAGCGCCATCGATGCGGCGTCGAAACTGTCGTCGGCGAACGGCAGCGCTTGCGCGTCGGCGACACGAAATTGCGCAAGCTTGGCCGCCGGCCGCGTGCGCGCATAAGAAATCTGTCCGTCGGACGGATCGATGCCGGTGACTGCGGCCGGCGCGGTGCGCGCGATCAGCACCTCAGTAAAGGCGCCGTTGCCGCAGCCGACGTCGATCCAGTTCAGGCCTTTTGGCGGATCGAGCCAATCAAGAAATTTTGGGGCGACCAGTTGGCTCCAGCGGCCCATCAGCCGCTCATAGGCCTTGCCGTCGGTGAACAGGTTTGTCGGCGCGTCCATGTCTCCAAATTCCCTTGCTTACGGTAGCAGACGCTCCCGTCATTGCGCCGTGACGCCGCTCGCTTTGATGATCGGCGTCCATTTGGCCATTTCCGCTTTTTGTTTCGTCGCCAAGGCTTCGGGCGTCTGATAATCCGGCGGCCAGATTTCCTGGCCTACGTTCTTGAAGCGATCCTGCACGGTCGGGTCGGCCAAGGCATCGCGGACAGCCGAATTCAGCTTGGCGATGACGTCCGGCGGCGTTCCCTTCGGCGCCCACAGTCCGTGCCAAAAGCTCACGTCGATATTGGGGATGCCGAGCTCATCGAGCGTTGGCACATCGGGCGCCGCCCACCAGCGTTTTGGTTGCAATACCGCGAGGGCTCTGAGCTCGCCGCTCTTGACGTTGGTCAAGTAGCCCGCAGCTTGACCGAACGCGAAATCGATGTGTCCGCCGAGCATGTCCTGCAGCAGCGGTGCCCCGCCGCGATAAGGCACCAATTGAAACGACGTGCCGGTCTCCTTCTGGAAAATTCGTGCGGCAAACTCCGATGGGCTGCCGATGCCGACCGTTCCCATCGTTGCCTTGCCATCGTCAGCCTTAAGCCAGGCGATGAAGGCTTTCACGTCATTGGCCGGCACCGATTTGCCCACGACTATCCAGATCGGCGTGTCGGCGATCAGCGAGATCGGCGCAAAGTCATTCACGACGTCGTAGTCGAGCTTCAATATCGACGCGTTGAAGACGTGGGTTTGCGTATGGCCGATGCTCAGCATGTAGCCGTCAGGCGCCGCGTGCGCGACGCGGCCGACGCCAATGCTGCCGCCGGCGCCGCCGATGTCTTCAATGATCACGCTCTGGCCGAGCGGCAGCTGCATCCGTTCGGCCAAGATGCGCGCGATGGTGTCGGTCGGTCCGCCCGCCGGGTAGGGCACCACGATAGTAACGCTGCGCGACGGAAAATTATCGGCGGCGGCGCAGATCGCGGAAGCCGTAAGCAAGGTCAGCACGAGCGCGACGAGCTTGCGCATGCGATTTCCTCCTCTTCCGCCACTGCGCAGTGGATCGCGGCGTTATTCCGCCGCCGCTTTCGCCGCGCCGCTCGCATTGATCGCCGCCCACACCCGGCTCGGGGTCGCCGGCATGTCGATGTGATCGATGCCGAGCGGCTTTAACGCATCGAGGACGGCGCCGATCACCGCCGGCGGCGCGCCGGTGGCGCCGGCTTCGCCGGCGCCTTTGACGCCGAGCGGATTGGTCCGTGCCGGCACCTCGGTCAATTCCGACGTGAGCTCGGGAAAATCCTCGGCGCGCGGCATGGCGTAATCCTGAAAACTACCGGTGACGAGCTGGCCTGCGCCGTCGAACACGATTGCCTCCATGAGCGCCTGGCCGACGCCCTGCGCGACGCCGCCGTGGATCTGCCCTTCGCAGAGCAGGCGATTCATGACCTTGCCGACGTCGTCGACCGCCGCGTAGCGCGAAAGCGTCACCGCGCCGGTTTCCGGATCGACCTCGACTTCGCAGACGTGACAGCCGTTCGGATAATTGGGCGGCTCGGCGGCAAACGTGCCCGAGGCTTCGAGCCCGACGTCGAATTGCGGCGGCAGCATTGCCGGGCGGTAGAACGCCTTGGCGACGTCGGTGAGGTTGAGCGCGCGGTCGGTGCCGACGATGCGGAACGAGCCGTCCTTGAACTCGATGTCGCCGGCCGCGGCTTCGAGCATCATCGCCGCCATCGGCTTGGCCTTTTCGACGATAGCGTCGGCGGCGCGCTTGAGCGCGTTGCCGCCGACATGCATGCTGCGCGAGCCATAGCTGCCGCGCCCGATCGGCACCGCGTCGGTATCGCCCTGCACGAAGCGGATATTGTCGAACGGCACGCCGAGCCATTCCGTCACCATCTGGGCATAGACGGTCTGATGGCCCTGGCCGTGCGAATGCGTGCCGGCGAGGATGGTGAGCATGCCGCTCGGATCGAAGCGCAGCACCATGCGGTCATTGAACACGGCGGCTTCTTCGAGGAAATAACCGATGCCGCGGCCGCGCAGCTTGCCGTGCTTTTTCGATTCGGCGGCGCGCTTGGCAAAGCCGCTCCAATCGGCGAGCTTGAGACATTCATCCATCACGTGCACGAAGTCGCCGCTGTCATAGGTGACGCCGGTTTGCACCTTGTGCGGCATGGCGGCTGACGGAATGAAATTGCGCCGCCTGATCTCGACCGGATCGAGGCCGATCATGCGCGCGGCGCGGTCGAGCAATTGCTCGATCAGATAAGTCGCCTCCGGCCGCCCGGCGCCGCGATAGGGCGCGGTGGGAATGACGTTGGTAAATACGGCTCGGGCGACCGCGTGCACCGCCGGGATCTGATAGACTCCTGGCGCCAGCCGTATCGCAAACAGCGGCACCACCATCGCCGCGCCGAACACGTGCGAGCCCATGGCGTGCAGCGCGTTGACGCGCAACCCTAAAATCTTGCCGCGCTCGTCGAGCGCAAGCTCGCCGGTGACGATCTGGTCGCGGCCTTGCGCATCGCCAAGCAGCGCCTCCGACCGCGTCGACACCCATTTGACCGGACGGCCGCCGGCGCGGCGCGACGCCCACACCACCAAGGCGTCTTCCGGATAGCCGCCGTGCTTCATACCGAAGCCGCCGCCGACATCGGGCGAAATCACTCGCAGCTTGGTTTCGGGAATTCTCAGAACCTGGCCGGCGACGGCAGAGCGGGTGCCGTGCGGGTTCTGCGATGTCGAGTAGAGCGTGTAGGTCTCGCTGTCGGGATGATATTGGCCGATCGCGGCGCGCGGCTCGATCGAATTGGCGGTGATGCGGTTGTTGTTGAGCTTGAGCGAGACGACGTGCTTGGCATTGGCGAAAGCGGCGTCGGTTAAGTCCTTGTTGCCCATCATCAGCGTGAAGGAGACGTTGTTGGGCGCTTCGTCCCAGATCGCGGGCGCACCGGGGTTGACGGCATCCTCAACCGCGATCACCGCGGGCAGCGGCTCGTAATCCATCTCGATCAGCTCGGCGGCATCCTTGGCTTGGACGAGGGTTTCGGCGACGACAAAAGCAACCCGGTCCCCGACCGCGCGCACCTTGTCGGCTTCGAGGATGGCGCGCGGCGTGCGGAATCCCTTCGGGCCGCCCATGTCTTCGGGCATCGGCGGCGCGAAGCCGCCGAGTTTGTCGGCGACCACATCGGCGCCGGTGAGAACGGCGAGCACGCCGGGCGCGGCCTTGGCCTTCGCGGTGTCGACGCGCTTGATGCGGGCGTGCGCATGCGGCGACATGACCACGGCGCCGTAACATTGTTGCGGCAAGTCGAAGTCGTCGACGTAACGGCCGCGGCCGGTGATGAAGCGGGGATCCTCGACCCGGGGCACGGGCTGACCGATGCCGAACTTGCTCACGCCTGGAGTCAACACGATCACCGCCCTGTCGGCCTTTGCCGGGCGGGATTTATACCTGTGATTTGTGGCGATGAGAATGGCGAGCGCGGGGTCATTCCGCCATCGTTGCGCCGGAGCCGCCGAACTCGGCCGGAAAATCTTTCAGCTTGGGCAGGCCGTCCTGCATACGAAGCACGGTCTCCGCGTAGTTGACGTGAACGCCGGGCGTGAACGCGAGAGTGGGGATGGTCGCAGCGAATACATCGACAAGACCCAGCGTCGGATGATTGGCCAGCAGGTGTCCGCCACATTTCGCGCAAAAACGCCGCTGGCTGAATTCGGTCTTCTGAAATGTCGCGACATGCTCGGCGCCGGACGTGATCCGTACGGCCTCAGGTTTCCAGAGGGTGAAAGCGTTCACCGGCCCGCCGGACCACGAACGGCAGGACCGGCAATGGCAGTAGCCCATGGCCTCCGGCGATCCGGTAACCTGCAACTGGACCGCCCCGCAAAAACAACTTCCTAAATGAGTCATGCAAGCTCCGTCGGGTAAAGGGAACTCGGCTCCGGTATTGGGCCGGTCCATGCTTGACGTTCGATCGCCGCGATCGCGATCTGCCTGTCGGTGATCGTCTGACTATAGGGTCAGACCGACCGGCGCCAGGGCAACAGCATCGACACGCGATTCTTGTAGCGGCGGTAGTCGTCGCCGAACAGGTCGACCAGGTCGCGCTCTTCCAGCGAAGCGCCGACGACAATATAGGCCGTCGTGACCGCGGCGAACAGCAGATGTCCGGCGGTCATCGTCGGCGCTGCCCAGAACGCGATGATGAATCCCAGATAGATCGGATGCCGCACCAGGTTGTACAAAAGCGGCGTCCGAAAGCGCGGTGCCGGCATCGGCCGGCCGGCGAGATTGTTGGCGACCTGATGCAGTCCGAACAGCTCGAAATGATTGATGAGAAACGTGCCGGTCAGCACGATCAGCCAGCCGACGAACGACAGCGCTGTGATCGCCATGGCGAGGTGCGGATCGGCGATCTGCCATATCGCTGCGGGCATCGGCTCCCACAGCCAAAGCAGCAGCGCGAGCGCCAGGCTGGCGAACAGGACGTAGGTGGTGCGCTCGACCGAGACGGGAACAAATTTCGTCCACCAGCGCTTGAAGCCCTGGCGCGCCATCACGCTGTGCTGAATGGCGAAGACCGACATCAGGAGAAGATTGACGATGAGCGCCTGCGCCATCGGCGCAGGCGCACCGCTGTCGATGGTCTTGGGCACCACAAAGCCTTCGACGAAGCCGATGGCGTAGAGAAAGACCAGGAAAAATATCAGATAGGAAGCGATACCGTAGAGAAACGCGATCAGGCGGCCGAGGAGATTGCCTTGGCCGCTGCGCGTATCCTGGCTGAGGGCGTGAGTCTGGGTCATAGCTTCCTCCAATCGGGCGATCGGGGGCTTACGATTGCGCGGCGGGCACGATGACGGGACCGCAAGAGAAAGACTTTGCCTCAGCCTTGATTTGCCGCTGAGATGGGCTTGATTATTTCTTGAGATCAGGACGGGGCGGCTTGGTCGGCCGGCGGCGATGCAATTTCGTTTTTCTAATCATACGCTTGACATCGACCGGCGCGAGCTGCTCCGCGACCGCGATGCGGTGGCCGTCGAGCCGCAGGTGTTCGATCTTCTGGTCTATCTGGTGGAAAACCGCGACCGGGTCGTCAGCAAGGACGACCTCATCGCCTCGGTCTGGGGCGGACGCATCGTGTCCGACTCGACGCTGACCAGCCGCATCAACGCAGCGCGCAAAGCGATCGGCGACAGTGGGGTCGAGCAGAAGCTGATCCGCACCATTGCGCGCAAGGGTTTGCGCTTCGTCGGCGACGTTGAAATCGGCGCGGCGGGGCAAGAAGAAGTCCGCGAACCGATACGGCCGGCCTTGCCGCTGCCCGACCGCCCGGCCATCGCGGTGCTGCCGTTCACCAACATGACCGGCGATCCGAATGAGGACTATTTCTCCGACGGCATCAGCGAGGACATCATCACCGCTTTGTCGAAGCTGCGCTGGTTCTTCGTCATCGCGCGCAATTCCTCTTTCGTCTACAAGGGCAAGGCGGTCCACATGAAGCAGATCGCCGAAGAGCTCGGCGTCGGTTACGTCGTCGAGGGCAGCGTGCGCCGGGGCGGCGACAGGCTGCGAATTACCGCGCAGCTCAACGACGTCGCCACCGGAAGCCACATCTGGGCCGAGCGCTACGACCGCAATATCGCGGACGTGTTCGCGGTGCAGGACGAAATCACCGAGGCCATCGTGGCGGCGATCGAGCCGCAGCTTTATGCGGCAGAGAGCTTCCACGCCAGGCGCAAGCCGCCGGACAGCCTCGACGCCTGGGAACTGGTGATGCGGGCGCTGTCGCATTATTGGCGGGTGACGCGGCAGGATAACGTCGTGGCGCAGGCGCTGTTGGAAAAGGCCACCGCCATCGATCCGAATTACGGCCAGGCGCTCGGCGTGCTCGCGACCAGCCACGTGTTCACCGCACATATGGGCTGGGCGGACCGGGCGACTGCAATGCCGATTGCCGAGCGTGCAGCGCTTGAGGCGATCCGCGCCGACGGCGAGGACCCGTGGGCGCATTATGCGCTGGGCTGCGTTTATCTGTTCGGCCGGCGCTTCGACGACTCGCTTGCCGAGTTCGAAGCGGCGCTGCGGCTCAATGCGAATTTTTCGCTGGCGCAGGGCTATTACGGACTGGCGCTGGCTTATTGCGGTCGTCCCGATGAAGCCGAATTGGCGGCGCAACGCGCGCTGCGCGCCAGCCCGCGGGATCCTCTGTCGGGCATCTATTTCGGCATCGCCGCCTATGCTCAGTACGTCGGACGCAACTATGAGGAGGCGATGCGGCTGGCGCGGGAAGGCATCCGCCAGCGCGGCGATTTCGTTGGCGCGCATCGGGTGCTGACGGCCGCCGCGGGCATGGCCGGCCGGACTGACGTCGCCAAGGCCGCCTTGCAAGAGCTTCGCCGGGCGCAGCCCAATATCTCGCTCGCCTGGATCGCGAAGGAAATGCCGATCCGCGACGCTGCCGAGATGGAGCACTATCTCGACGGGCTGCGTCGCGCCGGCTTGAACTGACGTGTCAGTATCGGAAATTCAGGCTACTCTCGTATTGACTATTTTCGGAACGGTGACATGAGCCCGGCTGCAGCGACTTTCGATTACATTATTATCGGCGCCGGCTCGGCCGGTTGCGTTCTCGCCAATCGGCTGACCGCGTCCGGCCGCAATCGCGTGCTGCTGCTTGAGGCCGGCGGGCCGGACCGCAACATCTGGATTCACATTCCGCTCGGCTACGGCAAGCTGTTCTCCAATCCCAAGGTCAATTGGCTCTATTCGACCGAACCGGAGCCTGAACTCGACAACCGCAGGGTGATCCAGCCGCGCGGCAAGGTGATGGG
>Ga0070731_10005571_pt1 | contig 10336 bp, 11 predicted proteins | sample Coa_R1_2_FD_66448 | JGI IMG/M metagenome (GOLD analysis project Ga0070731, IMG submission 66448) | Surface soil microbial communities from Centralia Pennsylvania, which are recovering from an underground coalmine fire - Coalmine... | ecosystem: Environmental > Terrestrial > Soil > Unclassified ... | reverse complement strand
GATGAGAAGATTGGATCGCATTATGAAGTTGCTTCGCACGTGTCAATTTTCGCTTCATGACCTGTCTCGAGTAGAACTCGACAGAACTCCGCCACGCACTCCTCGATTCAACATGCCTTTTGAACTCGGCCTTTCAGTCGCTTGGACACTTGCAGGTTCTCGTCGGCACACCTGGTTCGTCTTGGAGTCCCAAAACTACCGGCTGAGCAAATCGTTAAGTGATTTAAACGGTTCAGACGTTCATGTCCACAACGGGACGATTAGTGGAGTCTTTAGGGCATTGGCAAACGCGTTTGTAAGACAAAATCGGCGACCATCTGTACAGCAGATGAGACAGATCTACCACGATTTGAGAGAAATCCTATCGGATATTCTGGAGACTTCTGGTTCCGAGTCGCCATTTGAAGCCCGGGCCTTCCGAGACATATGCGTTTTGGCGAGTGAATCTGCCGACGATTATGTGGTTTGAGGGCGCCATTTCATCCGATCCAGGTAAATGTCATGAACCTGGCCCGCTGCCTCCTGCAACTTGCTTTTGCATGAACGGGTGACTATACTGGAACAGCCTAAGCCGGTCGAAAGCCTCAGTGGGCGAGAGCCCACTTTTTTGTTGGGCGGAGGTCGGAACGCAACGTGGTGTCTCCAATGAGGCAACGCGCTGGGTTTGGGGACGACGGGAAGCGGGAACGGGTGCGGGCTGTAGTTGCGGCCTGCCAGGATATATGGAACTGGAGCGGATCCGCGAGGCGGCCGAGCGCGTGGCGCGGTCGCTGGGCATCGACGTGGTGGACGTGGAGTGGAAGGTTGGCAAGCAACGCTTCCTGCGCGTGTACATCGATAAGCCGGAAGGCATCAGCCACAGGGATTGCGAGACGGTGAGCAACCAGTTGAGCGTAATCCTCGACGTAGAGGATTTGGTTCCGGGGCCGCACTATATTCTGGAGGTCAGTTCTCCGGGCCTCGACCGGAAACTCACGAAGCCGGCGGAATTCGAACGATTCGCCGGGCGCCTGGCAAGAATCTCGACGATGGAACCGATCGAGAATCAGAAGTTTTTCGAAGGCCGTCTGGCGGGGGTCGCCGACGGCAAGGTGCAGATCGAAGTGAAAGGCCGGGTGATTGCTTTGCCGATGGAAGGAATTCGCAAAGCGAACCTGGTAGTTGAGTTTTGAGATGAGGGACAGATGGCCAATCTGCTATATCAGACCATTGAGCAGATCAGCCGGGAAAAGCACATTGAACCGGAGGTGATTGTCGCGGCGATCGAAGACGCGATGATCGTCGCCGCGCGCAAGTATTACAAGACCGAGGAAGACCTTCGCGCCAAGTTCAATCCAGATTCCGGGCAGGTAGAGGTGTTTGCGGTGCGCCCGGTGGTCGAGGAAGTGACCGACCCGAAAAAGGAATTCACGCTCGCCGAGGCCAAGCGGTTCGACCCCAACGTGGAGGTCGGAGGCGAAATTGTTATTCCCAAGCCCACCGACGTGCTGGGCCGCATCGCCGCGCAAACCGCAAAACAAGTGATCATGCAGAAGGTGCGCGAGGCCGAGCGCGACACCATCTACAACGAATACAACGGCCGCGTCGGCGAGCTCGTGAATTGCGTCGTGAAACGCACCGAAGGGCCGGACGTGATCGTCGATCTCGGGCGCGCAGAAGCGCGCATGCCGAAGCGCGAGCAGTCGCGCCTGGAAACATACAATATCGGCGACCGCCTGCGCGTCGTGATTCGCGCGGTGGACCGCTCCGCGAAGGGACCGCAGGTGATCGTCTCCCGCGCCGATCCCATTTTAGTGCAGCGGCTTTTCGAGATGGAAGTGCCAGAAATTTACGACGGTACCGTGCAGATCCGCGCCGCCGCGCGCGAAGCCGGCGAGCGCACCAAGATCGCGGTGCAGAGCCGCGACAAGGACGTCGATCCGGTGGGTGCGTGTGTGGGCATGAAGGGCATGCGCGTGCAATCCATCATTCGCGAATTGCGCGGAGAAAAAATCGACATCATTCCCTACTCCGAAGACACGGTGCAGTTCGCACAGAAGGCGCTTTCTCCTGCCAAGGTCACGCGCGTTCAGATCATCGATCCGGAAACGCGGCATCTCGAAGTGATCGTCGAGGACACGCAGCTTTCGCTGGCGATCGGCAAGAAGGGGCAGAACGTGCGCCTCGCCAGCAAGCTGATCGGCTGGAACGTGGACATCAAGAGCGAGGAAGAAAAGCGCCAGGAGATTGAAGCGCAGATGACCGCGCTGACAGCTCCGGGAACGCCGCTTTCCGAGCTGAAGGGCGTCGGACCGAAAACCATCGAGCGGATTGAAGCTCACGGAGTCAGTTCCATCGAAAAGCTCGCCGACATGACGCCGGAACAGCTCACGGAAATTCCGGGCATCGGCGAAAAAATGGTCGAAAAAATTCAGTTGTCCGTCGCCGCCTATTTCCAGTCGCTGGAAAATCCGCAACCGGAAGGCGAATCGCTCGAGGCTCTGGCCGAAGAGGAAACCGCCGAGGGCGCCGCGGAACAAGCGGACGCCGCGGAGGAAACAGCCGAAGCGGCGGATGTGGCGGGAGAAAACATCGAGGCTCCGACGGAAGAGGAAGAAGTCGCAGCCGCCGCAGAAGCCGCGGCAGCGCAGGGCCAGGCCGGGAACGCGGAGCCGGATGCGCCCGTCAAAGATTCAGACAAGCACGGAAACAAGTAGCCGCCCCGGAGGGCAATGACCGATTCGAATCAAATCCGAATCAACGAACTGGCTCGCGAGCTCGAGGTCAAGGCAAAGGCCATTATCGACTATTTGCCGGAAGCCGGCGTTACCGAGAAAAAGACCCATTCGAGCTCGATTGAAGTAGAGGCCGCTGTCAAGGTGCGCGAACATTTTCGCGCGCTGGCCGAAGCCGAAGTAGCAGCCGAACAGAAAGCGATCGCGGACAAGGCGGCAAAGGAAGCGGCCGCCCGAGCGGCCCGTTTGAAGCCCGCTGCAACTGCGCCTCCTCCGCCTCCCCAAGTGGTTGCGCCGCCCGCCGCTCCCGTAGTCGCCGTGCCGAGCCGGCCTGCGCCACCTCCGGTGAGTGCCGTCGAGGCCAAGCCCGCAACGCCGCCTCCGCCTTCTCCTCCGCCTCCTGTAGTTGCCAAGCCTGCTGTCACTCCCCCGGTGGAGGCCCCGAAGATTGTTCCAGCGCCGACCCCGGTCGTTGCCAAGCCTCCTGTGCGTCAGCCAGCTCCTCCGGCGGCGCCGCAACAAGCGCCCGCTGCTGCGAAGCCGCCTGCGGTCGTGCCTGCGGCGCCGCGCCATGCGACAACTCCCGCGCCGGGCACGCTGAGGCCTGCGCCTGCCGCAGCACGTCCGCCAGCCGCCGCGAGGCCCGCGCCGGCGCCTCCCAAGCCGAATTGGAATCCATTGCCTCCCGGCGCGCGAGTGAATCCGCCGGCAGCGCCACGGCCTACAGCCAGCGCAAGGCCGGGTGGACAGCCGTCAAGATTTCCGGCGCGCCCAGGTCAAGGACGTCCGGGGCAGCCTGTGCCTGGGCGAAGCGGCCAGCCACTGCATGAACGCCCGGGAGCGCCGCGCCCCGGAGGCCGTTCTGGAACCCTTCTGCCGCCGGACAAGGCGCCGCCAAAGGCCGAGCCCGGCAAACCGATTTACGAGCGCAAACCCGCCGCCCGCGCGCGCCCCACGATGGAGAAACGCTTTGAAGAGGGCGAGCGCAAGCTGCATCCGGTTCGCGCGCGCATGGGCGTTGGAGAGCAGCGGCGCAGCGCGCAGATTGAACGCGCTCCGGCGCCGCCGCCGCGCGAGCCGCGCCAAATAACAATCACCGAGGGAGTCACGGTCCGCGATCTGGCGGAAAAACTCGATGTGCGCGCCAAGGACGTCCTGAAAATTTTGCTGGATCGCGGGATTTTTGCCAGCATCAACCAGGCGCTTGACACGCCGACGGCGACGAGCCTTGCGGAAGCGTTCAATGGCATCGTGAACGTCATCACGTTTGAGGAAGACGTTGTCCGCGAAGTTGCACTGGAAGAGAAGCCGGAAAATCTCGAGCCGCGTCCGCCGGTGGTGACCGTGATGGGCCACGTCGATCACGGGAAAACCAGCCTGCTCGACGCCATCCGCGAGACGGAAGTGGCCGCAGGAGAGGCGGGCGGAATCACGCAGCACATCGGCGCTTCCGTGGTCCACATCGACGGGCGCAAAGTCGTGTTTATCGACACGCCAGGCCACGAAGCCTTCACGCGGATGCGCGCGCGGGGCGCAAAGGTCACGGACATCGTTGTACTGGTCGTCGCGGCCGATGACGGCGTGATGCCGCAGACGCAGGAAGCCATCGATCACGCCAAAGCGGCGGGCGTACCCATCGTCGTGGCCATCAATAAAATCGACAAACCGGGCGCGGACCCCGAGCGCGTGAAGCGCCAGCTTTCCGAACGCGGCCTCATGCCGGAAGAGTGGGGCGGAGACACCGTCATGGTGGAAGTCTCCGCGAAGCAGAAGAAAAATCTGAGCAAGCTCCTCGAAATGCTTTTGCTGGTTGCCGACTTGCGCGAGCTGAAAGCCAATCCGAAATCGCCCGGCGCGGGCACGGTGCTGGAATCCCGGGTGGACAGGGGCCGCGGTCCGGTGGCAACAGTCCTCGTACAGACCGGGACGCTGAATGCCGGAGACGTTTTCATCTGCGGCGCGGTGTACGGAAAAGTTCGCGCGATGTTTGACGATCACGGGCGGCCGGTGAAGAGCGCGGGGCCTTCGACGCCTGTCGAAGTGCTCGGCTTGCAGGGCGCTCCCGAGGCCGGAGACCAGTTCCAGGTGGCCGATGAGGCGCGGGCCCGGCACATTGTCGAATTCCGGCAAGGGAAACTTCGCGAAGCGAGTCTCGCGAAGTCCGCGGGGGCGCGCATCACGCTTGACCAGTTGCACGAACAGCTCCGCGTGGGCGAGGTCAAAGAGCTTCCTCTCGTGATCAAGGCGGACGTGCAGGGTTCTGTGGAAGTATTGAGCGAGATGCTTCCAAAACTTTCCGACGACCGTGTGAAACTGAAAATCATTCATGCCAGCATCGGCGCGGTTACGGAGAACGACGTTCTGCTGGCATCCGCTTCCGGCGCGATTATCGTGGCGTTCAACGTTCGCCCGGACCGCAAGGCTTCCGATCTCGCGCAGCGCGAAGGCGTTGAGATCCGGCCACACTCGATCATTTACGAGGTGTCCGACGAAATCAAGAAGGCCATGACGGGGCTGCTTGAGCCCGTCTTCAAGGAAACGCACCTGGGTCGGGCCGAGGTGCGCGACACCTTCAGGGTCAAGGGCGTGGGCATGATCGCGGGCTGCTATGTGGTGGACGGGATCCTCAAGCGCGACGCCGAGGTGCGCGTGCTGCGCGACGGCGCCGTGGTCTACACCGGGAAGCTCAGCTCTCTGAGGCGCTTCAAGGACGATGTAAACGAAGTGCGCTCCGGGTTTGAGTGCGGCGCCAGCGTCTCCAACTTTAATGACATTAAGGTGGGAGACACTCTCGAATGCTTCCACATGCAGAAGCTCATCCTGGCCGAAGCGACTGCCTGATTCTGGTCTGGCCCTGCAAGCGGGGCGAGTCTTGCAAGTGTTCGCAGGGATGAAGATGCCGATCGGTTTGCTCACCCTGGAAATTTATATCCCCGAGGCGCACTCTCTTAAAGACAAGAGGCAGGTGCTCCGCAGCCTGAAGGACAGGCTGCGGGGAAAATTTAACGTGGCCGTGGCGGAACTGGAAGGGCAGGACTCCTGGCAGCGCTCGGTGGTGGGCGTCGTGAGCCTCGCCAACAATGCAGGATTTCTCGAACAATCTTTGCGTACCGTGCTTGAGGATTCCGAAAGGCACTTGGGACGCGATCTGATTGGACACGAACTGGAAGTTCTATAGAGAAGTCGCGGATTTGAAGGGGTTGGGATTTAATATTTTCCTATCCGGTGAAACGACAATGACGGTTGCAGGGCATCGGCACGAACGAGTGGCCGAGGAAATTCGACACGAATTGGGCATCATGGTGGCCGGTGAATTAAAAGACCCGCGGATCGAGGGGCTGGTCACGATCACCGAGGTTCGCGTGACGCCTGACCTGAAGCACGCGCGCGTGTTCGTCAGCGTGATGGGGAGCGAAGCGGAGCAGAAAAGCACGATCCGGGGGCTCTTTGCGGCGGTCGGCTACATCCGCCACGAACTCACCGAGCGGATCCAATTGCGCCGCGCGCCCGAGATTCATTTCATTCTCGATCACTCCGAGGAATACGGCCAGCGAATCGAAGACCTTTTGCGGCAGGCCAAGAATCCACCCCGCGAGTAGGACGGGCTTCAGCCTGTCTGGTTTTATACCGAGCTAAAGAAAATCAAAGCAAGACAGGCTGAAGCCCGTCCTACAAAATGCCACGAAAATCCCAACCTGCGCCGGTGGACGGCGCCCTCGTGATTGACAAGCCGCGCGGCCGGACGTCGCACGACGTCGTCGAGGCGGTGCGCCGCATCGTTGGCTTCCGGCAGATCGGGCATCTCGGAACGCTTGATCCGCTGGCGACGGGCGTTCTGGTGCTGCTGCTCGGGCGCGCCACTCGCCTCGCGCAGTTTTATGTTGGACGCCGCAAGCGCTACGACTCGACGTTCCGCTTCGGCTTTGCCACGGACACTTACGATGCCGATGGCGCGTCTCTCGGTCCGGACGCAGCTCCTCAGATCGACCGTGCCGAAATCGAGCAACTCGCGGCTTTGCGCGTCGGCCGATTCCCACAAATGCCTCCGCCGTATTCCGCGAAAAAAATTCACGGCCGCCCGGCGCACGAACTCGCGCGCAAGAAAAAACTGGTTGAGCTGAAGCCTGTGGAAATCGAAGTGTACGATTTTCACGTCAACGAAGTTTCCGGCTCGCTGGCGAAAGTTTCGATCGAGTGCGCCGCCGGCACCTATATCCGTTCGCTCGCGCACGACATGGGCGCGGAGATGGGCTGTGGCGCGCACCTCGCCGAAATTGTGCGCACCGCGGTGGGTGAATTCACGCTGGACCAGGCGGTAAAACTTGAAGACCTCGAGCGCGCCGCGAAAGAGGGAGACCTCGCGCGTTACATCATCCCACTGGAACGTCTGCTTCCTGAACTCCCCAGCGTGACGATCCTCCCCATCCTCGAAAAGCGCGTGCGCCACGGTTCCAAATTCAACGTGCAGATCGCGCAGATCCAGCCCGGCCGCACCAGCGCCGCGCAGGGCGCCACCACGGAACTAAATTCCGGCGAATGGAAGCCCGCGCGCCTGCGCGTCTTCAGCCAACAGGACCGATTGATCGCCATCGCTGAAGCCGTCGTGCCGCGCACGTACCAGCCCGTCGTTGTCCTGGAAGCGGAAGCTTGATCGAATCGCCAGCCTGAGAATCGGGAGAGTCGAGCAGCTCTACTGATCTTTATCCAGGTATTCATCCGGGACGTCGTCTTCCGGGACCTCGTGCGTCCTGACTTCGCCCTGATCGGCGTCGGGCGCGTTTTCCACTCCCTCCACCACCTCGGCTTCGAACGCGTTCCCTTCCTCGAGCAATTCGTCCACGCTCTCCGAATCTGCGCCCGCGGAGTTAGACAATCCCTGCAAATCGCCCGATTGGCCGCCCGATCTTGGCCCCAACCCCTTGGGTTCAAACGTAGCCGGGGCATCAGGCCGGCTCTTGCCTCGCGCGCTGCGTTTTTTCGGCGCCGGCTTTTTCTTGGGAGCGGATTTCTTCGGCGCAGCCGCCTTCTTCATCGCTGCCTTCTTTTTTGGGGCTTTCTTCGGCTTGGTTTTCGTCTTCTTCCGATTCATTTTGGGTGTCATATCCGGAGTCTACCACCTCTCGGTATTTTCATTGCAGCCTTCCTACACGTTTACTGGAAATCCCTCTTGCGGGCTATTGCGTGTGCTATACCTGTATAGCGAGGTCCCCATGCTGGCCATCCGGCTCCCACTGGCAATCGAAAAGCGGCTCGAGAAACTTGCCCGCCGCACCGGACGCACAAAGAGCTTTTACGCACGCCAGGCGATCCTCCAGCATCTGGAGGAGTTGGAGGACTTGTATCTGGCCGAGCGCGCGCTCAAACGCATCCGCAGCGGCGAGGACAAGCCCATACCGCTTGAGGAAGTCATGAAGCGACATGGCTTGGAGGATTGAAGTTTCTCCGTCCGCTTAGCGCGAATTGGCCAAGCTTGACGCACGACACACCAGTCGCATCCTCAAATTTCTCGACGAACGCGTAGCCAAGCTGGGTGATCCACGTACCATCGGGAAAGCAATGCAGGGCCCTTTTTTGGGAGATTTCTGGGGATACCGGGTGGGGAACTACCGGCCCATCTGCACAATTGAAGATGATCGAACTGTCGTACTGCTTCTCCGCGTGGGTCACTGCAAGGAAATTTATCGCTAAATCAGGGATAAGATTCCAATTCTTCATTCGTCAATTAACTTCAGCAATCGCCGTACACCCACTTTGAATTTATCTTCGGGAGTAATCAGGCTTAGAACGAGAAAACCTTCGCGTGAGAAATTGAAGAAGTGGCCGGGGTGGACCAGCACGGAGCAGCGCTCAAGGAGCGCGACAGTCAGGTCGTCGTCTGAGGCCGTGACCGGGACGCGCAGGATGGCGTACCAGCCGCCTTCGCGGTCGAGACGCGCGAGGGACTTCGATTCGCACAACATCGCGTCAAGCGCGGAGAGATTCGCGGAGATTCTTCCCTGCAATTGCGCTTGCATTGCGTGGCGAAGCGAAAGAAATTTCGGCAAGGCAAGCTGCACCGGGGTGCTCGGAGAGAGGTACGTGTCCGAGATGATTTCGAGGCGATCTACGGCAGTTTGGACGGCGGCATCCGGGCCGCTCACAACCGTCCAGGCAAGTTTCATTTGGGGCAGCAGGGAAATTTTTGAGAGGCCGCTGAGCGTGAACGTGAGCGCTTCGTTGGAAAAAGCAAAGGATTGCGCCAGTTCCGAACCGGTCGTGTAATCAAGAAATACTTCATCGGCCACGATGGCCATTTCCCGGGCAGCGCAAAGTTCCGCGAGTTCCGTGGCTTCGCGCGGCTTGACGAACGAGCCGGTGGGATTGTTGGGATGCACCACCAGCACGGCGCGGGAACGCGGCGTGAGACCTTCGCGCAGAGTGGCGAAATCGATTTGCCAGCCGTGATCGTAAAGCAGCGGGTACGGAACGAGACGAATGTCGGCGAGGTCCGCTAGAAATTCAAAAAGCGGATAGCTGGGCGCGGGAACCAGGATTTCGTCCCCTGTTTCGCACAGCAGCCGGAAAATATGGCTGTAGGCTTCGCTGGTTCCGGAGGCGAGCAGGATGCGTTCCGGATTGATTCGCGGCGCGGACTCGCCGGAAAATCCCGGGCGCCCGGCGTAATATTCGGCCACGGCATGCCGCGCTTCGTGCAATCCTTTGCTTTCAGGGCGATAGACGAGCGCGCGCGAGTCGGCGAGCGCCCCCAAAATTTCCCTTTCCGGGTAGTCGAGGCCGCACGTGGTGGGATTCGACGCGGTCAAATCGAAAAGTTCCTTGCCGCTTCGCTGGTGCTCTTCGAGAGCCCGCGTCAAACGGTTCGTTTCCAGCCGCCAATTCGTGCGCGATGCGAACATTTGGGCGAAAAATAAGCATTGAATTTATACCACGCGCGCTGTTTTGGTGGCGCCGGCGTCCCGCCCGCGGTTTCGTCGCGCGACAACAGGTCAAAAAATCGCCGGCGGGACGCCGGCGCTACCAGACTCTGCTCTCCAAAAGGAAACGCTTGGCCGCTGATCCTATCTTTGTGTGCGTGGTGAGATGCCTAGGCTAGCTATGGGAACCGCCACCGTTCGCCTTTATGTCTGCGGCCGCTTTCTGACTCGCGGCCGCGCTGGCGTTTGCGGCTTCATTGGCCGCTCTTTGCTGAGTCGCCTGTTGTGCCAGGGCTTCAAACTGGTTGATCATGGCCGTGTAGGCTGCGGGATTAAAATTCTGGATCTGTGTGGCAAGGGTATCGATCTCCTGGATCTCCACCTTGCTCAGCCCGAGCGCCGGGAGGTCTGCGTTAAGCGCCTGAACTTTTTCCTGCAAATTTGTGGAGGGGGCTGCCTTGGGTGCCGGTTCTTGCCGCGGGCGAGTGGGAGCGAACAGTTGCCCCGGGTTTGCAGCCGCGTTTGAATTTGCCGCCGGGGCGGCTTGCACATTATCTGCGTTCGCAGGTGTTACTGATCCGGCCTGCGCGGGAACTCCGCGGTTGGCAGCGCCGGGACTTGTAAGCTCAAACAGGAGATTCGTCGCAACAGTGGTCAGGGTTCCCTGGTTGACCTGGAATAAGCCGGCGTCTTGCGCGGCCGCCTGCG
>Ga0070731_10005570_pt1 | contig 10340 bp, 8 predicted proteins | sample Coa_R1_2_FD_66448 | JGI IMG/M metagenome (GOLD analysis project Ga0070731, IMG submission 66448) | Surface soil microbial communities from Centralia Pennsylvania, which are recovering from an underground coalmine fire - Coalmine... | ecosystem: Environmental > Terrestrial > Soil > Unclassified ... | reverse complement strand
TTTTTAGATGTAGGTTTTGGCTCGGAGGTAGTGTATTGCATTTGAGTGAGGAGACCTGTTTCTCTATTTCTTCAAGCTTCCAAGGCAGGGAAAAAATTGCGTCCTTAGAATTTGCTTGGGTTTTTAAGCTTTCTACTTCTTTAACAAAGTATTCAGCGGTTTTTATTATCTCATCAGTGCTGACGCTGATTCGGGGTAGACCATTTATGCTCATACAACCTCGATTTATTTTTTTAACATTTTTTATACCGAAACAACTTGAATAGCCATGCCAGGCACGGCTATTCATAAGAGAAATCACACTATATTCCACTGTACTTTCAATTTTCTGCGGATGTCGGAAGCATGTTTCATGCAATTCACAACTGTGTTTTTCCCTTCAATATGACCAAATGTTTCCAATTCGGGAATAGCATCTCCTAGCGCTGCCAATACCGGTGCCAGCTCGCGTACTTCGTGACAATATTGTTGAAGGCGTGATATTTCCTTCTGTTTTAGAGAGTTTCTGTAGCCCTGAATTAATATATCCGCCTTAGCGCGTAGAAGAGCACGTGTGCGCTCTTCGATAGTTGCAGTGCACCCTTCTCGATCAGCGAATGCCTTAAAGACATATTCAGGATCGTTTATTTGTGAGTCTAAAGGATTTTTTCCCAAAAGAATCAGGGTTAAATGATAAAAAACAAGACCGCCAATAGGCATCATCGTCATCTCATCGCCAATCTGTAACTGCATCTGCGTATCAAGTTTTATCAGACGTTCTGTAAGTGCTTGCAGTGAAGCATTATCATTCACAAGATCAAAGATAATGTTATGTATTTCCTCTGCTGCAGCGCGTAAGGAAGGTTGCACATTATGTCCAGAGCTTCTTGTCATTGATACAGAACTTAAGGAGGGAGCGCTGCTTTCATGATGTATTAATCTGGTGTTAGTAATACGGGCCCGGAGCTCTACAAAAAGAGATTTGATTTTATATCCAAATGAGGGATCGGCAGGCCGATCATTGATTGCTGCTAAGCGACTTTCGTAGTCTTTCAAATGCTGTTCTAATTTCTCTGCAGATAGGCGGCTTGTTTGGGAATCATCTAGAAAAGCGCGGATTTCTTTAAAGAGCTTATCTTCTTCGGGCGAGTGTGGCTCTGCAGTTTCTACGAGTTCTTTACCTTTTTTTATGGTAGACTCCCGATACTCCTTGATGAATTGGTGTGCAGCATCCAAAAAATGATTGGGCCCTTCTTCTTTTTCCACGCTTTGCATGCGAGCTACGAATTTTTCATATGTCTTTTGGATTTTTTCTTGAGTTAAAGAAAGGGTACTAGGATGTTGTGTGAATGTTTCAATCTGCTTAAATAGAAGTTCCGAATTCCGTGTTTTATTTCTTTCTTCGATCCGTTTTTGATGCGTAGCGATGAGCTGTTGTGCTTCTTGTAAAATGGCATTAGGTCCTTCTTGCGATTCCAGATTTTTTATCTTATCTACAAATTTTGCAAATACATCCTGGATTTTATTTTGAGTAAACGAAGGAAATTTAGAATGTTGTGTGAAATAGTTGATCGATTTAAGTAGAAGATGAGATTGCGGCATTGTAGTCGTGCTTGCGCTGTTAGGAACTACTTCTTTTTGGATAGTAGTACCGCGATCTAAGGTCGGTTGTCCTGTTAAATGATCTGGATTTAAAGTCGGATACGCATCGCATCCGTTAATTTGAATTTTAAATACACTGCTCATATGCCTCGTTTTAATGTTGAATTTTAAGACTTTAATTTTTTTAGAGGTCGCTGATCTTACTTTATGAGCAGTTTTAATCCAAGAATAAATTCGTGTATACCGAAATGCATTCAAAAGTTGGGATTTTTGCAAGGAGGCTGCGCCAATTTTTTTCCTGGAGCGAGCGACCATTGTGCGCGCACAAGGCGCGAGCGAAGGAGAAAAATTGGCTGCAAAGCCAACGAAGCCAGATTACAACTTTTCAAACACTTTCGGTATATTTTTGAATGAAAATTTTCACGAGGAAGAAGACGAGGAAGAGCTGCTAGAAGACGAGCTGGTGGCAGTATCCGAATCACGCGATAAATCGACTTCGCTAAGAGTGGATCCAAGGCGTTCTTTAAGAACTAATCCCATATCGAATGCTTCAACTAAGAGGAAATCATTCTCACTATCGCCTTGCTCATCGCATTCTTCTTGTGATGCACGACTGATCGATGGCGAAGAAGGGTTTTCGTCGCTTGCAAAGAATAATACATTTTCCGTAGAACTTGTAGGGGACAAATCTATTAAATCCGTATCACTGAAAGGATTCATACTGTTCGATGAAGTGGAAGTCGATGAGGAAGAGGATGCGGAATTGGTAAAAGAGCTCCTGCAGCTCGATGAGGTGTAACTGGAAGAAGAGCTAGAATAACTCGATGACCTGAGATAGGAAAAGCTCCTCTGGCTTAAGGAACTGGAAGTCGATGAGGAAGAGGATGCGGAATTGGTAAAAGAGCTCCTGCTGCTCGATGAGGTGTAACTGGAAGAGGAACTGGAATAATTGGGCGTTCTGGAAGGTGTGGGAAAACTCACATAGCTCGAGGAGCTGGAAACCGCTGGGGAAGAGGATGCAGATTTTTCGTCATTATCTAGCATTTTTAACAGTCTTTTTTCGTTTTGATCTATAATGGTAAGTGCATTAGAAGTGAATGCGAATGCATTCAATGAGGATGTTCCTTTTTCAATCTCGCGGATTTGCATTTTAAACATGTTAATTTTTTTTAAAATGGCTTCCAGGGATAAAGATAATGTGCTAGGTGCGAATGCGAAATCTCGAACAGTGACAAGTAAAGAGCGAGCCAAGTCATCATGCATTTCTTCTAATTTCTTCCCAATATTTGCACATTTCTGCTGGCATTTTTTGATATTTGTCCTGAATGCCACGTTTTCGAATTTTTCAAGAGCCAGCTTATTGACTTGCTGAGAAATCGTATTAACTGAGGCAGATAATGTTCCTGCAGATGCATGAGAATCGGAGGCAGACAAGGTTTTTTCTAACGCTTCTATTTGCTCTAACCAATCGGCCGATTGAGAGATGAATAATTGCTGTGATGGTGTGATTTTTGCTGCCATAAAAACCTCGTTTGAACTCTTTCCCAAATTTTTTCGTTGTCCATGCTAATGCACTGCAGCATTTAAAAAAAGAATACCCTGCTTAAAGGCTTTTTTGAAGAAACAAAAGGGTAGGGGAAAGAATGCGGTTGGGCCAGGTATGCCAGGTCACGCACCATTGAGAGGGGTCTAAAGCATTTGCGAAAGAGAGCAATGCGCTTTCTTCGATTTTTCCTTCAGGATGGCCGGGATAGCAGGTCGCACTGATGGCGCCTCCGGGCATAATAAGGGGGAGAGCTGCTTGCAAGCTTTGCAGGCTGGTTGCGGATAATGTGGTGATCGCTTTGTCTCCTCCGGGAAGATATCCGAAATTGTAGACGATAAGGCGAATGGGCGCTTGATAGGCTATAGCAGGAAAAGCGGCATGTGATTGATTGCAGAGAAAAATGCGTGCGTTTTCTTTTTCAGAAAAATGCGTGGAGAGGAGCGTGCGAGTGCGCTCTATCGCTTCTGACTGAATGTCGATGCCTATCAGAGTGCTTTCTTGGGAATGGGGAAATATGCGGAATAGAAGGTTTGCGAGCACAAGAGTATCTTTTCCATTTCCGCACGTGGCATCGATGGCATGATCATGCGGTCTCAGTATTTTTTTCCAATAACTGTGCGCCAGATCAATGTGGGACCGAAAGAGGGGAAATTCTCGTATCATGTTTGAAAAAATTTGTTCACATGCATTTTTTTTTCCAAAGGGGTATCCTGTAAGGATACCCTAAATGAGTGCTATGTATCAATCGGATGTTCTTATCATTGGATGCGGGATTGCAGGCTGTATCGCAGCATTAGAGCTTGCTGAGCAAGGAATCCACGTGGTCCTCATCGGCGCCTGCGAGAAAGAGATGCACACCAATTCTTCCCTTGCGCAAGGAGGGATCATAGGACAGGGGCCTTTCGATTCCGCGGAGCTTTTAAAAGCAGATATTTTGAAAGCAGGTGCTGGACTCTGTTATCCTCCTGCAGTGGATCTCTTGGTAGAGCAAGGACCGCAGCTTGTCCGGCAATTGCTGATCGATAAATACGGCGTGTTGTTCGACAGAGATCCTGATGGCTCTTTGTCTTTTACGGAAGAAGCAGCCCATTCGACTCAAAGAATTCTTTACCATCGCGACCAAACAGGGCATGCGATTATGCAAGCCCTTTTCCAGGCTGTTGCCCGCTCTTCTCATATCGCATTTAAAATCGGGCATACCGCTATTGATCTTATCACACTCTCGCACCATTCCAAAAAACAGATGGATATCTATGCTCCTACGACCTGCGTAGGAGCATATGTGATGGACAATGCTCAGGGAGATGTGAACATTTATTTTGCTAAGGAGACCATTTTAGCTACGGGTGGTTTGGGCGAAGTGTTTCTCCATACTACAAACCCGAAGGAAGCCAGAGGCGATGGGGTCGCCATGGCATTCCGTGCAGGCGCTCGCATCATGAATATGGAATACGTGCAGTTTCATCCGACTGTATTCTATCACCCTTTTGAAAGGCGTTTTCTTTTGAGCGAAGCGTTAAGAGGGGAAGGGGCAGAGCTTCTTTCACAGGATTTAAAGCCTTTTATGCATCGCTATCATGAGCAAGGCGCTCTTGCATCCCGTGATGTTGTAGCGCGCGCGATTTATCACGAGATGCTGCAGACCCATGGCCAGCATTTATGGATGGACATCAGCTTCCGAAAGTCCTCTTTTATAAAAGAGCGGTTTCCTTCCATTTATTCCTATTGTCTGAGCAAAGGATTCGATATGGCAAAAGAACCCATACCTGTTGTTCCGGCAGCGCATTACTCCTGCGGGGGAATCGCTGTGGATAGCACCAGCAGAACGACGATTCAACGCTTAAGGGCCATTGGCGAGGTTGCCTGTACGGGGCTGCATGGGGCCAATCGGCTCGCTTCCACATCACTGTTAGAAGGGCTGGTGTGGAGTAAACTATGCGCAGACGATCTGGCAAAGACCCTACGGAATCGGACAGATTATTTTCCTGATGTGCACGAATGGGCCATGAGCGACGATCCTGTAGATAATGCATTGATCCAGCAAGATTGGACGAGTATCAAACAGACGATGTGGAATTACGTTGGGCTCGTGCGCGACAAACCGCGTCTATGCAGGTCTTTAAAAATGCTCCAAGAACTCAAATGGGAGATTGAGTCCTTTTATGAAAGATGCCGCCTTACCCCGGAACTTTTAGGCTTGCGCAATGGCGTTCAGACCGCGTTATTGATTACGCAAGGCGCCCTACGTAACCGTCAATCCATCGGCTGCCATTACCGGCTCAATTAGAGAAAGTCCACCTCGAAAAAATCTCTTAATTTTCACAAACTTTTCTTAGATATACTACAACACCTTCCAAGAGCATTTTTGTAGTGTATTAAGATAGATGTTAAGAAAAGGTAAAAAATAAATTTACAATAATTTTTATATATGCTTTGCTCATCAGGTGAACCTTCATTGTAAAGGAGGAAATTTATGAGTTTTGTCCAATCAGTCTCTAGAGAAAATCATTTACAAAGCTACGAAGTGATAAAGAAGAAATACGAAGACGTATACATGCAATTAGAAACAACAGTGCAGCATTCTCCTATCGAAGAGATTGTAAAGCGCGTAAATATTCTTAAACAAAATATTCTAAATACGGATGCTTTTGAAAGAGGATGCAATGAAATCCATTCTCAATTCAGCGAGTATTATCGAGTAGAAAATGTTATAGAGAACCTCGCTTCGGATTTACTCCTTGCGCATGCACAAATAGGACCTTCATCAGAGTTTGATGAGCAGTTAAATCGCATGATCAATCAAGTAATGATTCTAACCGATAGAATGCAAAAAAGCCGCTGCAAAATGGATGATCTTATCGATCGATTTAAGATTGTTCTTGATGAAATTATCAATGAAAATACAGATTCCGTTCTCATAGAAGATGTATCTGCCGAAGAAGCGACCAAATTACAAGTGTCTCCAAGGCAAACATTGGAGTCTTTTTATTTTCCTACAAATAAAGCACTCCAAAGCTTGCATTTTTATTCTCCTGATAAGCCATCAAGTCCCCTTATCGATATGAGCAGATTAGAGAATCCATGGAATTATTCCATTACGACTGTCTCAGATTCTCAGAGTTCTTCCCGTTTGCAAAGTCCATCGCATTTTACCAATACTTCCCTTGAATATGGTTCCAACTTCTCTTCATCGAGCATGTCTAGTCCTTCTTATGCACATCTGTTTTTCGAGGAAGCAGCACAGAAAGCTTATTGGGAGGACGATCAAACAAGGGCTCGAATTAATGCGCAAAATAGCTCAAGGCATAACATTCCCAAATCACGATCGGATTCCGTTATAGACTATCCAACCCATGCTCCAAAAATTGAAACCTACGATAGCGATAATGATTCCGATGGATATCATGCGGATGATGCAGACCGCGTAGAAAAGCCTATACTCTCACGAGCTAGGAAATCAGATGACAGAAATCGTAATCGCATTAACCTCAGATCCAAATCCGTTGAATTTTTTGGAACCGAGGAGGTTGAGGATTTGATTTGGATCCACATTCAATCCATTCACGTCCGTAAAGCAGGGTTTTTGCAATTTTGCACGACTAACCCGGATGATTCAGCCATTCAAAATCAATTAGCCTATATCAATGCCCATGCTATTCGGATCATCAATAGAATTAAAAGTGAGCCGCCTCATTTTTTGCAGACCTTGGTAAACGATCCTCTCACTCTTAGAGAGGAATTAAAAATTCTGATCGATGACCTGCAGTTCATAGAAGGGATTGGCCGAGAAAATTTAATTCCCGAAGAGGATTGTCTTGCAATTGCTGATTTAGCCGTGCAAATGCAGGGATTTATCGATTGGGGACAGGTCATTTGGAAGCCGATAAAAGATATAGAGGACATTGCCCAAAAATTATCCAGTAATTCCCCAAGGGCCTTTGATTCTACCATTCTAAATCTACAATTAAATGATTCGATAGAACATGCTAAAAAAATTGTGCAAATAATTAAACAAGATGAACCAATTTATTTTCAAAGCACAATTGTAGGCAAAGTAGTTTTGCGTGAGATATTGATAAACGTTATTTTAAATTTACAATTAATGAATGGAATGGATTCCAGGATTAATCAAATCCGAATTCTAATCCAAAAAATAGAAGAAAGATGGACACCTTGGATGGAACAGATCAATAGCGGGACATGCAATCAACTGCCTGGTACATTGACTGCTTTAATCATGCACTATCTCGGCGATAGTGAAGGAGAAGGGGCGCAGTGGATTGCGGGGATGCGTGATAAGACTGGTGAAGAAAATCCTAGGAGTATTTTTAGTTTGATAATGCCTTAGATTTTCCTTTTTTAAGGAGGGAGCGTCTTGAGATGCTCCCACTTTGGGCTATTTGAGCATAATATAATAGTCGGGGTCTTGGATTTGCTCAGGCGATTTTTTTGCTATGGAGACAAATTCATCGATACAAGACGGACAGCAAAATTGATAGGATTTTCCACCAATGGTCCATGTGCAGGAAGAGTTGGCCTTTGTCGAGGAAATCGGACAAATCGTATCTCCTTTTTTGGGTTGGGGATTGTGTGCAGAGACATAATCTCTGAATTTCTGAGAGCGTGTCAGATTCTCATTTGCCGCAATATCATCTAAGGTGTATTTCCCAGCAGGAGTTAAGTACAATTCTTTCTCGTATTCAGAAATCTCTATAGTTAAAGGTTTTGTTTTTGCATTTTTGGCCTGGAGAGGGATAAATCCCAAAGATAAAAGAACTAGGCAAAACTTTATGATCCATTGCATGAGGACACCTCAATTTTTTTATAAAGATGTACTCAATAATCGATTTTTAGACAAGGACATCGACGAGCTGATGTTTGGGATTTTGTCTCATGCTGTATTGTTTTTCCCATAGGCTGGTAAATAAAGCCATGGGTCGGCTTTGTTTATCTTGAACGATGAGGGCGCCCGAGGATTTTTCAAACGCATTCATGTCTCCGAGGATCCAGGCGCTGCAGTGATAAGGGAGAGAAGAGAGGACCGTATCCACTCCATATTCGTCTTTTAAACGGTATTGCATGACCTCGAATTGCAATTGCCCAACAGCGGCGAAAATTAAATCGCCTTCCCGTTCATAGGACTTAAGCAGTTGGATGGCCCCTTCATTTGTGAGCTGTTCGATGCCTTTGTCAAAAGCCTTTCTTTTCGAAACATCTTTGGGATGCAGCCTGGCAAAAATCTCCGGTTGGAATTGGGGAAGGGGTTTGAAATTAAATCCACCTGTGATGGAGAGAGTATCCCCAATGGCAAACAAGGAAGGATTGATGACTCCGATGACATCGCCAGCATAAGCAAAGTCCAAAGTGGTCCTTTCTCCAGCGACCATGCCGTGAGGACGCGAAAGACGGAGTTCTCTATTCAGGCGGTGATGCTTGACGACGAGGTCGCGCTCAAAACGTCCAGAACAGATGCGGATGAAGGCCATACTGTCGCGATGCCTGCGGTCCATATTCGCTTGGAGTTTGAATACATAACCGCTAAATGGAGTTGTCACGGGGTCGATTTCCATTTCTGATCCATCTAATGCATTGGCTATTCGCACATGCGGACAGGGAGCGAGGTGGATAAAAGCATCAAAAAAGGGCTCCACGCCAAAGTTGGTGAGTGCCGAAGCAAAAAAGACAGGCGTCACCTCGCCGGAAAGAAAATCTTCTCGGGTAAAGCGGTTTCCGGCTAATTCTAAAAGGTCCAATTCTTCGACCAACTGGTTATAGGAGTCTAAGCCGATTTTTTCTTTTGTTTCTTCACTTTTTAAAGGACAGCGTGCGATCTCTGCCTTTTGGGCACCGCCGATCGATGTTTTGGTGAAAAAGAGCGCTTCATGGGAGCTGCGCTCGACCACTCCTCGAAATTCTTTTCCTGAGCCAATGGGCCAATTCATCGCATAAGAATGGATCTGCAGCACATTTTCCACCTCGTTCATCAGATCGAGGGGTTCGCGTCCGGGCATATCCATCTTGTTCATGAAGGTGAGAACAGGGATTTTTCTCAGCCGGCATACTTCAAACAGTTTACGCGTTTGCTTTTCCACCCCTTTTGAGGCATCGATCACCATGATGGCGCAATCCGCTGCTGTGAGGGTGCGATAGGTGTCTTCCGAAAAATCTTCGTGGCCAGGCGTATCCAGGACATTGATGATGGTATCTTTGTAAGTGAACTGCATCGCAGAAGAGGTGATCGAGATCCCTCTTTCTTGCTCCATGGCCATCCAGTCCGATGTCGCCGCCTTGCGTCCTTTGCGGCCCTTCACCATCCCCGCTGTCTGTATCATGCCGGAATATAAGAGCAGCTTTTCGGTCAAAGTGGTTTTTCCCGCATCCGGGTGGCTGATAATGGCAAATGTGCGTCTTTTTTCTACAGCTTCCCTAATCGAAGTGAAATCATCCATGATAGTTATACAATATTTTAAAACTTTGATTATTAATTATACCTTTTTAGAGAGATCCATGGAATGGTTTTTTCGAGAGGGGAATGCGGCATGTTACCATGCCGCATAAATCATTAATCCCTATAAAGCGGACTCTGATACTGCCATGACCTGCATCGCTTTGCACAATCCTCCATAGACTGCGAATCGCTGACACAGGGCTCTGTCTGCTTGCCTTTTTCCCATGCCTTTTGGCATTTTTTCATGCACCATTCTTGGCATGGGGTATAGGCTTTTACCAAGCCTTTAGCCATAGTATCCGCAAAACGGATAAAACAGTTCGGTTTTTCTTTGTTGATAGGTTGAGACATATTTCCTCCATATTTTTTAAAAAAGGAGGAAAACACACTGTGTTTTCCTTATCTGTATTTGTTCACCAGAAAAGGAATAAAGAATAAAAAAGCCACACTCCCTACGCTAGTATAACCTAGATCAGGTAGTAAGGGTTTAAGAGACTGTCTACGGATTCAGTTTCTTTCGATTTTTGGGTTCTTTTGAACCGATTTTTGATTCTTTTTTTTGGGGTAATATCAAACTTCGTATATAACCCCAAAAAAAAGAATCAAAAATCGGTCAAAATAATCCCGAAAATCGATGAAACCTGAACCCTAGAGGCTGTGTTGAAAAATTCAGTTAACGTAGTTAAGGAAGCAGCCTAATCTCAAAATGTTAAGCAGCAGCTCTGATCATTTTATTCAGAAGAAGACATTTTAGCCGATTTTCTA
>Ga0070731_10005569_pt1 | contig 10340 bp, 6 predicted proteins | sample Coa_R1_2_FD_66448 | JGI IMG/M metagenome (GOLD analysis project Ga0070731, IMG submission 66448) | Surface soil microbial communities from Centralia Pennsylvania, which are recovering from an underground coalmine fire - Coalmine... | ecosystem: Environmental > Terrestrial > Soil > Unclassified ... | reverse complement strand
GACGCTTCGTTGGATAATGATTCGAAATATTCATTAGCCGCAGCCACATTGACAAGACCTTTTCTCAACCCGATTAGTATTTCATTCGAAGCACCGACCATGACAGGCGGTTTTGGAGCTTCCTTGTCCGGTTGACAATAAGAATCAAAAAACGATTTTCTTTGCTCTAAACTTTCAAATCGGGAAGCAGCAGCACAAAGAATATCCATCCATTCCCGATGAGTAAAATCCGCATGTATCGTATGGCCTTCTTGACATGTTCTAGCACAAGTGATGACTGGTACTTTGCCATTTATTTTTTCCAAAACTTTCTCTAAAAAATCTGGGTGCCTTAAAAGGGCAGAAATGCGCTTCTGAGCAGATATTAAATGCTCAAAAAAAGATGGATTAGAAGAGTCTTCTTTACAGGCACCAAAGACAAAGCCTGGCTTTTTTTTGAGCTGCTCCGGGAAGTTCTCATCAGCCATCGCATCCAAAGCGATGATCTCTTCTTCTATACTCGCAAAGCCCGCACTGGGCTTAAGCATACGATACTCTTCTTGAAACCGGAAATCCTCTCCTCCCGCATGAGCTAAATATCCCAATCCAAAATATTCGGGCCTATACACATTGAGGCTATGACTTTTTTTGCTCATCATCAGTTGACTCTTATTGAGAAACGGCGCGCAGTCTTGAGAAATTGTCAGACTCGTGATCGTCTCCGAACGTCCCCCTACCACACTATTATAAATACCGTACCCCAGCACGATTCCCGTTAGAACAAGATCATGCTGCAATAGAGAATCAAGATCCTCATCTGCATCAGCAATTTGCTGCGTTAATGTCTCCGCTGTAATTTTTGGACCTAAAATATAACGAAATAAATGAATATTTTTTTCAATTACCTCTTTTAGCTTTGCAATATTAATAAAGCGCACTTCCCAACCTGTAAATCGATCCAGGGGAATAGCTTTTAAAGCGAAATTTTGTTGATTTAAACAAATCTTCTTCCAAACGTTTAAGGCTTTGCCTACGATGATGGTATTCTTAAATGTCCTTTGCGCATAATAAGGGTCTTTATATGGTGAGATTGCTTCGATGGGTGAAAAATTACGAATAGAAACAGGCTTCAACCCTTCCAGGACATAGCCATATTCTTCCTCAGAAATTCCCATTTTGAAAAATTGATCTAAAGCTTCGTAATCATTCTGCTCCTCAATCAAAATATTTCCAAACAGCTGGGAGAATCGGTGTTTGAAATCGTCTGCTTTGCCCCAGATTTTTCGTCCCGCACTCACGCCGTATCTATTAGGACTGCCGTTCGCACAGGCCGAAAAATCTGGTGCACCTCCTTGCCAGATTTCCGATTCCAGTTGTTTGGGTATACATTCCGTGCCTTTCAAGCTATTAGGATATCCAGGTTCGGAAAATAACATCCCATTTTTCTGAATGAAAATATATATGAGTATAAAAACTACTCTGCGAATCTTCATCTCACTTTTTCCAGCAAGGTTCCACGTAGTACCAGCAACCAGTTTTATGACATAAACGACAATAATAACACAGATCATGACCTCTTTAACAATAGCCAGCTTCTTTGCCAAAATCAAATTGTGCTATCCAATGACCATCTCTCTTTTCAAGAGAACGCACAGATCGTAATACTCCGTTGATATTCGCCAAAATGACATCTTGTTCAAAAATTAAATCAGATATCGATACCAATGCTTCCTGTCCATCCGAATCGACACCTATTGAATCGTAGGCATACACTTGGAAAATTCCAAAAATCAAACACCATGCTAAATATAATCTACACATAATACCTCCCAAATTTTCAAAAAAAAATAATTTTAGAAAAAAATTCAATTGATGGAAAGTATTTTAGGTGTCTGAATGAACGCCTATATACACAAGTGGATTCAAAAGTTGGGAATTTGACAAGGAGCACATCCTCGAATTTTTTGTTAAAAGTCTGTCCCAAAAGTAAATTCTTTTAAAAAATCTTTAGTGCGTATTACAATCTCTTGCGTTGGGTTTCAAACAACTTCTAAAGAGAGGAAAGTATGAATACAGCTAAAAACACTACACACAGCACTGTCACGTTAACCGAAGAAGCAGTGGATATGCTTAAAGAATTTGCGCATCAATCAAAGCAGTCGCACTGGGGATTGAAATTTGCGGATGAAGTGAGCGCGTGCGGGCAAGGATACAATTACATTATCGATTTAGTCCCTTCTCCTGGAGAACAAGATGAGGTCATTTGGTCTAAAGGCATCCCTATTTACGTTCCAAAAGAGAGCCTGTCCCGATTAGACGGGAGCGTGATCGAATATCACCCACATGAAACTCCTGTGGAACCATCGAGTTTTTTAAAAAAATACTTCCATGTAAAAAACCCTAATGCAAAAGGGGAATGCCCTTGCGCATGCGGCATTGGATTTGGCTTATGACATGGTCCCGCCAGCAGCAAGGCATTGCATTCTCCATTCTAGCGCCCTTGCTGTATACTTTACGATCCATGGCGATTAAATCTGCTCCGCCGATTAAGACGGAGCAGATTGTGTTTTTACGTTTTGTTTTTGATTTTTTAATCCTGGTCCCCTTTTTTTTTACAGCGAGAAAAAAACTCTCTTCTCAAAGATTGCCTCTTTATTTCATGCGTGCATTATGCGTTGTCTTGTGTGCATGGTGCTCGGTATATGGAATTACGCATTTACTTTTAGTCGATGCACTTTTGTTAGAAAATACGATGGGACTTTTTATTCCTGTCATTTTGTGGATATGGCATCGACAAAAAATCTCACTGGCTTCCTGGCTGATTTTATTTTTGGGTTTTTCTTCTCTGTTTTTTATTTTGAAACCCAAATTGAATATTTTGCATGTTGCCGGTTTCGCATCTCTCGCAACGGGTCTTTTATCTGCTATTTCTACGGTTGCCATCAATACTCTTTCTAAAACTGAATCTCCCAGCACGATGTTTTTTTATTTCAATATCTTCACAGGATCGATCGCTGTTGCCCTATGTGCTTATTCCTGGGATGGCTTTCCCGTCCTATCCATATCTCCGACTTTCTGGCTGCCATTACTCATGAATTCTTTATGCGGTCTTTTGTTCCAGTTCACCATTATCCGCGCTTATAGCTTGATCTCTCCGCATATCGTAGGAAGTTTTGCTTATTTTGGCATCTTGTTCAGTGCGCTTTTCGGATACGTCCTATGGAATGAGCCCCTTGACTCGATCCAAATCTTCGGCGGCATGATTTTAATTGGATCGGGACTCTTGATTATTTTGGAAAATAAGCGAAGTACTATTTCAGAAAAATTATAATATTAATTAGCTTCGGAGAGATATTCGAGCGTTCTTGTACGGTGTTGTTCTAAAATCACACGATCGAACTGCACGACTCCAACGGGAGAGACAGAAAGATTTTTGACATAAGGTTGCTGCAAATAGGCAAAATGATAATAGCAAATGGGGGCAATCGGCATCTCATCCAAGAGGATGGTTTCCGCATTCTCTGCAAGAGCTTGGCGTTTTTCACGGTCCATCGTTTTCCGATAGTTCTGCAGGACTGCGCGATATTTCACATTTTCCCAACCAGAAAAGTTAATGGGCACATTTTTAAATTCTAACTGTTCCAAAAAATTGACTGCGTCTGTGTGTTGTGCAAAAGAAGATACCAAGCTCAATTGGAATCTGCGTTTGGGAAGAGCATACCAAAATTCTTTAAAGGATAATGGTTGCAACTGGATACGAACGGGAAAAGTCTCTTCCCAATACGTTTTCAGTAAGGAGGCCATACGATCAAACTCATCGGTCGCTTGATAACTCAGCGCAATCCGAACCTGTTGTGTCTTCAGATCTCGAAGAGCAGCCTGGAATAAATCTCTGGCTATAGCGACATCTTCTTGTATAAGATCGGCTGTTCTTACTGGCGAAAGGATAGTGGGAGAAAACCTTCGCGCAGATAAGGCGTGGGACAGCGATAATTTTTCCAGCAAATTGTCGCGCGGTATAGCGTAGGCAAATGCTTTTCTCAAGTTTGCATTTGCAAACGGAGATTTTAAAGTATTAAACCAACAGCAAGTGATCCCAGAGAGCGGTTTGATTTTTTTGTCTGATAAAAGGGCAGGCAAATAGTTAACCGGAAGAGGAGAAATGGGATTCCCGATCCAATCCAATTTTCCGGCTTCGAATAGATTGAAGGCCTCTTTTTCATTGGGCACGATTTGAATGCGAATGGCATCGATATACACAGGAGAAAATGCTTTGCATAAGGAATTTTTCTCGAGTAGTATTTCTTTACGGGGCGTCCATTCTTGCATCTGGAAAGGACCGCTGCAAATGGGGTGCGTGCTATTGTCTTTTGTCTTAGAGGAGACGGGGAAAAACAAGCAAAATGAAGTGAGTTCGAGAAAATAGGGGCAAGGGTATTCGAGCTCCACTTCAAGCGTGCGGTCATCACGGGCATGAACTCCAATCTTATTGACAGACATTAATCCCTTTTTGGCTTTTTGCGCATTTTTCAGATGAAAAAAGAAATTCGTCGCATGTAAAGGAAAATGCGGAGAAAGCGCCCGTCTCCAGGAATACACGAAGTCATGAGCAGTAATAGGAGTTCCATCTGACCAGTAATGCTCGCCGAGATAAAAGATAAATTTTTTGTGGTTGTCGAGAACTTGAAACGAATCCGCTAAATCACAACGGATAGAATGATCCGCTTCCAATCGCGTCAATCCTTTGAATAACAAGAAAATAATCGCAGAAGAAAGCGTATCGCCGCTCTTCTGAGGATCGAGCGTCACGGGATCTTTATGAAAGCTGAGACGTAAAGTATTGTCCATGCATCGCCAGTTTCTAGTGAACAAGCAAGCAGTATACTGGTGGAAAAATAAAATTATACAGAAAAATCAACGAGAAAGGTGACAGGTCTATTCTTCTATGACAGCCTTCTTTTGAGAAAAGAAAGTTCTTCTTTAATCCCTTGGGGAAGTTTGTCCTTGAACTGGCTCAAATAACTATGCAAGCCTTCGACTTCTTTTTGCCAGGAAGACCGATCGATAGAGAGAAGCTCCTCGAGCGCTGTATCAGAAATCTGCAATCCTTGCAGATCGAGAGCGTCTTTTGTCGGGATGAAGCCAATGGGCGTCTTTTCTGCTGACGCCTTATCATCCACGCGTTCAAACATCCATTTTAGCACACGGATATTTTCTCCAAAGCCGGGCCATAAAAATTGTCCTTTGTCATTTTTGCGGAACCAATTGACGTGGAAAATCCGCGGCAACGCTTGAGGATTTTTCTTTTTTCCCATTTCCAGCCAATGCGCAAAATAGTCGCCCATATGATAGCCGCAAAAGGGAAGCATGGCAAAGGGATCATGCCTTAATTTACCCAGCTCGCCTTTAGCTGCGGCTGTCATCTCGGAAGAGATAGAAGCGCCGATGAAAGTGCCGTGCTGCCAGTTAAATGCTTCGAAGACCAAAGGGACAACGCTCGATCTGCGCCCGCCAAAGATAATGCCGGAAATCGGCACGCCTTGAGGATCTTCCCAAGCGGGATCGATCACGGGGCATTGTTTTGCGCTCACGGTGAATCGGGCATTGGGATGGGCTGCTTTATCCGGTGAAGAGGGAGACCAGTCTTTTCCTCTCCAGTCAATGAGATGATGAGGAGGAGTGGGCGTCATCCCCTCCCACCAGACATCGCCCTGGTCTGTGAGGGCCGCATTAGTAAAAATGGCATTTTTTTCGATGGTCTTCATTGCGCTGGGATTGGATTGGTAAGATGTTCCTGGAGCTACTCCAAAAAAACCCGATTCAGGATTGACTGCATATAATCTGCCATCAGGGCCGAAATGCATCCAGGCAATGTCATCTCCGACGCATTCGACTTTCCATCCTGGGATCGAAGGGACGAGCATGGCCAGATTCGTTTTTCCGCAAGCGCTGGGAAAAGCAGCGGCAAAGTATTTCTTTTCGCCTTGAGGATTAGTGATACCCATAATTAGCATATGCTCTGCAAGCCAGCCCTCATCCCTTGCCATCACAGAGGCAATTCTCAAGGCAAAACTCTTCTTTCCCAAAAGGGCATTTCCTCCATAGCCGCTCCCAAAAGACCAGATGCTGCGACTCTCTGGAAAATGCACGATGTATTTTTCATCGGGATGGCAAGGCCAGGTCAGATCTTTTTGGCCAGGGCTAAGCGGATAACCAACCGAATGCATACAAGGCACGAAAAAATCCTTTTTCAAACTTTTTAAAGCCTCGCTGCCCATGCGGGTCATCAGACGCATATTGCACACCACATAAGGAGAATCGGTGATCTGTACACCGATGGCCCTAAACGGCGATGACACTGGACACATGCTGAAGGGAATGACGTACAGGGTGCGGCCGCGCATTGTCCCCTGGAATTTTTCTTTGAGCAAGGTGAGCATTTTGTGAGGATCACGCCAGTGATTAGTGGGGCCAGCATCCTGCTCGGATGCAGAACAGATAAACGTCGCCTCTTCCACGCGGGCCACATCGCTTTCCGAAGAGCGGCATAAAAAACTATTGGGGCGTTTTTTTAGAGGAATAAAACAGTGTTTGTCGACGAGTTCTTGAGAAAGGGTGCGATACTCTTCTTCAGAACCTGTGCATAGGTGCACTTTGTCCGGCTTGCATAAAGTTATCGCTGCAGAGATCCAGTCGATGAGCTTTTGATTGTCCGTCCAGTTTTGCAGCGCGTTGATCATCAGACCTCTTGCATAACTAAGGCTTCGTCAATTTTGGGGATTATTTTGGCCAATTTTCGATTCTTTTTGCAGGGGTAGTATACGAAGTTTGATACAACCCCTGCAAAAAGAATCGAAAATCGGCTCAAAAGAACCCCAAAATTGACAGAAGCTTAGTTATGCAAGAGGTCTATAGACTTCTTAGGTCATAGACTTGCGCTTTTTGAACTTATCTAAATATTCCAGCGCTTTTCCTGTGCCGAGACATACGGCTAAAAGCGGATTGGGAGCGATAATGACGGGAAGCCCCGTCTCTTTGATCAAAGCCTTATCCAATCCTTTAATGAGCGCGCCGCCTCCAGCGAGGACCATCCCGCGCTCCACAAGGTCAGCAGCGAGTTCGGGAGGACATTTTTCGAGTAGGAGTTTCACACTTTCTACGATCTGCTGGATAGGCTCCGCCAGACATTCACGGATCTCCACAGAATTGATGCGTTTGGTGATAGGAAGCCCAGCGACCTGATCCCTTCCTCTGACCTCCATCTCCAATTCTTGGTCCCCCATCGGATAGGCGGATCCAATTGTCATTTTAATCTCTTCAGCAGTACGAGGCCCGATCATGAGATTATAAGTGCGGCGCATGTAATTGATGACGCATTCGTCAAACTCATCCCCAGCGATGCGCAGCGAGCGCGATTCGACGATCCCCCCTAAGGAAATGATGGCGATTTCCGTCGTTCCGCCGCCGATATCGATGATCATGTTGGCTGAGGGTTCATGCACTGGCAGGTCTACGCCGATTGCGGCTGCCATGGGCTCTTCGATGAGAATGACCTCTTGCGCACCGGCTCGCAGTGCAGAATCTTCTACCGCGCGCTTTTCCACGCCTGTGATCCCTGAGGGAACAGCGATGAGGATTTTTGGCCGAAATAGACTGCGAGCGGGAGTGACGCGTTTAAGCAGTTCTTTGATCATCCCTTCAGCAATCTCAAAATCGGCGATGACGCCGTCTTTCATGGGACGGACAGCCAGAATTTTTCGAGGAGTTTTTCCGAGCATGGCCTTGGCCTTATGCCCGACAGCTAATACTTCATTGGTGGATGCATCCACGGCCACCACGGAGGGCTCAGCCAAGACAATGCCTTTGCCTCGCACGTAGACCAAGGTATTAGCAGTGCCGAGGTCTATTCCAATATCATTGGACAATAGACCAGAAATGCGTCCAAACTTATTTACAGCCCTCCGAGAAATTCGGTTGAAGGCCTCTTTAAAACTGAACTGATTTCCTAGCGCCATATCTATATCTTACGTTTTAAGCAACTCAAGCACATCTTCCCACGTGAGCTTCGCGATCGCTTCATCATCGCAGCTTACGACTTTCTTGACTAATCCTTTTTTCTTCTTCTGCATTTCGGCGATCTTTTCTTCAATCGTTCCTAAAGTGATCAATTTATAAGCCGAAACAGAATTTTTTTGTCCCAAGCGGTGCACCCTATCCGTCGCTTGGCTTTCCACAGCGGGATTCCACCACATGTCGTAGTGAATGACCGTGTCCGCTCCGACGAGATTCAATCCTGTACCGCCTGCTTTCAACGAGACCAAAAAGACGGGAATGGTCAGATCTTCATTGAATTGTTTGACGACCTCGAGACGGTTCTTGCTCGATCCATCGAGATAAGCAAAGCGAATGCCGCGCGCTTCGAAATCTTCCCGCATGATCTGCAGCATGCGTGTGTACTGTGAAAAGATCACCGTTTTGTGTTTTCCTTCGACAAGGGTCTGTAGCAGATCCATGAGCATCTCGTATTTTGCCGAATCGCCCGATTCCGCTTTCTCTTTGGCGAAGATAGCCGGATGGCAGCAGATCTGTTTCAGCCTTGTCAATGTCGCAAGCACATGGATCTGCACTCTATCAAAGCCATCGCGTTCGACGAGTTTGACCAGTTCATCGCGTGCCGATTCCGCATAAGAGCGATAGAGTTCTTGCTGCATATCGGAAAGTTGGCAATGGTAGACGATCTCTGAGACGGGAGGAAGATCATGCAGCACATCGCTTTTCATCCTTCTTAAAATAAATGGAGATACTTTCTTACGCAAATATTCGAGGTTTTTCATCTGCTCTTTGCCGGAAATGCGGATATATTTTTCTACGAAGCGGTCGTATGTGCCCAAAAATCCCGGCATGAGAAAATCGAAAAGGCTCCATAACTCTTCTAGGGAATTTTCTATCGGAGTTCCTGAAAGGATGAGGCGATGCTCTGCCTGCACCATTTTCACCGATCGGGCATTGCGTGTGCCGCGATTTTTGATATGCTGCGCCTCATCGAGGATCACATAAGAGAACTGTGTCGTTTTATAGGAATCGATATCCTTTTGAAGCAAAGTATAAGAGGTGATGAGCACATCGTAATGCTTAAGCTGTTCGATGAGCTTCTTGCGGTTGGAAGGGATCCCATCGATGACGATCGATTTTAATTTCGGATTGAATTTCGCTAACTCTTCTTTCCAGTTGTACAGAAGCGAGGTGGGACAGACGACCAGAACATGTCCTATTTTTTTCTTCATATGCTGTGTAAGCGCGACAATGGCCTGCAGAGTTTTTCCTAAGCCCATATCATCTGCTAAAATACCGTTCAAATACATCAAACGCAAACGTTCGAGCCAATACACTCCATCTAATTGGTACGCGCGCAGCACGGCTTTTACATCGGATGGCACTTCGGAGAACACGAGTTGTTTTTCTCCCAGCATCTGCTTGCGGATCTCGACAAGCTGGTCTGTGATGGAAAAGGCTACAGGCAATCCCTCGAATTGAGAAGCATCGATATTGGCCAAACTCCATAAAGGCCTTTCAAATTTATGATCGTCGAGCACGTCGATGCCCATTTCGTCGAATAACTGTACGACGCCGTTCAATCGGTCCAGATCCAGTACGAGGATTTTAGGCAGTTTGCCGCCTTCTCCTTTTTTCGCATTTTTGCGGCCGGTGTCCATTTCGATAAACGCTTTTTTCGATCCCATGCATTCCCAGAGCTGGTCGAGCCGTACTCCTTTCAACGCTCCATCGACCTTCAAATCGATTTCATACATGTCGATACGCGCAGAGTGTTTGAGATGCAATTTGAACTGGGTTTGATCATAGATGAATTGATCGAGTAGATTTTGCGGACAATTGAATTTTACGCGATGCTGATTGCGCGGGATGACATCGGTCATGAATTCGACGATTTTCTTTTCTGATTTCACGACATAGACGCCAGGATCCGGATTAAAAAGAAAATCCTGGAACAGATCTTCAACGATGCGTTTTTCCTCGACCAAATTGCGCGCCAGCACTCCCTGCGGAGTGATAAAAGAAACGACATCTTCAAACACCAGCTGCGAAGCAACCGAGGGGATCTTATGTCCATCGTAATTAAAATGCAGGCTCGCTTCCAACTCTCCATCGAGGTAGGAGATATCGCAGGTCGCCTCGACATTTCCGACAAATGGAAGCGTCACAAAATTCTCGATCACCTCTTCATGAGACACCTCTGCATAGCGGGCAAGCTCGGGGAGAGCATTTTCAACAAATGTCCCGAAAAGCGGTTCGGGGATCGTGATATCGCGTATCTGGCGTAAGTTTCTCAAATGAATGCGATT
>Ga0070731_10005567_pt1 | contig 10341 bp, 9 predicted proteins | sample Coa_R1_2_FD_66448 | JGI IMG/M metagenome (GOLD analysis project Ga0070731, IMG submission 66448) | Surface soil microbial communities from Centralia Pennsylvania, which are recovering from an underground coalmine fire - Coalmine... | ecosystem: Environmental > Terrestrial > Soil > Unclassified ... | reverse complement strand
AGTCCCTTGGTGCGATCCGGGCCAGGCTTCGTGGAAAGGTTTCCCTTCCCAGTTCCAGCGACGCACCTCGCACACCGGTCGTAATGCCGGCAGGCATGATGCCCGGACCGCCCGGGAGCGAAGCTGATGAGGCTTCGCCCGCGGGCACCGCCCCCGCCCCTCTCCGCCCGGCATCACCCGGACGGCGTCCTTATCGGGACGAGATTTGATTCGTGCAATATAACTGAAACGGTTACAAATGTCAACGTAATTGTGACCTATTCTGTGTCACACGCGTCCGCCCTTGCGACCTTTCTTGACGTATGTTACTAGCGACATTAAACTGACACATATGGAGAAAACGCAAGTTTACTTGCGCAAGGAAGAGCTCAACGCGTTGCGCAAGGCCGCCGCGCGGTCAAAGCGCAGCGTGGCTGCGCTGGTCCGCGAAGCCATCCGCAAAGTCGTGCTGATGCCGCCGGCCGAAGGTCCAGTTGCGATCTGGGACGGCGAGCCGAAGCGCAGCTCGATCGAGCACGATAGCGTCTACGACGAGCCGTGATCCGACAAGGCGAGCCGGTCTTCGTCGACAGCGGTGCGTGGATTGCGCTGGCGCTGTCGCGAGACCCGCTGCATGCGCGGGCGCGGGAGCAATGGGACCTGTTGCGCGGCGCCGGCGCCAGGCTTCGCACCTCCGTTCCGATTGTCATCGAGACATTCACGTTTCTCGATCGTAACGCCAACAGGGATGTGGCATTGGCGTGGAAAGAGTCGATCATCCAGCCTGGCCTCCTCGACATTCTCCCCTGCGAGCTACGCGATTTGCAGCAGTCGTGGGACTACTTCCGGCGCTCCGACCTGCACAAATTGTCCGCGGTCGATGCGACCAGCTTCGCGATCATGAAGCGGGCGCGAATACGGCTGGCCTACACGTTCGATCATCATTATTCGGTCGTCGGATTTAGGGTGGTGGGCTAGATCGGCCAAGAGACGGCGGATCACGCCGGGGCCTGTCATCGGGGCCGGCCACTTCGGGCCGGAGCCGTTGGCTCATCCGGGCTACGCTTGCTGCAATCGAATGCCGTCATCTTCCCTTGAGTGCATTTAATCGCTTCCGATAGAGAGCCATTGTCGCCATTAACTTGGTTCGATCCAATGGTGTGGATAAGAAATCTAACAGTTCGGAATGCTTTCGTAGCTTGTATTTGTTGAACATAAAGAAGTTGATTATGCCCGACAAATACAAGCTTCCCCATTGAGCACATAGAAGAGAATGATCACCAACGTCTCCTCGATGCACTATTTTGTTCCGGAATTCTTGAATGAAGTTGAGTCTCATTGTGGCATGCTTGTTATCCACAAATATTGAGCTTGCCCGTTCAATTATCTTTTCGGCAGACTCCTTTGCCTCTCGTGCACATAGCACCTCAATGCCCGTCCAAAATTTCAGTAGCGCGATATCAATGTGCGCTGTCTCTAATCCCTCTTGGAATAAGACAACCGATTGAACAACTTTCTCACTGAAGTCTATTTGAGCGAGGTCTGAAACATAGTATTTAGCGAACTTACTGATCTGCTTACCTTCCAGCTTTTCCCATACCGAAAAGTTGCGCTTGAAGAACGTTGGGAAGTGGTTCTCCGATAAGTAGCCTCCCATCGCACGCTTGCGACGGTCGATGGTGAAGATTGTCGAGGCAGAAAGAAACTTTCCTATCGGCGCGTTTGGGAATCCAAAACGCTTGCTCACACCATATCCGAAAGTAAGGAGGTTCAGCACGCCAAAGCAATACTTTATGTTTCGATAAGCAATATCTAGGGCGGAACGGTCGTCCGCCGCCTCTACTCTGCATGTCAGATATAAGAAATCATCTTGCAAGCCAAGCCTGCTCCGCTCATACGGTGATAATTTATCGATTACAGATTGGTCTCGCTTCGAAAGAGATTGCCAAAATTCAATCGGCCCAAATATTGACGGAAGCTTCTTTGGCAAACCAGCATTGTAGCTGCAGTTGACTTGGCTTACGGCAAATAGGGCCTTCGGCTGCTTGCTAAAATGTGCTGCTATGAACGCATGCAACCTTCGAAGAAAGAACTTTGTAGAAAAGTTCTTCGCTCGCGCGCATTCATTTAAGACGTGCCAGAGAGCGCCGTCCTTTACGTGATCATCGATCGTCGGTTTAAAGGTTAGGCTGTAAATCAGCTCAAACGTGCCCTCCTCCAGCTTGTTTGATTCCCAAGAAATGCGACCATTCTCATCTTTTGGAAGCTGGGATAGCGCAAGTAGCGCAGCAGCCAAATGCTTCGTCGCACCGATTTTTATAGGTCGGCTCATGGAAACCACTCATTCGTGAAGCACGTGCGTTGCGTCCAGTTGTTAAATGTAGCCGGCACGAGTGTAGCGCGTATGGCGGAATAGCGAAGCGTATTCCGCCGTTCGAGTTCTCCGAATGGCCGGCGGCCGTTTGTTTGGCGAGCGCCGAGGCGCCGTCCACCATGCTTCGCATGGTCCCCGTTCCCCCGCTGCGTTTCACTTCGCGGGGGCGGATATTTTTTCCATCATCCCGCGCATGAAGCGCACCGCAGCGGGGCCTTTGAGCGCGCTTGCCCACAGCTCGCGCGCCATGGCTTCGTGCAAAGCGAGCGCCTCGGGCGCCGAGGTGATCATGGCGACGCCGACGCGGATATTGGGCTCTTCGCCGAGGCGGAACGGGGACAGCGCCAGAATGCTGCGGTCGGGCTGACGGAAGATCTGAAAGCTTGAATGCGGCAGCGTATCGCGCACGATGCCGATCTGCACGCCGATCGGCTCGTTCTCCATCAGCGCGGTGAAATGCTCGGCCTCGGCGCGGGCCAGCGCGCGGCGCTGGCGCCGGATTTTCTCGGCAAGATCGAGCCGGCCGACCAGGCCGTTGCGGAGAAACCGCTCCATCTCGGCGGCGGCGATCAGATTGACGATCGCCGGCCGGCGGCGGCGATAGGCTTCCTTGCGCCGGCGCAGCACATCCATCAGTTCGTCGATCTGGGCGAGCGCGCCGGCGCGCTTGGCGATGCCGTCTGGCACCGATTCGCGCAGCACGTCGCCGAGCGCGGCGTCGAAGCCGTCGGAGGCGAGCACATAGGAGATCGGGCCGGCCAACACGATGATGTGCTCGGCAGTTTCCTCGATCTGCCGCATGCGCTCGAAATAGCTGACCGCGGCGGCGATATATTCGACGCCGACGCCGAGCAAGGTCGGTACCGAGACGTTGAGCAGCTCGGCGAGCTTCTCCAGCGTCTCGATCTTGGCCACCTCGCCCTTCTCGAAACGGTAGAGCGCGGTGCGCGAAATGCCGAGCTTTTGCGCGATCTCCTCGGCCGACAGGCCCGAACCGAGGCGAAACGCTTTCAGCCGGTGGCCGATATCGTCGAAACGGAGCATCGGAGGTCAGAGGTCGGAGGTCGGAGATCGGATGTCGGTGTGCGTCTTCGACCTTCGACCTCCGACATCCGACATCCGCTTGGCCGCATCGAGCGCGGCAACGACGATGTTGTGATAGCCGGTGCAGCGGCACAGATTGCCGGAAATGCCGACGCGGATGTCTTCTTCGGTCGGATCGGGATTGTCGCGCAGGAGCTCGATCAGCGTCGTCAGAATTCCCGGCGTGCAGAAACCGCATTGCAGGCCGTGATTGTCATGAAACGCCTGCTGCAGCGGATGCAGCGTCTTGCCGTCGGGCGAGATGCCCTCGACGGTGAGGATGTCATGGCCGTCGGCCTGCACCGCCAGCATCAGGCAGGACCGCGCCGAATAGCCGTCGAACAGCACGGTGCAGGCGCCGCACACGCCGTGCTCGCAGCCGAGATGGGTGCCGGTCAGGCGGAGCTCGTGACGCAGGAAATCCGCCAGCGTCAGGCGGACGGGCACTGTTTTCTCGTGCCGCGTACCGTTGACGGTCAGTGAGATTTTTCTTTGCTCGCTCATCCTAAAACTTGATCCGTGGTGTCAGCGCAGCCCATTTATCTGTTCCCTCCCCCCTTGTGGGGGAGGGCTGGGAGGGGGGTGGTGCGGTGATGTGCTGACGGCGACAAACATCGCGACCCCCACCCTTAGCCCCTCCCCACAAGGGGGAGGGGAACATCTCCGGTGACAATGCGTTCATGCGCTTTCAGCAGTGCGCGCCGCGGCAGCACCGTCGCCAGTTGGCGGCGATAGGCGGCCGGCGCATGGATATCGTCGACCGCGTCGAGCTTGCGCAACGGCTCGCACATTTCGCGCAGCCGCTTGTCGTCGATCTTTTCGCCAAGCAGCGCGCGCTCGAGGTCGCGCGCGCGCAGCGGCGCGGGGCCCATGCCGCCGAGCGTCACCGAGGCGCGCGTCACCTTGCCGTTGGGATCTTCCTCGATGAGCGCGGCTGCCGAAACGATCGCGAAATCGCCGTGGCGGCGGGAAAATTCCACGAAGGCAAAACCGTGCCGCTCCGACCAGCACGGAAAGCTTGCGCCGGTGAGGAGCTCGTCGGGCTCCAGCGCCGGCGTCATATAAGCGACCGGAAACGCGGCAAAATCGACGCTGCGCGCGCCGTTCTTGCCGGCGACGGCAATCTTGGCGTCAAGCGCGGCGGCAACCGACACCAATTCGGCCGCCGGATCGAGATGACACAGCGAACCGCCGAGCGTGCCGCGGTTGCGCGTCTGCCGATGCCCGACCTGCACGATCGCCTCGTGCATCAGCGGGCAGCGCCGCCGCACCAGATCGGAGAATTCGATGTCGCGCTGGCGCGTCATCGCGCCGATCTCGAGCGCACCGTTACTCTCGCGGATATAGCTCAAGCCGTCGACCCGGTTGAGATCGATGAGGTGATCGGGCAGCACGTAGCGCATATTGAGCATCGGCATCAGCGACTGCCCGCCGGCGAGCAATTTGGCATTGTCGAGGCGTCCGAGCAGCCCGACGACCTCGGCGGTGCTGCGCGGATCGTGATAGGAGAATGCGGGAGGTTTCATGCCGGTGTTCGGGACTCGCTCTGCTTTGACTCTGTGCCAAATTATGTGCACCAATTCAAAAACATAAACTAATCCCGAACTTCGGACCAGCTTGGGACTTGCTTGGGGACTTGGCTAGGACTTGCCGATGAAGCCTGCCGCCTTTCGCTACCACGCGCCGAAAACCGTCGACGAGGCGGTCGCCATGCTCGCCGCGGTTGCCGCGGAGGATGGCCGCGTGCTGGCCGGCGGCCAGAGTCTGGTTCCGACCATGGCGTTTCGCCTCGCCAAGCCCGGCCATCTCGTCGACATCAACGGCATTGCGGCGCTCGATCGCCTCGCCGTCGCCGACGGCAAGCTTTGCATCGGCGCTTGCGTGCGCCACGCCGCGTTTCACCGGCCGGTCTGCGACGGCCCGCTCGGCAAGCTCCTCACCGACGTCGTGCGTCACATCGCCCATTTTCCGATCCGCAACCGCGGCACCTTTTGCGGCTCTCTCGCCCATGCCGATCCGGCGTCGGAATGGTGCCTCCTTCTGGTGGCGCTCGACGGCGAAGTTTTGGCGAAAAGCGCGCGCGGCGAACGCGTCATCGCGGCGCGCGATTTGTTCAAGGGCATCATGACCACGGCGCTCGCCGACGACGAGCTTCTGGTCGAGGCGCGGCTGCCGCTGCTGCCCGGCGACACCGCTTGCGGCTTCTACGAATTCAACCGCCGCGCCGGCGATTTCGCTCTCGCCATGGCGCTCGGCCTCTATCGCCTCGACGGCGGCAAAATCGCCGAGCCGCGGCTCGCGATTGGCGGCGCCGAGGTCAATCCGCGGCGCATCGCCGACGCCGAGCGCGCGCTTGCCGGCGCCGCGCCCGGCGACAAGGCGTTTCGCGCCGCCGCCGCGGCAGCCACCGCCGCCATCGATCCGATGGAAGACATTATCAATACCGCCGAGTTTCGCCGCGACCTCGTCCTTGCGGTGACGCGCCGGGCGCTGGAGCGGGCGGCGCAATCGTGACGCGGAAACTTGCTCCGTCGTTCCCCTCCCCCTTGTGGGGAGGGGTTAGGGGTGGGGGTAGCGACCTTTGTCACCGTCGCTGTATCACCGCACCACCCCCCTCCCTCCCCTCCCCCACAAGGGGGGAGGGAAAAAAGAAATCGCGCGCGCGATACTTTCAATGACTACCGCACAAACAAAAAAATCCTGGATCGGCCAGCCGGTGACGCGGCTGGAAGACCCGCCGCTGGTCGCCGGGCGCGGTGCGTTCGCCGGCGACATCAATTTTCCGCATCAGCTCGCGATGCGCATCGTGCGCTCAGCGCATGCCAATGGCCGCATCGCGGCGATCGACGCGGCGGCGGCGCGCGCACTCCCCGGCGTCTTCGCGGTGTGGACTTTTGCCGACATCGCCGACGTGCCGCCGATCGATTTTCGCGAAGGCTCGATCCCGGCGCTCGATCCCTACCGCCAGCCGGTGCTGGCGCGGGACCGGGTGCGCTATGTCGGCGAACCGATCGCCGCGGTCTTTGCCGCGGACGCCTATATTGCGGAGGATGCCGCCGATCTCGTCGCGGTCGAGATCGACGAATTGCCGCCGCTTCTCGACGCGCAAGCCGCGCCGGTCGAATTTTCGCCGGGTCATTCCAGCGAAGCGGCGGTGATCCGCCAGGGCTATGGCGACGTCGACGTGGTCTTCCGCGACGCCGCGCATATCGTCGAGGTCGAGCTGGCCATCGGCCGGCATTCCGGCGTGCCGTTGGAAACGCGCGGCGCCATCGGCCGCTACGACGCCGCGCGCGGCCTTCTCGAACTGCACGGCGCGGCCAAGGTGCCGCACCGCAATCAGGAGCTGCTGTCGCGCATGCTCGGACTGCCGCCGAGCGCGGTCCAGGTCCACGAGTCACATGTCGGCGGCGGCTTCGGCATCCGCGGCGAGCTTTATCCGGAAGACGTGCTGGTTTGCGTCGCCGCCAAAAAATTCAACCGGCCGGTCAAGTGGCTGGAAGACCGCCGCGAGCACCTGATCGCCGCCAATCATTCGCGCCAGCAACTGCACAAAATCCGCGCCGCGGTGGACGGCAACGGCATGATCCTCGCCATCGACGACCGCTATTTCCACGACCAGGGCGCCTATGTGCGCACCCATGCCGCGCGCGTCGTGCACATGACGGCGGGCATTTTGCCCGGACCCTATCGGGTGCCGGCCTATCGCGCGATCGGCCATTTCCGCCTCACCAACAAGACGCCGGCGGCGACCTATCGCGCGCCCGGCCGCTACGAGACGACCTTTGTGCGCGAACGCCTGGTCGACGCCATCGCGCGGCAACTTAACATCGATCGCATCGAAATCCGCCGCCGCAATGCGATTGCCGCCGACGAAATGCCCTACCCGCGTCCGCTGGAAGCGCTCGGCGAGGAGATCCATTACGACACCGGCGATTATGTCGGGCTCCTCGACAAGCTGTTCGCCAAGATCGGCTGGGACGAACTCAACGCCGACGTGAAGAAACGCAAGGCGGCGGGCGAGCTTGTCGGCATCGGCATCGCCATGTTCGTCGAGAAGAGCGGCCTCGGCCCGACCGACGGCGTGAACATTTCCGTCGACACGTCGGGCCTGGTCGAAATCGTCACCGGCGGCGCCTCGCTCGGCCAGGGCTTTGAGACGGTCATGGCGCAGGTCGCCGCCGACGCGCTCGGCGTCGACTACCGGGCCTGCCGCGTGATCCACGGCCAGACCGACCGCATCGCGTTCGGCATCGGCGCGCACGCCTCGCGCGCCACGGTGATGACGGCGTCGGCGACGCATATCGCGGCGTTGAATGTGCGCAAAAAGGCGCTCGATATCGCCGCCGAACTTTTGCAGACGACGCCGGACGCGCTCGACATTATCGACGGCGAGGTTTTGCGCAAAGACGGCAGGCCCGGTCCATCGATCGGGCTCGGCACAATCGCGCAAAATCTCGGTCCCACGGCCAAGACCCGCGGCGGCCGCGAGCCGGGACTCTCAGCGGCAGGCTGGTTCAATACCGAGCATCAGGTTTACCCCTATGGCAGCCACGTCGCCGTCGTGCGCGTCGACCGCGACACCGGCGGCGTTACGGTCGAGCGCTATTGCATCGCCTACGATATCGGCCGCGCCATCAATCCGGCGCTGGTGAAGGGCCAGATCGTCGGCGGCTATGCGCAGGGCCTCGGCGGCGCGCTGCTGGAAGAATTTATTTACAACGAGCGCGGCGATCCGCTCGCCGTGACCTTCGCCGACTATCTCCTCCCCGCTATGCACGACACGCCGGAGCCCGAAGTCCTGTTGCGCGAGGACTACACCTCCCCGCTCAACCCGCTCGGCATCAAAGGCGCCGGCGAAAGCGGCATCACCGGCGTCGGCGCCGCCATCGCTTCCGCCATCGACGACGCCATCGGCATGCCCGGCGCGATCAAGCAATTGCCGATCACGCCGCAGCGGATCAAGGCGATGCTGAACGGTCCCCGCGCGGACGGATAATGGCTTGCGCTGCCCGCTTTCCCTCCCCTGAAAGGGGAGGAAAGAAAGCATACGTCGCTCAGTCCGGTTTGATATTGGCTTGCCGGACCACGTTGCCCCATTTCGCGGTTTCGTCGGCCATGTATTTGCCAAGCGCCGCCGACGTCATGATCATCGGCTCGGCGCCGAGGTCGCGATACTGCGCCGTCATCTTGGGATCGGCGACGGCCGCGTTGATCGCTTGATTGAGCTTGTCGATGATGTCCGGCGGCGTCTTTGCCGGCGCCCCCAGCGCGTCCCAGACATTAGCCTCGTATCCCGGCACGAACTCGCCGGCGGTCGGAATATCCGGCAGCGCCGTCGAGCGTGCGGCGCTGGTCACGGCAAGCGCGCGCAGCTTGCCGGTCTTGATAAAGACCACGGTTTGCAGGACCGGGCTGAACGACGCCTGTACCTGCCCGCTGAGCAAATCGGGCATGTAATTGCTGCGATAAGGCACGTTGACGAGGTTGATGCCGGCCATCACCTTGAACAGCTCGCCGGCGACATTGGTCGCGGCGCCGCTGCCGACCGACGCATAATTGATCTTGCCGGGATTGGCCTTGGCGTAGGCAATGAACTGCGGCAGCGTTTTCACCGGCATCGACGGATTGACGACGAGGACCAGCGGCAGCCGCGCCAGACCCGCGACCGGGGCAATGTCGCGGGTGAGATTGAAGCTCAGGTTGTCGTAAAGCGAGCTGTTGATGGTGTTGGTCGTGCTCAGCGTCAACAGCGTATAGCCGTCGGCGGGAGCGCGAACGACGATCTCGGTGCCGATATTGCTGGCGCCGCCGGGGCGATTGTCGACGTTGAATTGCTGGCCGAACTTTTCCGACAGGGCTTGCGCCACCAGGCGCGTGACAAAGTCCGGAGCGATGCCGGCGGGAAACGGAACGACGATGCGCACCGGCCGGGTCGGATAATCCTCCGCCTTGCTAATGCGCGTCAGCGCCGGGAGCGCCGTGGCGCCGGCGGCGCCGGCGGTAAGATGCAGAAACCGGCGGCGAGGAAACTCCATGGCGATCGTCCCTATCCAAGCTTGGCGGCAAGCGCCTGACGGCGCCGCGCCGCCGTCAGTCCGCCTTGATATTCGCGAACGCGACCACCTTGGCCCATTTCGCGGTCTCGTCGGCGATGAATTTTGCGAAGTCGGCGGGCGAGCCTGCGAACACGCCGCAGCCGAGCGCGTCGAGCCGCGCCTTCAATGCCGGATCGGCTAATCCGGCATTGATCGTCTTATTGAGCCGATCGACGGTGTCCGGCGGCGTGCCTTTGGGCGCGACGACGCCGTACCAGCCGCTCGCCTCGTAGCCCGGCAGAAATTCGGCCATGGCGGGGACATCGGGCAACACTTCCTGGCGTGTCGCCGTTGTGACCGCGAGCGGACGCACCTTGCCGGCCTTGATGTAGCCAAGCGAGGCCGGCATGACCCCGAACAGGACCTGGTCCTGGCCGCTGAGGAGATCGGGCATTGCCGCCGCCTCGCCTTGGTAAATCACGTCGACCATGTTGACGCCGGCCATCATCTTGAACAGCGCGCCGGCAACATAGAGCGGCGTGCCATTGCCGGCCGAGGCGAGGTTGATCTTGCCCGGATTGGCCTTGGCATAAGCGATGAACTCGGGGACGGTCTGCGCCGCGACCGAAACATTGACATCCATCACCAGGGGAATGCGCGCGATGCTCGCCACCGGCACGGTGTCGCGGATGAAGTTGAAATTGAGGTGCCGGTAAAGCGAGCCGTTGATCGCGTTGGCCGACATGGCCAGCAGTAGCGTACCGCCGTCCGGCGGCGCGTTGACGACCAGTTCGGTGCCGATATTGGCGCTGGCGCCCGGCCGGTTTTCGACGACGAAGGGCTGGCCGAGGTGTTGCGACAGCCATT
>Ga0070731_10005566_pt1 | contig 10341 bp, 9 predicted proteins | sample Coa_R1_2_FD_66448 | JGI IMG/M metagenome (GOLD analysis project Ga0070731, IMG submission 66448) | Surface soil microbial communities from Centralia Pennsylvania, which are recovering from an underground coalmine fire - Coalmine... | ecosystem: Environmental > Terrestrial > Soil > Unclassified ... | reverse complement strand
TCCACGTGCGAGCTTCCCACGCCGCGCATCGCGGTGGACGAGCAGTTCTGCTCGTGGTCCGCATGCAAAATAAACAGAATATCGAGCGCTCGCTCGAGCGTCGGATTCGGACGGTATTGCAGTTCCGTGGTGCGGAACAACATGTTCAGAAAATTGCCGCAGTAGCTCAGATCGTTGTCGGGATAAACGAACGGCATGCCCAGGCTGTGTCGGTAGGCAAAGGCAGCCAGCGTCGGCATCTTGCCGATCAGCCGGTAGGTTTGCTTGCGCCTCGATTCCGCGCTGAAAATATCCTTCGCGTCGGGATAAAACGTGGAAAGCGCGGCCAGCGTGGAGATCAGCATCCCCATGGGATGAGCGTCGTAGTGAAAACCGTCTAGAAATTTCTTGATGCTCTCGTGGATGAAGGTATGGTGCGTGATGTGATAGGTCCAATCGGCGAGCTGCGATTTCGTGGGCAGCTCGCCGTGGAGAATCAAGTATGCCGTCTCCGGATAAGTGCTTTTTTCGGCAAGCTCTTCGATCGAATAGCCGCGGTAGCGCAGGATGCCGTTGTCTCCGTCGATGTACGTGATCTTGCTCGTGCACGACGCCGTGTTCGAAAACGACGGATCGTAGCTCATCATCCCAAAATCGGATTCGCTGATTTTGATCGGCCGCAAATCGATCGCCCGGATCGTATCGTTCTTGATCGGCACCTCGTATCGGCGGCCGTTGCGGTTATCGATGAGCGTTATCGTGTCCCGGCGCGTAGCCGTTGGAGTTTCCGTGCTAACCGCCGGTTCTGATTTTATCGGGTTCATTCCCTAATTCCTTCCGAGAGGGAGCACCGCCGCTGGCATCACCAAAGCGCAGCATCAACATCAACAATGTACACCAAAACTCCCGCCTGACGAACCGCTTTGCTCGTAAGCAATTTGACGCCATTGCGGACCGTACAGTTTCCGTTTTGGGAAGTCCGGTCGATGCGAAACCACCAAAAAGACCGGCTCGATCCCTGGTTACCGTGGACGATTTTTCTTTACACCAACAAGTACTTGCGTCGATTTGGCCTCCTGTGTAAACATTTTGTTTGTATCCTCGTAATGCGTCCAATGCGGTCCGCCGCGCTCCAGACGCACACAGCGGCATTTCTTTGAAATCCTCCGCGCTCAAAAAATGAACAGGTAGGCGCATGCCGCCGCTGGCAAAAGGCCTCCTCGGGAGGTAATATAGCGCCCGTCGTTAGCCTGCCGGATAGATCGGATTTCGCGTGTCGGCTCCCATTTCATTGCCTCAAATCATGGCGCATCGCCAAATTGGTCTTGGCGTGTGGATGGACCGTGTGGTGGAAAAGGCGCCCAAAGTCGAGCCAAACTGGCGCAAGGACGAAGTGCATGATTTGCGCGTCGCTCTCAGGCGTTGCCGCACCATGGCTGAGGCTCTCAGCGAAGTGAGCCCTGGCTCACGCTGGCGCAGAATTAAGAAAGTCAGCCGCAAACTATTTCACGCCTCGGGCGATTTGCACGATGCGCAGGTGGAACGTGACTGGGTGAAGAAGTGCGGCCCCGCCGGCGACCCCGTTCGCAAATACATGCTGAGCCTGCTTTCCCACGAGGAAAGGAAGCACGGCAAGGCCGCCGCCGCCGCGCTCGCCGCATTCGATCAAAAAGAATGGAAGAAATTGAAGCGCAAACTTCAGCCCAAGGCCGATTTCTTCCCGTCGGGCAGCGTCGTTTTTCAGCGGCTCGCTCTGGCAAGGTTAAACGAAGCCGCCAAGCTCTACGAAGATGCTAAAAGGAAGCGAAGCAGCATCGCGTGGCACCGGCTCCGCATCGGCCTCAAACATTTTCGCTACGTGGTTGAAAATTTCTTGCCCGAACGCTACGAAGCATGGTCCGCGGACTTGAAGCAATTTCAGGATCAACTGGGCGACATTCACGATATCGACGTGCTGCGAAGCGCGCTGCGCAGGCACGCTTCCAAATTGGATCCTCAGGCGCTGGAGAAGTGGCACGAAAAACTCCTCGCCGAACGCAAGTCCATCCTGCATGCCTTCCTTGTGAAATCCAGAGGCCCGGATTCGCCCTGGCCGGTCTGGCGATCCGGCTTTCAGCAGGGGCACACTCTGGTGGCAGCTTCATTTCCGAGGCGGCGGATCGCTTAGTAACCGTTAATCCGCCAGTTTTCGCAGCAGTTTGGCGGTCAGCACCCAGCGCAATTCCCACCGGCCCCGCGGCTGGAGATGCTCCAAGCAGCAGACTCCCGCCTTTTTCAATTCGGTAATTGGACCGCGAGCGCCCGCCAATTGGGCGATGGTCAGGTCGAGATGTGGCGCATGTCCGAAGCAGGCAATTTCTTTTGCTCTCAAATGTGTTAGTTCCTTCAGTATGTCGGCCGGATTTGCGGCGGGCTTCAGTGCATCGCTCACCCGGATCTTCTCGGGTGCAAATCCCAGCGCCTCGGCGAAAATCTCCGCAGTCTGGGCCGCGCGAATGTAGGGGCTGGTAATAAGAATATCCGGTTTCACTCCTGTTTCCACAAAGCCAAGAGCCGCCGCGCGTGTCTTTTGCACGCCTCGCGCCGTCAGCGGCCTTTCAGCCTCAGGCGGAGCCTCGGGATCGGTGCGGTCAATCGCAATGCCATGACGAATCAAATAGAGAATCATCCTAAGCTACCTCGGCTCTTCGCTGAGCCCGCCGAAACTCGGCTTTCAAGTGAAATTCCTTCTGGAATAAATCCAGTTTCCGGTTGAGCCCGGCCAAATCCAGGCGCGTCCCGTCCGAGGCGCGCACCAGAAAAACCGCCCGGCGCCCTGCAATCTGTACATCCACGTCGGAAATGCGCTGTGCGTGCTCCGATTCAAGTTTCTCGGCAATACGCAAGAGCGACGTAAGCAACCGCACGTCGTGTCTCTGCTGACCATCCAGCGCCGCGTACGAGGTGTGCTCGAGCTGAGGCTCCGATTTGGCATTGTGGTACCGCACCAGCGACGCAACCATGTCGCGCCGCCATCCTCCGAGTCCGGGGATCTCTCCGTTGTGGATTAAATATTCGCCGTGCCGGTGGTGTGCCTTTTGGCTGACGAAATGTCCCACATCGTGCAGCAGCGCCGCTATCTCAAGGATGTTTCGCTGATCGGGTCCCATTTCGTGAATGGGCCGCAGCTGATCGAAGAGCGATAGCGCGATCTTCGCCACTTGGTCCGCGTGCTGGGCGTCGTAATTGAGGCGCCGCGCGAACCATCGCGCCCCCGCCAGCAGATTCGCGGCGCGCCCCTTCTCTTCTTCCGTCACCGCGCCGCCCGAATACTGTTCCGCCAGCAAATCGAGCAGCAAGCCTTCGCGCACACCCACTCCGGGCACCAGCATCGACCGCAAAGTCAGCCATTTCGCGACCGCCGTAATCACGATGGCGGCAATTCCCATTACCTCCGCCCGGTCTTTTCGCACCCCGAACACGCGCATTCGTCCCGAGACGTCCAAAGACAGCATTCGCCACGTCTGGTCCTTCAACAATCGCAGGTTGATTGTCGGCGTCCGCCCGGCGAGCGGCCCCGGAGCTAGCCGCACGAGTGCCTCAGCGTTTCCCCCGCAAGCCACGGCCACTGCACGGTCCAGTTTTGGAGGCGATGGCATCGCGCTCCGCAAGAGAGCCAGCACGTGATGCCGCAACCTCCGGGCCTTGTCTTCGTCAATGGCGCCCTCGATGGAAAATGTCTCCATAAGACGGATCGTGCCAAGCGGGAGCGCCACGCGCTTCCGCACCGTGCCGCGCTCCAGGAAGCTCAGCTCCAGGCTCCCCCCGCCTAAATCGAAAATCAGCCGGGGTTGAGCCGTTTCGCCGAGCGCCCAAGTCACCGCCGTGCAGACCAGCCGTGCTTCCTCCGTGCTGCTGATCACCTGGAGCTCGATACCTGATTTGCGGCGAATTCGTTCGATCAAGCGGTGGCAGTTGCGCACCTCGCGCGCTGCGGATGTTGCCACTGCGCGATATGCGGTCACGTGATAGCTATCCATGCGGTCGCGAAAATGGCGGAAGGCGCGCGCGGCTCGTGCGATCGTATCCTCGTCCAGCAGGCGGCGGGTGAACGCATTATGGCCCAGTCGCACCGTAGCGCGCTCTCCTTCCAGAATCTCTATGTGTTGGGAAGAAGTGGCCCGCGCGATGGCCAGCCGGATCGCGTTTGAACCGGCGTCGATTGAGGCGAGTTGTACCGGTGCTGCCACTCTTCAGCGCCAGAGATGCGCGAGGGCGTGCGAGGGCTTGTAGTGTGTGCCGCGTATGCCCAGATGCGAAGCGATTCGCTTGCGCAAAAGCTGGTTCACTCGCGCCACGCTTCCCTCGCCGTCCAATTCGATAAACTCATGCCTCTTCGAAAGATATTCAAACTCGCGCTTGATCATGGATTGGTAGCGGATGAACGACTTGAATAGATCATTGGAAAGCGACATATCCCGGCCCGATTCCCAATAGCTGATCGTTTGCGACTTCTTGAATTCGCGGTCAAACGCAACCTCCGGCCTCACGTTGAGCCAAAACGTAAGATCGGGCCGCAGCGCGATTTCGTATACCCCGTGCAAGTAGTCGCGGCCGATGCCCCGGACCGCCGCGCGCGCGATCAAAGTGAAAATATACCGGTCCGCCAGCACGATTAAGCCCGAGCGCAGCGCCGGAAGGATGCGCCGCTCCAGCTGATCGAAAAAATCCGTGCCGTACATCAGCGCGAGCGTCGTGCGCGTCACCGCATTTTCAGCGAGCAGCGCATCGATGTCTTCTCCCACCAAAAAAGACCGGCGCAGGCCCATCGTTTGCACCGCGAAGCCCTCGCCCTCGAGCCACTCCGTCAGCAGCGAGATCTGCGTGGAGCGGCCGGAGCCATCCGTTCCCTCCACCACAATCAGGCTTCCGCTCAGCTCTTCCGGGCGGACTCCGGGCAAGGGGTCGCCATAAAACCGGATCGATGGAGCCTCATTATTACCGGCTTTTCTGCCGGCTTTAACGGAATTCCCGTTGGATGGAGACAGTCGCGAACCTGCTGGCCGTAAGCGCCTCATTTTTTCTTGGGAGCGAAATGCGCCAGATCGATTTTGTCGCCCAGGAGCTGGCGCATCAGCTTCTGGAGCTTGTTCACGCGAACCGTGCCGTCCATAAGCACGAAGCGATCCGTTTCAACCATCTGATCGTAGTTATTCAAAATCTTTTCTTGGAAAATCCGGAAACTCTCCGCGCGGTCCAGCGAAAGTCCAAGATCCATCCCCGCCTCGTAATACTTCAGCTTGGGGCGGCCGGCGACGATCCGCGTCACCGCCACGTCGAGCGGGGCACGAAAGTAAAAGGTGATGTCCGGAACGGGAGCAAAGCTATACAAATTTCGCAGCCAGTGCGGCGAACAGCCGCGCGCCGCGTCCCGCGCGAACGCTGTGTAAATGTAGCGGTCCGCGAGCACCAAATAGCCGCCGTGCAGCAGCGGCAGAATTTGGCGTTCGCAGCGGTCGGCAAAGTCGGCCGCATGCAGCATCGAAAACGTCGTGGGCGTCAACAAGCGTCGTTGTTTACCGCGCCGCGTCGCCGATTTCACCAGCGGTGAAGAATTCCACTCCGTAAAATGAATCCGATAGCCGCCGATTTCCAGCCACCGCTTCAGCAAATAAAGCTGGGTGCTCTTTCCTGAGCCATCGATCCCCTCCACCACCACTAGCGCGCCGGGATACGCTCGCTTCGGCGCCGTCAACTTTTCCGGCGCTTGCTGGGGAACCGCGGGGGCTTCCGCAATCTCGGGAGTGATTGTCGCCATCAGGCACACCTAGCCGTAGCAGTTATGATACGTCCGAACCTTTAACCTTGGATGAAAAAAACGTGACTCCCACGTGATTTTCAGCTCGTTCCGGCGGGCCATTTCAATACAGAAAGTTGGCAGGCACTCAGCATGTCGCCTCTCAATTGGCGGAGCGCGCTCCTCCCCGCTTCTTCTCCATGATTGCCCTTCCGCGCTCGGCCGCTTCGTTTACCAGGAAGCCCATTTTGGGGTGTTCTGGCTCAAAGTCCACTGCAAGTCCGTGTTCCCGCAGCTCTTCTGACGTGATCGGTCCAATTGAGCCGACCGCAACCCGCTCCAAAGCTCGGCGCAACCGTGATTCCAGATTCATTTCCTCGGCCACACGCAGCAGGTGCGCCACCTGAACCGACGTGGTGAACAACGCGATGTCGATTTCGCCACTCACAATTGCGTGTATGGCGTTTCGCAATGGTCCCGTGTCTTCCGGTAATGCCCATTGGTAGACGGGCACGCGCGTGACCACCGCGCCGCGCTCTTCGAGCCCGGCAATCAACTCCGCATTCGACGAGCCATATTCCTGCACAGCCACACGCCGTCCGCCAAGTGGCATCGAATCGCGTTTTTCGTCCAGCGCCCGCAAAAGATCGCGCCAAGTGTTAGGTTCCGGCACAGCAACCGTCGCCTGCACGCCAAATTCCTTCAAAGCCGCAACAGGTTTTGGCCCTCGCGCCACAATCGCCGCCTGCCGAAGTCCCGCCAAAAATTGTTCTCGCAAATCAATCGACTCGGCCACTTTCACCAGCAAGCGCGCCCCCACGCCGGTGAGAAAGATCGCCGCGTCGAAACCTTGCTTGGATAACGTCTGAACGAACTCTATCGCTTCGGTGTTCGATTCGAGAGGTACTTCGCGCATTGCAGGCGCAACGATCGCGCGCCCGCCGTAATTCTCGATCAGTTTGGCCATCTCCGCCGCGCGCCGGCTTTCCAGGGCGAGCACGCGCAGCCCCTTCAATCCACCCGATTTGGCTGGCGCTTCCATTTTATTCATCAATGCCGGAAGTGGCGCACGCCGGTCAGCAACATCGCCATGCCCAACTTATTTACGGTGTCCACTACATCTTGATCGCGCACCGATCCGCCCGGCTGAATCACCGCGGTCGCCCCAGCATTGCCGGCTTCCTCAATGCTGTCGGCAAACGGGAAAAACGCGTCGGATGCAAACACGCTGCCCGCGAGCGGAAGCCCCGCGCTCGCCGCCTTCATTACGGCGATTTTCACCGAATCCACGCGGCTCATCTGTCCGGCGCCCACTCCCAAAGTTCGGCCTTCGCTCGCAAATACAATGGCGTTTGATTTCACGTGCTTCGCTACTTTCCACGCGAAAAGTAGTGCGCAGCGCTCCGCATCCGTGGGGCTGCGCTGGCTTGCAACCTTCAGATCTGTCTCCACAAGGGAGATGCTGTCCGGCTCCTGTATCAGCACGCCGCCGGAAATTCGTTTCAGTTCAAGTCCGTCAGGCATCGGTTCGAGCGGCATTTCCAGAAGCCGTAGATTCCTCTTGGACGCAAACTTCTCGCGCGCCGCAGGCTCGTAGCCCGGCGCCAGAATGCACTCTACAAATAATTTTGCTACTTCTTCGGCTGTCGCCGCGTCAAGGATCCTATTGAACGCCAGCACGCCGCCAAACGCCGAAACGGGATCGCACGCGAGCGCCTTCACGTACGCTTCAAGCAGCGATTCCTGCTCCGCCGCGCCGCATGGGGTGTTGTGCTTGATGATCGCCACGGCCGGCTGGCGAAATTCCGAAACCAAATTCCGCGCCGCATCAAGGTCCACTAAATTGTTGTAGGAAAGTTCCTTGCCTTGAAGCTGCTTCGCACCTGCCAGACCTGCAGCCGGCCTTCCCGCGGCAATGTAGAGGGCCGCGGCTTGGTGCGGGTTCTCGCCGTAGCGCATGGTCTGCCGTCGTTCCAGTGCCAGGTGAATCCGCTCCGGCAATTTTTCCGCGGGATGCATTGACACATTGCCATTCGCGGCCAGGCGTTCCATTTCCGTGGCGATCTCGCCGTCGTAGCGGGCCGTCCGCGCAAACGCTTTCCGCGCAAGTGCCAGCCGCCTTCCCAGACTAAGCTCGCGCTTTTCGCGCAACTCCGCTGCAATCGCCTCGTAGTCTTCGGGATCGGTGACCACTCCCACGCTCTGAAAATTCTTGGCCGCCGAGCGAATCATCGCCGGTCCGCCGATATCGATGTTTTCAATCAGCTCCTCCGGCGTAACGCCCGGCTTCGCCGCCGTCGCCGAAAACGGATACAGATTCACAACCACCAGATCAATCGGAACGATAGAATGCTCGGCGGCTTGCTTGCAATCCTCCGCCTTGGCCCGCTGAAATAAAATGCCGCCGTGCACTTTCGGATGCAGAGTCTTCACGCGTCCGCCGAGCATTTCCGGCCAGCCCGTGAGCTCCGCCACATCGCGCACAGGAATGCTGGCGTCTCGCAGCAGCTTCGCCGTTCCGCCCGTCGAGACTACTTCGATTCCAAGCGACGCAAGCTCGCGCGCGAAATCTACAATCCCAGTCTTATCGTAAACGCTGATGAGAGCACGCTGGATCAACGAACTTCCTCCCTAAGACGCACAACCGACGAGCGGCCAGTTTAAGCATTTCCAGAAAATTTCGGAAGAGGTATCGCCCTGGCGCCAGGCGCCCAAATTTACACCGCGGCCAACGGAGTGCCGCCCGCGGATTCGAGCTCGATCCGCAATAACCAATCAAAGTGGAATTTCTCGGCCGCCAGCCATTTCTCAAGCTCCTCGCGTCCTGGAGCGTCGAATTCGACCAGCATCTTGCCTTCGTGCATGTTCACCAGGACGCGGCGCGCCGTAACCGGCCCATCTTTTTGGAGTCGCGAAGAAAGTTGGTCAGCGCCCTGGCGCGTCAGGCATGCGAGCGTATGTTGCGAGATGTAGCGCGGCATCCGGTCTCCTCTTTCATCTCCAATGATTGCGTGTGAATCGTAGCAGACGGAAAACGCATTGCCGCTGCAAAAAACCCAACGCAGCATTCCCCTGATGCGCCGCTGCCGGCTCCTCGATGAGCCTACTGGACCAACGGACAGGTGACCGAGCCGAAAAACTGCTCCCTGAAATCGACGCGTGAAACCCGAACTCCTCATAAACTGGATCGCAGAAATCTAGAAGTGGGGAGGCAGTCATGCTCAGGCCCCGAATATTCCCGATGCTCTTGTTCCTCGCCGCGATTCTCGGAATCGCAGCGCCCGGACACGCCAAAGTCCCAACTGGCACCATGGAAGGAACTGTGTTGGACGCGCACGGCCGGCCCGTCGCTGACGCAACCGTCACCATGCAGACGTCCGACGGCTCGCGTCCCTATGCAACGCACACGGATGCCAATGGGCGCTTTCAGTTCGCGCGCTTCGAAACGGGCCCATACGATTTGCAGGCGTATTCACACGGCATGTTTTCCCAATGGACCAAGCGCATCTCAATTCACCGAAACAAAAAGACGGCCGTTACCTTGCGCCTCCCGCCCGCCGCCGATGTATCTGTCACGGTAAGAAATTAAGTTATTCAGTAAGTCCGGCAAAAAGCCGGCAAGCCGACCTTCGATTTCGGCGGTACTAATACTCCGGTACTGAGGAAATGTGCCGCATGACCTATAGTTCGCAGCCGCTTCGCTTCGTAACCTAAGCTGCGGGTTGGGAGCTGCGTTGCGGGGACAACGGTTCCAAAAGAGCCGTAGCACGCTAACCAACCCGTATTCTCTCCCTTTTGTCGAACATCCTTGGCATCCGCCTGTTCGGGCGACCCCATTGGGACGAAAACTTCGCGAATCACGCTCGAAGTCGTTCAAACGAAACCGAATCAGTGGAAAGTAGCTGTAGCGGTATTGTTCTGAATCTCAGAGAACGTGCAAGTTCCGCTGGTGTTCGTGCCTGCGGTCACGGTGCAGCTTGCGTCGGTCACAGTGGTAGCGCTGCCGCCCCAGGCCGTGAAGGTTGACGAAGTGCCGCCTAGGGCGGTGGCAGTAAGCGCGACCGAGGTTCCGCTCGCGTAGCGCCCCATGCATGTGCCGGATTCAGTGAGCGGTGTGGTGGACGTTGCCGCAGTCTGTGTGCAGCTGATTTGGCCTGTGCCGTCAGTCACCGTTCCCGATCCCGTTCCGTTCAAGGTCACGGTCAGATTAAAGGTGAGATTCGCGCCGGCCAGGAAAACATCCTCAAGAGCATTCGTGTCGCGCGCCACCAGGTTGTCAGCAAACGAAATAAAGCTCACGGTTGCACCGTCGCCGCTGATAGCGGGAGCGATGCTATTGCCATCCGCGGGAGGCGGCGTCGCGCCGCCAGCTTGGCTCGCGAGGATTGTGTATGGTACGCAGAGCGTCGTAGTGGTGGGCAGAACCTGACAGGTATCCCGCACGAAAATGTTCTCGATGCCATTCGCAGTATTGGTGCCGAAATTGGATCCCAGGGAAGCGAATGCGACGTATTGGCCCGTAGAACAACTGGTGGTTGTGGAACCGCACTGATTGATGGTCGGATGTTCGCTCAAAGCATTTGCGG